>Ga0307509_10012464_pt1 | contig 10167 bp, 10 predicted proteins | sample 10_EM_MG_FD_202245 | JGI IMG/M metagenome (GOLD analysis project Ga0307509, IMG submission 202245) | Populus trichocarpa ectomycorrhiza microbial communities from riparian zone in the Pacific Northwest, United States - 10_EM | ecosystem: Host-associated > Plants > Roots > Unclassified | place...
TTGAGGCTACTCTGTGTGTTTTTCATGTCAAATATGTTGGCCATGGTGCAAAACCACTTTCAACACATTTTAACACACCAACAGTACTTATGATATTTTATTTTTGTGGCATTGTAGTGTGCAAGCCGCAAAACTGCAAGAAGTTACGATGTCCCGACCCATCAATGAGGTTTGGCGGAAAACAAATATGTACAAATAACGACAGATTTTGGCAGGCATTGCCGAACCCCATGCACCATCCGCGACTGTCATGTCATACATATATGTAATCTTGGCGGCTGCGCACTTGTGCCTTGATGCTTAGAAACATACTCGTTTCTGAAATTTGAATTCAAATGTCTGCCGTTGCATTTCAACAAATAACAGTTCGGACAACCCAGAGAAGAGAGATTCCAGCATCATGTTGAGGCAGGAATGCAGTCTCAAACTGACAAAGAACGGAGCTGGGCCGTGGGACAACTTGTAAATTTAGTATCTGCACGATACGCATGGTTGGAACTATTCCAGGCCCAAGAATGACATGAAGAATTGCTCTACACGGGTCAGTATGGGAACAAAATTTTAAATAAAGCTCAGATAGTGGCGATCTGGCAGAAGCCTCATGGAATTTTGCTTTGGGATGTGTTACTGTGTAGATTGACCAAGACTTGCTATGACACATCTGCCGCACGCTCCTACAATGTGTAATCAACCTCAGCGGCAATATCTACCTCGGGGCGCTAGTCGCTATCCGCAGCAGGCCATTACTATTCCTAAAAAAAACGGTAATCACGAGGCTTACACAACTATGCCGAGCGTCCGCCCAGTGACATTTCTTGTTTACGCAACTGTCATCATGAATAATTCCATGCGGAATGTATCTGGTCAAGTCTAAGGCGTACATAGCACTTGGGGTTTGATGTCGCAATAAGGCGAGTACCTCCACAAGGAGTATTACTCTTGTCACTACATAAGAGCTGGCCGGAAATTTTGCAAAGGCGAGCAGTGCTTTACCGACAACGGATTCGATTCTTTTCCTGACTTCTTTAAGCCTCCCTTCAGGATGCAGGATGTTTTTAATCATGGAAGTTATACCCCAGAGGATGGTGGAAACAGGAGGGGTCAGGGTGACAATCAAGGAGCATGCGCCGAATCATCATGCCAGCGGGGTGGTATGGAAGGTTCCAACCCAGACAATCGATCGCGCCAAAGACGAAGGTGCAAAAGGGAAGGGTTATGGTGCTGTTAAGTTCTTGGAGGTCCATCTTGGGATAGTAGAACGTTGATACGTGCGTCGCATTGGCTGCCTGGGATAGAGTCTGTTGCCATGATGTCAAAGAGAGCAACAAAAATGAGGGCGATCAACCCTGGCGAAAAGACAAAGATAGGCCGGCAGAAGGATGAACCAACATAGGAGAGGGTGGCCGTCTCCTTGATTCTGAAGGATGCGACCAAGTTTAGTAAGCAAGTGATTGTATAACTTGGGAATTTTAGCCAATAATTTGTTATAGGTATGCAGGAGATTTTCGTTAGTTGGATTTGTAAACGGTGGAGCTTGAGGCTTACCCCATCTTGAGGGCCACCGGTGCCCCTCATCCAATCAAAATTCTGAGTTTCGATATAGATCGTCAGGGGTACCGTTACGCCCAAGGGCTTGCTCCACCCGAAGCAATACAATTCATGCTTGCAACGCAAGCCTAACAATCTCTAGTCCAGTAACGGCCAGATTCTGGACAAATCGCAAGATGACTTGAATGATGAACCACGTAACCTGAACAGTCGTCTTGGACAGAAAATCGCCCTTTGCTTTGTCTTCGATTTCTTTTGCGGTAATCGTGATGTTGAAGGTCGGATCCTCAGGCTTGACGAACTCTTTCAACATTTCAGCGTTGAGGACGGTATATGTTGGCATTTTGGGTAGGATTACTACTGGCGTCAAGCGTGCCGTCCTTTTGTTCGTCTGTCCCATGAGCCTGAGCGAGAGTAAGGCCGCCCATGCCAGCAACGAAGTGGCCCTGTATCCTGGTCCAGTCTGTTACTTCAGTTAGTTATGCACACAGATGTGGGCAGTAATTACCTGTGCTTTACTGTCCTTTGACAGTAAGGTCCTTGATTGTCGTCCTCCATACCGCTCCCTTCATACTAGGATTTCCAGCGGTTTCCTGTTCAAAATATCAGTGATAATACGTCAATCGACGGAGGAACGCTATATTCACCATTTCGTTTGTTATATATGTCAGGAAAATTTCCAGCAGCGTACCATTGCCTAACGCTCCATAAGAGTATCAGCTCCAGAACGACAAGTGACCAGAACATAATCCTCAATTTCCTCAATACCGATTTCCAGGCCTTTTCCTTGTCCTTAGGTGGTGGAACATTTGGGTGCATGGATAAGAACATATAAACGTAGTAGAGAGGTATCCCCATATGATGTTGAACATGGTTCAAGTCTTTAGACTATCGGAGTTCTGGTTGAGGGAAAACCAGGATGGCTTCGATCGTGGCATGATCTTGGATGAGTACTGAAACCAGGAAGAACAGGGGCATGTTGAGCTCGAGACTCGATATCCAGTTAGCAAGTCTTTTGGAACAGTTCTATCTGGTTCAGTCGCATGCCTTGCAAGTTGTCCGAATAATCTTCCTCTCTGTTTCCGTGCAATCACCAATGGGGACAACTACCGTCGCAAGCAATAAGGTTTTGACTCCCGAGTCACGGAGTTCCTGGTTCCAAGTTTTTGGAGCTCTTATCATGACACTCTTGACGTGATGAATGTTGGTCTCACCTTCGGATGGATCATACGAGTATCCGGTACGCGTGGTTCTATCAGCGAGATTGATCGTGATTTTACTGTCATCACAGAAAAGACCAAGAACAGACAATACCATGGTTATCACCCAGGTAGTAGAACATTGGATACCTGGCCGTAATAAACCTTCCAGCTATAGGTCTGATATCAGCAGTCTTTCACACAATTGGGTCACGGTGTAGTCTCGTACCCAGATTGTACCCTGACCTCGATTGACCCAAATATGGTATTTGGCGATCAATGGATTTGATGGTTCACGAGGTCACCTCACGATCAAATGCCTTTTTTACTAGAACGGCTGGGCAGTAGGTACGAGACTAGTCACGATGTTTGGGCACTCCCATGGCATGTTCAAATTCGTTGCTTCCTATAGCTAAATGCATGTGGAATCTCTGGATATAAACACCTGGCAACTTCGGAAGGGTTTGCAACTTGACACAGCCATTGAGTGGTTTCATCCCTTCGTAGATTTGGTGGTATTGTCGGCATTAGGCCAGGTAGCTGGACCATTCATGTGAGGCCCCAGGTAAGCCTTATCTGTCTTTATCATTTTAGGGCTCCTTGTGCCTTGATGCTTGAACTTACGTTTTCTGAAATGGACTCAAAACCTTCTTGAATCCGGAGTTCGATTGTTGAGATAAGTTTGCGATTGAGGGCTGTCAGCTGGAATAATACATCCCTTTTTGATCCTTCCCAGCTGCTATAGTGATATCGCTGTCTATCGGTGGAACATCTATCTTGTTTCTATTCTCCCCGAACTCCGACTAAGAGCAGAAGGCCTAATTCCCCTCGAATCGTGTATTAGTCTTCATGGCAGAAAGTCCCTCCATCTCCAGTGCTACCATCAGTTGATCAACATTCACATCGGCTGCAAGCCCAGTGAATTTTACACAACATACTTCTAACGCTAGGCCGTAAGCCAAAGCTCGGATTCTTTGAACGACATAAACGTGCAACTATATATAGTTTTTCCCATGTTCGTTAGTCTTTCATTCGTGACGCGTGACGCGTGATGACAATGGATTGTATGGTGCAGCGTCTTCATGAATTCATGGAAATTCTGCGGGCTGCCAGTTTTCATTGACTTCGAAACTTAATACAGTTTCGCCGCAGATTGCAGTTTTACTTCGGCAACGTCACAGTACACTGGCAGGGACCCTGAGTAACGGCGCTCTTGCAGTCAATAGGCATACTTATCTATCAATCCGCGCATTCATGCCACCGTCTTCCTCAAGTTACTCTTGGTGGCCGCTCACATGTGAAAAGCTTACTCCTTTGAAATTAAGTAGCTGTAAGTTACTAATATAAATTCCTTCTTGCCCTCCCACAACCACAGTTCGGACGACCCACAGCGGATTCTGTGCTGGTGGACTTCAAGACTTCTTGTCACAAGTATTTACTTGCCAGTTTGCCTAGCGAACTCTTTCTGAGACCTCTTTCTCTTGCAATTCGTTGTCTCTATTGATTACTGGGGGTTTCAAGATGAGCAATGATCCCCCCTTTTCGGCAGCTGGTTCCTTTTGGGTTACCGTACAGGTTTTCATAGGCTCAGCCCTGGTACGCTTCTCCTCATTCGATGTCATAGTCTCCCTATGCTCACTTAGACGAATAGCTAGAGATCTTTCTTTATGGTCCGTAGTTTCGTTGTGCTAACTTTTGATTGATTAATCTTCTACCATTGATAGGGATTTACTCCATCTTGTCTATGATTTCTGTCTGCATAATGTTCCAAAAACGGCACAAAATCCACTGGATTTTTCAAGTTTTGGGACTCACAGGGTACATGGTTGCAAGCACGGATATTGTATTCACGATATGGTTTCTGTTTGAAAGGTTGATGAAGGGAGAAGGGCCTTCTCGATACATGACGGTGAGGTATTTGTTATATGTCACGAACAAGTACGTGTTCCCCCCTACTCTTTGTGAGGAAACGACTTACTCATTTATACAAGTATGTTAGCCGATACTCTATTGCTCTATCGATGCTATGTCGTCTGGAATCGTAATAAACGCGTGTTGATCGTTCCAGCAATCTTGTTCGTTTTAACAACAGTGTGTGGGTATGTCCTTGGAGTTTTATCTCCAACGAGGCTTGCTCTGCTATCACGGATATACATCTCCCTAACATTTGCGCTCAACGTCATTTTGACCACCATGATTGGTACGCACCATGACTCTGGTCAATGTTGAAATTTTACTTATGTCAACTTCAGCAAGTCGGATATGGTGGATGTTGCGACTGGCAGGAAAGAGTTTTCGTCCCAAACTCTCTCGCCGATACGTTGTTACCTTGATGATATTGTCCGTTTTCCCATTCTTCACTCTTTTCGATCTAACATTGTGAAATCTATAGGGTTGAATCGGGATTTATTTACTCAGTTTATATGCTTCTTGACCTCGCATTCCATTCGCATCCAATTAGACGCGTGAGTGTTGTCAACCTCTAAGTAATAGCAGGCCAATTAATTGACTTTACTGCAGCCCATCCTGGATGCAGGACTTATCCAAATTGTTGGCATCACGCCGACTCTTATCCTTGTTCAAGTTGCTTTAGGCCGCTCCGCGCACGTCGAGGCCAATTCCAGATCTCCGACCGATGTCGAGATTAGGAAATTAAGGAGTAATAAGATCAGCTTCCAAATTTCAACGGTACAATCCACGACCAGTGGGCCATTTTCTACGGATCCAGAGATATCGATGGACACAACACTTGGACGTTCGCTCATAAATGATGCAGGTTGCCCATCTTCGAAAGGGATACGTGTCGCTCAAGATCAGGGCCATTGTCTTGATGAACATGATTATGCTGCCGATCACCAGCAGCCCAAGGTAGATGTAGTGGAAGTCGGTCAGTCTCAGGAGAAGGAGTGATATCACGATAATGGAAGCTCGACATTGACATCAAACCCACCCCCTTTACGCCCTTGAAAAGGAGCCAGTCTCTTCGAAGATTTGTACTTTTTCTGCCCCCTTCGCGTATTTACACCTTTGATTTACAATATTTAATGATTCGTTTGTACAATGTAGTTGCCTTCAGTCTCTGCAACTGTGTATCAGTTTCAGTGTAACCTACTAACGGGGTGTTACGATGGCTGCCACAATTCATGTCCCACATGTCTGTAAATACAATCCGTTACGTATACTTTGAATGGACAGAAATGCAAAGCGGGCTTCGCCAGTGCGTATACATCCCCCTTACTACACATTATATTTCTCATTATGTTCTACAGATGATGCATGCTCTCGGGTCGAACTTCTGTGGTACTGGAGCGTTCAACAACTCACGCAATACTCGGAGTCTACTCCTGTCCTCTCTGTGCTCGACTTCACACCATCGGCGGCACTTGGCTATCCTAGCGTTGCGTTCAACAACCCACGGGGCTTGTCCTACCTCGAGCTCAACATCGTACTTCTCGGACGACATCTGAGTCGAAACTATATATAGTTTTTCCCATGTTCGTGACGACAAGATTTCTGCTCTCTTTGCTGGCCCATTTGTGAATTGTCGTGAACGTCGCTTCCAATATGCTTACATGACTCTGGATTTTCTGAGCGTTGGCTACGCCAAACATGGGGGTCCAACGCTCAGCCTTCATGGAAATTCTGCGGGCTGCCATTTTTCATTGGCTTCGAAACTCGATACAGTTTCTTCGCAGATTGCAGTGTTATCTTTGGCACTAGCTACTATCTTCGGCAACGTCACAATACAGGGACCCTGAGTAAGGGTGCTCTTTCAGTCAACGGGCATACTTATCTATCAGTCTGCGCAGTCATGCCGCCGTCTCACTCGTGGTGGCCGCTCACATGCGAAAAGTATACTAGGTGTAGGTTATTAATATAACTTCCCTCTTGCCCTCCTACAATCACAATTCGGACGACCCACAGCGGATTCTGTGCTTTCAAGACTCCTTGTCTATTTATTTGCCAGCTTGCATAACGACTCTTTCTGCGACCTCGTTCTTTTATTATAGCGTGCGGTTCGCTGTCTCTATCGATTGAGGTTTCAAGAATCAAGATGAGCAGTGATTCCCTCTTTTCGGGCAGCATGACATACGGTCCCTTTTGGCTTGACGTACAGACCTTCATAGGCTCAGTCCTGGTACGCTTCTCCTCATTCCATGATGTAGTTTCTCTGCTTACTTAGATAAATAGCTAGAGATCTTTCTTTATGGTCCGTAGTTTCGTTGCGCTAACTTTTGATTGGTTAACCTTCTGCCATTAATAGGGATTTACTCCGCCTTGTCTATGATTTCTGTCTGCATAATGTTCCAACAACGGCACAAAATCCACTGGATTTTTCAAGTTTTGGGACTCGCAATGTACATGGTCGCAAGCACGGATCTTGGATTCACAATATGGCTTCTGTTCGAAAAGTTGTTGAAGGGAGAAGGGCCTTCTCGATACATGCCGCTGAAGTACTTGTTATATGTTACGAACAAGTACGTGTTCCTCCCTACTTTTTGTGAGGAGATGACTTACTCATTTATACCAGTATGTTGGCCGATACTCTATTGCTCTATCGATGCTATGTCGTCTGGAATCGTGATAAACGCGTGTTGATCGTTCCAGCAATCTTGTTCGTTTTAACAACAGTGTGTGGGTACGGCCTTGGAGCTTTATCTCCAGCGAGGCTCGTTCTGCTATCACGGATATACATCTCCCTAACGTTTGCGCTCAACGTCATTTTGACCACCATGATTGGTACGCACCATGACTCTGGTCAAGGTTGAAATTTTACTTATCTCAACTTCAGCAAGTCGGATATGGTGGATGTTGCGACTGGCAGGCAAGAGTTTTCATCCCGAACTCTCTCGCCGATACGTTATTACCTTGATGATATTGTCCGTTTTCCCATTCTTCACTCTTTTCGATCTAACATTGTAAAATCTATAGGGTTGAATCGGGATTTATTTACTCAGTTTATATGCTTCTTAATATCGCATTCCATTCTTATCCAGTTGAAAACGTGAGTGTTGTCGTCCTCTAAGTAATAGCAGGCCAATTAATTGGGTTTACTGCAGCTCATCCTGAATGCAGGGCTTATCCAAATTGTTGGCATCACGCCGACTCTTATCCTTGTTCAAGTTGCTTTAGGCCGCTCCGCGCACGTCGAGGCCAATTCCAGATCCCCGACCGATATCGAGACAAGGAAAATAAGGAATAACCAGATTAGCTTCCGAGTTTCAAGGGTACAATCCACGACCAGTGGGCCATTTTCTACGGATCCAGAGATACCGGTAGATACGATGCTTAGACCGTCACTCATAAATGATGCAGGTTGCCCATCTCCGAAAGAGATGCGCGTTGCTCAAGATCATGACCATGGTGCCGATTACCAACAGTCCAAGGTAGATGTAGTGGAAGTGGAAGTCGGTCAGTCTAAGGAGAAGGGCCGATATCGTGATCATGGGGTGCTCGACATTGGCGCCCTTGAAAAGGAGCCAGTCTCGTCAACTTGCATGCAGGAAAAGTGGTAATGGTCCCTTCAAATATCTCTACCTTTTCTGTCCCCTCCGCATATTTATTTGCAATATTTATTCGTTTGAAATTGCTTTGAGCATCTGTGTATCAGGGGTGTACGATGCCAAATGTGATCAATTGACCACTTCAAGCTTCATGTCCCACATGTATGATGTGTACTATCGTCGCACATAGGGAGTTTCAAATGGAATGTCACAGTCGACTACTTCGACGTCAAGATGGACAGGGCTTTGCCAGTGCGTATACATCCCCCTTACACATTATATTTCTCATTGTGTTCTACAGGTGAAATCAAAATGCTCTCGGATCGAATTATGGCCCTGGAGTCACGGTCGCGTTCAACAACCCCCACAACCCCCCTGTCCTCTCTGCGCTCGACTTCGGCCATTGACCGCGCGTCTTCCCTTCACTACATCGGCACCTGGCGATCCTAGCGTCCCGTTCAACAACCCACGGGACTTGTCCTACGTCGAGCTCAACATCGGCCACTGACGGTCTCTAGACCTCCACAATATGCATGTTCCTCGCTCGCTTCATGACCACCGACAGCCTCAGATGTCGTACTACAACTTGAATGTTTCTACCGCTTTCTCCTCCCTTTCCAGCACCCGCTGACAGCTCCACCTTCTCCGGTACAGGAACAGTTATGCGAGGTTCATCATTGAACGCCCTTGTGGCTTCGCTCTTGCTCTGCAATGCTCACTAACGGGACGGTAAAATGGAACGTCGGATTATGTGCTGGCGGCTACAAGATTCCCTCTAGCTGGCATAACGACTCTATCGTGTTGTCCAGGATATGGTCTACATAATGCTCCGGTGGCACGAGGTCCATTGCATTTTTCAGTTTCTGGATTTGTGATGTGAAATTGTTGAAGGGAGAACTGCCTTATCAGTGTATGACACCGATACCCAAATATGCTTGCAGACGTTCTATTTCTCTATTGATTGCCATGCCGTCTGGAATCACAATCGATTGGGCCAGCAATCCTGTTCACTGACAGGGTGTATGTCCTTGGGGTTTTATGACAAGGCTTGTTTTGCTGGCACGAATATACATCTCCCTGACTTTTGTCCTGAATGTCATTTCGACCTCCCTGATTGGTGCGTACCATTTTTTTGGAAAAGGTCGAAAACTTGCTTATCTCAAGTCGGAAATGGTAGATATCGCGACTGGTAGGAAAGACCCTTCATCCCGCGCTGATCTGCTTTTACCTTTTCCATTTTCTCTTTTGATCCAACTTATGGGTTTGAATCTGGGTATATCTACTCTGTCATTCAGTGTTTGACCTCTCGTTCCATAGAAATTCGACTGGAAATGTTGGTGTTATCGTCCTCTACGTGGCAGGTCAATTAATCGATTCTACTATTACAGCCTATCCTGGATGCAGGGCTTATTCTAATCGTTGGTATTACGCTGACTCTTATCCTTGTTCCCAGGCCATCGAGGCCAAATCCAGATTCCCAAACGATATTGAGACTGGGCAAGTGAGAAGATTGGTTTCTGCGCTCCAACAAGAGAAACCGACAACAATACGTGTTCGTTCATCACGCATCAAGTTACCCATCTCTGAAGCAGCTACGTGCCCTTCAAGATCAGAGTCATCATCTCCCTAATTGCTATTAATATGCTAGGTATTCCTGTAACCTGTTGACTGAAAGAGCGCTCTTACTCAGGGCCCGTTGCCAGGAGTAGTAGTGCCAAATTTCAAAAGATAAAATCGTTTGCTGTTTCGAGTTTCGAAGCCGATGGGCCTGCAGAATTGCCATGAAAACTGGAACCCCCAGGAGTGTTTAGCGTAGTCAACACCGGAGTCAAAAGCATATATAGGAAGCAGTAATCACGACGATTCACAAACGGGGTGTAGTGAAAATTCCAGTTCAAGAATCCGAGTTGTCATCA
>Ga0307509_10012465_pt1 | contig 10167 bp, 8 predicted proteins | sample 10_EM_MG_FD_202245 | JGI IMG/M metagenome (GOLD analysis project Ga0307509, IMG submission 202245) | Populus trichocarpa ectomycorrhiza microbial communities from riparian zone in the Pacific Northwest, United States - 10_EM | ecosystem: Host-associated > Plants > Roots > Unclassified | place...
AGGACAGTTGCGAATGGTGTTGTAGCGAACGGTTACGGCGGACGCTTTCACCGAAATCAGTTCGTTTTCTCCGTCGCATGCTTCAAAAAGATTGTATTCCACGATGCTGTTGCTGGAAGAAAGGCTGTAACCGCTTAAGCCAAACTGGAGCGTTTCCGCCCCGTTGCCGCCACCCGGTAATTGTTTGAAGAAATAATTGTGGTGTATCCACAGCCTTTGCGCAATCTGGCTGCCCGAACCGCGTACGGCAATAAAGCGACCGAGGTTTTGCTTGTTTTGAAACGTGTTGTAATCTACCTGGTGATCATTGCCATTGAGCAATAGATAGTCGCCTTCGCCCGGCGTTTCAAAAATGTTATGGGTCCAGCGGCAGAAGCTGGTGCCGCTGCCCATTTTTGCATGATTGGCGGCATGGGTGAATTTAAATCCTTTGATGACAACCCAGGCGGCCGGACTTACGATGCTGAAGCCGCCCGCTCCCGTGATTTCGGCCCCGCCGATGGTTTGTGCTACAATGGTAATGGGTTGTGCTGCCGTTCCTTTCCTGCTGATGGTAATATCAGCAGTACTGGTATAAACGCCGTTGGCGAGCACAATTACATCGCCGGCAACGGCATTGTTAATGGCCGTTTGCAGCGCCGCCAAAGAAGAAACCGTAATAGTGGCGGCTGAAACAAGTTTGCTGGCGGATAAGAATAACAGGAATAGCAGCAGGTGAAGGGTAAACCTTTTTTTCATAAGCAAGTTTTAAGAATCGTTAAAAAAGATAAGTGTGTCCCGAATGGCCCGTACCGGGTTTTGCGGACTTAAACTAACTGATATTATGCCAATAAAAATTACGGGACCTTTGCGTTTTATTCAATGATTTTAGCCAAACCAGGCAGGGCGGGTTATATTGCAGGCTGAAACGAAACGACAAAGCCATGAAAAAGATACTATCGGGCCTTTTTCTCCTGCTGGCCATTCATTGTACGGCAGGGGCTCAAACTGCGCCGGCATTCTGGCCGGAAATCGTTGCTTTTAAAAAGATGGATGCCGTGCAGCCGCCACCGGCGCATCCTATATTGTTTGTTGGCAGCTCTTCCTTTACCAAATGGAAGGATGTAAACGATTATTTCCCGGGCTATACCATTATAAACCGCGGCTTCGGCGGGTCTACGCTGGTGGATGTTATCCGTTACGCATATGATGTTATCATTCCCTACCATCCAAAGCAGGTAGTGATTTATTGCGGTGAAAATGATCTTGCGGCGGCCGACAGTATTTCGGTGCGCGAGGTGGTAACGCGATTTAAAACCCTGTATGGTATGATACGGCAAAACCTGCCCGGCGCCACCATTGATTTTATTTCGATGAAAGCCAGTCCCAGCCGGGAAAAGATATTTCCCAAAATACGGGAAGCCAATAACCTGGTAAAAGCATTCCTGGCAAAGGAAAGGAATGCCGGTTTTATTGATATTTATCCTGCCATGCTCGATGCGCAGGGCAAGCCAAGGGAAGAGTTGTTCCTGGAAGACCGGCTGCACATGAAACCGGCGGGGTATGCCATCTGGAAAAAAATCATTTTACCGTATTTGCTTAAATAGGTGGCTTTAGCCGGTTACTCTTTGCCTGACCATATCGGTATCCACCCCGGCAAGTTTCATTTTTTGTTCTGCGGCATCTTCGATCTGGCGTTTCAACTCAAATAAGGTGTCATCAAAAAGAACATGCTTGTCCATCATATAGCACATATCGTATTCAATCTCTTCCCAGGTCGAAAAGTCGGCATGATTGTGCTGTAGTTGCACCTCCAGTTTATCGAGCGCATTGGCTACTTTCGACTCGTAGGTGTCTTTGTTTTCAAATTCATAGAATAAGTCATAAATCTCCTGCCCGTTGGTTTCTTTCAAAGCCGAACGCAGGTTCTCTATGGCTTGTTTTTCTTTCGCTGCTTTTTGGATTTTGATGCCGGGATTGCGCAGCACATCCAATGCCGATACATCGCTTGCTTCCGCCTCCACTAAATCATGGATGATGATCATTTTCAAAAGCCGGGCAGTGTCAACTTTTTTTGTCAGTAAAGGCTCTATCAGAACCGCCATTAATGACATTCTCCAGGTGTGCTCTGCAACACTTTCCTGTCGGCCGCTGGACGTGTAACTGTGACGGAGTTCAAATTTTAAACGCTCTGCCAGCGTGAGCACTTTTAAAATTGAATTGATTTGTATTTCCATATTCGAAGGTAGGAAATAGCCGGCAAAATAAAAGAAGCCGCCTTTCGCAATGGGCGGCTTCTCTCTAAACCAGGCATTTATGCCAGGTCAAAAATAACCGGCATTCTGGCTGAGATTGGGATTGGCCCTGATCTCACGTATCGGTATGGGGTATATGAGCTTGGGCGAATTCCAGGGCAAAGCGCCGACGGCTCCCTGTGTTCTTTTAATATCATGCAAGGCAATACCTTCAAAAGCAAGTTCCAGTTTACGCTCTTTCAGGATGGCCGCCAGCGTTAGTTGCGGCGCGGTGAGGGCAGGTAGTTTCACCCTAGCCCGTATCAGGTTCACATCGTTGAGCGGGCTGTCGCCGGTGGTGGTACCCAGCCTGAAATTGGCCTCCGCACGGGTGAGGTACATTTCTGCTAAACGGATAATGTGGACATTGCCGTAGAGATAATCGAATTTACCCGTATATTTTGAACCTCCCGACGTATAAAACAGGGTGAGCCGCGCATCGCCGGTTTCGTATAAGGCCGTGTGCGCAGGGTTGATTTGTATATCGCCACGGCTATTGGCCGAGAAGAATGTCTGGAAACTGTTTGTCCCTGAGCTGGTGGTAACCTGCATGGCGAAAACATCTTCCGATGTATTGGCCGATACATTATTGGGGAATGCGTCGGCATAGGCCGATTTCAAAGCAAATCCATTGGCGGTACCAACGGTGATGGCCCTGTTGGCAGCCTGCACTGCGTTGGTATAATCCCCTTTTTGCAGGTATACCCTGGCTTCCAGCGCTGCCGCACTAACCTTGCTTGCATAAAACCCGTTTTTAGCGGGTATTTTGGCTTCTGCATCTGCCAGGTCTTTTAATACCTGGACGTATACATCTGCTACCTTATCTCTTTTTACCTGGTTGGCGGCCGTTATAGATGCTGTAGGGACCAGGACAATAGGAACGCCCTCGTTTGTTGCCGGGTCGCCATCGCTCCAGTTTTTTGCATATAATCTTACCAGGTCAAACAGGACTGTCGCACGGATAAACTTTGCCTCTCCTTCTACCCGGTCTCTTTTGGAGGAATCCACTACGCTTAGCGCCGACAGCACATTGTTTACATCATTGATGGCCGTATATCCCGCCAGCCAGGTATTGGTCACAAATGAATTGTCGACAGGAATGGCTTTATTATTGATTTGTGTGAACTGCTGGAAAGTGCCGCTCCAGTTCAATTCTCCTGCGTTGGCTAAAAGCTCTGCGCCAACAAAAGGATAGCCGCCGTAAAAATTGGATACGCCCAGGTCGGCATAGGCGCCCGTCAATGCCACCAACACATCACTACTGGTGTTCAGCGCGGCGGCCCGGTCAATGCTTTGTGTAGGCGTTGTATCGAGCTTCTTACTGCAGGCAAAGAGCACCAGCAGTGCGGCGTATAAAAATATTTTATGAAGTATATTTTTCATCTCTAAACAATTAAATTGATTTAATAAGTTTTACAGGCCGATGTTCACACCAAAAACAATTGTTTTCAATTGCGGGGCCGAATAAAAGTCGATACCCTGGTTGATATTGGAAGCCTGGTAATCGGCATTCACTTCCGGGTCCCATCCTTTGTATTGAGTGATGGTAAATAAATTCTGCGCCCTTGCATATATCCTGAATCTTTCAATTTTTACTTTCTTTAACAGGGATAAAGGAATATTGTATCCAAGCGTTACTGCCTTGACCCTTAGATAAGTTCCTTTGGAAATATACCTGCTGGAAGCATTTATTCCGTTGGCATAAAACAATCTTGCTTCGGGAACCATCGTGATGTCGCCGGGTTGCTTCCAGGCGGCCAGCTGATCGGTTGTTTGGTTATCATAGCCGTTGCTGCCGCTGGCCGACATGTATTGTCCGCCTCCGTTGTATATGTCATTGCCCGACACGCCCTGCAATAAAATATCCAGGTCAATTCCCTTGTAGTTTATTGTATTGCTGAATCCATAAATGAATTTGGGATTGGGGTTGCCAATCCTCACATCGGTTGCTACATTGTAGTCGTTGGTGGTGGTGCGGTCAATGGTTTGGTCGGCCTTGGGTGTGTTCTTGTAATATAAGGCATCGCCGTTGGTGGGGTCGGCCCCGGCAAATTCCCTTGCATAAAACACGCCTAAAGGTTCTCCTTCCTTTGCCTTGCTCACACTGGTGCCCAGCACCTGCCCGTTAAGGAAAGTGATCTTGTTTTTATTGTCGCTGATGTTGAAGCTGCTGGTCCATGAAAAACTCCTGCTTCTCAGGTTCACGGTATTGATGGTAAATTCTATCCCGGAATTTTTTAATTTCCCTACATTCTGGGTTTGAATGGAAAACCCGCTGGTGCCCGGAATTTCCTTGTTTAACAACAGGTCTTTTGTTTGTCGGTCATAGTAATCTACCTCAATGGAAATCCTGTTGCCGAAGATGGCTGCCTCAAGACCGATATCTGATCCATAAGTGTTTTCCCAGGTCAGATCGGGATTAGCAAGTTGGGTGGGATGCTGTCCCGCCTGTCCGCCATAGGGGGCATTACCGGAATACAACCCCTTTGCCGCAAAATCTGCTACCCGGTCGTTGCCGTTACCGGCATAACCTGCTCTTATTTTCAGGTTATTCAGCCATTTTACATCCTTGAGGAAAAACTCATCACTTATGATCCATCCTGCAGAAATGCCAAAGAATGAACCGTACCGGTGATTTGAGCCGACGCGCGAAGATCCGTCAATCCGTCCGGTAAGGTTCAGTAAATATCTGCCGTTATACGTATATCCAATACGTGAAAAATAAGACAGTAAGGTGCTGGAAGTGGAAGAAGAACTGGCGCCGGTCTTGGATGCGGCGTTGATGAGCTTCTGGTAAGCATCGCTCGGGAACTGTTGCCCGGCCGCACTGCTATAATCATATTGCCTGCTCGTGTAGCTCATGCCGGCCAATACATCCAGGTCGTGCCCGGCCCCGATTGTTTGTTTATAATTGAAATAATTATTCGTGGTCATATTAAGCACCTGTGTAGTTCCATATGATCCTGAACCATTGGGCAGGCCCGAATTGCGCGAAGTGAGTTTGCCGCTGTAGCTTTCTTCCGTTTGGTTCAATTGGTCTACGCCAAACTCAGTTCTGAAGGACAGGTTTTTTGTAAAAGCCACTTTAGCATAGGCAGTACCGAAAGTTCTGTTCACAAAAGTTTTGTAACTGGCATCCAATACGCTTAGCATGGGATTATAATAAACCGGGTAATTCGTATTGGGGCTGCCGGTGGCCGGGTCCAGGGCCCCGCTGGTCAATCCTGTCCGGGGGTCGATGAGCGGTGTAATGGGCGATAAAGCCACGATCTGCAAAGGGGTGGCAAAAGAATTGTCGTTGGAAACACGGTAATTGTTTGTCCTGGCAAAGCTCAGATTAACACCAATGTTCAACCAGTCTTTCATCTGGTGGTCGATATTGAACCTGCCGGAATAGCGTTTGAGGCTGTTTCTTACGAGAATACCTGTTTGATTGAGGTATTGCCCCGAAATAAAAAACTTCGTTTTTTCGGATCCGCCCGAAAGACCCAGGTCATACTGCGAAACAGGCGCCCGCTGGAAAGCCTGTTCCTGCCAGTCCGTATTCACTTTGGCTGTTTGCCAGTCGGTATTACCGGCAGAGTATCTTGTAAGACGGGTGGTGATCGTATTTGTATAAGCTGTATTGGCAGCTGCTAAACTGGGATATAACCCACGGAGAAAATCCTGGTTGGCGGCGCCCATCCCCGCCTGTTTCATATAATCAACATATTGCTGCGCGTTCATGAAATCCCTTTTTCCTGTGGGATCCTGCCACCCGCTAAAATAACCGAATTCGATCTTCGAAGTGCCAGACTTACCTTTTTTGGTGGTGATGAGCACTACCCCGTTGGAAGCATTGGCGCCATAGATGGCTGTTGCGGACGCATCTTTCAGGATCTGGATGCTTTCAATATCATTCATATTGATATCGGCCAATGCATTGGTGGCGGCACCGTTGGTTGACAGGTTATCGGAGGTAACGGGAATACCATCCACCACATAAAGCGGCTCATTGCCGGCACTAACGGAAGAAGCACCACGTACCTTGATATTGATACCCTGTCCCAACTTGCCATTTTGCTGGCTTACGAAAACACCCGCGGCCCTTCCCTGGATAGCGCTTTCAAAACTGGTGGCCGGCGTATAGGCAATTTCCCGGGAGCCGACTGTAGCTATGGAACCGGTTACTTCACGTTTGAGCCTGGTTCCGTAACCTACCACCACCACTTCCCGCAGGTCCTTATTGGCCTGCTTTAAAGAAGCATCAATCGCCAGCTTGTTCCCAATCGTAACTTCGATGGATTCCTGCTCAACAGATGATATCACCAGTGTTTTTGCGTTGGGAGAAAGCGTTAGTGAATAATTACCCTGTGAGTCGGTAGTAGTACCATTGGTCGTTCCTTTTATTATAACGGATGCGTGGGGGAGGGGATTTCCGCTGGCATCTGTTACTTTTCCCGTAATGATGCGGGATTGAGCGAGCGCATGTCCCAATAGCAGGACAACACTGCATAGCAGTAGTAGAGCTTTTCTCATGTTAGTGTTAGTTTTTGTTGGTATAACCAATATATTAAGAATTTTTCAATATCATGTCTTTTGCGATGAAATTATTATAAACGGTAATGTTTACGGTAAAATGAAGTAATTACAAATTTTTATAATATCTTGAAATAAAGCCGTACCCGCCAGTCCTGCCGCTTACCTGGTGGGTAGTGTGGAAACAAAACAATTACCTGTTCATGGCTGTTAAATTTGCCGGCGAACATTAGCCGGAAAACCTACTTTATAAATATTAGCATATGGAGATTGGAATTGACAGTTTTGCAGCCATGTTCAGTGGCAACAGCAGCAAAGCCATGCACGATACGGATGCGCTGGAGCAATTGCTTAACAGGATAGAACATGCCGACCGCGCAGGGCTTGACGTATTTGGCATTGGGGAACATCACCGCAAGGGGTTTTTGGATGCTGCGCCTACCCTTATCCTGGCTGCTGCCGCTGCCCGTACAAAGCGTATCCGCCTTACCAGTGCGGTTACGGTGCTGAGCGCGGCCGACCCCGTGAGGGTATTTCAAAACTTTGCTACGCTCGACCTGATTTCCCGTGGACGGGCGGAGATGGTGGTGGGGCGTGGTTCATTCATAGAGGCTTTTCCCCTGTTTGGTTATAACCTGGAGGATTATGATGAATTGTTTATCGAAAAGCTGGGCCTCTTACTTAATATCCGCAAAAACGAGTTTGTTACCTGGTCGGGCAAATTCCGCCCCGCCCTTAAAAACCAGCCTGTTTATCCAAGGCCATTGCAGGACCCCCTGCCGGTTTGGGTGGGCGTGGGGGGCACCCCTCAATCTTTTGTTCGTGCCGGCACCCTGGGGCTGCCCCTGATGGTGGCCGTTATTGGCGGCGAAACACACCAGTTCGGGCCATTGGTAGATCTTTACCGGGAGGCCGGAAAAAAAGCAGGCCACCCGCCTGAACAATTGAAAGTAGGCCTGCATTCGCTGGGCTATGTGGCAGATACTACCCAACAGGCATTGGATGATTTTTACCCGGGCTATGCCGAAAGTATGACCAGGGTGGGTAAAGAACGTGGCTGGCCGCCGATGACAAGAGCCCGGTTTGAAGCGCAGATGGGCCTCAAAGGCGCGTTGCTGGTGGGCAATCCTGAAGAAGTGGCTGAAAAAATTCTCCGGCATTCCGAGGCGCTGGGAGGCATTTCGAGGGTTAGTTTCCAAATGGACAGTGCTGAGTTGCCGCATGAAAAACTGTTGCAGGCGATTGAATTAATCGGTGCGCGTGTAAAGCCGTTGATATCTTTGTAATATGAAAATAGCCACCTATAATGTAAATGGGGTCAACGGCCGGCTACCGGTATTACTCCGCTGGCTCGGCGAAACAGCGCCGGATATCGTTTGTTTGCAGGAGTTGAAAGCGCCCCAGGAAAAATTTCCGGAGAAAGCTATTGCGGACGCAGGTTATCATGCGCTCTGGCACGGGCAAAAGAGTTGGAATGGCGTAGCCATCCTGTCGCGTAAAGGAGAAATCAGGGAGGTCAGGCGGGCGCTTCCCGGTGATCTGGAAGATGTCCATAGCCGTTATATTGAAGCGGTTATCGACGGCATTTGCATTGGCTGTCTCTACCTGCCCAATGGTAACCCGGCCCCGGGACCGAAATTCGACTATAAGCTGGGTTGGTTCAAACGGTTGACCGAACATGCTGCGGGCTTCTTGCCTCCGGTGAACCCGTGGTATTGGCAGGCGACTATAACGTCATGCCCACCGAACTCGATGTTTACAAACCCGAGCGTTGGGTGGATGATGCATTGTTCCGGCCCGAAACACGCCAGGCTTTCAAAACACTGGTTGCACAGGGTTGGACGGATGCAATACGAAAACTGTACCCGGAGGAGAAGATTTATACGTTTTGGGATTATTTCCGTAATGCCTATACCCGCGACGCAGGTTTACGTATTGATCATTTCCTGCTTAGCCCGGCCCTCGGCAAACGCCTCAAGGCTGCCGGGGTGGACCGCCAGGTGCGTGGATGGGAAAAAACAAGCGACCATGCCCCGGTATGGATTGAACTGGCTGGCAAATAAGGTGAGTTATTCAGATCGCTGGTATATACGGGAATTACGTATTATTTTAGCCTGAGAAAACTCATTTTCTATGAAAACCAAAAACACCAAAAAGTTCCTGGAATACCTCTACAGTAACTTTACCGGCAATTTTTTAGGATTCGTGATAGGCATGGCGTCCACCCGCCTGGTGTCTCATTACTTTACAACGCGCAGCATTAAAAATTTATGGGGCCTCACCGCCCGCAAAACGGTGGTGGATAAACAAACATTCAGCGCCATGGAATGGATGATTTCCATTTTAATCGGGTTTATCGTGTTTGAAATCATTTCCAAATGGGTGAAGAAGAAAATGGACGTGATACTGCCGAAATATAAACTTACACAATGGTTGGTGGAACAGGATGAAAAGGAGCAGGAAAAAACGACCGGCACCAGCCAGGCATTGTAAGCGCATTGCAGGTGGATAATCAGCGCCGCAATCAACCATCCATATAGTCGCTTTTGCCCCCGCCCGGGGCTGTTTCCATGGAATATCTTTGTGTGGCAATCAAAAGATTTACACATTAAAATTACATGGCAATGCGAAAGTTAATCCTGAAAATGTCGGTGTCCGTTGATGGATTTGTTGGCGGTCCGAATGGTGAAATCAACTGGATTTTTAAAAGCATGGACGACGGCGGAGCCGCCTGGGTGCTCGATACGATTGGACAGGCTGGCCTGCACATCATGGGCAGTCGTACCTTTTATGATATGGCGTCCTACTGGCCCTACTCAACCGAGCCATTCGCCGCCCCGATGAACAACATCCCCAAAGTAGTATTCTCCAAAAAAGGCGCGCTCGAATCCGTAAACGATCTGCTCACTACCACGGCATTGAAAGATGCATCACGCATAAACCCAACGCAGGGGATCAAAAACAGGGCGGCCGTATCACCGGCGGCATTTACCGCGGCGGATACCAAGGTAGCTGGCGGCGACCTGGCCGAAGAAATCGCCCGGTTGAAACAGCAGCCCGGTAAAGATATTTTAGCGCACGGTGGTGCATCGTTCGCGCAAAGCCTGGCTAAACTCGGCCTTATCGACGAATACCGCCTGGTCACACACCCGGTGGTGTTAGGAAGGGGCCTGCCACTGTTTTCCGCCATACCCAACCCGGTTGATTTAAAACTGGTGAGTGCCACCCAATTTAAGTCAGGTACAATCGCGCACGTATACCGGCCTGCCTGAAGCCACGTGTATAAAAAATGGGCGGTTACCTTGTATTAGATAGTAACTTTAAAAGAAAAAGATGGAAAACAAGGGGCTGCTTTTTATACCTGATATAACTGGCT
>Ga0307509_10012466_pt1 | contig 10166 bp, 4 predicted proteins | sample 10_EM_MG_FD_202245 | JGI IMG/M metagenome (GOLD analysis project Ga0307509, IMG submission 202245) | Populus trichocarpa ectomycorrhiza microbial communities from riparian zone in the Pacific Northwest, United States - 10_EM | ecosystem: Host-associated > Plants > Roots > Unclassified | place...
TGTAAGATACTTTTTATTATTTAAAAATATTTTTTATATAGAAACAGAAATAGAAACCACCTTAAACATCCAAAACGTGAAAGCAAAAATAATTTTAAAAAATTGCTTGTTGAAACAAAATTCAATAAACAACCTCACTTGACTTTACATTCTTCACAACAGCTAAAAATAATTTTTAAAAAAACCGGACTGCTGATTAAAATTTATTCTTCTGGGAGATCCAGACATTAAAACTAATATTAGATTAATTTGAGCCGATTAATTGATACAAAATACACTCTTAAAAACCTATTTAAATTAATCCAAAAATAATTTTAATGTAAAAAAAAAAAAGCTGACGCAAAAGTTTCATCTATATCTTGTGCACAAGTGGTTAATCAGTGCGCACCGTCTCTCCCAAAACGGATAAAATCATCTGCGATCCTCCGTGCAGCCTTTGTCAGGGCAACGAGGGGGGCCCTGCACCTAAGCCATGGCTCTAGCACGGGCACGATCTTATCAGACCATCCATGACCATCCAAACAGACCTCGAGTTTCTAAGATTTGGGTCCGCGGCTGGCTCCCACAAAATCGCCATGGATAGTTTTTTTCTCTAGGCCCCCGATGCTCCTGTTTGTATCCATGTCGACCATCCTCCCTCTCCTGCTGCTGCTGGAAATTGGAATTCAAACCCTTTCTAACTTCCAAAGGCTAGTTCATTAACGTTGTCAAAACCATTATAATTATGCGATGGTGGCTCGGTCAAACTCCACATGTAAGGTCCTCTTTCCGACTATAATGTTATTAAAGATCATTATTAATTCGACAATGGAAGGTATACAAAACATTTGTTAGATTATGGTAGGGACACATGATGTTCGGTACCCAAAATTATTTTATATTGTGCTGCCCAAAGAGCTCGGTGTTAGTTCTTGGTAACACGAGGTATGCATCCACTGAATAAAATAAACTCGGGTGTTTTCTTCGAAGAAACATATTCCATAACAAATTATTTTAGCTCATGCATTGTCTGCCATCAAGAGTAGCAAGACCACAGATATTGACTTAACCTGATTCGGTTGGCGGATACCATATGACGTAGCTATTTGAAGGAGGATTAATGGACAGTTTAGAATTGCATTCGTTTCATGAATTTTTAATTAATTTTTTTAATGTTTTTAAATTGTTTTGATTGTTGAGGTGAAAAATAATTTATTTTTAAAAGAAAATATTATTTTAATATATTTTCAAGTGAAAAATACTTTGAAAAACAACCGCTGTCACGTTCTCAAATACCTCTTTCAAATTTCAAATCATTTTTGCTATTAACTCGTGATTTAGTTGCGACAATCTAAACCTATTAAGTTTAAACAAAAGAATTTATTAAAAAAAAACTAAAACAAATTTGTTTTTAAAAAGTAATAAACTCAGATTGACAAGTGATGGCTCGATAGCTCAATAATTAAGATCCTAAACCAGACCGATGGGATCTGAATACGAACGCTTAAGATTCATTGCAATTTAGGAATTAAAAAACAAAAGAGCATGAACGGATGCAAATCTGGGTGGGTCTAAAATGTCAGTTGCTGGGCCTACCGACTTATAGGAAGCACTACCCTCTCCAACAAATTTAAGTATCTCTTCAAGCAACATGGGCCATCAAGTATATGTTTAGGTATTTGTTCTTTCAAAGACAAGCAACCTTTTCTTCCTCGGAGAAATCAATCACTTCATTACCAATGTTTTGGATCCGAAAATCTCAGCTTCTTCACCTCCTTGCGGCTTTCTTGACATAAAATGATGATGAAATTCAATGCATTTAATGACTATATTCCTTAACCATCACCCTCAGCAGCAGTAGCACTAGGACCCCATGACTTTGTTCAGGTACTATCCCTCTCCGCTGCCGTTTAAGCCTGCCCATTTGGTTTGCATGATTGTTATGCGGCTCGCTTCCATTAAATATTTTGACAGAACCATAGGCTCGAGCTTCGTTTATCCTGGTTTAAATTGCAACCTCTAAAATCATAGCCATCCGGCCCACGTCTCATGCTTTTGTGGTTTACATTCCCTTGGGAAGACGGCTTGGCCCAGTATAATCCAACCGAGGTCCACTGGAAAAGCATTTCTGATGACCCACCAGCTGCATCTCTATCGAAATGGACCTCCCGTTGTGATTTTATATTTACAGTGGAGTTATTCTACAATAATCCCGACAATACATGGATAAAATTCATCATTTATATATATAAAAAAATATGGTTTTATTTATGATAATAATAAAAGAAGTAACAATCTGATTGAAACTTTTATAACTACCTCGACTTAGATTTTTGTTTCATTGCCGTCCTTTGAGTGAACTGAATGCAGACATCCTATTTTGATTTCGAAATACATATCATAAAATGTTTCATTGACTTGGAATAGTTGCTTCCATGACCTGATTTGATACTATGTTTTTTCGTCATCTTCGGAGAAGTCTAGAAATACAATCTCTCATGCATGGATGTCGTTTTTCTGACTTGTGCTCAGCTTAGTGGATTTTTTCACGAGTACCTTAATACATAGAAATAAATATGATGTATTTGACAATTAATTAATCTTTTAATTTAAATAATATAATTTATTCTTTTTAGTCAAGGTATTTAATGACTTATATAAAAAGTTTAGATAGTTGGTAGCTGGAAATAGGTGGTGTCTGCTAAGCCAATATGACTCGTCTATGTAAAAGGTTCTATTTAATAGATATAGGGATTTTTTATGCTTAAATCGATAACTTTGTAGAAAAAAATGTAAGTTATAATATACTCAAAACAATATGTATAGAATCAATGTAAAATATTAAGAAATCCATGTGAAATCTTATAAAAATTCTACAAGAAATGTTGAGCTCGTGTAAGATGTCAATCCTTTAAATATTCAAAATGAATCTAAGCTTACTGCTTGGACTCAAATAGACCTCAACCCAAACACATTAAGTTTGAGCATGATGACCCGAGCTCACAAAAATATTGAGGTGCATGTCCGGCCTCATATATAGGCATGCATGCCCGGCATGGGTAGGGTTTCTTAAACATATTTTATTTAGATAAATCTCTTTTGAATCTCCAATATACATTCGGTGAGTTTAAAACAGATAAATGTAATGGAAGAAGAGCGTCATGCTGTCACCATTTCTAACCCCAAAATTCGACCACCATGAGCAAATGAGAGATGTATTAGGGCGATTTGGGATGGTTGGATGAAATAGCCAATGAGCCATATTTTCAGAGCCATCTACAACCTAACTGTTAATTCTTTTGAGGTTTGACTCGGTTTTGGTCATGAATTCAATTGCACTCGAGTTTAAAAAATTCAGTGCAAAAAAAAAAACACTATTTTACCGTGGAGATTTTTTATTCAAGCTTTATCAATTTCATAATTTATTAATATTGATAATTGTCATTCCGAACCCAACTTGAAGATTTATATGAAATCTAACTTGTGAGGTCTTTAAATCAACCACAAATTATTAGATTAAATCAAGTAAAATGTTTTTAATAAATTTAAAAGGTTTAATTCTTTTTCTTTTTAACCTGATTTTGTATGTATGATCGATCAATTAAATTATTAAAAGGTCAGTTGGGTTTCATAAAACTAATATCTTATTAAATTTTTATCCAAAAACTTGATTTAAGCGAGGTTCATATTCAAGATTCAAAAGTTATTTATCAGTATTAAAACTAAGTTTAACATCTATGGTTGACGTAACGAATGATAACTTCATTAAAATATTAAAATCTCAATGTAATGGTGGTGGATTGTTTGTTTTATCCCCTCATGGCTGCTTGTCTAAAGAATTGCAACTTTAGATTAAGAAATCTCTCGCAATGGTAATGTAAATATTTGTTTTAATGACAGCATGGTGGTGGATTGTTCATATCCGCTACCTATCAAATCAATGTCACGAAACCCACTTTAAAGTTTAAACTAAGATCTTACTTTAAGCGTTCGAAAGATGAATATATATATATATATAGAGAGAGAGAGAGAGAGAGAGAGAGAGTTGGAGATATAAATTCAAAGGAACATCATCACACCACTTTCAAAAAAGTGGCTTTCAAAATATCTTTTGTTTTGATTAGTTCATGTCACATCAAGTGAAGAAGGTCTCTCTTCTTTAATCATCTTATGCTGTTTTTCTCCGAACACAAAAAGTAAATGACTCTGTAAACTTTAGAAATCAAAAGCCATAATGTTAGATAGAACTTTTTGAAATTTCCGCATTTAATATTAACTATCATATTGTATCGCAATAGTATAGAAAATATTTTAAATGATTTAGGATCGATAACTGAACCAGATTTAATAAATTTAATAATCGAACCAGATTTAATAGATTTAGATCTGGTAATCATGTTTTAACCTATCACATGTTAGTAGCTTTTAAAATATATAAAAAAAATGCTTTCGTAATCTTCTGAACATTTATAATGTAATTCACAGTTCATATACCTATATATATATATCAACATAATGATTTTCCAACACATTTCAAAGTATAATATAATTAAAAAATAAAAATAATTTGAACCCTCCTACGAGAGATATTTTTCAAAATGATTATTTATTACATCACTTAGTTAACAAAACTTGGCTAGAATAAAATCAAGGATTAAAAAAAAACCCTGAAATAATGCTTTTTTAAGAAAAACACTAGACTTAATTTGACCCAATAATACACGAGTTAATATGAAACTTTTTTCAAAGACGTAAACCAGCACGTACTGCCCACAAACAACTACTTAAATTAGGCAGCTCTACCGTACCAAACGGATCCTAACTATTCCACTTGCGGGATAATATATATATATATAGTCGTAGCCAGCATTTTTTTTTTTCATCTAACTTTACAATGCAAGATCTACAGAATCAAATTTTAAAATCATAATAATTTGGTCCATGGACAGCCATTTCCAAAACAAGAAATCATTATATATTCTTTGCATGTCTTCTTCCACAACACTCTTATCTTTCCACTACCCTCTCCCTTCCCTTCTCATCTCACAAGTCAAAATGGAAAAGAAACCAGTAAACTCAGCAACCCGATCACTTGCCACTCAACTTCTCTTCCTCATTTCAAGTATTCTCTACACGTGCACTTCGGCCACAGCCCAAGAGCTTCTCGCTGGCTTCAAAGCCAACCCAAGTTCATCAGTCTCATCCTTTCAGTCTCTCTTGAATGACTCAACAAGCACCTTTTCTCTAGGTTTCCTCCGAGTCAACCAAACCCAACTCGCCCTCACAGTCATCCACCTCCCTTCCCTCCAGCCACTCTGGCAGGCTAACCCAACAAGCTCGTTTCGTTGGTCAGACAAGACCCAGCTCTTCTTCAATGGTAGTCTTGTGATATCTGATCCACACAAGAGGTCATTTTGGTCCACAGGAACGTCCCAACAAGGTGACAAAGTTGTCCTCCTGAACTCCTCAAACCTACAAATACTACAAAAACAAGTTGTTCTCTGGCAAAGTTTCGATTTTCCCACAAGTACCCTCGTCGAGAACCAGAATTTCACTTCCAACATGTCTCTCGTCTCCCCCAATGGGCTTTACTCCATGCGCTTAGGAGATGACTTCATGGCCCTATACGCAAGGTTCAAAGATGGGAAAACGCAACAAATGTACTGGAAACACAAAGCCTTGGAAGCTAAAGCAGAAGTTGTTCAAGGACAAGGTCCGATCCATGCCCGACTCGAATCCGATGGGTTTTTGGGCATGTACCAAATGGGAAAAACCCCGGTGGATATTCAACCTTTCAACAGCTTTCATCGACCTATTGACAGATTCCTGATGGTCCAGTTAGAACCGGACGGGAACCTCAAAGGCTATTACTGGGCTCAAACCGACTGGGTCTTGGACTACCAGGCTATCACTGAAACGTGTGAGTTGCCCAGTCCCTGCGGTCCCTACGGTTTGTGCAGAGCCGGGTCGGGCTGCTCCTGCTTGGATAACCGGACCCAGGTGGACACTGCGTCATTTCAGTGCATTGATGGGGATGATCAGTCCGGCGATTTTTGCAGTGGAAGTGATGATTTCTGGGTTCTGAGAAGGAAAGGGGTGGAGTTACCGTTTAAGGAGTTGATGGATTCGGACACAACATCATCATCCGTGGAGGAATGTGAGCTGTCTTGTCAGAGGAACTGCAGCTGCTGGGGTGCAGTTTACAACAACGCAACCGGGTTTTGTTACACTTTGAATTACCCGATCCAAACACTGGTGGGTGTGGGTGATGAGAGTAAAGTCGGGTATTTCAAGGTGAGAACCAAACGTAGTTGGCATAAGAAAATGAAAGTCGGTATTCGGGTTCTTGGGGCGGTTATTGTGGTTCTGACCGGAGTTGTGCTTGGGTATGGAGGTTATAAGATCTGGAATAGGAGAAGAAGAGGGCCTAAACGGGTCTTGGAGGAGAAGACCGAGGTATCACCCGGCCCGTATAAAAATCTCGGGTCGGCTAGTTTCAAGTCTATCGAGATGTTTTAGCAGCAACTTAACAAAAAAAAAGGAGATGTTTTAGTAGCGGTAGTGACGTAAGGGATGACCTTCTTCTCAGAGGCCAGTGGGGTTTGACTTTGGGTGAAGGTAATAGGTGGGGCCGGTCATTGCCAGGTTGGATACCCCAGAAGTTTTTACCGGTCAACTTATTTTGCTTTTGGGACCCGACAAGATATTTATGAGGGAGAGAAAGTCTAGGATGCTTCGAGCATGTTGCAATGTCAAAGGGCTTCGACAATCCTAGCCCCTAATCGTCGCCACTCTCAACCAAGGCCTTATTTATTGATCATGCTTTTTTAACTCAACACACAGAAGCCACAGCATTCTCTCTCTTTTCCATGCAGTCAGTGCCTTTCTTCAACTTGTGATTGAGGCTATGGTTTCAAATGATACCATCCATGCATACATACATGGGGTTTTGATATAAAATTCCAATTCTTCCACGTAATATATAGTTCCGTGTCCAGAATATATATATATAGAAAGAGTGTTTTCATGACTCTATCATACCCTGTTTTCACGTTGATTTGAGAAATTTAGAGTGATTAAATTAAATTAAATTAAATATTGTAATGATATAACTCGACCGAATCAAACCAATTGGATTCTTGGTACACGTCAATATTAATGAAAACAAAAAGGAAACCATTTTATTTTTAACAAAAATAGTTAATTTATATATCATTAACACGTTGACTCAATATCAAAATAATATAAAGTACTTTTCTAGTTCCATACCTATATTTGTACTTATATTTTATGTGTTGAATTGTCAACAATATTGGCTGCTTTGTTGAATGGTCTCTTGTTCTTCTAGGTAGATTCCCACTAGTTGTTGCACCGGTCTCAATCTTAGCCGTGGACCTATATCTTATACTAGCATGCTTCTAGATATCCACTTATCGTGACAATTCATTTTATATTAAATAATAATAATAATAATAATAATAATAAAAAGATAATTCATCTAAGGTGAAACAGTGAGTGGACAGAGAGCTAATTACTAGACCAAGCCCTAATCAAAACAAGGCACCAGCAATTGGAGCCCATGTAAGCTATCTTTCGAGATGGGTTCGGTGGGCCTAAATCCACTCTCTATCTTGGCCCATATCACCTATCCTTGGGCTTCATCTACCAAACGACATGTCAGCCGTCATGCAGAAGGTCCTAATTATAGCCGCCTTCTAGGGGTTTCAAGGAAGCGAGAGGTTTCCTTGTTTGTTTGTCGTGTTAAGAAAGCAAAAGTCAACCCAGAAAAATGGCATCGAGATCTGCACTGAGCCGACTTAGCTTAACTGCTACTCGCTCGATGGAGTCAGCTCGTGGAGCTACTCGTTACTTCAGTGATGACAGGGGCCGAGTTCTGAGCGAAGAGGAACGCGCTGCTGAGAACGTCTATATTAAGGTTTCCCCCTCCTCGCTTCTCTCTTCTTCTTCTTAACTGTTCTACCGATTCTGTTTGGTTGCTGAGAAAGTGTAGGAAAATGAAGGAAACCATTTCTTTTGGCGATCGATCGAGCTTGAAAAATGTTTTGTCGTTTTATTTTAGCTTCTGTTTGGTTCCCCTGATAAACTCCAGGAAAATGAAAGATACAGTGTTAGATTTGGTTTTGCTTCAGTTAATGAAAAATTTGCCCTCAAACTGAGCTTGATGATTGTACTATGATATTTTTTTTTTTTGCGGTAGAAAATGGAGAAGGAAAGGTCGGAGAAACTGAAGGTAAAGCAGGAGAAAGAGAAGACAGAGAAAGAGAATCAGGGTAGTGACAAGGTAATTTTGTAGCTTCATGATTTTTGCTCCTCATTTTGGAAGTAAAGCTGTCACATTGCTCCTGTAACAACATTTTCTCCTTCATGTTTTACTTTTGGTTAAGCATAATATAGGGTTGCATTGTTGTTAATGGAATGCGTCAGGGTGATGGGTTAATTATGAGAAGATGGTGACTTGGTTTTCTATCGTGTTTCAAAATCAATACTCCCTACTTTGATGTTTAATGTAATGACTACCTGAATGATTTTAAATGCATGTCGTTCAAGTAATCGATACTGGGTTATATAGATTATGTTTATGCATTCTAGTAACATACTACACTAGGAAATGGTCGGTGGTGCGACATCGATATCTTGATGTAGTGAAAACTGCAGTTTTGGTTACACGGATTAAGTTTATTCATTCTAGTATCATACTATATGAGGAGATGGTTGGTGTGGTGTAAACTGCGGATTTGGTGATTGTTACGCTTGACGCAGATTTCTACTTGATTTCCTTTTCTTTTGGTTATTGCAGTTTGTCTTTGAAAATTAAGTTTTATCTACCTCTATTGTGTCCTTTTTTGCAGAAAGCTGAAGGGAGCCAGAAATCCTGATGGGGGTTGTCTGCACCAGTGGCTGTAATGTTGCTGTGGCAATAATGTTCTGAAATAAATGTGACTCGTATTGAGATTTGGTGTTTGTACAGACTTGTCTTTTGAATACTCTTGCACAGCCAGTCATAAACATAGCCATGCTCGTCTACTTGGTTCTGTACCTGTTGGAAGTTTTCCTTTCCTAATTTTGACCGATTCGCAGTTCGTTTTATCTTTACTTTTGTTGATTCTCTCAATGATTTCCCATTATACAATTGAGTTCATGCTGCAATTGTTGATGCTTCACCTAAAACCAGCTGACCTACTCGCTACTAATTTGTTGCCTGAAATTAGAAAAGAAGTCTTTGACTATGGGTGTTTTTCTACTTCATTTCTGATCACAAGTGGTGGTAAATTCTCACTTTTTGACGAATTTGGTTCAAATCTTCCTTGAAGATCACGAGAAGCATCTATATCCAAAGGGATTCAACTACAGCAATGTGCTGCTTGAAATATCAGAAGTCTTGACTGAAGGGTTTTAAGTCATTGAAATTTATGACAATGATGAACAAACAAAGATTACATGACTCTGAGCCACGAGAACAATTATTGATAGCTTGGAGTACAAAAGGAAAATCACTAGAAAAGATGAAAATACATGATGATGCCATGTTATTTGAGATAGCCAGCACCAATTTGAGGTACTAGCATTTTTTGCGAGGCAGGAAGTAGCTAGCTAGCCTTCAGTTTAGGGCTTGCTAAAGCCAGACTTGATCTTCTGAATGGTAGATACATCAGTCTTGAATGCCTTGGCAAGAATACCATCATCGATTCCTGTTGCAAAGGCAGACAAAGGCACAGAAACTGTTCCAGCATATGCGCTACCAAAAGAAGAAATCGCAATTGCTGATTTTTGGGTTGGGTTGTATTGATAGTGCACAAGACCCTTTGGAAAAATAAACATATCTCCAACTTGGAGGCTCTGGGTGTAAAGCACATTTTTGGTGTCAACAAATCCAACTTCAAGGCTACCATACACAAGGAACAAGAGTTCAGCAGCGCGAGGGTGGGTGTGAGGTGGGTTCAGACCATCGGCAGGGTATTGAAGCACAGCATATGACACACTCTGCCCGTTGAGAGCTGGGAACTCGTTCATGGTAGCTTTTGTTAAAGTGAAGTTTTGAGGAAATTTTGTAATAACCCCACGCATTCCTGTGAAAGTGAAGAACTTTCCATCAACACTTGTGTTAGTTGGTGCAATGAAATCCGAAAGTATATCAGGATCACTTGCTAAGGCAGTCTTGGCAGTGA
>Ga0307509_10012467_pt1 | contig 10166 bp, 6 predicted proteins | sample 10_EM_MG_FD_202245 | JGI IMG/M metagenome (GOLD analysis project Ga0307509, IMG submission 202245) | Populus trichocarpa ectomycorrhiza microbial communities from riparian zone in the Pacific Northwest, United States - 10_EM | ecosystem: Host-associated > Plants > Roots > Unclassified | place...
TAAAAAAATCATGAACCAATAGGATTATAAAATAAAAAATTTTTATTTGTTATTGTGACAAGGTTGGTTCAAATTATGTTTTGTTTTAATCATAATTTTGAATAATATTTGATTAATTAACATATACTATATTTTTACAAGGTTCTATTAAAAACTATTTTTAAAAACTTTAATTAAAAAAATATAATTTATAATTTTTTTTAAAATTTATTTTTCAAAACTATAATCATAAATACTACCTCCGTAAACCGACACAAAAAAGAAGGCAAATCGAGGTTAAAGTATAAATAAATTAAAGAAGCTTGAAAAATAAAAAATAACGAATAACCGCTTAAAATAAGTAGCTTCGAAGAATGTGAGGCCATGTTGACCTTCCAGCTAGATGCCCCCTTTAATAGATTGCCCTTGGAATTTCAAACATTACTGCAAATACCACTGCACCACCGTGTCTCCTAACGCGCCCCTGGTTTTGGTCATAATGGTGATGGCTACTGAGGACCGTGACCGTTAGAACATCCGTCTACTATCAAAATATCAATTACTTGAATACTTTTAAGGCTGGGGAACGCGGTTTGGAGTTTGTACCGCGTTTTCTTATTTTTTTTTTTAATTTTTTTTAATAAAAATTAAATTTTTATATATGTTTTGATTGTTTTGATATATTAATTTTTAAAATAAATTTTTAAAAATAAAAAATATCATTTTAATATATTTTTAAACGAAAAATAATTTAAATCGTTATCGTTATCACAATTCCAAACAACCATTGCTTTACTAAAAATAAGTTTAAAAATATGTTAATTAAATTGATTCTATATTATAGCTAATAAGAATCATTGGTGATATTTTAAATCTTATCACTAATTTTAAATTCAATAATTTAAATTAAGTAAAAATTAAAAAGAATTCAATTATTATCATTTTTATAATCATAATCTTGTTTATTCAATTTAAATTCAATAATTATTTTTTTTAAAAAAATAAACATGATGGAATCTCAATTCATTAATCAATTAAAACGAATCTATCTCATCATGACCTCTTCAATAACGCTTTGCTTAATTTTGACCACGTTTTACATTTAGCTGAAAACATTTATAATATATAGTCTAAAAAATCATGGCCGAGTCCTTCCAAATTAATTCACATGTCACCCTACCAGTTAGCTTTGAAGCTTCCCCTTTGCTTCTGAAGACGACGACATGTCCCAAGAATTCAAACATCATTCTTGTTTACTTCATCTTAAGTTGGTCGTAAAATGAGGCTTTTATTACTCCATACTTTATTAGCAATTTCCTTTAGATTTATACTATGCTGGTTCACAAATATGTTGAGAAACAAGATTTTCTTTAACATTTCGTGTGTAGTTAGAGTAGTTTGAGAGGTTTATTTATTTATTTTTGAAGGGGTACAAATATATATATAGTTATAAAATCCGACCTGTTTCATGACACGATTCGATACACGGGTTAGGTGAAATATTAACTTGAATCGATTCAAATTAATGTTGTTTTAATATTTTTTTTAAAAAAACTTAAAATAATATCGTTTTAAATTTTTTTTAAAAATCAAACCGAGTCTCATTTGAATTTTGTGGGTTGATCGAGTTTGATCAGGTTGACTCTCAACTTGGTTCGATATAAAATTAACTAAGTTCAAATTAGATTTTATATTGATAGATATACTGAGTTTCATAAAATCAATTTTTATCTAGATTTGACATAAAACTAGATTTATATTACGTTTTAAATTAATAAATTATCAAGTTAATCTACTAGATTATCTGACGAGTTTTATAACTATCACTTAGAACAGCTCTATAATGTAAGCTAGTAATATTAACGTGTAGAATGTGTTGTGCACGGGAAAATATAGATCAAAATTGATAAATTTGGACGGCAGAATATATTATTATGCGCTACACGGACAAGCACCTCCATCCCGCGGTGCTTCATGTCAAGAACTCTGAACATTTTGCAACCCACAAAATACAAATGCTATGCCCTTGCAGCCCTTCTGACAAGAAGATTATATGCATGGAATAATATTAATATTCTTCCCTCCTCGAGCTAAGTGAAGATATGTAATCTACTACATATCTGCCTAGTTTAATCATACATTAATCACAGACAAGAGTATCATAGTATGCGCTCATCAAAGTGGGGGTGCATACCTTAAGCACAACAAGTCAACATTGATGGCAGAAATGGTTGTATGCCCACAAACTTCCCTGACTCCCATGCCAATAAATAAATAAAATAAAAAATTCACATACCTATGACAAAGAAGGTAGCATTAGCAACACCAATGAAGATTCCTAATTCAATACAATTTTTAAATCCAAGATGTAGTTATAAATAATTATTTATTTTCACCCTTGACCAGGTTGTATATACCAAAGTATTCAGTCTCTGAAACACGGCAGTCCATTTGAATTCTTTACTCCCCAAATGATATTAATATTCTTATCTTATATTTGATGAATATTTAAGCTATTTATTAGTTGACTTTTGGACATATTGTTTATACTCTTAGCTAATATACGAACAAAGAAATCCTTAAAATATTATCTAAATGGTAAAAAAAATAACAAGCTTGAATATCTTCAAGCTCTTATCACTAGTTTTTGTTTTAAGATAATATATTTATCTTCAATTAGTTATTTTTAAAAATGTGAAGTGATTTAAACTTTGATTCTGATGTCAAATACAATTATCATTAGTTTTTTTTTAATGACATATCTGTATTGAATTAATTATTTTTTAAAACAATCTGAACTTTGGTTTTGATATAGAATACAATGATAACCTCATTAAATTACCATTTCAAATAATTATATTAAAAAAAACCTAAGTATGAAAATGAATATTGCAATTTTGGATTGCTACAAGCCACATATAATATATGGTGATTGAAGGTTGTTTATATATATATATATATATATATATATATATATATATAACAAAGTTATTATTAAACCAATTCCAATTTAAAAATTAAATCACAAGCTCGAGAGATTGATGTGTGATGGTTATTTTTTTCCTTGTTGGAAGATTGAAGTAGTGGTTACTCTTGGACTTCTAGAAGTCTAGTCATTCCTTCATACACGTTTGGATGGTATTGATGTAGAAAAGTGAAACTTGAGGGGCATTCGTTGTCTAGTTCGGACCATAAAAGGACCAATGGATGTCCTCATTTTTGACACGATGGTTGCTGCTCTATGTTAGCTGTACAAGAAAGAACATCCACAAACTGAAAACCTGAGAAAGCTTTGGAGAGTTTAAGGTATGCAAAGTAACTCATCAACTCTTCGTTAAATTTAACAATTAAGTATGATTTTCTAGATGGGTTTTGTCTGAAATTGAGCCTTGCTTTTTTTTTCTCTGGGTGGTCTGAGTGTTTGATTGACTAAGGTTTTGGCCTGAGTTTGAGGTCCAAGTTCATGTCTCTTGGAGATTTTATGAGTTTAAGGATATGATTTGGTGTTAGAATTCATGGAAATGAGTTTTCTTTTCTTGTTTGAATTGAAATTTAGCATCTTTACGGGGGGAATTGAAAATTTAGTTCTTGTAGTATAGCTATTTATAGGTATGAATTAATTTAGTTCTTGTACACATCCCTTTAAAGTTTTAGCTATTTATAGGTATGAATTAATTATCATGGATTTTAGCTGTTTAAGGAGTGGAAAAGGTATGTTTTTGGATGTTGATTGCTTAATTGTGCTTGCAAATTAGTGTTAGCATCGTTGAAAGATTAATCAGATTTGTTCCAGGCAGGATTTAGGCTGTTTTCTGTCGCAGGAAATTTAATGGCTAATGAATTTTGCAAGTTTGATTTTTTATTTTATTTTTGGTTTGTGTAACATAGATTTTATGCTTTAGCATCTGGGAATGAATTTCTTTTATTCCCTTTATTCCATTTTCTTTCTTGTTTGCATGTCGGTTTGTCCACTACAAGCACTCTTTGGCCTTTAAGTGCCTTTTCTTCCTCTTATACCTGGTTGCTTTTGTTGCTTCCGTTGAGTGAGTTGAATTAGTACCAAAAGTAATAGTGTAAATTCTAGGTAAGATAATGGAATATGTTTTTTGGTTGATGATATCGCTTCTGATTCTAGGGGTGGTCACTTTTAATGGTTGATGATGATCAATCATCATTATGGAATATAATTTTTCCTCTTCATTTATTTATTTTTCCGACCCAGAGAAGCATGTTCTTATAGACCAGTTTGCATTTTCTGTTGGATCTAAATGAAGTTGCTCTATGCTTCTGCAAAACTCAATGTATTCTTGCAAGTTTACCTTATTTCTTCGTTGCTGCTTTTAAATTAGTCTGCAATAGTGGGTTTCAAGAGCATAGTTTGATTGATATCGGAAACTGGGTTGGGGAGAACGGATTCACAAGTCCTACCTCTAAATGGTAGACCTTGTATTTGTTCTCAAATCTTGTTCCATTTTTCTTTTTCTATGGAGTTTGAACAAAAAGCTTTTTTAAAATTGATTGCTGAATTCTCCTTTTTTTTTCTTGGGGACGAAACCAAAAGCTGAAGTTTATTTTGAAACAAAAATGTAATGTTTTCCACAGAGATGCTTCTTGAAATCTTTTCCCTTTGCTGTTTCCACCAATGAAATTACAGTCAAGATCTATCCCTTGTTAAATCTGGTTCTTGCTCATTCATCTCCTAGCGGATTGACTGACTTTATGGTCAATTATTTTTGTATCTTTTAGAAATTTCTTAGTGACTTTGTTTCCAACTACTTGAGTAGTCTAAAGGAAGAAAAAAAGGTACAGGGAATTAATTTTCCCCTTACTGATGATCTAATTCAATTATTTTTATTAAAAGTAGATGATCAGGCCATCAGGGTATGAGAGCAAAGCCTTGGCCTGGCTCTTTACATCCTAGAGATGCAATGACCCTTGACTACCAGCCCCAATCCAAGTCAAGACGTTTTCACTTCTTTCATTTACCTGCTTATACAGGCTGCCTTGTTGCCAAGTCTATGATTTTTCTAGTGGAACATTCTACTGTTAAATTAGCCAATAAATTGTTACCATAATACTAGGTTAATTTGGTCCCTTCATTATTTTCTTGGATGGTCTTTATACCTATTGTGATCATCAATTGCTCTCCCTTGTCTGTTTCTTTTTCAAATAGCTTTTCCAACGCCAATTTTCATTGATTATGTATAATCTTACTGTCTGTCCTTCCTTTTAACAGATTTCGGTGATCCTTTAATGCATTGCTGAGGATAACAGAACTATTGTTCACAACTTAAATTTTGTGGTGACGAGTGAATTGAATCAGAGACTTGTCGGCTGCCTCACTATTTATAATTTTTTAGTGATTATAGCATGTAGCATTCTAAAAGTCGTTGCTTTGGCCAGTGAAGGTGATAATTCTAATAGAAAAGGCTAGTTATCACTTATACATTCTCTTGTCTGAGCTAAGCCAATCAGCGAGCCAGTTCTTGATGCAAACCTCTCAGAAACACCGATCAGCTGGTATCCACAGGTTTTACCACCAGCCAGTGCAAGAGATCGATCCATATGGTTTATCTCATATCCAAATTTTAGACAGCAATATGTATTCAGATGGTGGCAGCCAAGGAGCTGCAATTTCCTTTCAGACAGATCAAGGAGAATTCTTTACCTTGGAATCATCTTCAGCAACTGCTGGTTTCGTTAACTATGATTCTCCTGCTGCCAGCGTCTCATCCAACAGAAGCCCCTTTTCACCCCAGGGTTCTCATTCATGCATTTCTGATCCTCATCATTCCCCTGACACTGTATATGGATCTCCATTGAGTGGATCATCCTCTGCTGATGAGGACATTATATTGAGGCAGAAATTAAGGGAGTTGGAAATTTCATTGCTCGGGCCTGAATCTGATATTACCGACAGTGGGAGTTTTTGCTTTGTGAGTGGAGGATACCAAGCAGAATCATCTGCAAGTTGGGACTGGAATCAAATGATGGAAGTGATCCCTAGGTTAGATCTTAAGCATGTGCTTCTTGCCTGTGCTGATGCAGTATCAAATGCTGATATACAAAGAGCAGCAGGTCTAATGCATGTCTTGGACCAAATGGTGTCAGTCTCTGGAGAGCCGATCCAGCGGTTGGGTGCTTATATGTTGGAAGGCCTTAGGGCAAGGTTGGAACTCTCAGGAAGTAAAATCTACAGAGCCTTGAAGTGTGAAGCACCAATTAGCTCAGATCTGATGACTTACATGGGTATTCTCTATCAGATCTGCCCATATTGGAAGTTTGCATACACTTCAGCTAATTTTGTCATTCAAGAAGCCGTGGAATACGAACCCAGAATTCATATCATCGACTTCCAGATTGCACAGGGAAGTCAGTGGAGTGTTCTAATGCAGATGCTTGCTTATCGGCCAGGTGGGCCCCCAGTAATCCGCATAACTGGTGTTGATGATTCTCAATCTGCTCATGCTCGTGGTGGAGGACTTGATATTGTGGGTCAAAGGCTGTCAAAAGTCGCAGAGGAATGCAATGTGCCATTTGAGTTCCATGATGTTGCCATGGATGGTTGTGAGGTTCAACTGGAACATCTCAGGGTCCAACCTGGGGAAGCTGTGGTTGTGAATTTTCCTTATGTGTTGCACCACATGCCAGATGAGAGTGTGACCACTTGGAATCACAGAGATAGATTGATAAGGATGGTGAAGAGTTTGTCACCAAGGATTGTGACCCTCATCGAGCAAGAATCCAACACCAACACCAAACCATTCTTTCCAAGGTTCATTGAGACTCTAGATTATTATACAGCTATGTTTGAATCAATTGATGTTGGTCGCCCCAAGGATGACAAGCAGAGGATTAATGCAGAGCAGCACTGTGTGGCTCGTGACATTGTCAATATGATCGCTTGCGAGGAAGCTGAGAGGGTTGAACGGCATGAACTTCTTGCAAAGTGGAGGTCTCGATTTACAATGGCAGGATTCAATCAGTACCCATTGAGTTCTTCAGTGACTACTGCCGTTAGAGATATGCTAAAGGAATATGACAGGAACTATAGTGTTCAGGAGAGGGACTGGGCTCTTTACCTTCGGTGGCGACATAGAGACATGGCAACTTCTTCTGCCTGGAGTTGAAAACTTCGATAGCTTTAGCTCTTTAACACCTGTAAATGTATAAATGTAATCTTACCGTTTTTATCGCATTTAGAGAATGATCAGTAGTGATGTTACTGTTTTCACAGAAATTGGATTACCTCTTTTTTTTTTTTTTTTGGGATTCAGTTAGTGTTGAGACAAAAACACGAAACCTCAAACCACTGTACATGTCCACCATGAATGAAACAAGAGTAGGTTTGTGTTATTTGCAGTCTCCGAGATCAAACCATGCACTTTCTGAACATTGTTAAGAACAAAAATGGTGAATGTGCAAGCTTTCCATTTTGAGGTGCGTTTTGTTTTTAGTGAGAGTGGAACAATGTCCAAACATGAATGGCGTTTCTTTCGATGGACGTTTGGTGAAGATGGAAATTCCATTTCATGATTGTGGTTACTGTAGACTCCGTCATATTCCAAGGGGTCTACTCCGATAACACCAGTCAATCCATCCATGAAAGAATACTGTCAGGCAATGTTTGTTTTTTGAAAAAAAAAGAAAGTAATTTGATGTATTTTTAGTTTTTTATTTATAATTTTGATGCATTATTGTAAAAAAATATAAAAAAATTATTTTAATATATTTTAATTAAAAAGTATTTTTACAACGTATTACCAAATCGTTTGATACTACAGAATTTCAAATATATCTTAAATATCAGGAATGTAGATGTTCAAGGAAAGTAATCCCCTCCCATAAAAAAACTACCTTTCCTCCGAAAGATCAATTTTTTTAAAAAAATATTGATTACTTTTGTAACAGCACTCTCTTACTCACATAAAAATAAGATTTAATATTTTTTGAAGCAATAAGCTCAGCCCAATTGGCCCATTGTAGGTGTGGATTTCAGTTTCACATAACAATTCTTTTGATCCCAGCACGGAAGGGCCCCATAATGCTCCATCCTAATTAGATGCAAAAGAACCGAGTGATTAGGCCTAAATTATGCATCATATTATGCTGATTTGGCAAAATTTGGTGTCAACCATTTAGAACTCAACCCGTCCGAAACAAAACAAGAGCAACCCCAGACCTTGTTTCTTACTGTGTCTCTCTAATAAACCAAGAAAACAAGCAAATCTTAGTTCCAACATTAAAAAGATCATATTTTTTAAGGTTAGTTTGACAATTTCTTGCATTATACTTTTGTTTTCTTCTAATGTTTATCTTGTCTTAACAATGTTAGTCATGAGATTCATGTGGTCTCGTGGTTTCTGAATTAGATGAGAAATGGATGATGGGTTCTGTTTATTTTCATAAATTGTAGATGATAGTGTTGTTTCTGTTTTTCATCTGCGGAAAGAATATGTGAAAGCTAGTCTTTAATACATTTTTGTTGGTTTTGTTTTGGTTGTGGAGGTTGTTGATTTTGGATTTGTATTGCTTGGATTTTGATGCGTGGGTTGGTGGTGGTTTTGTTTATGGGCTCATAAAGTTTGTTACTTTATGTATTTTGGTTGGTAAAGAATATCTTTTTTTTGTTGTTTTTGTGTTTTGAATGCAGAAAGATTGGTCTAGATTGTGGGTTTGTTGAGTTTTTAGGAAATAATTGAAGAATTCTGGAGGAATTGACAGAAAGAGCAGTGTTGATGGATTTGCAAAAGGAGCAAGAAAGAGAAAGGCGTCGATTACGGGACAGACAAAGAAGGCAAGCAATGAGTGTTGAAGAGAGGGAAAAACATCTTGCGAGACGACGTAGAAACTATCAGTTGCGGAGACAAAGAGCGCGAAATGTGAGAGACCCTCAGGCCAGTCTTGTGGATAGTGACGAAATGCTTATGCTCCCTAGTAACGGGAATAATCAAGCAGTAATCTCTGTTCCTGTCCAATCTAATGGAATTTCTGATGTCGATTTGGATCAAAGACAAGGAAGTGTAAATGCAGGCAATGCAAATTCTGTGGGTGAGTTTTGTGATTTTTGTAATGCATTTGATATGAAGGCAGCCTGATACTCACTAATAGTTTATTCAGCAGGTTTGGAAATTCCAGCACATAAGTTAGCTAAATTACCTATAAGGTCACGTCTAAACCATATAAAGCACCTTGCTCGGTCACTGGCTGATACTCTGGATATTGGTGATAGTCACAAAATTACAGGAGATTTGACAATGACTGGATACGCAACTTCCAACTGTAAGCTTTAGTATTGTTATTTTCATTTGATCCGGCATCATAAATATTTGTTCGAAATTATTTGTCAATTGAGTATCCCATGTTAAATGATTCACATGGTTATAGAGACATTTGTGTATGTTCCACCTTATAAGTTCACGCATTGAAACTGTGGTCCAGGCACACCACCAAAACCATTACGATTGAATCGTGTCAAGCATCTTGCACGGGTTTTAAGCTCTGATGTAACACCGACAACAGTCCCAGATCGCATCGGTGAAACAAAGGGTAAGAAATACATATTTAAGTTTGCATAGCTATCTTTTGCTTAGTCTGAATCAAGGAATTCTTTAATCCAGTGGAACAGAATCTGTCAAGTGGACAACATCTGATGAGTATCAATCTGCTGCCTAAAGTTGTTCAGACTATCAACGCTAGTGGTGGAGATGAATGACTCTGCTCCACTGGTAACGATCATGAATAATTTTACATGGTACTTGCTGGTTAGGGCACACTTTTCATATACAAGAGAACCATGGCTGGAGATTTAATGAGTTTTTTCCTGTTTATTTCACTGTACTTCTCCCCTGGGGAATTGAAGAAGGAAGCTTTTTCTCAGACACATACAAGGGATGGAATTTTCCAAGCTCCTTAAAGTTTTTCAAATCGAATATAATGTGAGGTAGATATGTTACTAATCTTTCATAGTACTTGTCTTGTTGTTTTCTTGATGTAACTAACAGAATCTCATAGAACAAATAGTTTGCTTTTATTATGCATTTATACTTCGTAATACAATCCATTTGCTATCATGTATCTGCTGTCTCTTATTTATAATCATTTGGATCTGAGAAACTTTCTGTGGATAATTGCTACAATTTCTTCTGGAAAGTTTGCTTGCAGCGTGTTCCCTAATTTAACTGGTT
>Ga0307509_10012468_pt1 | contig 10166 bp, 7 predicted proteins | sample 10_EM_MG_FD_202245 | JGI IMG/M metagenome (GOLD analysis project Ga0307509, IMG submission 202245) | Populus trichocarpa ectomycorrhiza microbial communities from riparian zone in the Pacific Northwest, United States - 10_EM | ecosystem: Host-associated > Plants > Roots > Unclassified | place...
TCAGTTACAAACTTGAGTTTTAGGCTGTAGTGACACCCCCAAAGCCCATACCCCTTGATAACCCATAGCTCAAAGTTGTGACGGAGGGGTATGGGTTAAGAGAAGTTCGACTGTACCGTCACATTGAGAATTGATTCTGCTGTTGGGTGATCGTGTTCCCCGTTTGGGTATCAAATAAGGGCTTATGTGTATCTCGCCCGGACGAACGGGTTACTACCGACCATCATTTTTCCTGCTGCGCCAGCGCACTTGATTCCAGAGAAGAAAGGGATTTTAAATATCAACCCTGCAGTTTATGAGGACATGCTGCACACTCTGCAGTGTCTGCACCCAGTTGAAAAGATCAAAGTTGATGCATGCATGGTTCGTTCCCATACCTACACTACAAGTACCGGTACTTGGCACATCGCTTAACGACAAATCCACTGGCAGAAGTGATCGACCAGTCTTCCGTTCTTCGTCGTCAATGGGGCATCAACTTACAGCATTGCTAACCCTAGCGCCCCAACTTGAACTCAGATATTAAACTCTCGTTGACCGCGTAGCGCTTCGACGGACTTATGAACGCGGATATTTCGTCGCTTACCTAAATTATGCATGTTTCATGCGTTCCAGACGCCCGCTCGTAATCTTTTTGGCACGGAGCGGGTTTTCCTAGCATTGGTGACCGTGAACGCTGTCAGTCTTTTTTTTTAATTCTATCACGGCCTTCACACGGCCGTTCCGCCCTTCACCCGGTATTTCAGGGTTTTGGGCCCGATTTTGAGGACCTCTCAGGCTGTTTCAAACGGTGCACTTCGCCCAGAGATATCCCTCTAGGAACGGTCTTCACGAACACGAAGGGCTTTTTATGTCCTTTACGCCTCTACACACCTACCCAACTCTGTAGCACGCCCGCATAATCAAGTGACGCCCCAAGATGATTTCACTCATGCCCACCGTCGCGCTAGTCTTTGCCTCTTTATGTTGCTCTGCCTTTGTTATCCTCCGTATCCTACTTTCCATCCTGCCTCGCCGCTACCTCGGGAGACGAGTCTATCCGGTGCGGAGTTCGCTTTTACTATTCGCGAATATACAACTGAATGTTTGATGTTGCTCTTCAAAAGTTGACGTTTGATGAACCCAGCACTCATTACCTCCCCCCAGCTGACAAGAGTTATGTGTGGCTGGCACTCTGCGACGTCCTTTCAGTGTCCCTGTTTGTCTGGGAGGTGTTTAGCCAATGGGTCGATTCTACGTCGGGAACGGGCGCGAGCACCACTGCTTTCAGAGCAGGCTCTGCGGCTCGGCTCTGGCTTGCACTTACATTCCGCCAAACGTGTTTCCTCGTAGTGTCGGCCCTCATCGTGATCCACGTGCGCCGACGAAGGTCGGTGTCCTTCGGCTGTGTGCACTGGTTTCTCTGGGTGCCCCTCGCCCTCCTGGCAAGCGTTTCCACCATCGTGGTAGTTTTTCTCGTTGGTGCGTCCCGGCAGAGGTTCCTCGTTGGTTACATCGCGTACTCGTCCACAATTGCGGTGCTTAACACCGCCATGTTTGGCACTCTTGTCGGCAGCTTGATCGTCATCAAGCGTAGCCTCGCGCATTTCAATCAGGTTACTGCTAGTAAGGTGTCCAAGTCTTTCAGAGAGACCGTCGAGAAGCCGCAGGTCTCCCTCGCTGCTGAGGACATCGACGCCGTTCGGGAGGGCAGTTCGTGGATCACATCTCCGGCAAGCTCTCGTCATCGCAGGACAGGTTCCTTATACTCCCACTCGACGAGTCGTACCGGTGCCACGCGGAGCTTGGCCGCTTCACCCGAACGAGAACGGGCCACCACCCTTCCTTTTCCAATCCGGCCCTCCCCAGGCACACACTCGCCCTCCTTACCTCGGACACCCCCGTCTCGCCGACGCGGTTCGTATGCGAAGAATGACTTTGGGCTGGTCCGCCGTCGCACTCAGTCTCTTCGAACAGCAGTGACAACAGCAGCAGCTCTGACGTCAAGCTCTCAGGGCTCGTGGATAGCATCGTCCCTCGGTACCCGTCCCACCCATTCTGCGTGGTCCTATCCCAGCACTCCGCACTCGAGCTCACGTAATCGGACCCAAAGTACGAGCCGTGTGCAATCCGCGATCGCTTCGACACCGACGCAGGACATGAGTCTCAGCAGTGCCCGTTCTGGAGTCGCGGGCCGTGGAAGGATGAGGGCGGCAGTCTTCGCCAGCCATGGCCAATATGCGCCATCCACCCTGCAGGCTGAGAAGGGATCTGCCTCCAACGGTGCTTCTTCACGCTCATTGCAGATTGAGGTCTCCACGTTGCGGATTATAGCTTGGTTAGCCGGAGTGTGGGTTCCTTTGGTGTGTCCTCTCTCATCATTACAGCGATATTTTGCTGAGCCGTCCCTTAGGTATTGTCCTTACTCTATCTCATCAACCTCCACAGTGCTAGCTCGCCAAGCAACGAGTTCAGGTCCACTTTCCTTGTTGTTAGCGTGACGATATCCTCTCCTATTTTATTACTGAACCTGCTCCTTCGCCATCCCGTTGAAATTCCTCATGACATATTTGATGCACCTCCAGCGCCTCGTTCCATCCTACGTTATGTGCCATCAATGGGCAGTGTCTCCACGTCTGGTGAGAGATATAGGCGAGCAGGTGACACGAACCTCGTCACAGGTCGCCATACCGCGCGCGCACGGTTGTTCATCAAAAGCGGCAACGTCGACGGAAAAGGCTACCGTACGCGTTTTCCCCGCCTGCTCGCTCCCGCTCCGCGGCTTTCTATATTACCTGCGCCCAGTCATGATGCAAAAAGGCTTGTCCCGTCCCAGCCAGGTCTGAATTGGCACCTTGTTCAAGGCGCGGCGCCCGTGTTTCTACCATCTCCGGCGCCAACGAGAGTCGCTTCCCACCGACGTTCCTCCACTGAACAGCCACAGTATGCCACGCAACACCTATCACATATGGTTCCACCCGAGACAATCTGCCAAACTAGGACGATTCCATTCCACGGGGACTGATAAGATCAAGTCTAATCCCACCATCCTAGTGGAGATTGTCACGGTATTCGCCCTGCTAGGTCGATCAACCCCATTCCCGAACGCCACAAATATGAATGAAGACCACTGGCACCTCACTATTATCGAACCCTGGCCCAAGTGCTACCCCTTTTCCATGTCTCAAGCGAAGTCGATTGCAAACTTATTATTCATACTATCGTGAGCAGGTTCATTTCTGTTATGATATCCCCCTCTATTGTCTACGACTACAAACACGCCATTGCGCCATTATACTTGACATTTACTTCCCACGTGTTTTGCTCTCGCCTTCTCACTAATACTTCCATAAATATATTCTTGCATTGTTGACCCACCCGCATTTCATCGACCCGTTGTTCCACTGTTTGGTAACACCCATTCACAACATTTTCCATGGACAAATGAACCTTCAAACAACCCATTAATTTCGTAGCACATTTTCACACTGTAGCCCATTCTCCTTATGGACTCATTTTTGCCTTTTCATCATCGCAGCCGTGCTGCCTGGACAAGGGACAGTTTGCATGCTTGATTGTGGAATCGCACCCGAGAGTTCCACGCGTCAATTCTTTCAGACACAATGTCATGAGTATTATCAAGTTCCACATAGCACAGACATGTGCTGCGCAAGGATAACCTATGACCCGCGGATGCAAGGGCTGTACGAAGAGTTGAACGTGCCCATGCATTGTGCTATCCATTAGGCCAATTCAGGGGGTACATCCCATCGCACATATAATACATATAGAGTTGAGGAGACATAGCATAGTTGAGTGGTATTTTTCAAAGCTTGGGTCGCTCGGACTTGACCACTCTCGCGTATCCACCACCAAGAACAACCTGAAAAACAAAGTCCATCAAAAACGACTCGCCTATCAGAACCTGCGTCAGGGCATACCTTTCCCGTTGTCGTATTCTTCACCTCGAATGCGACCTCTGTCGACCCATCATGGCCCCTCTTCACCTCCCACGCTTTCGTCTCGAGTGCATCCCCTGGCGCGACGGGGGCGGTGAAACGTGCGCCAAAGTAGCGCAGCGCGGTTGGTTGTCCGCCGCCAACGGCATGAAGGATGGCTCGAGCGGCGAATCCGAACGTCGACAGGCCATGCAAAATGACGCCTCCGAATCCGGCCTCGGAACCAACACGCGGATCTAAGCGAGTGAATGTGGTGTAAGAGATGCGAAGGCAAATCAAGGACAGGGAAAGAATGTGAACGAAGGAGGGATTGAGAGGCTACGGACCGATATGAAGCGGGTTGTAGTCACCCGAGAGACGGTAGATCAATGCCTGCTCGGGTGACGTTTGGTCTTGGACGACCCAGTCTGGCGCGCGGTCTTGAGGGATGGGTGTGTGCTGGGGTGGTGAGGCAACGCTGCGGGCGAAGCGCTTTCCCGTGATTTTTCCAGCCAAGTTAAAGGATGCAGACTGGGAGGGGGGTTGTGTGTCGTTTACGCGCGAAAGGGCATAAGAAAGAGACAATAAACGCACAAAGAGACGGGCGTAAGGCGTGTCGTGGGGATCCACGAGTAGGAACTCGGTCTCGACGATGACCCCAGACTCTAGGGAAGATATGAATCGGTTGGTGTATCACATGAGATGGAAAGCGTGGAGTGGTACGAACTGTTCTCGCGGATGGACGCGAGACGCTTTTTGAGCTTCCAGCCAGGTCCACTGACGGGTGGTAGTGGCTTGAGAATTTCGATCGTCTGCGAAGCATGGACAATACGTCTCGGGTCGAATGTGGGAAGTCCCTTGATGGTATTGCTTCCACTGATGCGGTCAGTGAAGTTTACTACGTCTTGGTCGGCACCTGTGACAGGTGTGAAAAGTGATTGGTACGGTGACTATGGATGAATCAAACCTTTGAGGAAAAAGACAACTGGGTACGTGGGAAAGGCAGAAAACGATGGGTCTAAGGGAAGAGTAGGGGTGTTGAGCGTACGACATTGGAGAGAGAGCATCGACATGTACCGAGTTCTGAAATGAGGGAAGGGGAATCAGACTAGGGGATGAACAGAAAAAGGAAAGAGGAAATGGTGTACCATATACGAATTGCTTCTCGGATGACTTTGCGCCAATTCCAATGGCGTATGTGATGAGGTCCCGCCTGTTCCAGCCAACCTGAATGGCGGGGATGAGATGAAAAGGTAGATGGTCGATTGGGGTTAGTATGGGCTTACGGGTTCAACTGCGTACTCTTGCCCGACAAGCTTCTCGAGTTGTTCGACAGATGCAGCGGTCATTGCTGTGTGTGTTGATGAGGTCGGATTGGGTTGGAAGAAAGAAATTTTCGAAAATTGATGGGCTTTTGAAGGGTAAAGGTAAAGGTTAATTGAATACTTCCGTTGAGCCGGATTACCGACACGGCCGATGACATGACGACCTAAGCTATCCGACTCGGGCACCTCGAAACGAGGTTGGCACTACAATAGACCGTATGTAACTACGAAACGGAGTGTCAGAGCCACTGGACAGTATCGTTACAAGTCTCGTTCAACACGTGATTGTTACTACGACCGTATAGGTGACGTAGCGTGGGAGATGCAAACCGCCACACCGTTTACCTTTGGACTGATGAGGCTTGCTTCACGTATTCATATCCCAATACCCCGCAATATCTACTCTACCCATCTCCGCGTGGTCCCAGCCTCTGCTCAACATTCCCTCAACCCGATCACTCTCGCTACATGGGCATCATACAGTCGCTTGTACAACTCCACCCTTGCTGGCGCAACCTCTTCGTCAGTTGATGCAACTGCAAACGCCGTCCTCCAATCTACAAACCAAGGTATGAGGATCTAGTCCCTTTTTTACCCCATGAACCCTTAAAACCATGCCCCCATGATCCGAAGGGTTTCCATCGGGTGGGCAGTCAACGCCAATGCAGGAGTACGAAAAACTAGTAAAGGCTGGTACACTAAGATCAGATGATTACCAGACACAAATCATCCAGAAACTGCAAGCCCTGCACGATGCTCTCGGCGTGTATGATCCCTCACCCCCAATTGGGGCCTCCTCGCTCGTAAACATCTCATTTTTCACGGTTCGTTTCGTACTCCGTTGACATCACTTACGTCCCCAGTTCTCGCGCCTTTTCTCCCTTCCTGCACCCGGCCCTGCGAGCATAGATAGACTGCGGGGATTATACCTTTATGGCGACGTCGGAACCGGAAAGACCATGCTCATGGATCTATTCTACAATACCCTCCCCACGCGCATCACGCACAAGCGCCGAGTCCACTTCCACGCATTCATGCTTGATGTTCATAGGCGGATGCATGCTGCCAAGGCTGCCGGTGCAGGTGACCCGCTCGCGCCTGTCTCACAAGACCTCGCGAACGAGGCGCATGTACTTTGCCTGGACGAGTTCCAAGTGACGGACATCGCGGATGCGATGATTCTCCGACGGCTACTCGATGCCCTGCTTGACCATGGAGTCGTCTGCGTGTTCACATCCAAGTACGTTCTAAAAATGCCGGATAAATGTCGCATTAGAGTTGAAAATTGTTCGCTTGCCAAGCCGCCACCCGGACGAGCTGTACAAGAATGGAATCCAACGCACTTCTTTTCTTCCTGCAATCGACCTTCTCAAGGCACACTTTGATGTCACCGACCTTGATTCGGGCACGGGTCCGTCATTCACCATCACCATTGCCTGCCTATTGCTTATTTCACTCCCCGGCTTTAACACATTAGATTATCGCCGCGTACCCCGTGCCCTCTCACACGCGTACTTTTCGCCGCTAGACAGTGCTACGCGTTCGGCCATCGATGCACAGTTCACCACACTCACCCACGGTATCCCCATCCAGGAAGGCAAGACACTTCGTATTTGGGGTCGCAACCTTACGGTGCCCCGTAGTGCCGGTCACATTGCACAGTTCAACTTTGCGGAGTTGTGCGGACGAGCGCTCGGTGCAGCGGATTACCTCGGGCTTACGCAGCGATTCAGGACGCTGTTCGTGACAGACGTCCCCAGGATGGGACTATCCGAGAAGGACAAGGTGAGTTTCACCAAGACTTTTCTCCCTCATTTACTTATTCGGGCCTTTTGGTTCATAGGCACGGCGATTCATCACGTTTATCGACGCGTGTTATGACAGCCAGACCCGGTTATTTGTATCGTCCGAGGTGCCCATCTTCGAGATATTTTCCGACAAGTCGAATGTGGGGCCAGGCGCACCTGCGTCGGATCACATGCGAGCCCTGATGGATGAGCTAGTGCGTTGATGATTTACTTGTTGCGGACAGTCTGATGTCATTGGTTCGGTTTTGTGGTGCAGGGCTTACCAGCCGAGGTTGTCGGTGCGGCATCCATGTTCAATGGAGAGGAAGAGCTGTTTGCATTTGCACGGTGCTGCTCGCGGTTGGTTCAGATGGGGAGTGCGGAATGGATGGAACATGCTGGAAAGAGGTAGCGATTTGTAGAATAATCATATAGTACGAGTACGGGTGGTGGCGGTGGCGCTGTGGCGCTTGGCAGTGGGGCCACGCAAGCTTGCCCGAGTCACGCCACTGGTGCGACCCACTCGCGTCCCGTGTGTAATAAACTGTAAATTTGAAAAGGCGGTGCATCCCATCCAAGCAACAAGCAAGTGTCTTAGTCAAGGCCACAACTCTGGTGGTCAGTGCATCAGGCCTCAGAGTGGATGTCAATGAGACAATGACTCCAACAGCTGGCATCCACATCGTGGCACATCGTCAACGCCTTTTAATCAACCAATTTCGTCCTTCCTTTCTTCTCAATCCCCATCCATGTCCGCAACCCTAGACTCGGTACCATATCTTCCATCGGACATCATACATACCATCGTCCAAGTCGTTGCGCTTGAATTCGATATCGAGAACTTGGATTCATGGACGCAACACGACCGTCGACTGCGGCGTGAGTACTACTCCAAAGACCTGCTCAGTCTGCGCGCGGTATGCCGCGAATTCTGTTGGATCACCTCCCCGCGCGTGTTCCGCACCCTCAGACTAACGCACACCCTGAAGAGCACTGCCGGTTTCCTAGACATCATACAATCTCCCTGGGTCAATCACTGCGTGCAATCCGTCAAGTATCAGTATTGGAATCCAGGTAAGACGATCGCCTTGTCACATCCATCCCCTCCCTTTGTCTTTCGATTTCTGACCATGTGGCCGTCACAGAGCCTTTTCGATACGAGAAGCCCTCAGACGATGTCGTTTCAGAGCGCAAAGCTAGCGCGGAGATTCGCCAGCAGCTGTCGCGTGCCTTGTCTCGCCTGCACGAGCTCCCAAAGCTCAAATCCCTCTCCATCCGCTTTGGCGAGATCGCGCCCCACCACACTGAGCTCGACCGCATCCGGGACGACCTCTCGTCTATCCTCGACGCACTGGTCTCTCTAGGCACGAGCCTCCCCCGCTCCCTCGAGTCCCTCTCCCTCACCCGCTTGCCCCCAATCCACCTCGAGCAGTACGACAAGCCAGCGTTTCTCGCGTTGCGCGCAAATCTCTCGCTCTTCGAGATAGCCCTCGCCGGTACGGATGCGTGGTCGGCCCTTGTCACGCCGCCGCTGCCCGAAAACCTCATCTCCCCATGCGAGCCGTTTTTCTACGACACACTACCCGGTCGCCTCCTCCCCCCGCCGAGCGCCGCGATGGGCCTCGAAAACCTCGAATCACTGGCGCTGTGCTTCTCTGACCCCACCGGCGTCTTCTACCTCACCTACTCGTTCTCGAAACTACACTTCCCCCGCCTTCGCGCGTTGCGCCTGCAACATGTACAGTTCTCCATCGCGTGCGACGCGGAGAATTTTATCTTGCAGCACTCCGAGACGCTGCTCGAGTTGCACCTCCTTCATTCTCAGATATGTGTTGCAAGCAACGACGAGGAGCCTGAAGAGGGCGCGGATGAGATTAACAATTCTGGTTTCAATGGCTGGCCAGAGGTGCCGAGGCCCTGGTCGGCAATATACGCCGAGTTGAACAAGAAGCTTCAGCGCCTCGTCTTTTTGGACGTGCAGGATCCTTGGTGGATTAGTTTTCCGGATAGATACGTGACTTATTCCCCTGGGGAAATGATGCAATTTTTGGAGGAGGGTCGAGACGACGATAAATACCAGCTGGAAAACTTTCGAATGACCGTTAAGGACCGAGCGAGCAAGTTGGCTGCCGAGTATGAACGTGAGCACTTTCCATCCAGCTTAAAGCCTTTGCCAGTACTGATAAACGGAAATCACTTAGCCTCCTTTCCAGTACGAGACGAGGATGAATTCATTTGTGACTGTCACTAGAGAATGTATCGCTGCTTCAAGTTTGCCTTCTTAGTGTATCATCTAGTAGTATAGTCGCACATAGACCCACGCAAATGTACATTTCCTTGCAATAAATACCTGCCCTTTCCTCACTCACACCTCACGCGATCCCTTCTGCGACCAGTGATGACTAATATTAGCACACGTCATCTTTACTTTTCATGCAAGACGACGAGGAAGCTTATCTCTTACTCATTCTTTCAGATGCCAACCTCCCAACAGGCGCATTCGTAGCATCTGCTGGCCTCGAGTCTACCGCTGCCCACGCGCTCTTCCGTCTGCCCACCGGCAGCCCAGCGGGCTCGGACATCCTCACCTTCCTCCGCAACTCGGTCGATACCTATGCACGCAGCGCTCTCCCGTTTGCGCGCGATGCGCACCGCACCGCCGCCACGTACGCCAGCGGCAAGATAGCCACGCTCGACGTGGCGCTCGCGACGCTCGCGCGTCTCGATGCGCTATACGACGCGAGCACGCTGAATCATGTCACGCGCCGTGCGTCGTGTGCGCAGGGTGCAGCGTTGCTCACGCTCTATACCAAGGGGTTTACCCGACCCCCTGCGCTGACGACGATGTCCGACTCGATAGCAGAGACAACAACGACACCGTCGAATGCTAGGAGCCCCACCGGCGATAACGACAGCTCGGAGTACGACAGTCGAGCAGGCGCATTGCTTGCTGCGCTCAAGGTGCGCGTGCGGCGCGGCGATGCTGATGCGCTGGGGCACCTCCCGGTCTGTTGGGGTGTCTTGGCGGGTGCACTCGGGCTTACGGTCGGTGAGCTAGCCGTATCTCTTTATCACGCTGGGACCCAGCATATGTGTCCAGATCGTGGTGCCCATCTGCACCTCTTCCTCCATGCTCG
>Ga0307509_10012469_pt1 | contig 10166 bp, 5 predicted proteins | sample 10_EM_MG_FD_202245 | JGI IMG/M metagenome (GOLD analysis project Ga0307509, IMG submission 202245) | Populus trichocarpa ectomycorrhiza microbial communities from riparian zone in the Pacific Northwest, United States - 10_EM | ecosystem: Host-associated > Plants > Roots > Unclassified | place...
CGAAAGGACCCTTCTGTCTTCTGACATTAGATGGGTCAACTTGGTAGAAAACAGGCAGGATCAGCCTCCTCAGCTCGCATATTCTTGCCAGCTCCTCGAGACACCAATGAGAATTGGCATACCTTGGTGAAAGAATAATGATCGATGAGGCTGAATCTTGAATTGCCTCCATTAAAGTTGGAGCAATCTCATCTCCCTGAATCATTCCAGAGGCATCTAAGAAGACCCTGATCTCTTGCTTATTTAAAGAATCGTAGAGATGTTTGGTGAAGCTGTCCCGGGTGTCTTCTCCGCGAAAACTTAAGAACACATCCCAGTGGAGCCTCAGCGCTGCCGGAGACGATGAAACTATCAGGCCGTTGGACATTGTTGTTTGGTGATATTGTGGGTTGCTTTTCCGTTCGGTTCTTGTTCGGAGGTTTTCTAAAGCAATGTAAAATTCCGTCCTACAGTACAGACATCATTGAGAAGTGACATAAAGAGAAAAGGTGTCGGTGTTAAAGAAAAAGAAAAAGCGTACATAGGATTGGAATGGCTATATTTTAAAATATTTTTTATTTAAAAATATATTAAAATAATATTTTTTTTATTTTTAAAAAATTATTTTTTATATTAACTAATTAAAATAATTTAAAAATATTAATTTAAAGTAAATAAAAAAATATTAAATATTTTTAAAAATACTTTTAAAATGTAAAAAAATAAAACAGGAAGTTTTGCAAATTTTTTTCTATTATTAATTTTTTTTTTTTTTTAGCTTCGAATTTTGAAAGCTGAATAACGGATACAAAGCAAAACCAAATGGCACAAATCCTAAAATGCACACACGAAATATTGGAAGAGAAAAATAACATAAAAAACAAAGAAACAAAAAATTATAGACAACGCCAATATATTATCAAAAAATACTAATTTTGAATATATTATTTTAATATTTGTAAATAGTTAATTATTTCATTACGAAGATTGTCCTTAAATTGGATTTGACGGTAAACAGGGTATCTTTAGAACATTTGTTAAGAGTTGTCTAATGCTCAGAATCAATACATGTTGATTAAATATATTATTTTATTTAAATATTTGATTTTTATTCTTTTTCAACACATTTCAACACAAATTAAGTGTAACTAGCTATTTAATTCATACTACACTACAGATCAAATAATTGTTTTTCAATTCAAAAAAATTGAATATGACAGCATTCCTTATACATTTTTTAACATAAAAATCTCAATTGTAAATTCAATAATTTATGTGCATTTAATTAAATAAATCATGAATTATTTGTAAAACCAAAATAAAATTGGAAGTTTAATTCCTCACCAACCAAAGTTAAACATTTAAATTCGTGATCTGGGTCATGGACTCAATGGACTCAATCAGGTTCAATAATTTTATTATAATCTTTTATTTCAAGTAAATGCTTAAAAAATTAAGAACCAACTAAATATTGCAGTATTTTTTTGAGATCTTAATAAATCTATAAATATCAAACTCAAACAAATTATGTTACTTATTTAAAAATAAACAAAATATTAAAGGATGAAATTAAAAAAAAATAAGCAAAAAAATTAATAAGAATCAAATTGTGAAGGATTAAATTGGGAAAAAACAATAAAAAAACAAATATATATATATATATATATATATATATATATATATATAAAGAGGAAAAAAGGCTTAGGTGCGGCCTCGTTTACCCAGCATTTTTTGGCCTAAAAAAAGCCTAGATGTGCAGGCTTGGAGTAGTCCACACGCTTGGGCATGTTTATTTATTTTTCTTTATTTATGGGGTGTACGACATCCCTTTTTTTTTTTGTTCTTTTTTATAGGGTGGACAACGTATCATCCACCATTAAAGTTTTTTGAAAAAATGATTATAAACAACGTATCACCTGTTCTGTCTATACTTTAATCTAAAAACACTTAAACAACACCCTATACATCTTTAAAAACCTATCAATGGCCTCAAACCCAAGAATCACTCTGAAAACCCAAAATGAACTCAAAATAAGAAAACTTTTCAAGTTTAGATATATCATCTCATGCAAGGTTAAGGGAAAATAATATCTAGGATAAGCTCCCCTCCTCAAATAAAATCTATTGACATCCAAAAAAAAAAAAAATTGTTGTTTTGAATTGGTGTCAATCAAGACATTCTTTCCACCACTATAATTCAACCACTTTCTTTTTCTTCACTCAAACCAGAGATCAAAAAATAAAAAAAAATAAAGTTTTGAATCAAAATTAAATTTTAAAAATATTAAGAGACTGAAAGTTTATAATTCAAAATGTTTTAGGAAGAAAGTGAATATTTTTTCTCCAAGCTTGAAACAACCACCTCTTTTCTCGGTTTTTTTCATTTTGATCCTCTATATTTAAATATTTCTTTGCCTTGATAAATTTGTTTTAATTGGCCATCAATTTTAGACTATAAAACTATATATAATTGAAAAAAAATTCATTATAACAACCCATCTTTATGTGAACAATAGCATGACAAATAATGATTTTACTACGCCTTTTAATAAATGGATTTGATTAATACTTAGGTGTCCTAAAGGCACCTATTATCTTTTCCCTCTTAAGTTTTGCAACAACTAATAAATAATATTATAATAAAATATTGATAATGACAATAATAATAGTAAATTATGAGGTGATAATGGTTGCAATAATGGTGCATGATTGTTGTAGCAGCAACAATAAAGAGAAATTGATAGTTCTAGTTTTAGTGGTGGTGATAGTAACATGGTGTGACAATGACATGGTTGTGCTGGTTTTAGTGGTGATGATAATAACATAGTGTGACAACGACGTGACGGTGGTAGGATTGTGTGGTGGTTGTGGCTGGTGTGGGTTATAGTGGTATCAATGGAATAGTGTTGGTGGTAGTTTTGAAGACTTTTTTTTTTTTAATCAAAATATAAATTAGAATTATAGATTAAAAGTAACCATGCAAATTAATCAGCGAGTCAAAATTATAATGATAGACAACCTAATGAGAATGGACAAAGGAGAACAAAGCTCCCAAGATGAACATAATGAACCAAAATAAAGTAATTACACTCAGAGGCAATCCTGAAAGTGTAGTCAGCAAAATATACAAGACTGGATGCCCAGCAAAAAATGTCGACATCAATGCCATTCAAAGTAGTAGCAAAGCTGAGCATGCTTCCCGTAAAGAAGAAAAACATCTATTATAGTGCAGCGGTTAACCAAGGAACCTGGCAGTCTTGCCGATGTCGAAGTTAACCAACCAAAAGGCACCAAGCCATTAATTAATGAGACAGAGCAGTCCACTGAAAGGCAGCAGCCACCGTGTCCTCAAAACCCAAACCAACAATGAACACTGATAATGTCACCAAACACAGAGCTCAGCCAGAGACAAATAGAGCTGATGCACTGATACAGTTGCCATAGAGACTCAGACCAGCAGAAACACCAGTAATGAACACTAGCCAAAGACAATGGAATGCACCAAAAGCCAACACAACATAAAGTTTCTTCATCAGACTGACCATCTCATGTTACTTCAGAGGCCAATGAAGCCCTCTGACATTCCAGCATATCAATAACGTTATTGTTGTGGATGAGTGGAAGGTTCCCTACCACTGCCAGATGCTCTAGTTGCAACACCTTTATGGGCACTCCTGGTTTTTACACCATCAACAGCCCCTTCTTGACCCCGTTGTTTCCATCCTTGAGGTGCCCTTGCAATGTCTTTGCTCTTTTGAGTATTGAGGTCAAAACTGCCAGGAGATTCTCTCTTTCCCCGGGCAGTTTCCCATTCTTGAGAGATCACGTCCACCTCAGTTTGCATGGGGTCAAGCTGTCGTTCTCCAGCAACATCTGTCCCTTTAGTACTCTCCACACTAGCAACCGGTCCCAAACAGATAGGGACACTGTCTGGCATAGTACTGCCCGCATGTTTAACCGGATGGCTGCCCTTCTTCCTTGACTCTACAGCAACTTTAGAACAGTCCCCAATTGTTGCAATGTTTTTACTCTTTTGAAACTTACTGCTTTTCTTACTCCGGACAGTTTCCAAGTCTGCAGACATGACATCCTCCTCAGCTTGCATGGGGTCACAATAGTGATCTGCAGCAACATCTTTCCCCTTATTTTTCTCCACACCAGCATCCACAGCATATCCCAAACCGTTAGAGGCAGTGCCTTGCTTAGTGCTTCCCATAACTGCATGACTGCCCATCGTTCTTGACTCTACAGTAGCCTTAGAACAAACCCCAGTTGCATGACCAAGAACTTTGCAGTGCTTGCAAAATCTGGGTAGTGTCTCATATATTACTCTTTGTGTGAGAGCAGTACTATTAGGCAGGAGAATGTCAACAGAATGGATAAGATCATCAAGCAAATCGAGTTCCACTAGAACTCTAGCATACGAGATTCTCGACATAGTAGAAGTGAGCTGATCACTTAGGATTGGTTTCCCAATCACGCTGGCAATCTTAGAGAGGCACTTGGTAGACCAACATTTTAACGGCAGATTTGGGAATTTCACCCAAACAGGGACCCTAGTCATTTCTTCATAACTGAAGTTAAAATACTCTGGCATAGCCTTCAAGATTAATGGCCTGCCATACACCAGATAGGGACCACTAGCAAGAACCGCCAATTTATCATCCACACTGTTAAATTTGTACACTAACCAGCCAGATTCATGAATAGTCAAGGAAGCTTCACATTGCCATGTGTTTGTAACAATATCATGCAGGGCTTTATACCCAGGAAATTTGCCATCAACATAACCCACAACACATGATTTCCATAGATCACAATTACTGTCTAAATCTTCATCTAGCAAGGAACATTGCCTAGCAGTGCTAATATTTGAAAAATGAATAAGCTTGGAATAAGAAGCACTGCTACGATTGGTGGCAAATAAATCACGCCATTTACCAACTGTATGGTCCGGAGATATAGAGGTACCTGGGTGAGATATTTCCTCTACAGAGACCGTTGGTTGAGCTTGAGTTCCAGTCACTGTTGCAGATGGATTTCCAGAAGACTTGGCAACATCAGGGGTCTTGCGGGCACCTTCACAACTAGCAATAGTTGTTCCTTTCGTCAGATTTAAAGTAGGGGAATAAAAGAAACCACTCCCACTGTCATCCTCTGGTTCGGCATTGTCTGCTTCATCTTCTTCAAATGCTTCTTCCTCAGACCCATCTTCTACGAGGACATCATCAGCTTGAAAGAGGTATTTGTTTCGACTAGACCCACCCGTAAGGGTTTTGAGCAGTCGATTCTTACAGTTGGAAGCTGGAAAGGCAGCAGGAGCTGCCAAAGCTAAGACCGGGTCTGTCAGATCGAGTGACTGGTTTCTCTTCCCACGAGCAGAAATAGATGCAGTTTTCTTTTTGTTTTTGGCCATGCAAGATAGAGAACAAGGAACAGATCACAGAAAAGTTTCAGCTTCAGTGGGAGATAGAGAACAAGGAACAGATCACAGAAAAGTTTAAGCTTCAGTGGGTGCCATCGGGAGGGAAACAATTTCCGGGGAAGGGAGAGCTTCTCTCTCGAGTTTCGAAGACTCTTAAAGTGATGGGTCATGGGTGACAGTAGAGAGATGGATAAAATATTATGTATTTATTATTTGTAATTTTATGAATTCAAAATATTTACGAGGTGTGAAGGCGGGAAGCAGGAGTAGCATTCAATAAGGTTGCTGGAAGATTTTTTAAAAAATATTTTTTATTTAAAAATATATTAAAATAATATTTTTATATTTTAAAAAAATTATATTTGATGATATTTATAAAAATGAGCTAAAATATAAAAATTTATTAATTTCAAGTAATAAAATAAAAAAAAATTTAATATTTTTAAAACACAAAATATAAAACAATAACTTAATACCTATTTGTAATCTTCACGGATGACTAGTTATGTACCTTGCCATTGCTTTGGATTATCACAATTACAATTTTTTATTATATAACTTCCTGTTCTTTAAATCAATACTGTTGAATTCTTCATACACATGCGGAAGTTAAGGCAGAAAATTTTCAATTGAATTATGGACAAAGTAGCACCAAAATTAGCGAGGGAAATTAAGAAAAAATATATTCGTAATAAATTCCATCAATAATATTTAAAAATAAAAAAAATGAAAATTTTTATTTTAAAAAAATTTCCATTGGTAATTCCATGGAGAAAATATTAAAAAATTATAAAATATCTTAAATTCCAAAAATCAATAAAAATAATCATTTTTTCTCATTTTGTCGAACATATTTACAATCCCCCATTTGTTTTTTTGTTTTTCAAGTTTTGGTTCCCATCCATACAAAAATTCCCTATAAACAATTCAAATTATATACCATTTTTTCTATTATTCACGTATCTAAATCAAATCCACCAATATCCTTGTCACAAACCAATCTTTACTCCCTTTCAAAAAGAAATATTTTCAATAAAGTATTTTACAAATAAATTTGACAACTTTTTGCAAAAAAAAGACAACTACTAAAAAATAATTAAAATACTAAAAAATACAATGAATGATAAAATCAAACAAAAATAAAATTTAAAAAGCAAGACTAAGCCAAATTATGTACATGCGAGTCGGATAATTTTGAGGGATAATTAGGAGTGTGATTGAAGAAAAACACTAAAACAAGAGGTTAAAATTCACTGGAAATTAAAAAATTAAAGGACTAACGACCAATTAGTGGCTTAATTGATTTTGTTTTATTTTAAAAAGCATAAATCAAGAACCAACAAATACAATGTGAAATGTGGCAAAATGTAGGGGCATAAGTAGGTTAGATTAGGGGAGAAATTGAAAGAAATTCAAATATTAAAATCCAATTTGTGCAAAAATTGAAAATTTAAAAGCCAATATCAAATTAAAAAAGGCATCAAAATGAAGGGACACATTTCAATACAATCAATGATGAAATTGAAAAGAAAATTTGAAAAAATGGTTAAAATTGGATAAAAATTGAGAATTTAAAAATCAATGACTAAATTGAAAGAGGCATCAAAGTTGAAAGACCTATTTTAAAAAATAATAAAAAAATCCAAAACATTGTTTCACTTTAAATGAAATGATGTGTTTCAAGTGAAACATTCATAATAATAATAATAATAATAATAAAACACTAAAATAACATCATTTTGAACATGGTTGGGATAACCTGCTTCCTCCTCTTGCATGTAGATTGTAATTGTTTCAATTCTTCCTTTTCTTTTCTTTTTCATGTTTTGGCTATACCCTTAAGCATCTTTTTTTCTCTCTATCAAGCCTCAGCACAAATGCCAACAAACACACCCCTCACCTCACTTGCTTATGTACTCCATTATTAGCCCAAAACCTATTGCTTTCTCTCTCTAAAATAGCTAAAACAATAGTGCAAAGAGACCAACCTAAGAATGTATGTATGAAATGTACAACAATGGTGAAGGGTTGAGATTGACCCAAGAAAACCAAGGGAAACAATCATTCTACCTATAAAGGTTTTAGAACCTTCATCATTACCTATAAATGGAGGGGCAATGCAAGAAAGAAAGGAAGTCAAACTACAGAGAGAAAATGTTGAAATAGATAGAAAGAGAGGAAAAAAAAGGGAGTTTGAGCTAATAAAAGTGAGCTAGAAGGTGATAGGAAAGAAAGGAGAATAAGAAGAGGAAAAGGAGAGAAAAAAACTAACATGAAACCACAAATATGTGTTTTGTATACCTTTGATTACATTAATGTATATTTTGTATAACTTTGATTATAAATATGAAGAATTAAGTGCTAAATTTGTGTTTTGGTTCTCTTAGAAAATAATGCATGAATGAAAATTTAAAGTTTATTAGGGTTTAGTTATGTTTTAACCAATATTTTATATATTTCTTTTAATTGAAAATGTGAAGAAATAGGGACTAAATATCTATTTTGGATTTCTTAGAAGATGATGCATGAATGGAAATTTAAAGTTTGTTCCTTTAGGGTTTAAGTTTTCTTTAATCCAGGTTTTGTATGAAGAGTTAGGGTTTTTTTTAAAAAAAAAACAAAAACAAAGTTGATGAAATCTTCGGTTTTTAGGGATTAATGTCAATATTTTTTGTTTAAGGTACACAATTGATGAAATGATGAGAACCAAAAAGCACTATAAAAGAATCTATTAAATATTTTGATTAGACCAATTACAAGGTTAATGGCAAAAAGATTTAAAAAATAGTTTTTGGCTTAGTTTTTTTTTATATGAACTTTTACGCTAATAAACATAATTTTTTATTTAACTGTTGGATTTTGTTGAAATTTTACCATAAGATTTTAAATGTCTTATTTTATATAAGGTTAAAATTTTATAGCAATTGGATTTTGGACAGACCTTATGACAAAGACTATAAGCTAATATGATGGAATTATATTATTTTTCTAATTAATTTAGTATTATCTTTCCTTTTATTTATGAATTTCTTATAAGGATGTTTTCTTATTCTACAAAGAATCATTGTTTTAGTTGGACACATATGTAGTAACTTAAGGAATATTTATTTAGCAAGTGATTTAAAGTTGGCAACTGATTCTTTATTTGTTAATGAAATATTAGTTGGTAACTTAGGAGTTCTATTTATACAAGGATTTCATATTTTTAAAGAAACCAATTTGACAGCTTACTTAGAGGGTATGTTTCCATGTTATGAAAGGATATATAAAAGTCAACATTTTTATTTCCTTGACTACAAAGTCAGCAACCTAGATAATTTATATAGTTTCAGATTTTTGTTCTTTATTTTATAAACTTTGGGTTAGTTTTAATTGGGTTTAATGTTAACTCATTAGTCTATTAGAATTTATTTTATTTAGTGAGCTATAAATACTATTTTCAAAGAACATGTCAAATTGAATTATTATTGATTTTTCTGCAACTTTTATATGATTGTGTGATAATTGTTTATACCTATTGGTTCTTCATTGAATTATTATCTTTATGACGTTCTTCCTTATACTTCCAGTTTGTAATTTCTTATAATTGTTGGGTTTGGGTCTTCATTTCAATAACTTTGGTGTCTTGGTTCAAGTAATCATTATGTTGAGTTTTTATTACCTTGAAATCTGATTTTAGCTTTATTGGGTTATTTCTTTCTTGCTTATGGGTTCAAGGGTTCTTACCCTCCGGGTTCGTATCAAGAAATCTTCAATTTTTAGAGATTACAACCAATTTTTTTGTTAAAAGAAAAAAAATGATGAAATCTCCTGTTTTTAGTGATCAATATTAAAATTTCTTGTTAAAAAGACTTTTAAAGGATGCAAAAAATAAATTAGGAGAAAACACATAACAAAGATAACCTTTAATTTGAAATGATAAATAAGGGTGATATTTATCTTCTCTTAAGCATAATTAACCTATTATTTTAATATTTGAAACCAATGTTTATTTTAGGATTTCTCATTCCCTTTAATTACTAGGTGGAAACTTTATTTTTTTCCAATATTTTCCTTTAATTAAGAGGTCTTAATTTTTATGTTATTAATTTTCTAGTTATTAATAATTATATAAATGTTATTGGAAATTTTTAATTTTCATGTTCTTTAATGATTATATATAGATTATTTGAGTTTTTTAACTATTTTTTTTTAATTTTCTGTTATTTAATGATTGTATATGGATTGTTGGAATATTTTTAATTTTTAAGTTCTTTAATGATCGTATATAGATTGTTGGAATTTTTAATTTTTTGTTATTAATATGGTGTTAACAAATAGTTTTTAATTTCATGAAAAATAAAATTTATTTTAAATAATAAAAAATAAACAAAATAGTAGTTATTATAATTAAAAAAATAAAAATAGCTAAGATAATATTTAGGTTAAATGAATAGTTTTTAATGTGAAATATTGATACTATAGATCCTTTAATGTGTTTATATTAATCTCCTATGATCATTTTGCAAATAGCCATAGGAAAGTTAATTGAAAATTAGGTTAAATTAATATAATTAGAATTATTCAATTGATATAAATTGAAATAAAATCAACTGGTTTGTGGCAATCCAATTTAAATTGTTGTATATTTGTAGGTTTAAGAATTTCGAGTAGTCTCTTGTATAAGGGAGGTGCTACCGAATTTTTTTTTTTTTTAAAGGAATGGTTTACAGTACCTTAATCCTTTAATTTCTGTAGATGCCTAAGAAAAAGTAAATAGCAC
>Ga0307509_10012470_pt1 | contig 10165 bp, 7 predicted proteins | sample 10_EM_MG_FD_202245 | JGI IMG/M metagenome (GOLD analysis project Ga0307509, IMG submission 202245) | Populus trichocarpa ectomycorrhiza microbial communities from riparian zone in the Pacific Northwest, United States - 10_EM | ecosystem: Host-associated > Plants > Roots > Unclassified | place...
AAAGTTCTTAAGTGTATTGCTTGGAATGAACTTACTTGAAACAAAATTTGAAAATTCAAGTTTTTTTTTCATTTTTTTAATATTATAGAATTTATTGTTATTCAAAGTAGCCGTGCTTGTTCCCAAAGTAAATTTGCATATCAATTGCATAATTGGTGAATTTGCATATGATGATAATGATAATAATAGCTAAAGCTTAGAATTCTTTTTCTCGTGGGATTATTAGTAAACAAAAGCCTTGCTACATTAATCTATGAAGCGCAATTAGTAGTTTCCTAATTATACTCCTATATTGATTGCCTCTTCAAAGAAAAATGACTAATGAAATGTACAATTTGGTTTTTCATTAGAATTCATATAAGCTATGCCTTTGGGGTATGCAGCTATCAAATTCCAGTTTTGCAGCCGCACAGGAGTAACCTTTCCTGAATCTGTTAGTGGTTCTGTTCCTCATTTCAACCTCTGCTGCGAAGACAGCACAAACCGGTCTGTGATCGGAAAATCTTGACTCGCGGCGGACATAGGACAACTGCTCAATGCCATCACCACGCCATAATATCCTATCGCACCTGAAATACGAGCTTCAAGCAATGAATTTTTCTGTTCTTTTCTTCATTAGTAGTTTATACTGTTAATACTAGAAGAGTAAATACCATGCTGGTGTTCGACGTTTCCTTCTGGATTTAACAGTTTCTCCAGCATAAGAATCTGAGTTTTGTGTGTACTTGTAAGTAGGAGCGAACAAGATCTGTCCTTCTTTGAAACCCTCGAATACTCTCCCTGCTTCTCTTTCAATATTCAACTGAAGTCAATGCATTAAACCAAGTCAAATAAGGATGTAAAATCTCCTGTCAAACAACAGCATCTTCCTTCCTGTTAAGCTTTTAATTTCCTAGGCTTTAAATGTTAGAAAGAATCACAGAGCATGATCATCCCATTCTCCTGTGCTTGTGCTATTAATAAGCTTTAGACAAATTGAAGCAGGCTTGACTTCCTGTGACCTCTGTGACGATTTAAGGAGACTTCATTTAGATATCTTGTCTAGCGTAAACATGAAAGATCAGTCCAGATTATCTCTTAAACTTTTAGATGGATGATCCAACAATCAATTGCTGAATAATTAAACATGATGTGTAGTTTCAGAGAAGAGTCAAGAAAAGGATGCCCATTGTTAAGGTTACTTCCAACAGTAAATTAATGGTGAAATGACATTGACTACAACAACAGACAAGGCGTGGGGACTCACGGCTTGCTTCTTTTTTTTTTTTGTGATATTGAGAAATAGATTGAAGCAACAGACCTGATCCTTCTCCAGCAGGGTGTCCCAGTCATTATCCTCCAACAGAACCTTTGTTTCCTCATAACTCAAAGCTACTCGATAATTTAAATCTCCTAGCCAAATTATACGGCTGCAGTATTAAAAACAGAAGGCCCCAAGTTAAAAGATTGGATATTACACCTACAGAATTGGAAATGAATAATAATAATAATAATACGAAAAGTCTAACACACTCATGATCAACTATTCTTTCAGGGGCTCGACGAGGTCTATGCTTGCAAATCTTGGGGAATTGTGTGCTCTTGAGGATCTCAGCTACATCAGCGTTCCTCTTTAGTTCATCGCCTTCCTTCTCCCCAGAAGCCAGGTGACTGCACACGAAGCAAAAGCTCGTTTGGTGCAATGACATGCTTATTGATATACATCCCTGCAATGTAAGACTGCACCGATCAAACTTCAAATGCATACAAGATTTATTAATTGCACATGCACTTCAAATAATACTTTTCTCCTTCTCTGGATATTTCCAGGCTCAAGCCTCTCAAATTAATAGTCTGAATCAGAACGTGCCATTTTGTTAATTAAAAATAACCAAGCTTACTGACACATGATAAGATCAAGAGATTTTGATGATAGTTGTCTATCTAATACAACAGGGAGGATCGAATCATATTAAATGGAAATTCTCTTTTTTCTTTCCGGTAATTGATGATCCTTTTTCAAGAAAATGATAGGGGCAACTTTAATATTCCAATTTGGCCCTACATTTCTTGGCCAAGGAGGCTTAGCTCAAGGATGAGCATTTAGTACTATATTCAGCTTACCTTGTTGCCAAGACGACCCATTATTCCTCTACAAACAGAATCTACCCTGAGATGACCAATGTGAGGCACCAACTCCTTTCTAACCCACACTGAAAGAAAAATTCCAACCATTTGCTTGCTTGCAATAAGGTTATAGGTCCTGTTGGTCGGTGAGGAAGGTGAGGTAGGCATGTCAGGAATATAAAGCATGTCATTGGCACAGCTTTCTGGACGACGATGAAGTTCCTTTGCTGATTCTAGTTTGTTGATGGGGTCGCTAAGTTTTCTTGTTCTCTGCCTCTCTCTAGGTTGGGACTCCTCGTGACAATTGCAGATCTTGAGTAGGCTACTATCTGCCCTGTAATTTTTGCTAAGCACTTTCAGAGAAGGCTTATGAAAGAAGTTATGTGATTTCGAGTCTTTATTGCTGTTGAGGCCTCTTGAACCATGGCTTGAGTCGGAATAATAGTTCGTGAAATCATGCAGTGGTTTGTTAAGTGCTTGGCTTATAAGAGCTAGCCATCTTGCTGCAGGCTCATTATCTTCAATCACCAGTACGTTTCCAGCATTGAGTGGAACAATTTCCTGAAACCTGAAGAGTATGAACTTTAGACAAGTTGCACCAAACAGATCTCATCTCAAAGATTCTGAACCAATAAAAAACATCAAGAAAGAATCTATTGACTCCAATGGAAGTTGTCATCACATTAAATTTTGCATGTTTTCCATTTCACTTTTTGTCACCTTGCCATAGAATAAAAGCTAAATAGATCATTAACGTGTGTTCTTCATACCCGCAGACATAAATATCAGCAGAATCTTCAACCTGCAAGAAATCTTCAAGGTTGAGGCCAGGGTCGGGTGTCTTGCCTCCCACGTTCCATGTTGCAACACATATCCTGCAATCCAACGACATGATTTTTTCTATAAGATATGTTCAACATGAGACTGACCAGAAGCAGAAAAAGTCGACATATAAGAGAATTTACTTAACCAAGAAATGATAAGAATCCACACCTGAGTTCTTTAATTTCTGTTGCTGGTGCCATAGATTGATCAAAGTTTGATAAATTTAGGCCTTCACTCCCGGAACTGTTCCGTCGTTCTGCAGGCAGATAAGAAAAACCAACACCATGTTTTACTCTGAGTAAATCCTAAAGTCCAAAATCATCGTTTTCAAATGATACGGACTAAAGGGTCGCTATCATACATGAAAAACTCCCCATATCTCCATTTTATTTTCTTCCTTTTAGTTTACAAATATCAAGCCAATGATCAACACTTCATTGATGTTAGGTTAGCTACCAGGATAGTGAAATAGAGGATAAGGCTAACTTGGACTTATTTTGATGTGTACGTGGCTTGTACCCAAAACATGTAAAGATTCAATCAAAAGCGACAACCCTAGCCAGCTAGTACTGTTAATGTAACGCAAGTTTTTCAAATTGTGGGTTCAATTAATTTTATGGTATAAAACAAATAAAGCACTATGCATGCATCTAACATATATTAGCATGGAAAATATGAGTAAATACACCTAATATATTTATTATACACACATACCTGAGAAACTTTTTCTCATCAAGGGGGATGCCTCTGTGAATGTTTTCTTCCTTGCGGCAATCTTCTTATCCACATCTGCCCACCAAACCCAGAATAAAAAAAATACATTAACATGTGTGTATATTATATAGGCATCAATTGAATTTATATTATATGTGAAGTAAGACATAATTAAGATGATTCAGTCAAAGAGAGGAATACCAAGAGAAACTCCACTGCCTTCTGATCCAAGTATATCATCATCATTGGAATCACTCCTATTGTTTCTTTTTGAACTGAAAATCTTTGGAATAATAGACTGCACCAGAAGAATTTTTCAAGGCAATGAAACAATATATATATATATATATATATAAGCCTTTATTCTCGTTTGAAAGAATTTGAGAATCAATGAACAAAAGCAATGTATTATGACAGGAAACAAGCTAAGAAGGATCAAATAATGAAAAATACAATACCTTCTTTTTCTTTTCATTCTTGGCAGAATCATCAGAGGTGGCATTGCTAGGGCTTTTGGCTTTGGTCATCTCTATCTTTGCGCTTGTCTATTTGACTTTGAAATCATTTATTAATGCATAGAAACGAATTGGAATTTATGTCAAACTTTAAATGTTCGTGTTTGAAACATATCAAGAACCTATTTTAAATTAATTAAATATCTTTACCAAAAATAATATGTTGATTGAAGATTTTAAGAGAAAAAAAAGGGGGGGAATTTCTGGGTTTGCTGAGATGGTGAATTCTGAAGAATTTTGGTGGATTCTTTTATTTATTTCTGTCAAAATAATTATGGAAAGATGAGTTTTTGTGATCTTGTTACGAAAGAATGAGATTTTGGTGCCAATGCTTTCGGGGAACTTAAAGACTGTTAAAAAGAGAAACCAATGAGTCATGCTTTACAATTTCTTAGCTGTTTATTTTTTTCTTAAAAACAAAAACCTCCAAATCCAGTAGACTTTCTGCCACATAAGGGAGATGGTCTTCCCTGTTATTGAAGAAACCGGAGTCACTAGGACAACCGCAATCGGTGGTGGATACACAATCAATCGGCCAAGTTTATGCGTAAAATGCCGAGCTAAATATTATAATATATCCATAATTCCCAATTTTAAGATTTTATCTTACTTTTTTTATTAATAAAAATAAAATATAAACATTCTAAAAAAAGTGAAAAGAGAGAAGATATTCAGCTATATATATATATATATATATATATATATATCTGCTCCTTATAATTCTGATTAAATTTTAAAATTCAAATGATTCTGTTTATCCATAGATGTTTTGGTAACAACAAAATCGATAACAATTTTTGCAAGAAAATAAAATTTATATGGACATCCAAGTTGCAACAAACAGCAGAGTACTGCTTCAGCATTCATTCTTAGATTTTTTTTTTTATTAGCATAAGATATCCAGACGGAGCCCCGACTAACACTGGGGTGCGCAGGTCCTCCGATAAGAAGTTTCTCGCAAGTGCACCACAGTTAATTCATGGGTTTTTTCCAAGTCCAATGGCCTCGAGAAATTGTTTATACCCGGCAAGAGTTGAGCTTGAAATCTTGTACAGGAACCCTGCTCTTCTTTGCTTTCATTCGTAAATGCTTCTTGCAAAATTATAATCTTGTATTTTGTAGCTAAACATCCGCATGATTCAGGGCACTGTTCCTTCTCTTCCAATTCCATACACAAATAACATTCCATGATATCCAGACCAACTCTGCTGCCCATTCACCAATATTTCTACACACCTCATTCTTCTGCAGACCCCATTCTTCTGCAGAATTGAACTACACACGGCTTCTGAGCAGGCACAATGAGAAAACAGATCGTATCTATCCTCCTCATTTACATGCCCAAAGGAGTAGCCGAACAATACCCTGCAAGAGTTGACCTATCGTATCTGAGATGGTGAGAACAGAACGCATATTCTTAGGGTTAGAATCACTTGTGTCTTGGAGCTCTTCCAACCATTTTTTTTTTTTTTTGACGAAAGCACATCCAATTTTATTGAATGTACTCAACTGAATAATACTACTTTCTTGAATGCCTTTATTTAATAGATTCGAGTCTTCTAACTTCTTTTATGGATCGACAAGGACCCATCATTTGTTTTTACCTGTTAATGGAAAAGGCCTCACCGTTGACGATCACAAGAATTAGAAATTAACAAATCATCCAAGGCCTCACCTTCGTGACCAGCAGAAGGAATTCTGCAACTATATTGTCAATGGACGCTAACAGTAGGCAACTTCAAGTACCCCTTAAAAATGAAATCCCCTCATAACATTAACAAAATTTAAGATTTCTGAACCTCGCTTGCTTTCTTTGTTCATTGCACTTCAACGTCAACTACGAAGATGCCACTGTCCACCTTGATTTCAGTTTCTTGGTCAAGGAAATCCTTACCACATGATTAAGAGTGAATAAATTCATTAGCGTAAGTTGGTGCTAATTGATTAATATATGGAAAGGTATATCGACTACTACAAGGCCAAGCCTGGAAGGAAGAAAAACAAGATACACCGCAACCTGCACATTTTTTGGGTCAACTACAAAAGACATGTTCTCATATACGAAACCCATTTCCAACTGCAATTCAACGGCCGAATATTTGCTATTGTGTCTACATGCGTTGCATTTTTTGACAGAATCCACCTTTTTTTCATGTGAAATGTCACAGCAATAAATATTCAGGGTCTTGGTATTTTTTTAACAAGCGTTTGACCAAGTGTGGCGGCATCTTGGTTGCCATGCCCTCAACAGAAGATGATTCTATTATCAAAGTTAAAGTTGAATACATTGCGTCGATTTCCCATCATCCTTGTGGGAAAGGTGATCTAATAGCAACCATCGACAATCATCAGCATTTTATAAGAAACTAATAATTGTAAGACCATAGTTTCTTTGTTAGCTTTATTTCTTTGAATCTCACTTTATAATAGCAGAAGATTTGCAACCTGAACAGGTACAAAAAGATTCCCAAATCTTTTAATATTGTGCCATCAACTACCTTACTACTCTCTAGCATTTTGACGACCACTGTGGTTTGACTGAAAAAGTAGTAGCCACATGTGCGCAATGTAGAATCAGTGAAGAACTGTACTCTTCAAGTGTCAGCAAGTTTCAAGTGCTTTATGAAATCTCCAGGAAAATTATAATATATATATATTCCCTGCAAAACCGTAGAGAAAAATTGAGCATTAAATTGATGAGGCTGCGCATCAGATGTTAAACAGTGATTTCCTTAATATACATTTCTTTGGCAATATCTAAAATCAAACAAGAAGTTTACCAGGTTTTTGAATTGATTATTGCACCATCTCATCCAATTTTTGCCTGTAAAGAGCTAAGTTCTGCATTAAGAACATTTAGCAAGCAGATAAGATATCAGAAATCAGTTCAAAGAAAGATAATGTTACAATATGCTGGTGAATTGTGAAGGACAAAAAACAAATTGTGATAGATCAGCCTAAGAAAGCAGGGGAAAGAAACCGCTATTAAGGAACATTTTGCACATGCTGAAGGGGCATCATCTGCTCTTTATCTTTGAAAGAGGTTAACATATAGGTAACAAGTTAATGCACAAGATGAATTACCAAAGCATTGACGACAAGGCCATGAGAAAATTCATGAACATGAATTCCATTTAGAGATTGAAAAAATTCAGTAAACTATCTTTGCTTTTGCTTACTAAGTAACATACATTTTGCACAACATATTGTATAAACAGGTCTACCAAAAAGGAATTTTAGAAACAACTATTGTGCATACAAGCCATTAATGGGATCTAATAACAAGAGATGGTTCCAAAAAAAAAAAAACTGATTCAACTAAATACTTTCTTTGTAATAATAAAGTTCCATATCAAAAACTAGGCTTATATGCAATAAAACCAGGACTGAAGCATAAAGTTCCAACAGAAACTGCAAAAGACAAACTAAACAAACAGCCAACAGTAGCAGAAAAAGATAACACCACATTAAGCAACCTACAAGGATCTACACCAATGTTGCTCTGAATTAATGTTACTTCATATGACAAACACATTCCCAGCTAAAAGAAGAGTCACGGAAACAGTTATTTAAACCATTTTCACTTCATTTTCCCATGCTGAGGAAGACTTGAGCAAAACTAGGACATTCTATCTGATAGCATGGAACTTTTTCTACTGAGTTCACTATCCTTTTTTTTCCTAATTATCACAATGAAATACTTAGATATATCAATATTACCCTCTCATCCCAAAACATGTCCTCTCTGTGGTCAAAGCATGTGTCCATTATATAACCTCAAAGACAAGATTTTGGGTTTACTTATCTTTCTTGACCCTCACTAAAATCTAACAACAGCCCGTGCTTCCAATTTTCAAGTTCCATTAGAATGGTACTTTTCAAAAGTTAGTATGTGATTTATCAGACATAAGTGATCAAAAACTGAAAACTATCTCCTTGGGCAAGCAGGCACATGATTATCAGCCACTTCTGACATGTTTAGACAGAAAACATTCTTTGTGGGCAAGATTGTACATGATTTTTCTATGTTATTTCAGTGTGAAAAGTTCAATGAATACCAAGGATCATCAAACAGCAAGCTTTGAATCAATGCAGATCTCAATCTTGCTGGTGGTAATGGTGAAACAAAGGCAAACTGAAACAAATAGAATTATGTAGAAAATCAACAAGTATTGTTCCTCTTAAAACTTGTTTCAGTAATGACTGCAACAGCTAATAGAAGATTCCTTTCTGCAAGTTGCTTTACTGAAATGTAACTCAAAAAAATTGTTACCATGAAAACGACTAGCTGGTAAGGGATATAAAAGAGCTTCTAAACAGGTTGAGCAAGAAATGGATACATAAGAAACCTAGAAGTAGAAGCGAACACAAGAGAAGTAAAGAATTGAAGATGCTTGATAATGCCCTTTTTATTTTTACTGGATGGGCAAGGTCTCAATCAATGAAGAACAGTACGGCAGGTCAAATGGACAACAGAGCATGTTTGTCTATGCATAAAAAACTAACATGATTCTTGACATCCTGATGGACCTTTTGGTAATGAATAAAGACTTTGATAACTCAAAAATCAGATGCCAATTATTTCAGTCAAGCAATGCAAAACAAACAAAGTTTAAGGATTTTATTTCTTCAATCATACTTGCCTTTGATGGTAATTGAGAACTACAAATAAGTAAAGATCTGAACAAACAACTGAAAATTTGAGAGTGAAAAATTCACAAATGACATGACCAAGTATAACAAAGAGCATAGAGTTCATACCCTGGTATAAGCATAAACTCCATACTCTGTAGGTCCAACAGGACTGCCCCTCTTCAAAAATTCCCCATGCTTGTATATGTAAAGTAATGGAACCCCAGTAGATAATTCCAAATTCGTAACCTGTTTAACAAACAAATAAAACTTGAGCAAATTGATGAAAGCATTTTTAGTCACTTAGCAATCCTAAGAAAATAGTGCATTACCTCCTGAGAAGTTAATTTCTCAAGATACATAATGATGGACCTCAGAGAATTCCCGTGGGCAGCAACCATTATGTTCCTTCCATTCTGAAGCTGGGGTTCAATCTGCAATATATGTTTCTTATGGACCAGATGAACCCATAGAGATGCATGTAAACCCTATATGCATATGCCTAACACATTATGTTTATGCTTCACCCCCTTCAAGGCTCTCATGAGATTTGTATCAATAAGAAGCATTATGGGATACAATGTTTATGGACTTACATTTTCTTTAAAATAGGCAACAGCTCTTTGAGAACACATTTCCAAGCTCTCACCATTTGGGGGAGGACTATCAAAACTTCGACGCCACTCATGCACTTTCTCCTTTCCATATTTTACAACCGTCTCCTCCTTATTAAGACCCTGCAACTTCCCATACCTGAAGAAAATGGATTACATTGTAGCTAGCAAATTTTAAATGTAAATATATTATTTTTTAAAAAAACAAAGAAACAGAAAGGAGTAAAAGGGTTATACATTCTTTCATTCAATTGCCAAGCAGTTATGACTGGAATAGATTGCTGAATTGTTTCTTCACTGAAAATTTGACTCCATTCTTTTGCTTGTATACTCTCATCATGCATAATAATGGGTATCTACAGTACACATATGAATTAGGTTAAAACATATAATTCTGTAGATTCTGAAATTATCAGTTCCATTGACTACTGAATGTTATATACTAGTCGAAGACAGCTAGTTTTAACTTCCCTACAATTTGTTCTGCAAAGATAAATCTACAAGGACTTCAGAACTAGCCATAGCGTTTGGAAACGCGGGCCAACCCGCGTTTCCAAAAAATTCTCTTTTTTTTTTGCTAAAAATTACTTATTTTTTTATGTTTTGGATCGTTTTGATGCACTGATATCAAAAATAATTTTTAAAAAATAAAAAAAACATCATTTTAATGCATTTCGGAATAAAAAGCACTTTGAAAAGCAACCGCAACCACACTCCCAAACAGGATACTTTGAAGTGATCACTATATTCAAGTAACTG
>Ga0307509_10012471_pt1 | contig 10164 bp, 10 predicted proteins | sample 10_EM_MG_FD_202245 | JGI IMG/M metagenome (GOLD analysis project Ga0307509, IMG submission 202245) | Populus trichocarpa ectomycorrhiza microbial communities from riparian zone in the Pacific Northwest, United States - 10_EM | ecosystem: Host-associated > Plants > Roots > Unclassified | place...
CCTAATCGTTATCATGAAATATTAATGAAATATACGCAATTGTATCTTAGCTGTAGTAATGTCCACTGTGTACAGGTGAAAACTGGGAACATATACCAAGTAGAGAAATATACGATATTATCAAGGAGAATATACATATGAAACGAATCAAAGGAAAAATTCAACAGTTTGTAGGGTTAGTCGGTGGAGGGGGGGTTACAAAACTTTCTATGGGCAAAGCTGAAGAAAAGCGGGGAGATGTGGCTGCTCCTGTGGCAACAACCCTACCGCCCAATCATTTCTATGCCAAGGAAATAGCCCCAGAGTTGAGGCTCTGATGCATCGTGAGGACTTGGATCCTCATCACAGATTACTATGAAACACGGTGCTGAGCAGGGTTCCGAATGGTCGGCGGAGGACTGGACTGGACTTAGTCAGTACAGTCAAAGTCAAGTCTAGTCTAGTCTGAAGGTGGAAATTAGACCGACTGGACAGTCTTGATTGTTGGAACTGACTGGACCGGACCTGGTCGGACTGGGCGGACCGAGTGATAGAATTTGCCCAGCCTTTGGCCAAGATTCTCCGTCATCCTGAGCTGGACTAGTCTGAACTACATGCTCCAGTGATGGTCAAGTCCGGTCAATGGATAGAAATTTGACCGACCAAGCAGTGAATGGCAAGACAACCGACTGGACTGACAGGATCAGACTCCGTAAGTCGTGTGATATCCGATGTTGGACTTTCGGTTAGACCTTAACGACTAAGAACCAATATGGGATCCGTCCGACCGAGTTTTATTTTTAGTGGAGGATCAAGCGAGTGTAGGATAACTTTTCTACGGCGGGCTGTTTGTTATAACTCCCAGGCGAACTCGAAAGAGTAGGACTATAGCATGTAGTAAAACATGTCATAGCAACGGTCGCTTTGATTCAACAGGCATCCCATATTAGACTGGTCCCCGACTGGACTGGACTTGACCTGACCAAATATTTCAGTCAAGTCTAGTCTCCTCCTCCATTCTTGACTGACTGGTTGGTCTCCTGTTCAGGACCGGACCGGTCGGACTATTTGGAACCCTGGTGCTGAGTAGTATGGCGGGTAGCATTATTTCCAACACTCAATACGGTATGCTTCATGCGCCTGCTCATCTGCCGGCTAAAAAATAAAGAATTCAATAGTACAAGATAACATCCGGTGAATAACTTTGAGTTCCCACTTTATCCTCTGCTCCCTAGCGATAGACCTGCGTTCTGCATCAATATTCTGCATCAATACCAAATGCCAACCATCGTATGCTTGATGAACCAAACCCGGCGGCCATGATATTTACACAAGAAATAACCCATCGCAGCCTAGAAAAAATTATACTATCCACTCTTTCCTAAGGAAAGCGCTAAAAGCTGTAGTCAGGTATAGACTAAATATTGGCACAGAGTGACATTGATATTTATACGTTACCATACATTTTGTTTATCCCACTATCTAAACCGACAATCTCCGCCCAAGCACTACTTCTTAATATTTTAATTATTTGCCATTCTACGCGCCTGTATACAGCGTTGTTAGCACAATATTCGCCCATACTTATCCGTTCCTTGGGGAGGACGCAACAAGGCTCAATGTCCCTTAAGACAAGGAAGGAAGGCTGCCTATGATAAGAAAATTCGCATAACCGATTAGTGTTATTTTATCCGGGAATCCCCCCCTCCTCCCATCATTACATATTGGGGTGGGGGTAGGGTACAGCACAGCACTATTCACTGGTTTCTAAATATCCTATATTATTCAAACTTTTGAATTTTACTGTAATATCTTTTATGGCGTATCATGCCTAGATCCAATATTATCCACCACAAATACTCACACCAATGTAATTTCATGACCTCTCAATTTAGAGAATCTAGCCTCGCCACCCGCTCCCTCTCCCCCAAGCGTTGTTATACCAGCGCGAAAAATTTGCCGGTATTAAAAAGCTGACCGATAAGTTAGGGTTAGGAGTGCTTCTTCATTTGGGAGGCGGCCATGATAATGTGTGGCAGAACCAGTGTTGGAGTACGGAAGTCTATATTGGCAATTTCCTGAGATTTTCGAATACAGCTGTTAGTGCATACGGGTGACAAATTCGCCGGAGCAGCAAGATTTTGGTGAGCTGAGCAAGCCGGTTCGCGGACGCCCAGATATTACAAGATGCCGGGTGTTGATCACGTGGCAGTGATGAGAGGAATGGCCGGGAGGGGATAAAACTAGTAGCTCGCCAATTTAGGGAGGCTTATTTAGGCCCGTAATCTGTCTATCCCTGCCGAAATGCATGTAACGGGCAGCACTATTATCTCCTTATCCAAAAAACCGAAGACGCATACTTGACCAAGAACAGAATACCAAAAATGAAGAGCGAGAACACGACGACACGACCCAGTCTAACCAGACCTCAAAAGAAATAAACGCGGCAAGGAAAAGAAATCCGAGTGCACCGTAGACAGCCAGTTATAACCAAAAGAAACCAGAAAAATCGCTCTGCTAATACCTATCTACATCTTAATGTTTCCGACAGCAACCCCCACCCAGCAGGTACGTATAGAATAAGAATGAATCTAATAATAGGAAAGACAGGATGTGGAGGAGAAAACGGAGAGACGAATAAGGGAGGTGGTGAGATAACAGAGATCGAGCGCGAAGAAGATAATTTGTTAGGCATTGTTATACCGCAAGAACACGAATATAGTAACCAAACCTCGCTCTAAGACATCCGGAATCCCTCACTTGCATCGGGGGTGAGGGTACAGCGAAACCTGACCTTGGATTGAGCTTAAGGCAAAAGAAAAGAAAAAAGAGTCAGACCTTACCAACGAAGGCGATTACAACGCCCTAGCCCCAGGTTCAATTATTCAAGCTCTTAAAGATATAGTCTTTCGGTTCTGACCTCGCGGGTCACAATGAATTTTTTCTTGGGGCGTGTTATAGCCAGACCAAGGTCCATGGGTGGGAGGGAGGAATGACCACCCTGATTGGCTTGTTCGGGGTTAGCATTGTCCTGTTCAAGTACGATCCGTGCAAGTCCACCATGTCCTATATCCGGCCGTTCCAAAAGCATCTTGACTACCCCTTCATGCTCGTGCCTAGCAGCCCACACGAGTGGAGTGCGACCATCTTTGGTGTCTGCTCGGCTGGGATCAACATCTTTTCGTTTCAAAAGCAGCTTTACAACCCCCTCATGCCCCCAGGCAGCCGCCCGAGAGAGAGGCGTTTGGCCATATTCAGTGTCCGCACGGTCGGGATTGACATCCTTTCGTTCCAGAAGCATTTTTACTATACCCTCATGCCCACTCACCGCCGCCAGCAAGAGTGGTGTTACGCCGCTTTGGGGGTGCACATAGTCCGCATTGACGTCCTCTCTTTCTAAAAGTATCTTAACTAACCCTTCGCGCTCTGCGATAATGGCCCACATTAGTGGGGTTCGGCCATATTCGGGGTCCGTACGGTCGGGATTGACGTCCTTTCGTTCCAGAAGCATCTTCACTATACCCTCATGCCCATTCACCGTCGCTAGCAAGAGTGGTGTTGCGCCGCTTTCGGGGTGCGCATAGTCCGCATTGACGTCCTCTCTTTCTAAAAGGATCTTAACCAGGGTTCCGAATGGTCCGAGCAAGACTGGACTGGACCAGCTAGTCTGGTCAAAAGTCAAGTCTAGTCTAATGGTGGAAATTAGACCGACGGGATGGTCTGGATTAGCAGACCAGACTTGGCCAGGACTGGTCTGACCAGGCCCGCCAAGCAATAGGATATGCACGGCCCTTTGACAGAATTAGTATCCCATTTTGCATTTTGCTCCTTTTATCACAATATATTATGTTCAAATAAAACATTTCTTAAATAAACTCATTCTTTCCATTGATTAAACCGTGGAATCTCAGGAGAGTCGGAGTAATAATAGTGCTTCGCTTACATTCGGGGCAGCGAAAATAGATTCATGAGTAGCAAATTTTATTCATACCACGAAGTGAGTGATATTATGTGACTATGCAATCTTTTATAAAGACTGGTCTGGGACCAGTCTAGACCGGACTGGACCACCAGAGTTAGTCGGGTCCAGTCATTGACATCAATCTGGACCGCAAAGTCTGGTCCTGCCTCCAAGACTTGACCGGTCGGACTATTCGGAACCCTGATCTTAACTAACCCTTCGCGCTCTGCGATAATGGCACACATCAGTGGGGTTCGGCTATATTCGGCGTTTGTATGGTCGGGATTGATGTCTTCTCGCTCTAAAAGCATCAGTACGATCCCTTTATGCTCGGACTCGGCTGCCCATGACAGTGGTGTCCTGCCATATTCGGTATCTGTCTTGTTGGGATTGACCTCCCCTCGTTCCAAAAGCATCTTTACGACCCCCTCACGGCCTGCAATAATTGCCCAGATCAGTGCGGTTCGACCATATTCGTGAGCTACATGGTTGGGATCGACCCCCTCTTGCTCTAAAAGCACCTTTACTACTGACTCGTGCCCTCTTCGCACTGCCCAGATGAGAGCGGTACTCCCCATACAGTCGGTGGCGTTAACGTCCCATTCCCTCATTTCCAATAGTGGAGCAACTATCTCTGAGATTCCTAGGAACGCTGCCCCATGCAGTCCTGTAAACCCAATAGGTCCTCCCGCCACCCGACTAAGCATTGTATATTGACGATTGTGCAACAACAGTAGTGGAGCACATATATGTTCACCAAACCTATCGAGAAGCCCCAGTGCAAGTATTTTGACATTTTCCGTCATTCCCCTTCTTGCGTGCTCACCCCAGTAATAAGAAGCGTATTCTAGAAGGGGAGTTGTTGAAGGAACCGAGCGAAAAGTTGGCGAAAGGGCCCTAACAGATCTAAAGTTGAGATACGTTAAGCAAACCTCCGCAATTGTTGAATGAGGATTAGGGAATAGGGTTGGATCGATTGAGAGAGATTTCTGTAGAGTGAAGTGCACCAGTCGGGCCGTGGACGAAGGCGCCTCAACTGAGATAGATTTCTGTAGAGTGAAGTCCAGTCGGACCGGGGACTCAACTGTGAGAAGGCCCAGGCAAGAGGAGAGGACTGTTTGTATCGTAGGAACGTTTTTCCAGTCGCGATCCATAGACCCTATCTCCACTCCCAGAGCAAAGCAGAGCTCCTCACATCGTAACGGCCTTTCCGAATACAACACCCATATCAGCGCTTCACGCGCGAGTACTGTTTTGACCCCCCCCTGCGCCTTCAGTCGAGTTAGGGTTGACCTGTAGGCTTCCCTCAGCCCATCGCCCCCCACGAGCTCTTCCAGCTCCATTCTGACTGAATCAATCGAGACCTGCCGAATGATAGCATCGACACTGAACGAGACAAGGCGGAAGCTAGACCCGGTTACTTGTTGTTAAACCCCTATACCCTACGAATAGAGGGGAAACGCCAAATGCTCCTGCTCACCTGTCAGCCATCTTTTCCACGATAATTTTCGTAATCTCCCTTCGTAAACCACTGTTGTTCAACCCTAGTAGGCAGTCGCTCTCCAGCAATCTCAACGACACATATTCTCTAATGTCATTCGGGTTAGGACAGATGGATATCGCAACCGCTCCGACGAAATCTCTTTGGATGGTTTCCTTGACATAAGGCCTCCCGGTGAGGAATATTCTCGTCTTCGGGAACTCCTAGAGAATTCTCTTAGCGACTCTAGAAGCTCCGGAAGGTTACTCTCGGGCAATTCATCCAGCGCATCGACACAGATGAAAACTTGGGGTAACGAAGCAATCGTGGTTCTCAAAATTCGCATCAGACTCAGAAGTAGCGGCCTTGTCCTTCCCAAAAACGCCTTCCGTATATCATCCGGGATCTCCCTGCCTGCAAGCTGCTTCAAAATCGCTCCCATCATGTTGATGACTGTATGCTCTTGTTGTGCATTGTAGTCGCAGTATAACCATGCAACCGCTCGATCTTCCTTCTTTGACTGATCGCGTAAGCTGTCAATTACGAGGGAACTAGTATTTCGGCCCGTTAGTCATATTTGCTTCTTTCAAAGAATCTCGCCACTTACTTTAGGTATGTCTTGCCCACTCCTGGATTTCCGGAGCAAAACAAGATAGCTTTATCAGCCCCCACACTGGCGGCCGCCCCGCCTCTCCAGCCACTCTCTTGGCCAGTACCCAACACCCTCGCCGGCCCACCACTCCACAAACTCTCGTTTTTTCAAAAACCAATCACCCAGGCCTTTAAATCTTCTGTCCTGCAGCATACTGTGTGTGGTACCTGGATCTAGTGGAGAGAGCCACTGCATAATTTTGGCATTCTCGGAGTCGCGATTCACGAACCGGTTGAGTCCATTACTTATGTTAGCAACGATGCTATTACCCTGCCTGGGTTTTATAGAGTGTGTGTTGGAAGTCTGGGCCATGATGGGCTATCAAAAATGTTGGTTGTAGGTGGAAATGGTGGAGAAATTCGGAAAGTTAAAGGGGAGTTCACAAAATTCACCGGTGGGGAAAACTGTAGAACACATGGGTTATCTGGTCCCTTTTGTGGCACTCACCCCCCAGTCATTTTCATGCCAAGGAAATCTGAACCCATTAGAGGCCTTCCTGAATTACCGCAAGCTGACACCGCCTCGGGAACTACTTGACAAAGTCAAAAGTCTCCGGAAATCTTGGCGCCAAGATATTAGAAATAGTAGAGAAAGAAATGGCAAATCGATAACAGGAGAGCAAAGAACAAGACAAAATAAGGTGTAGAATTGAAAGAAGATAATAATGAAAGATAAGGAACCAATCTAAAGTACAAATGATTCATGCTTGAAACTTGTTTCCCCCATTGGCAGCCATACACCTTACCATAATATCCGGCAACTTCACAATTTCATGATTGATTTCCTCAATCGTGATCCTTTCCCATTCTTCCTTAAGAACAAGCTCCATTGCTCCTGGTGTGGTTATCCTTTCTATACCTCGCCGGCGAAGTATTCGCCACTTCATTATTCTCCAAATATGCTCTATTGGGTTGAAGTCGGGTGAGTTTGGTGGCCAATCAACCTTAGCAATACCCTCTCTTCTCCGCTCTTGATTTGTAAAATCAGAATTGTGAGATGGGGCATTATCCTCCATTAGTCGAAAGTGTGGATTGAGGCGGGAGCGAGTCTGACAGGTTGGCCAAAGCAGTGGTCTGCATAGGGCGGTAACATATCTCCAGGAGTCAATTCCTTTAACATCCTTCCCAATAGCACGAGCTATTTTAAACCTTTTTGCCCTCCAAGATTGTCCTACTTTTAGGACAAGGATTTCCCCCTGTTCTTTAGCAGCCTTTCTGAGGGTTCTTGCTACCCGTAGTGCTGCCAACTCCACTTCTCTCAGTTTTTTCCACTCCTCTGTTCTCCTCCAAGCAGTATTCAGCTCCACCTCTTCCTCCTCAGCCTTCTTATTCCATTCTTTCATATCCTCTACTGCTTTCGCTTTCTCCTCCTTGGATTCCTTTGACCAAACATAGAAGGGACCCTTCCAATTCCACCCAATAGCCCCCCAGCACATCACCAATATTCCATGCTTTTTTTTGGTTCCCACACAATCATCCGCCCACCTTTCCCCTTTTTCCCTCCAGACACGCTGGACCCCAAAGCCTGCCCCTACCTCTATTGCCATTTCATCGGTAAACCCGTAGTTTCCCCATTGCCGGGCTGGTAGCCAAAGCTCGTGCTCTTGACAATATTTCTCTTCATAAGATTATTAGTTACTTGCAGGTACTGAGGGTGCTACCTTGCTGAGTGCTTCCCCGGTCTAAAGATTCTACTTACCAATCGCTTTTCCTTATTCTCGGCAGTTAGAATTGGTTTAAATTCTTCCTGATATGCCCCAATTCCCCATTCAGCCAAGGCCCGCAACAATGTTTTCAAGCTAACATGTGCAAAGTCTGCCTCACGCTGAACATCGATCATGTTCATTCGCCGAGTATAAAAATCTCTCTTAATAAATACTATTAAGCGATCCTTGTCTTCCTTGCTTAACACAGCTGGCCTTCCAGAACGTGCTTTTGGATCCAAGGCCGAATGGGCTATGAGTTCCTGGAGCGAAAGTGGAACATCAATTAAGTCTGTGCCAAGTCCCCCAGAAGCCTGACGGGCATTGTAGGCATTCGTTTTAGCGTGTTGCCAAATCTCATGCACGGTAGAAATTGGTATTCCGGTGGCTTCTTTTATTTTTTGGAAGGTTAACGGCGTGTCAAGGCTTCGGAAAGCAATTATCACTGCCCGACGGCGTGGAGTTATTTCCTTTCCTACACACAGCTTAGTTAGTTGTAAATCCTGTGTGACCTCTTAGTTTGCAGCTGGTACCTTGGTTCATTATAGCCAATACACCGAAATGCTGGATCACGGTATGATAAGAGAGGTGTGTGGACGCGAGCGGATAAATCATGTCTCACATTTCACCTCGACACTTGGCGCCAAGATTTCCGGAGACTTTTGACTTTGTCAAGTACCGTAAAAGACTGTGTCGTGCCGTGCTGTGGGCGCAAGGATACAGTAGAGCACAGCCGCCTATGAGGCAACTACTTGACTGAAGTCTGGTGATATGAAACCTGCCCCCCCTCCCAATTCGGGCACTTCGCGATCATTGAGGCGAATCATGATCACAATATAAAAATAATCAAGCCTTCCATCCCAATCTGAAAAAGTGCAGTAGCTACAGGAGATATTTCGAGTGAGAGCTTCTCTTCATGCTCACCACACCCGTGAACTCCGTCTCCCAACGAATTACTTATTCTCATATCCTTGGTCTCTGTGTTCCCTTATTCTGCGGGGTGATATGTACTCCTAGAGTCCCTACGGTAGTTGACTTTATTGACGGCATCCTTCGCTCGGTTGCGCGTTAAGTAGATCGAACCCAATCGCGCGGGGATTCTTTTAACAACAAGGTTCTGGCACAGCGGATTCAGAGTTCAGAGGTATAGCAGATTCGGATTTCTGATGCGGAGACAGTGCAATCAATTGTATATAAAGAATATCAAAAGAACAATAAAGAGTGAAGTAGTTGAAGACGGCGAAGACAGATAATAAGGGAATAACAAGTAGCAGAGACAAAGAGCGATGGATGATAGTTAACAACAGAAAACAACAGCGGAGGATACTCCTCCTTTTATCTACGAAACAGCCCTTCCTGATTCTCCCACTGACTTGTTACTCATATTCTCTCGTACGAATAGACAAGAACCTGCTTGCATATTTTATTCGATAAAGTGGTGTGGTGGTGTCGCATAGAAGGTGTTAGGTGTTTGGGATTCTGTGATGATGCGACATAGGAGTTCGTAGGTGTCTGAGGCTAATTTGTAGTGCGGCTTCAGAGTTGCATATTGTATCAAACTAGTTGTAGTGAGACGTGGCAGTTGATAGTCGGTTTGAGGTAGTTGATATTGCGACGGAAGAGTCTCAAGTGTTGTAGTAGTTGCTAGTGAAACAGGTTGCTAGTAGGTAGTGTAGAGTGATGTCGGTTTCCGATGATGGTGAGCAGCACATGAAAACATAGATCTTCAACAGATTCTTCTCTATCATTCACAATGAACATGTGTAATACCACAGTTCAAGATTCTAAACTTGACCGTCCTGCAGAAAACCCAAGCGCATGACAGAAAGAAATATTTTTTTAAAAAAAAGATTTTACCGTATTTGCTCATCACTTTGGTTGTTCTTCCCCCGGATTGAGCGTGCAGCGATACTGACACACTCATCCGCGCACCCGAGTATACTTTTAATATCGGTAAAGTACCGGCTACGGGAGCATGAACAGCATAACAATGATAACTTGTGGGTTGACATGGCGCTGTTTTTTTTTTTTTTGATAAATCCTAGAATTTGTTTGCTTAAAGGCGCAAACCTCCGCTTTAAAGGCAAGTATCACAATAAAGACAAATACAAGCCCCCGTTTTGGCCCTGAGGCATGTCGGTCAAAAGCCTCCTCCACAGGCCTAGGGTAAAACAAGCCACCCCAAGTCCCTCTGGTATGGGACCAACCGCACATCCAGCCCAAAGAAAGAACTCCACCATGTGGCAGACCACTCAAACAAGCCCCAGCAGGAAGCAGCAAGAAAACCCACACCGTATTCCCTCGAGAAAAGAAACACAAAAGAAACCCAACAAAAGAAATCCACCTTGAAACACAAAAATCCCGCGCAAAGTCTGAGGCCTGACCCCGAA
>Ga0307509_10012472_pt1 | contig 10164 bp, 6 predicted proteins | sample 10_EM_MG_FD_202245 | JGI IMG/M metagenome (GOLD analysis project Ga0307509, IMG submission 202245) | Populus trichocarpa ectomycorrhiza microbial communities from riparian zone in the Pacific Northwest, United States - 10_EM | ecosystem: Host-associated > Plants > Roots > Unclassified | place...
TCGACGTTCCTGCCGAGCTCGTTCGACAGATCTCGAACCAGGCGCTGGAACCGCGTGAACGTGGTCCCGATCGGGACCATCCGCAGGCCGAGCACGCTGTCGCGCAGATCCGCGAGCAGGCCCTGCATCGCCTCGACCGGTTCCGCGAGCTGCGGTGCGGCGGTCGCGGACGCCTGCTGCAGCCTCGCCTGCGCGATCACGAGCTCGCCGACCAGCTTGACCAGGTGATCCAGGCGAGCTCTCGGCACGCGCACCGTGGATTCGGAGCTCACCGGCGCAGCCGCGGCCCCAGCCCCAGCCACGCTCGGCGGCGCCGCGGCCGGAGACGGGGCCGCCGGCGACTCGTCCGTGAACTGCGAGAACCCTCGATCGATCGTGAGGTCACCGGCGCCCGCGACAAAGATGAACGCGTCGCGGATCGCATCCTCACCGCGCGTCGTGGTCAGCAGCAGGCGCCACGCCGCCAGCGCAGCGTCGCCCTGAGGCGCGGCGTCGGCGGACGCGAGCACCTGGCAAGCCCCCAGCGCGCGTAGCTCGTCGAGAATGTCGGCCGCAGCCGCCTCGAGCGGCGCGGTCGGCGTGAACGTGATCAGGTAGTCGACAGCGACGACCTGCTCCATGCGCCGCGGCGCGGCGGCCGGGGCGTTCGCGATGATCTCCTGTAGCCGCGCCACCAGCGCAGCCCCGCGAGCCGGGTCGCACGATGGCCCGCCCGTGGCCGCGGCGAGCAACGCAGCCACATGGTCCTTCGCCGCGAGCAGGATCGTCACCAGGTCCTGGGTGAGCGAGGTCGATCCGTTGCGCACCCGATCCAGCGCGGTCTCGACGTGATGGGTGAACAGCGCGATCGACGGGATACCGGCGACTCCCGACGATCCCTTCAGTGTGTGAAACGCCCGAAACAGATCGTCGACTCCCGCATCCGGACGGCCCTCCAGTGCAAGCAGCCGGGCCTCGATTTGTTCCAGCAGCTCCTCGGCTTCGCAGCGAAAGGTGTCGAGGTAGTTCGGGGCCACTCGACGGACGGTTCGACCGGGGTGAGGCTGTGTTTAGCGCACGTATAGCTTTTCTGCGCGCCGCGGTCAGGCAGATGCCTCAAACGCTATCGCGCACTCGCGCCCCGTCGCCTCGGTTCACTCTGCCAGGAGCTCGGCCAGCGTTCCGGCCGACAACACGCGCTCCGCCCAGACCTCGACCCGCTCGGCCGGTGCCGCCGCAACGCGGCGCTCGATCTCGCCATCTATCTCGGCTCCAAAGCGTCGCCGTAGCTGACGCAGGAGCAGCTTCCGTTCGCCTAGCTCCATGCCCTCCTGGCGGCCCTCCTGGCGGCCCTCCTGGATCGCTTCCCGGCGCCAGTTCTCGACGATATCCTGGGTGTTCATCAGAAACTCCTGGTCATCGATGGTTCGCTGCGCTGGGTCGGTCGGCACGCTCAAGCGTAACCGTACCAGAACCGGCAGCGCGAGCCTACGCTCCGGTTCCTCCGCCGGCAGGGTCTGAAGCTCGACGATCGCCTGCTTCAACACCGAACCGGCACCAAGCACCCGCACGAGCAGCGTGTCGCGCGTCATCGGCAGCTCGCTCACCACCACGAGCCGCGTGTAGTGGAGCCGCGGGCTCTCGTAGATGCCGCGTGGGCCATCGTTCATCGGACGAAATCCCAGACCGTCGATCCCGGCATCGGGGCGACCTGAAGAGATCACCCACTGGATCGGAAGCGGCGGAAGCGTCTTGCGTCGCGACAGGAAGTGCCGGAACTCACCGTGCTTGATCAAGCACACGTGTAGCTCTTCCCCACTGGGCGTGTTGTGGAAGAACTCGAGCGTCACCGAGCAGCCGCTGATGCGTCCCAAAAGACCCAGATGATCCGGCAGCGACGTATACGTCTCGCCGGGTGTGATCCAGAGATCGACGCGACGCGTGTCGGCTGGGACCTCCGCGTCGGTCTCGACGGCGCAGAGGCCCTCGAGCGCGTCGCGAACCATTTGCTTGCCGAACTGATCGAACCGCGTGCGCATCGCAGCGGCGACCATCGCATGACCTGCCGCGACCGCAAAGCAAGGGCCGGCGACGGCAGCACGTTGAAGCATCGCATGCGTCGACGCGCCGAGTCTTCGTACGCCATGGTCCGCTCCTCCTCGGTCGTGTCTTGCTTGACGGCTCGAGCGAGCTGTTGTTGTCCGGATTCTCCCGGACATGTCCGATATTCGGACAAACCCTGCGCTCCGGTCGGCTCAGCGCTGCGCGGTCTCGCTCGACGTCGGGTGAGTCTGCGGGCTAGGGCTCGGCGGGCGCAGCCGGCTCGGCGGACGCGGCCGGCTCGGGCGGCGCGAGCGTGCCGCCGGCGAGCAGCTGCTCGAGCTCGGCCTCGGTGATGACCTGGACGCCGTGCTTCTGGGCGGCCTCGAGCTTGGACTTGCCGGTGTCCTCGCCGGCGACCAGGTAGCTGGTCTTCTTGCTGACCGAGCCGGCGACCTTGCCGCCGGCGACCTCGATGCGCTTCTGGACATCGCCGCGCGGTGCGGTCAGCGTGCCGGTCACCACCAGCGTCTTGCCGGTCAGCGGGCCCTCGCTCACGGCGCGCACCGGCTGCGCGGGGTCGACGCCGCGCTCGGCGAGCTTGGCGAGCACGACGGCAACGTGCGGATCGCGCAGGAAGCGATCGACGCTCTGCGCGATGGTCTCGCCGATGCCGTCGATCTCGCACAGCGCGGCGACCAGGGCTTCGCTGTCGAGCTGCTCGGCCGCGGCGCGCAGGGCGGTGAGCCGGCCGTACTTCTCGGCGATCGGGCGGGCCAGGACGCCGCCGAGGTTGGGGATGCCGAGCGCGGCGAGCAGGCGGGCGAACGTGGCGTCGACCTTGGCCTTGGCGATCGCGGCGATCAGGTTGTGTGCGGATTGCTTGCCGAAGCGCTCGAGCTCCTCGAGCTGCTCGGCGGTCAGGACGAACACGTCCGCGACGTCCTTGACCAGGCCGGTCTCGACGAGCTGTGCGACGACCTTCTCGCCAAGGCCGTCGATGTTCATCTGGCCGCGCGACGCGAAGAACTCGATCGCGCCGAGCTGCTGCGCCGGGCAACCGAGCTGGTTGGGGCACAGCAGCGCGACCTTGCCCTCCTCGCGCGTCAGCTCGGCGTGGCACGACGGACACTGCGTCGGCGGCTCGAACGCCGGCCCCTCGCCCTTCTCGGTCACGCCGAGGATCTGCGGGATGATCTCGCCGGCCTTCTCGAGCAGCACGCGGTCGCCGCGGCCGAGCCCCAGCCGCGCCACCTGGTCCCAGTTGTGGACCGACGCGCGCCCGACCGTCGTCCCCGACAGCTCCACCGGATCGAGCAACGCCACCGGCGTCACCGTGCCGGTGCGGCCGACGAAGCTCTGGACGTCGCGCAGCCGCGTCGTCACCTGGCGCGCCGGAAACTTGTAGGCGATCGCCCAGCGCGGAAACTTCGCCGTCGTCCCCAGTGCCGCGCGCAGCGCGAAGTCGTCGACCTTGATCACCAGGCCGTCGACCTCGTACGCCAGCTCGTCGCGGCGATCGCGCCAGCCGTGGACGCAGGCGAGCAGCTCGTCCCAGCTCGCCGCCTTGGCGTTGTGGCCAGACACCGGCAGCCCGAGCTGCGCCAGCCGATCGAGCGACGCCAGGTGCCCCGCGGCATGGCGCTCACCGTCGACGACTTCGTACAGGATCGTCCGCATCGGCCGCTTGGCGACCTCGCGCGGATCCATCTGCTTGATCGAACCCGCCGCCGTGTTGCGCGGATTCTTGAACGCCTCCTCTCCGGCCTCGATCCGCGCCTGGTTGATCGCGGCGAACTCCTGCTTGGTCATGTAGATCTCGCCGCGCACCACGATGTCGACCGGCTCGCGCAGCCGCAGCGCCACCCCGCGCACCATGCGCACGTTGGCCGTCACGTCCTCGCCGATCCGCCCGTCGCCGCGCGTCGCTCCCAGCGTCAGCGTCCCGGCCTTGTACGTCAGCTCGATCCCGAAACCGTCGATCTTCGGCTCGACCGAGAACACCGGCACGTCGCCGTCGAGCCCCTTGACCACGCGGTCGAAGAACGCCTTGAGCTCGTCCTCGTCGTACGTGTTGTCGAGCGACAGCATCGCCAGCGGCCGGTGGACCTTGGGAAAGTCCGAGACGGGGATGTGGCCGATCCGCCGCGTCGGCGACCAGTCGACGACCCAGTCGGGATGCTCGGCCTCGATCGCGCGCAACCGCTGGCTCAGCCGGTCATACTCGACGTCGCTGACCGTCGGGTTGGCCTCGACGTAGTAGCGGCGGTCGTGCTCGGTCAGCTCATCGACCAGCGCCAGGTACTCGGCGTGCGGATCTCCAGCCATGACCGCCGCAGCATACCGCCCGCGCCCCGGCGATCCAGCGCGGTCACGGCGGCAAGCAGCGGTTCGCGAGGACCGCGAGCCCGTTGGCGAGGCCGTCGCTGACCACGACCATGTCGGCGCGCAGGTCGCCGGTCAGATCGCGGATCGCGATCCCGTCGCCGCCGGCACCCGCGTACACCACGGGCGCCGCGAATCCGTCGCCGGGCAACGCGCGGTAGAACGCGAGCTGCCCGCCGATGGCGATCAGGTCGCGCCGGCCATCGGAGTCGAGATCCGCCAAGGCCAGGTCATCGGGGCCCACCGGGGTAGGCAGGTCGATCGCCGCGCCGAGGCCACGGTCCCGGCCGGGGTAGATCCGGATCTTCGGAGCGAGTGTGGATTGCGGACCGAGCCCGCCGATGACGAGATCGTCGAGAGCGGCTCGATCGGCTCGTGACGGCCGCCGTCCGTTATCCGCGGTAATCCGACGTCATCGACGGGCGTGCGATCCGCGCCTACGGTGCCCGGACCGCGCGCGGCCCCCGGGGGCGCGCCGGCGGAGGCTTCTTGGATCGACAACTCTTCCCGGCGCGAGCGCCGGGACGGCACAGCGCGGTCGAATCGCCGGGCGCGGCTCCAATCGCACCCGGCAGGTGCACGCTGACCCAGCACCTGGTGGTGCAGCGCCGCGAGGAGGCCGCGGCGAGCGAGGACCAGATTCACGCCGCCGCGGCGCGCGGCACGGCCACGCCGCCCTCGCCGCTGCCGCACGCCGATCGGCTTCAGCGCCTGTTCGGCCGCCACGACATCTCGGGGATCGAGGCGCACGTCGGGGCCGAGGCGACCGCGTCGGCCGGCGCGATGGGGGCGCGCGCGTATGCCGCGGGAAACCATGTCGTGCTCGGCGATCGCCACGACCTGTTCACCGTCGCGCACGAGGCCGCGCACGTCGTGCAGCAGCGCGGCGGCGTGCAGCTCACGGGCGGCGTCGGCGCCCAGGGCGACGTCTACGAGCGCCACGCCGATCAAGTGGCCGAGCGCGTGGTCGCCGGACAGTCGGTCGAGGCGCTGCTGGATCAGTTCGCGCCCGCCGCGACGGGAGCTGCGAGCCGCGCGGTGCAGCGAGCGCCCGACTACCGGGCGTCGAAGGACATCAAGAAGCTGAGGCTGATCGAGTTCGACCGCTACGCACAGGACCAGGCCGACTGGGCCGTGTCGGACCAGCTCGGCAACGACAAGGAGCGGCTGCGCAACCTGCTTGCCTTCGCGCGCAGCGACAAGGGCAAGGTGCTGTCCGCCTGTCGCGGGTACAAGGTCGGCTTCCTGTTGCAGCAGCAAGTCGGTCAGGGAGGCGCTATCGACCGCGCGATTGCCACCTACAGTCGCGCGGCCAGCCCCGCGCACCACGCGGGCACGATCCACATCGAGGGCCCGGCAACCAGCCTCCCAGACATCGTGGCGTGGGGTCCGGCGATCGAGAAGCTCGAGCTCGCCATCGGGGGTCTCATCATCGAGTCCGTCATCCCGCAACGCGATGAGGACCCGCTGCTGGCCAAGCTCGTCCAGGCCGGGGCCATCGACGACTTCATTGGCTATTACAAGGCTTGTCATCCCACGCTGCACGCCGTCACCGGCCGCGAGGTCGTCTGCTTCCTCGACTTCCGCGACAAGGGTGGCCTGAACCAGTGCGATCGCTACCGCGCGGTCTTGCCCGAGATCCGGAACCTGCATCGCTTCACGACGGCACAGCTCACACTGATGTGCACGCACCGCGAGCGGGCCAAGCAGAACCGGCAGGTAAAGCAACCCCTTCCGGTCTGCGCGGTGTTGCAGACCGGAATCGATAGCGTCGGCGTGTTCTCCCACAACGAAGGTCTGACCAAGCTCCTGACGCGCGAGACGCACATCGTGCTGGTCGCCGAGGGCAAGGCGGCGGTGGCCGAGTTCGCCAAGGACCTGCAGGCGTTCGCGACGTTCGGCAAGGACGGCCAGCTCGACGAGGTCCTGCTGAGCGGGCATGGCAGCCCCACGCAGTTGAAGCTGGGCGGCACGGTCGGCGTCCACACGCCCAAGGGCGGGACTGCGGAGGAGTACTCGACGATGAAGAGCAGTTCGCTGACGGCCAGTTCGAAGACGCCGAATGCCTACAAGCTGACCGGCCAGTTCTTCGGCCTGTTGAAAAAGTTGCTCCGAGACGACCCGATGGCGCGCATCGTCCTGAACGGCTGCCTCACCAACGCCAGCAGCGTCGAGAAGCTCGAGCTCGACGCCAACCCGGACGTCGCCGCCAAGCAGATCCTGATCGCCATGGAGAAGGAGCCGAACCTGGCGGGACTGGTCCGGCAGATCATGGGAACCCATCAGGCGCAGGTTCGTGCCGCCAACGCCTCGTTCGCGGTCGCCAAGGTCGGCCTGCTCGATCCGCAGGGACGGCTCGACCTCGTCCCGGACGAAGATCTCGCATTGACGGCTCCCGACAAGATCACGTACGTGAAGCACGGCACGGAGCCCGGCGGCGTTCTCCGCGCGACACTCGAGTGCTGGGCGAAGAACCGCGAGGCGACACTGCTTGCGCTGCAGCAACGCTGCGCCGACAAGGCCTCTGATCGCTCGTGGTCGGAGACGGTGATCCGCGCGGTCACCCGGCCGATTCTCGATACCCCCCACGATCCAGGCCTGATCAAGACCATGATCCAGTGCGCCAGTACGCTGTCTCATCTGAAGCACAGAGCGAAGTGCCGCGTAACGGCTCTACAAAAGCTGCCGCTGCACCTCCTGCCAGGATTCTTCGAACAGCTGTGTACCTCCACGCTGTGGGCCGAGGAGGCATGCGACTACATCCCTGCCGTGGTGCTGCAGGTCTGGCTGGCACACGATTCACAGAAGATCGCCACGTTTCTCGACTTGCTCCACACGGGCCCATTCACTGCGCAGAACTCGTCCGACATCATCGATCTCCAGCACCTCACGCCGTTCCTCGACCAGCTACTTCAGCCGCCGACTCCCAACATGTGCCCCCCGGACGGCCCGCTGCTACTCGCCGTCCTGTATCTGGCGATGCTAGGGAGCTCTGCACCGAATGCGGCCAAGCGATACATCGCCACGCTGGTCGGCGACACTCGCAAGTTTCCGCCGGGCTGCGGAACCATCCTCAAAGGCTTCGACGAGAGACACCTGCTGAAGTACGCCGGGGTGTTCGCGGACGGTCCGCAGGCAGCGCAGCCGCCCAAGCTCAACGTCGCCGGGACGCACGGTGGTGAGAACGACATCCACGTGCAATCGATCACCCAGCGGTGCAAGGCCAAGGATGAACAGGCGGCCGTCCCGGTCTATGCGCTTCCCTCCGGACGCGAGGTGACCAGGCTGTTCGCCACCGCCCTGGCGCCGCTGCATGTCATCGGAAAGTTGACCTGGACGTGTCCGGACGACGCGAGGAAGACCAAGTTCGAGGACGCGGCCGACGCTGTGGACAACCCCGAGCCGAAGAAGAAGGCCAGGATGGAGAAGCCGCAGGTCACGGACACGCCCGGGGAGACCGAGGAGATGGAGATCGCCGCGATCGACGAGAGCCTGCGTGAACGCAACCTGAGAAACGGCAGGCTGCGCAACGAGCAGGTCGAGCTGGTCGCGGTCGAGGCGGTGGGCCTGCACCGCACGCTGTTCATCGAAGCGGGACTGGTGACCTTGATGAAATGATCAGTCGGCCACGCGTTGCCGCGACGAACACCGAGCCGCGCAGCGTGCGCGCCCGCTTGCCACGCCTGGGCTGACCCTTGGAGATGAAACGCCCGAGCTCCGGATCGAACGGGCGGTGCTCCATCGCGGCCATGCCCCACCGAGCGAACCGGCGAACCGTGCGTCAGCGCCCGGCCGGCGGGCGGCCGCTCCGTGCGGTTCGCCACGTTCCGAGCGTGCGGACGCGCGGAACGCTGTGTTGCGCGCCGTTCGCCTGCGACCTGGCATGCGCGAGATCCTCTTCTGGTTGGCGCATTGCCGAGGTCTTTTTTTCACCGAGGTTTTTTTATGTACACACGCCGCCAGCTCCTGACCCGCGGGACCACGCTCCTGCTCCTCGTTCCGGTCGTCGGTCCGATCCTGGGCTGCTCGTCATCGTCGTCGAACAGCGGTCCCGACGCAGCGACCTGCGCCGGGGTCAGCTCGACCTCGTCGGTCACCGGCCAGCACACTCACACGCTGTGCGTGCTGACCACGGACCTGACCAGCCCGCCGGCCGCCGGCGTGAACTACACGACGTCGCTCGAAAGCGGGCACACCCATCATGTGGCGCTGACTGCGGCCAACCTGACGTCGATCAACAGCGGTCAGACCGTGATGGTCACGTCGACGACCGACAGCAATCACTCGCACACCTTCGCGATCACGAAGGCGTGACCGGCACGAACCACCGGAGGACACTCGAGTAGCCGCTGAGTAGTTGGCACCGGCCCCCGCCCCCGCCCCCTCGATGGTACAATGTGACGGCGCCTCGATCATGCGAGTGGCGCGCAGCTCTCCGATCAGCGATGCGATTGTGTCGAGCAGCGAGAGCGGGGCGTCGGCGGAGTTGGTGATGCGGAGCTGGGTCGGAGCGGTGCGGTAATCGGTCTCGTGAAGCGAGGGGTCGCTCACTGCGTGGCGACGGGCGGCTCGTTCCGCCATGCCTGGCAGGGGGCCATGCTGTCGAACTGCGGCTGTCCCGAGATGGTGACGGAGAGGTGCGGAGGGATCGGCTGTCTCAGGGTTATGGATCCGCAGAACGGCGCGACGATGTCGCACTGGGGGCCCAGGTTCGCCAGTCTGGCGACGAAGGAGACCGCCGTCCCGCTGGGGATGGGGTTGGCGGACGCGTTGCCAAGCTGAAGCGAGTGGTTCGAGGAGACGAAGCAAACCACCGGCACCATGTTCGCTAGCTGAAACACCGGGGGACAGCCCAGGTTGACTTGCCCGCCCGGTCCCCCTTGCACCTGCGCGTTCTGGACCGCCGGCGCGCAACCGGCCACGCTAACCGAAAACAAGCACGCTGACACCACCGTGATCGACGCCCTCTGCATGCCCTGTCCTCCTTCAACGACGATTGGACGACTATGACGTCACTCACCGGACTGTCAAGCACGCACTGGCGATGTCCGACGTCGGCGAGCGGACGAGGCCTGGCAAATCAAGCTACGCACTTTGCGTGAATGGCAGTGTTCGTACTTATGATAGCAAATCATACTACGGCCGAGGACGGCGAGGCTCGGGCGGGCGGGCGGTCAGCGCGCTTCGCTGAGCGCGAGGCGGATGCCGAGGGCCACGAACACGGTACCGACGGCGCGGTCGAGGTGGCGCTTCACGGAGCGGCGTTCGCGGAACACGCGGGCGATGCGGCCCGAGGCCAGGCCGACGAGCAAGTTGACGAGGGTGCCGGTGACACAGAAGGTGACGCCGAGCAGCGCGAACTGCAGCGCGACGCGGCCGCGCTCGACGCTGACGAACTGCGGCACGAAGGCGAGGAAGAACAGCGCGACCTTGGGGTTGAGGACGTTGGTCACGACCGCGCGCCGGAAGATCCGGGTGACGACGGGCGGCGCCTCGGCCGTCGCGGGTGCACCGGCGACGGGCGCATCGCCGGCCGCCGCGCGCGGGGCGCGCCTGAGCAGCGCGGCGAGGCCGAGGTAGACGAGGTAGGCGGCGCCGGCGTACTTGACGACCGCGAACGCCGTCGCGCTGGTGGCGAGCACCTGGGACAGGCCGACCGCAGCGGCGATCGTGTGCACCATGCTACCGACGCCGATGCCGAGCGCCGCGCGCGCACCGGCGCCGGGCCCGCCGCTGCCGCCCGAGGCGAGGACGAACAGC
>Ga0307509_10012473_pt1 | contig 10163 bp, 15 predicted proteins | sample 10_EM_MG_FD_202245 | JGI IMG/M metagenome (GOLD analysis project Ga0307509, IMG submission 202245) | Populus trichocarpa ectomycorrhiza microbial communities from riparian zone in the Pacific Northwest, United States - 10_EM | ecosystem: Host-associated > Plants > Roots > Unclassified | place...
TTCTCCTGGATTGCAGCTACGGTTCTACGATCACGGGCACGGTGAGCGGGTTACATATAATGGATATAACTGATTGGACCCACGCAGTTAACTGCCCAATCGCCTCGCGCACAGACAGACTGATCTCATCCAATCGCCTCCCGTTCACCCCACGATCGAGGGCTCTGCACACATCCGCGCAAGCTAGCCCGAGTTCGACGTAATCCAGTTTGTTGAGCGCAGAGTCCTAGCTAGATGTGAACCCGGAACATCTGGTCGTAGAAGAGGAGAGAACGTACTCTGATCATCGTGAGGAGGATACTGACGGAGCCGAAAACGGCCTTGGCGGGTGTGATGCTGGAGACCTCCTTCGCGAGATTCGTGGCTTCAATGGCTACGTTCAGTGTGGAGAGAGCCCCGTCGCGGCCCTTCGGTTGTTGGGATCTGGTCGCCATTATCAAAACTCGTCGGTTACTGTGGAGGCTGTGCCAGTGGCGTGCGAACGGAATCATTCGACGAAGAGAATTGTGCTGACCGGCCACTCGTGGACCCGCCGGGCGGCGGTTTATAATAGTGACTCTCGTATCTCGTCATCGCAAGATCCACAGAGCTACCTTAAATCATGGCAACTAAATCCAGCATCACCCGGTGATGCAAGAACAAACACCAACAATCGGTCCCACGAGTCGATCACCCCTTGATACCCATCCCAGCCACATCCCCCGTCAACCCGCAAAACGGGCTGGCTCCATACCCGGCGCCTGTAGTCTCTCCCCCCCCCCCCAGGTGTCCCAACAAGTCCATACCTATCATACGGGTTCTGTAACGGTGAACCACCCTCCTCAGCTAACCTCCATGTCCTCCGTTCATGCCAGTGGTCCCGTATGAATTAAGAATCAAACTATGTCTCCGCGCTAGTGGCTACCCAGGTTCGGGTTCGGATTCGGGTTTGCCGTGGTGGGAGGGATACTGAAGAAATAGACCGCACCAGTGGTATCCCTTCCCCCTTGAGCGCAATACCGGGCCCACGCCTGAACGTTCGAATCCGGGTATCGTATGGTCGGATCGTACGTGTACGGTAGTCTTGTTTACATATTCTGACCGAAGTCGCTTACGCTTGCGGTTGGGATTCAGTTTCGGGCTGCGGTTGTGGTTGCGGCCGTCGTCGAGGATCTTGCGCGACCGGCCGAGGCTGAATCGGTTGCTGTGATTGTAACTGAGATACGAGCGTAGGTCGACGTTATAGTTCCAGCTAGGCTGGCCTGGGGCTGGGGTTGAACCTTCGGTGGAAGGAACTGGGGTGTCAACTCTGCGGATTGTAAGATGACGAAAATTTCTGCCAACAGGTTTATCGGTACTTTCTTCGTTCCTGGTGCCCCCACCCCGACCTGTATTACCGGAGACACGTCACTCGTACGCCCTTCGCTCTCCATTCCTAAAGAACGCACCTCACGCCGCCGCCTGCTCGTTAGAAAACCATCTGCTCTGTTTTCAGGTATAATCCCCCCTCGATTGGTTTTACGGATCTCTCGGTTACCACTCTGGTCATGAGCACACCCGGAGGTGGGACTACCGCGACGTCGACCGTTAGAAGCGCCGTCGTCGTCGCCACTGGGAGCGGGACCATACCGGATTCCGCCCTGGCTCAAACACCCAAGCTCTGCCTCTGACCTCGCAGTCCAGCATCCTCGCCGCTGGGTCGCCTCTCCTCTCCTTGGCATTTGAACTTGAAATCTCGTAGCCCTCGTGCGCGATGCTGCACCGTTACGCATGTACCGGTGTATTGTATATACATATCACAGTGAGTACTGCGATGCTGAAAGGGCTTGTACAGAGCGATGGGCGAAATACACGCCTTATGGCGTACACCTGAAGGCGGGACCAGACACCGTAACTCTGGTAGGAGGCACAGCTCAATGGGTCATGGGTTTGTCACCCACCGGATTGCACCAAGTGACCGGCACGTTAGCGGCAGCGTCCCGGGATAAACCCTTGCCTACGGTTAGGATCGGACCCGAAAAGATGTTGCTGGAGTGGGGCTTCATAATTTTGGCGAATTCGACGACATGACAATGCTTTTCCTCCCACGACGGATCGTCATGCGTGGGCTTTGTAGGGTTAGGGATGAGCTTGGGGGTGGGGGTTATACCGGGGCGGGTGGTTGGCTCGGTTGGTTGGGAGTGACTGGGAGCATTGGAGGGGTTCAACGTTAGAGAGCGGGCAAGGGGCCGGGACTGACTCACGCTTAGACGGCGGGGCATAACGTTAGACCGCCCCAGTGGTCTGCTTGGCGAGCCTGGATTCCTCCTGGTCGTGTATAACCTTGAGGAGATCCTCGGTTGGGACCTTGAGGTTTAGTTCAGCAAGTGCCGCCAGGACCGAGCCGATAGAAACGGTCTGAAGATTAGTGGTCATAAGAGGTGGCGGAAAATTAGCTGGAGGGTGTGTGAATAATATTGCTGGGAGGTACCGGAGAATGGTTGGAGATAGGGGTGACTTTGGCGCAGGCGAAGATTTACATTCTTTCCTACGGGAACCATTCCGGAAATGCCTTGTGATCGAATTAGCTTCCAGCTGGCGAAGACCCATCCACGCGCACCAGGCGGTATGTTGTATTGCCACCTCACCGGATACTGGAGTCTGGTCCAGTAAACACTAGAATTTGGGTGGCGTAGGCGGCTCGGGTAACGGTTCTCCATCGGGGTATTGACGTGCCCCCTAACGCTATAGTAGTAAAATCCCTGATCCTCGATCGCAGCCTGCCTGAAGACTCCCCGTAAACCGTGGAGGATTACCAGGCGTGGTGTTACGAAACGTACTGTAGGCCACGTCGGTCACCAATTGTACGCCTCTTTTCACGTCTTCCCCTCATCCATTGGGCTAGTATATCGGACACGATCTTTTTCTTCCTTTTATACGTCAACTCCCCCACCACCATGACCTACTTCACCTTCTACCCCCCACGGCTCGTCTATTTTGTATATTTAGCCCCCTTCCCCCCTGCACGGAGTCACCCAGTGCGCTCCCCTCCCCCGCTCCGGACACACACGAATTCTGCCCCGTTCCATACCCACCCTATCGACACCGTCTTGTCGTCGTGTGCGCGTCCTTGTAAATGACACGGATGAGCAACAATCGGAACGTTCTTGCGGCGCACGCCCGTGGCTACAAATCCCGGGCACAAAGTTTACCTGTCCCGCCCTTCTCTCATAGCCATGCATGAAATCTCCCACACAACACGTAGGCCATAAAGGTATTTACATAAAGGAGAAAATGCCCAAAGTTTCCCAGTAATCCCAACGTGATACTTTTGGCACACTGGGAAGAAACTTCAGGCTCGACATACGCGCCCCACCCCTTCTGACACACGCACGGCCATCGTAAATATAATTCAAAGGGGATCACGTCGAAAAAAGCAAGGGCAGTGACGAGGACAAGTAATGGTGGGAAAAAGGAGAGAGCGAAATCCGAAACTACGCCAACCGTTCCTAAAATCTTCAGCCTCGGTCATCCCTTGATACCCATCCCAGCAACGTCCCTCGCCAACCCGTAATACGGACTAGCTCCGTACCCGGGGCCTGCATTTCCGCCCGCTCCAGGCGTCTGATCCGACCCACCAAGTCCATACCTATCATACGGGTTCTGCAACGGCAAATCGTCCTCCTCAGGCTGACCTCCTCCATTCGTGCCAGCGGCCCCGTGTACAGTATGTAACAGGCTTTCTCTCCTCGTCAGTGGCTGCCCCGAGTTCGGGTTCGCCGCAGTGGTGGTAGCGGCCGTTGTAGTAGCGGCGGCGACGGGTTGCGGGGGTGTAAGCTGTGGTGAAGCCGGTTCCTTGACCCCGGGAACGCTGATGAAATAGACTGCGCCAGTGGGATCCTTTCCACCTTGAGCGTAATACTGCGCCCACGCCTGAACGTTCGAATCCGCGTATCGCATGTTCGGATCGTACGTGTATGGTGGTGCGGTTTGCGTGTTCTGGACCGGGGTCGCTTGTGCTTGTAGCTGAGGTTCAGCTTGTGGTTGGGGTTGGGGTTGCTGGGGCTGAGGTTGAGGTTCTTGCGCGACTGGCTGTGGCTGGATCGGTTGCTGTGATTGGAATGATGGTAACGTAGGTCGACGTTGCAGTTCCGGCTGACTAGCCTGGGTTTGTGGTTGAGCCTGGACCTGGGGCTGAGATTGAGCTGGTGGTTGCGGTTGAGGCTGAGGTTGGGTTTGTGCCAATGGTTGAGGCTGAGTCTGTGGTTGCGGTTGGATCTGTGGTTGCGGTTGGATCTGTGGCTGAAGCTGGACCTGTTGTTGAGGTTGTGGTTGAACCTGTGGCTGTGGTTGTGGCTGAGCCTGTACCGGTTGCTGCTGTTGTTGGGGGTTGAAACCGGCTTGGGCGGTTGGGGGTCTACCCTGACCACCAAGCGACAATGGCTGGATCTGCGGCAGTTGGGGCCCAGATGCTTGCGGGCCTCCATAACCCGGATACTGCTGGGGTTGCTGGTACGGCAAGCCGTTCGGATCAGGCCCTGGCGCACCACCCAATGGCTGTGGTTGAGCTCCGTAAGGCAACGAAGGCGGTGAGGGTCCTTGTTGCGGAGGCTGCTGTGGGTATGGGCCAGGGGGTTGCTGCTGCGGGTAGATGTTAACCGGTTGTCCGTTGTACAATTCTGACGAGTATCCGGGTTGCGGTGGCTGGTGGGGATACGCGTTGTACCCAGGTTGTTCGTAACCAGGCTGACCCCAACCAAACCCTTGAGGGACACCGACGACGGAACCTGGTCGCTGGTGTCCGTAGATGGGCCGATCGTACGCTGCGAAGGAGTGTCAGGTCTAGGACGCATCGTGGGCCCACGGCCGGATGGACGACAGTTACCTTGTGAGTTACGAGCAAGTGACTCCTCCATCATCTGGTCGAAGATGGACCGAGCCTTGACAAAGGTCTCGTTCATAGTGACCAAATCGGCTGTGTGCGACGCTTAGACGTGCTCGAATGCGATAAAGCAAGTTACGAACCTCGCTTTTGACTGTACTTGTCGATGAGCTTGACGATCTTGGGCCTGATAATCATGCAAGATCTATACAACTCCTACAAAGGGGTTTAGCACCGCGCTGCCAGACACGCCGGTAAACACCAACCTGGATTTCCTCATTATCCGCAAGGTTATCCCTCGCGGGATCAATATCCTTGAGCATACCCAACAACTTGTCGACGTCCGCCGCCTTGGAGAAAACCGCAGCCTCTTGTTCCGCTTCGCGAGCCAACTCAGCTGGAGTCGGTTCTGGCAACGGTTCCTGCTCAAACGATCAGAACCAAGGATATTCGAAAGCCACGTAGCCCTCTCACTTACAACGTAGTTCACGGGAAAAATACCAGTCCTTCCCCTCAGTTGTCCCCTCCACCAGTCCTTGTAACCCCGATCAACAACCTTGATGACGTCACCGCGTTCGAACGCAAGCTCTCCAGCGTCGGTCGGCTCGAAGGAATGCAGCGCTCGCACGCGAGTGACCAGTACCGACGGAGTGGGATTCACCGGACTAACGAGCTCTCTCGAGGGCTGCTGAACGGAGGCAGTGTTGGTCTGGACATGAACCTGCGGAGGAACTGCGGATGCTGGGACGTATCCCGATTCGACAGGTGGCGCGCGGTACGGCTGGGAAGAGGATTGGCCTTGATTTTGTCCGGCGGCTCCAGCCGAGGTCAAGGTGTAGTCTGACCATTTCGATTTACCGCCCTTGTCCTGGACGGAGAGCTCCAAAACTCGTTGAAGTTCTTCTTCCTCCTTGCGCCTGACCTCATCATCAACTTCCCGTGGAGGCGGTTCGTTGGGAACGTCAAATTTAAAACCTGTCAAACCGGCATCAGTCAGGTCCCTCGATCGAGGGGGGTTATGACGGGGGTCGGTGACGAGTACGGACTTTTAGCCTTCAAATTGTTGTGACATTCCTCCATGATCCCGAGTTCGGGGTTGGATGCGAACTCGTGTTTCCACTCTTCTATCAGACCAAGGGCTCGATTACGGACTTTATCATGGGTGGTCTAGAAAACGAGAGACGATCAAACGTCGTTGAGACCGATGGGATGAGGGGATGAGGGCGTGGTAATGTGGGAAACGCACCCTGTCCATGACAAGCTTCTCCAGCCCAGCGGTGAACGCTTTCGACGCCAATTCGCGATGTAGAGTCAGTCCGCAGTTCTTGGAAAGCGATTCCGCCAACGTGAGCGTGTACAGCTGAACGTTTGCGTTCCGGTGAGCGAGCCGTTTGAGTATCGCGGCGATGACGTTCCGGCCACTGAAGATCTCTGCATCAGCCACGCCAGATGAAAGAGCAGGGACGGTTTGTTACCCAATCTCTCCCTCATCTTGGACCTTGTCGCACAAGTTGAGGATCAGCTCCCAATTCTCTCCGGTGAGGTTCTCATCGGTCGTTTTAGCTGAAGCAAGGCGTGAGGAACCCTTCCATGCTCTGGCAGACGTTGGCTCTTACCGACAATCTCGTCGTAAGGGTTCGTTGCCCCAGCTTTGAACATTGTGGTCACGGATAAATGGCTGCGAGATTAGTCCGCCCGTCACGGATTCGGTCCATCCGCGGTCACGAGTCACGCCTCACCCTCTGCTGAACGAACCTGTTTGGGTCAGATAACGATCAAATCCTCACACGCACCCATGGCCAAGGGTAAAGCCTCTCGACCTGCTCACGCCTGGATTCGCTGACCGGATGCACAACCAGTACCGCGAAACTTTAGGCTCCTCGAAGAGCTCGAGAAGGGCGAGAAGGGGATCGGAGATGGCTCGTGTTCTTACGGCCTCGATAATTCGGACGATATCATGATGAGCAACTGGAACGGGACAATCATCGGCCCTGGACATGTATGTGGGGACGTCGTGCAGTTTACGATGTGCTAACGCCACCCCCCAGACTGTACACGAGAACCGCATTTACAGTCTGAAGATCACCTGTGGCCCGAAATACCCTGATGATCCACCTGACATCCAATTTCTGTCTCGCGTGAACCTCCCATTCGTCTCCCAACTGAACGGAAAGGTCGACCAAAGCAAACTCCCAGTCCTAGCCAATTGGAACCGTAGCCAGAGCCTCGAGTCCCTGTTGGTGGAAATCCGAAAGTCTGTCACCCCTGCATGACTCGCTCGTCCCCTAAACACTAACGCGATCCACGCAGAGAGATGGCCAGCTTCAACAACAGGAAGCTTCCTCAACCACCGGAAGGATCGATGTTCTAAGATGAGATATCCCCAACGACAAGCCGCAATCTGTACAAGTAACTAAGGAACTCATATCCAATGCATGAAGGTTTTCACATAGAACAAACAGCACATTTGCGTGATTACAGCGAAGTGAGGATGCGATACAATGCCAGGTGTTCAAACTACCATTACGACTCGGCCGGCTTAGTGGACCTCTTCTTGGCCACGGTGTTTTCCCTAAGATCAGAGGTGAGGTCAGCCATCCTGGACACGGTAGGCGACTCTTCGGCCGGCGCACCTAAACCCGTTCTTGAATCGCCTCGATACCGTCTTGAGGAATCGCATCCTTCCAGTACCAGTGGTCTTTCTTCGCTTAGCCTTCTGGCCCCACTCGTATGAGCGCAGCTTGGCGCTGGGGTAGCCGCACTGGGCACAAGCTACAAAAAGCCCAAACTCAACACGGCGGAAAACTCGACCTTGTGAGAAACAATCACGCACTTTTGTGTTGACGGTGGAAAGCTCTGTGACCGCATCGGCGGCAGACGGTGTGGGACTTGGTATGGCGTTTACTGGGCACGTCAAATAAGCGTCCTCCTCAAACGCACTCGGGCGAGCGAGACGCAACGTACCCAAACGAGGTTGTACCTAAAAGCACTTTTCAGCCAGAATCAAAGCACTAGCAAGCGCACGCGACGAACCTTTGGACTAGGAAAACCAAACCGAAAGCAAAAGGACGGAGTCAGCACAACAGTCCTCCCAACGTCGCTGATCCCATCCGAACGAGGCCGATGCCATCCATCCAAATCCACCAAACCCCACCACCCAAAACCACATCCAACAACCTTCTGGCACGGCCCAGCTCGCATGGTGACAACAAATCCACTCACCATTTTGATCTACCGTCCCTCAAACTTGCAGGTCGTCGATTTCGTCGTTCGGTGTGTTGAGTTGATGGGAGGTGTTTCCTTATCCGGGAATTTCTCACAGACCTCGGCTTTAGCCGGGGGGGGGGGAGGCAGCGCCCAGGGCCACACTCTCCATCTTAAGTTCTGGATCTCGATCAGATGGCCCCATGCCAATCTGCATTCTTGGCCAAACCTTCTGACGGCCGAGAAATCGTAAGAGGAGGCACGATATGAGCGAAACCCCTCCAGTTGTCGAACAAGACGACGTCCACCTTCGCTGGATGCGCGAAGCGATGCACATGGTGCGCACTCATCCCATCCTTAGGTCCGTCGGCGATCTAAGAACCAACACAGGCGGAAGAGGCAATGACAGCCAAGGAAGTCCCAGTCGGCTGCATATTCGTCCGAGGCAACAAAATCATCGCAAAAGCACGCAACAGAACCAACGAACTACGAAACGTACGGTCTACCCCTCTCCTCCTAACCCTCCCAATACCAAATCCCAATTACTTACACCTCAAAACAGGCGACGAGACACGCAGAACTAGAAGCAATAGACGACATCCTCTCCAACCCATCTCTCACCCCACACGATGACACCGTATCCGGGTACCCATACCTCCTCAAAGACACAACCCTCTACGTGACGGTCGAACCATGCATCATGTGCGCCTCCGCTCTCAGGCAACTCGGCATCCGCGAAGTCTACTACGGGTGCGAGAACGGGAAGTTTGGAGGATGCGGAAGCGTCCTGGGTGTAAATCAGGCGTACTCAACCCTCATCACCTTTGGTCTTTCGGTTTTCTAACCAACTTGTCAGGCTCGTTCATCCCAAACACCCAGGGTACCAAGCCTACGGCGGATACCTGAGAGACGAAGCGATCATGATCCTTCGCAAATTCTACATCACCGAGAACACGAACGGTGCGCTTCCCCCTCCCCGCCTACTACGAACCACCAAAATCATCCCCTCATCCTACCTTGAACTCACAGCACCTGTTCCAAAGAACAAAGCCAACCGTGTTCTCAAGACGGAAGTCTCACCTCCTTGATGAAAACAAAAGAATATTACACAACTTTGATTCGAATCGTACCAAACCGTCGCCTGTACATGTGTGCGCGCGGGGGAGGGGGCAGGTGGAGAACTATATGCACAAAATACAAGCAAGGATATTGCAACAGGGTATAACGATGGTCTGTATGCAACAGGGAGGCCGTGGCCGAGGGACGTGATAATCTACAGAAGAGGAGGAGCGAGAGGGCAGATGCGTGCGGAGGGAGAAACCGGTCTCCCGACCCGCTTTGGTATCATCTCGAAAAAATCGAAGCGCGGAAACTCCAAAAGATCCAAGATAAAGGAGCGACTATTATCGAAAGCATCGGGACGAAAGTTCGATATGCAAAAGAGGGAGAGGTGTGTGTGTGTGTGTGCGCGAAAAGTGAGTGTATGGATTGGAAAACGAAGGAACGAGAGAGCGAAGAAGCGGGGGGACCTCCGAAGCGGATTTGTATGAAGTCCAGACGGTCTAAATTATGTGAAGTAGAATGAAATAGACAGCTGTAAACTGTTTTATGCGAGGGAGAAGAAAATGGTGGTGGAGAGCACGTCCGTATTTGGAGGGGGAAGGTTGTGCTCGCCAGTCATCTTGAGGTTTTTCGTGCCAGGAGTCGTGATTTAATAAAACAGTAGGGGGAATGTGCATGTGGGTAGGAGGGGGGTATAGGCTCCGTCAGGGGAACCAGCTATTAAAGGGAGGATAATAGGAAGGGGCGACATGTGGACCAAGACGAGCGAGCGAGCCGGAATAATTGGGGGTGGGCGACCACCGCTATGGCCCAGCCACGACAGCCGTCCCAGGTTTCCGAGGCAGCGAGGACTTCGAAAAAGAGACGAATGGCACCTGTGTGAACCTACAACCAAAAACCTCGATCAGCTCAACCCAAAGAGGACCATGAAGATGATGTATCTTCCAGTCGGGAAAGAACTGTACCTTCTTCATGTACACGTGCGTGGGTTGCACCCACACATTCCTGAAACCGAGAGGAGGGGGAGGACAGCAACCAGAAAATAAATGCGACCGCC
>Ga0307509_10012474_pt1 | contig 10162 bp, 10 predicted proteins | sample 10_EM_MG_FD_202245 | JGI IMG/M metagenome (GOLD analysis project Ga0307509, IMG submission 202245) | Populus trichocarpa ectomycorrhiza microbial communities from riparian zone in the Pacific Northwest, United States - 10_EM | ecosystem: Host-associated > Plants > Roots > Unclassified | place...
AAACTTACGTGAGCAATACATAAATTTGATTTTGGAAAACTTACACGCCATAAAACAATCTGCGTTGTTTACATGTTTCTCACATCATACACCTTTTATATTCTTTTCCCTTAACGCTGATTCAGCTAAAAAGAATAGTCAGTATTTTAAATCAGTGGACAGCTTCAAAGGATTCAAAGGATTGTCTTAGTGGGGATGATGCGGCAGGAGAACATTCTGCAGATGAGTTAAATGTTGGGAGATTGTTAGATTGCTGCCGAAAACATATCGAGTAAGTTCCCCTCTCTTGATCATCATTACTTCTCTATGCATCTCTTCGCCATTAATGGATTCTGATTATTATTATTATTTTGTTACAGTTTCACCGAGTAATCATGTCTTGAGGACTGGTTCATCTTCCGAATTACTGTTTTGTGCAACATCCATTAATGCACCAACATTTTGTCTTTCTTTTAACAGAGAAATAACCGTGAATTAAATTAGACTAATAACTTCTTATGTTCCTCTTTCTGTAATCACATATTCTCCTTTCTTTTCCTATTATTTCCCGGCAACCATTCAGCAGAAAGAAACTAATCAGAAAAACAAGTCTGCGCAACCAAGCAGATAAAATAACCTCGTGTGTTGTCAAGTGGAGAAAACGGGGCTTCCATGAGAATACCAAGTCACGAACAAGCTTCCTACTCGCCATCAGGGAACAAAAAAAACAAAAATTTTCTAGAGAAAATCGGGGTATTTATTTTTTCTTTCCCGATAAAATACGAAATCATAAGATTTTTCTTCTTTTATTTTCCTACATGTGAGGAAGAAGAAAGAGAGGGGGAAAAAAATCCTCTAAACTGACCAGGTCAATGTGGACCGGGCCTCCAATCGAGGCTTCTTGGGTAGCCTCACCAGGCCTTCGCAGGCCCGGTTTGAGGCTTGTTAAAGAAAATAAAAAAAAAAAGTGGAAAATTACTCAAACGTCCAGCCGCTTCAGTTTTTTTTTTAATTGTGTTTAGCTAGTATTTCAGGATAAAATAGATGTAAAAAATAAAAACATGATTGATTTTAAAATGAATCTTATATTACAACAGAAAGTATATGCTCTATCCCTATTATTTTCTTTTATTCTGTTATGAAATAATAATTGTTATATAAGGGAATTCAATCTTATTTTAGTTCTCTTAATTGTTATATAAAGGAATTAAGTCTTAATTAATTTAATTAATCAGATAAGTTGATCAAGGATATCCCTTATATTGAGAAAAAGAAAAAAGGTGGAAGGGTTAATGCATATATTTATGTAATAAATTTGAATTTTTATAAGAACAAAATAATAGGAAGAAAAACTTGAAGACAAAATAAATGGACGTAGTATTATGTTTTATTCATACACAAAGGATTACATGTAAACAACAGTGCATCAACTTAAGCTACATCGAGCAATTTAATGTAAAAATTGAAAACCTTCGACATGCTAAATTCAAACCATGATGTCTACCGAACACATTCCAACACCAAATGCACACAGCCATGCTCTCAAACAAAGATTAATTAAGCAATCCCATTTAGACAAATTCATTTATGAAAGTAGTCAATTTTAAGCATTTTATTAAAATATGAGAGAAATGCCACTGGTAAGCAAATCGTCCGCTAAGATCTTGTTTGCAGCCTCCGATGGATGAAAACCGTCCCAAAATACATACTCAGACGCATTTGCACATGTTCCTGGAGACTCTCCATTGCACAATATTGATGTTTCTACCAATCCTGTTCCACAGCAAGCCTTTCTTGCCTCTACAAATCCTGTATCCCACAAGTTATTTTTTAATTAGTAACAAGATTTGGGCAGAGCCAAGCCAATAATAAATAATTTTGTACTTACCAAAGTCAGCAGGCTTTGTGACAAGGTCGTAAAGAGGTTGATAGATGTCGAAAACAAGCAAATTGAGGCCTGAAAGCTTGTTTACCAGGCTTTGAGATGTGGAATTGAGCTTGTTGTTGAAGGAAACTGCAACTTTGTTTAACTTGGCCACACATTTATTGCTATCAGACCCAAATATTGTGACAGTTGCTGGCAAGCATCCAAGTGGTGGCAGTGATGTCACTCCAATTTTTCTCGCTCCCAGCTTGTATAAATCCTGCACATAATTTGATTTTAGCAGCACTCAAAATTACATTAGTCTAAAACAAGTGAAGAACGACACAAGTACTGTGTGTTTAGGATAGGAGAGACCTCGATGAAACTTGTAAAGGATTGTATGAGAAGATCTGAGAACTGATCAAGAGTGTAGACCTTGTAGAGAAGAGGGTTAATGTAATAGTTTTGAACAAAATCACTGCTACCAGCACTAATAAGATAGAGTGCACCGGATATGATTGATGAAGCATTGGATTTCCCTGCAATTCCTACTATCTTATTCTGGTATTCCTTGTAGTTCCCCAATTGCTGACTCAATGGGATTGCATGCTACACCAGAAAACACAAAACACATTACTCAATTGTCTAGAGACATATGAGAGGACACAGAGATGCTAAGAGTTTGGGGTCTTAATGAAATTACATAAAGCTTTGCAGTAGTTTCATAGTAACCAGAAGCAGCAGAGGCAAAGTTGGCACCGATCAGGAGGTTCTTGCCTCTGGCTTTTTTGCTAAGATAGGCTGGTGGGTAAGAAGTGAAACCTAGGTTCTCAGCTGTTTACCAAAAGATACAATAAACCCAGAAAAACAAATTAGTAGACTGAAAAACGAGACTGGATCCATGATGGGGTTTGGAAATGAAGTGTACCAGTTAAGTCTGAAGCAAGTTTTCCATTGCAGAACCTGCCGGTTGGTTTATGATTGACAAAGTCTCTACCATAAGGAGGGAAATTTGCTTTTATAATGGTGTAGAGGTGATTGTTGTTGCCTGCATCAACAACTGAATCCCCAAATATGAACATTGCAGGGACCAGAGGCTGTGCATTGACCTCATAGAGTACTAGAGCTAGAAGAAGAAGAAAGAAAGAACAGAGAGAATTTGCAAAGCCCATAGTTTTCAACTATTTTAAGCTGTGGAAATGGAGGAGTAAGAAGATAGGTATGTGGCAAACTGGGGACTTAAGGACGCTCTACAGGTGAAATTTATAGTGGAAGGCAACTTTGTATGTATGAAAAATCAACTTGATCTTTATCAAGATCAGTGATACCAACATCTGCTATATAAATGTTTTTCATTATATGTGAAATCTGAAATGTGACAACTTTTTTTGATAAAGTGTCACTTCTGTTACTTGTATTTTTTTGTCTATATTTTCACCTCTCATTCAAGCTACCAGCTATGTTAAGGAAAGGAATTTAGTTGTTTTTGAGTGAAATGATAAACATGCCCTTTGTCCCATTTCAGACCTATCCAGGTAGCATTTGTTTATTATTCTAGAATAGAAAAGACAGAAACAATATTTATTTTATGTTTTTAACTATGTCTTTTCAACCATATATCATTGAAGACAAGAAAAAAAAGGCAGTCTCCTCAGTAGAGTTCCATTGACAATTCAAAGCTGGAGTACAATATCAGTGCAAGGAAAAAAAAATAGCAGTAGTTCCAACTATAACTAAATGGCGTGTCTTAATGAGGCATGGTTTTAGCTGTCCTAGCTTCTAAGATACCCTCTCATGGACATAATTAACTTTAAAAAGAAATCTAGGGCACTTGTATTTAGACATTAGTAGCTGCAAGCCTCATCAGTTTTTGCTGGCCTTTGTATTGTGTGCCCTTATTTACTTCTGTAGCAGCTCTCCTATCGCTATCAGAATTACTTGGATGGTGATGACCTGCTGTAATATCATTCATGGACACTCTTCTATACCGAGGACCACTGAAAAGCCAAGATTGCCCTTTGTGCTGTGTGTTGAGACTTGAGACTGTTCTGATAAGGACAGTGTTGTCCTTTCGTTGCAGGGTTACTTCTCTTATGGGCAAAAATATTGGTTGCTGTGGTTTCTTGTTCCTTTGGGCTTCAATCTTCAATACCATGTGAGATTTGGTGGGTATCAAAACCCTAACTCAGAACACACTTGGCTGCTGCTAGCTACTTGATGTTCCCCATCTCCTAATCCACTTTAGGGACATTAGAAAAAGAAAGATACGAGTTTAGTGCTACTTATTTTCCCATGTTAGGTGGATGATCAGGCTTTGCTCAGCCTGGTCAGACATTACAAATTGTTCCTGAGGGTTAAGATAATGAAAATGTAAGTAAACTGGGTGGTAATTTTTGCTTGTCTTTTCTTGACTCGACAAAACTATGTAGTTGTTCTTACGATGCATATATGCAACACAGTAAAACCCATCAATCTCAGAATCATTTTCCTAATTAATCTCTAGACATGACAATAGATAGTCGCAAGACCTAGCAACATATTGTCAATTCTTTCAATGCTCCCTAAATTTATGTAACAAATTCAAAACATTAAAGTTCATCTAACTTATGATACTATTCATGTAATATGTATCATCTGCAGCCAAAACCCCAACATGCAAGTGTGACTGCAGTCTGCAGGCCTGCAAAGGATGATTCATTTGTTTGGTTTGCTTGGAATCAAGAAGCTCATAAGAATACATGGTCGTCGCCTCAATTTGTTGTCTGCAGTTGCAAATTTGTAATCATACCCCTGAGTACTATCTGCCAATGCCTTAAACTCATCCATATGAGAGGATGCAACCTGGAATCCCACCAGTACATTTGCTGTACTTTCACCCTGTCGAGAAGAATATATAAATTTTTATTCATGAGATTTTTAAGGAAAATTATTTCTTTTTTTAATTTTTTTGATTTAGTTTAAGAAAATATTTCCCTGATGTTTTATTTTTTTTATTTAGTTTAGTTTTCTATACCAACCGAGTAGATGAAAATCATATAAGAAAGACAGCTAACAAAAAATCCTTTTAAACAGGGTTACCGCATGGAAACTTTAATTTAAAATTTTATTGTGGAATATTTAAAACTTTAATCTTGTCCTCTTTCTGCAATCGCGCATGACCTAAACTTCTAGTATGCCTATCGCCCTGAAGGATCAATTAAGACCTTACCCGGTGACTTCAGGCACTTTGCGTCATTCATCCGGTTCTTTTGAGCTCTTTTTTTATTACAGAAACTTGGACAATGGCAACATTGAGAAGAAAAACAAAAACAAAAATGCACAGCCCAGTTTGTCAAAACCTCGACCGACGGTCTAATGACCAGAACAGCCCAACAGGACACTCCTGCAGAATTGCTGAAGATAATGCTTCCAGTTTCTTGTGTGCCCTTTCTTCACCTCCAAAGTACTTCTCTCCTTAATCCAGGATTCACAAAAACTCTACAGTCCTTAAACTATATGATAGTACTAACCACTGTTGAGTCGACAGGCCTCAATGCTGCAACTCCATTTTATTGTTAGTTCTCTCTCTGAGCCTGGCGGCAAACTCTTTGTTATCGTAAGCTTTGGTAGTGTCAATAATGCAACATGATCACAGTCGTAGATTTATTCTCTCGGACATTCTGAATATATCAGAATATAACTTGTCACCTCCAATTTCAGCACCACTGGCTCCAGCGGCAACTCTCAGTACATCATCGATTAAAGCAAGATTTCCCATGATGTCCACGTGTGCTCCACTCTCCAGACCCCTTCCGTCAAGGATGCTAGCTGGTGGTTTGTGCCGATACTCTCTTATGTACGTAGATATGCCAGATGGATTGAACCGGGTTCTTCCTCTCCACCCTTTCGCACACATGAAACCAGCACTATTACAGGCACGCTCTCATCACCATCTGTCAAGTACACTCCACCTCTCAAGCAACTGTCCTTATCTCCATCAACTGAGCTATCAATTCGGAACGGAATGCTCTTGCACCTATCAGTTGGTGATAGCTTGTAGACATATGATCTCTCAGTAGGGATCCCAACACCATAAGAGTAGTATATCTCCATATCTGGTGCATCAGGTAACCTGAAACAGAATCCCAACTCTTAACACCATTAAGATTCAGATCATGATAACAATAGGTCATGTGTGCTTAATGAAGGAACGGATACACCTAAAATATTTTCTTCTTAAATTGAATTTGACAAAACAAAGAAAGGATAGTCATACTCACTTGGTCTCTAGTGGGTTAGACCAGTACTTGTAATGAGCATACTTAGGATCATCAAGATTGTCAGCTATCCCATGAGTTACATGACTCGCAACACGTTGCATCATTTTTGGAGCCACAAACCGTAGTAAATCAAGAACAGATGTAGCTGTATAAGGTTTATTTTCTGCAATCTTCCTGATGCTTTCCCTGCTCATCTCATCATATTCAGTCCAGACCTCTCCTCCACAGATGAGTCAGTATTCTTGTTGGTTCTGCGCCCAAAAATTCCTGTTGAAGCCTACAACATCATCCGCATCGTGCAAATAGAAAGAACAGTTTGCTAAAAGTCTAAACGAAAGGATCGCTTGATCTCCGCTGGCATTAAACAGGGTTAATGAAATCAAGCATGAAAGGAAATAAGCTTCCAATCTATAAATTGATACAGGAAGCACATTCCCCCTCGATGATTAACACAATCTTCGATTGCTCATCTTGCAAGCTTCAAATAAGCACCCTATTCATGAAACGCGGCCTTTTTTTCTTCACAGTCCAGCATTTTGACTGGAAGTGAAGGTTCTCTCTGTTCAGCATATGAAGATTATGTTTTGTGTCAAGTGCACATGCAGCTAAATGCTAACATCCCACTAAGTGATCATCAATGCTTTCTAAGCGAAAGGAAGATCATGTTTGTGCGTAGGGAACCTGGCCACAGGGCTTCATACCTCCAGTGAAACTTAGTAATATTGTATCAAGGATGATTGACACGGTGCAATCAGATAAAAGGATTTCACAGTCATTTCTCTCGTAACCTAGCAAACTCTCACGGTTACAAGTAGCAGGATTAGTTAAGAAAATACCTTTGTGTCAACAGAGGGAAGCTGTGAGGATGATAATTGCAACGTTTCCTTTCCAAAAGAAATGATCCTTCCATACTTATCTGATTCTTTCACACGAAAACCCATCTTCACATCGCTGCCATTCGTATCCTTGTCTCCTACAGAAGCTTGCGAGTATCTTTTCTTTGAAAAATCACAAGCATGCCCTTCTTCAGGAGACCAATCCAAATTACCCCAGATGGTCTCTCCTCCTTTAGGTAACAATGACGCCATTGAATCCCATGTTCGAGTCACCCGCATGACATGCTCCAAGGTCTGAAGTCCAAGAATCTCAGAATTCAAAACGCCAGGATCCATAATGTCCACATAAAAGCATTCCAAATAAATACATTTTTTGTCTTAAAAATCTACAATATTTGAACTTTATTTGTTGTTATTTCCTTAAATTTTTGTTTTATTTTAATTTTTGAAAAAGAAAAACTACAGAACTGACTCCAAAATGGATCATCAGGTTCGTTGCCTGTTGAACAAATTGTAGTAACGTAACCGCCTCCGAAATGAATCATCAAGTGCATTGTCTACTGGACAAATTGTATCTAAATGCCAACTAATGATGAGGCAGATTGCAAATACTAACCTGATAGATGCCACGTCTTTGGTTTCAGCAGAGAACAGATTACTGATTGTCTTCGGAACACCAAGAAATACTGGGCCGATATTCATGATTGCCTTTATGTGCTTTGCACACCAACCTGGACCACCACCGCCTCCCATCGGAGGAGGTGCTTCAACCCATTTAAGTAAGTGAAGGAAATATATAACCCCCATGGAATGGGGCACCACTACCACTTTCTTATAGCCATTTGTTACATACATGAGCTCTATTTGACTCCTCAATCTACTAAGTGTCTGGTCCCGAATCTGCTCATCCTCAATCTATTTGACTCAATTCAAATTTATCTTAAACAAAAACGCTGATCAGGAATGAGAACATGACTAGCGAGGGAAGATTGATACATCAAAAGGATTTTGGAACAACCAGACACATAAGAAACAAGGGAAGTCACATGACACATAAGCATGCGTGCAAAACAAAAGTTCATGTTAGGTTCTTCAGCAAACAAGTTTTTTCGAGGATTCTAACATAAGAATTATGACAATTTACTACTAAAAAAAATTCACAAAGGAGAAAATTTAAAGCTTCTTTGAACCATTTTTCCGCATTGCTCAAGTTCGGAGTTAGTTTGAAAGCAAGAACTTCATCTGAATTACATAGCTCAATACTTTCAAGATTTTTAATCCATGGTTAATACTGCTGCGTCAACGGAATTACTTGAGAAATCTGGCAGTGTGTGTTAGACTGATGAACTCCTGCTTTGAGTGAATAACAAAAGGCAGGGGAAGAACCACCATACCTCTGTATATATTTTGGAAAGAAAGTCTCCAATCATAAGCTGCCATGTGCATATTCTTCCCTTCTTGACCAATTTTTGCCAAATTCTCAATGAGAACAGCCCAAACAAAGTACCCTGGAGCAAAATAGTCAGCTGCAACCAGCCCTGGCACTGCACGTATTCGAATGCCCGGTGGGTCAAGGCCAGTCTCATTGTGCAAAGACAGATGCTCCAACAAACACAGTGGCCTAAAAATTCCAACAAAGATCACATATTAATTAAGTAATCTAGTCACCGAATTAGAGGAGCAAATGAGTGCTTCAAACTAGCAAGAACAATCTCATAAAACAAAGACAGCTCCAACTAAACACAGTGGTCCAAAACTCTCAACAACGATAATTTAACTCTATGATTAAATGGAGCAAAAAATATAATGTAATTCAACTATGTCAAGGTAATCTCCCTGTCATAAAACAGATGATTCAACCAACACAGTGGTCTGAAACTTTTGAAACAAGACTAACCAGCCCTTCTTAATTTTCGGACTCTCTCCATCTCTCTCAGTAGTAAGCAAGTAACATCTCTCTCCATCTCTCAAACCTAACACTACCCTTCTCGACTTACCATTTTAGACAAAATGTTTAAGTCATGATCCTGTGCTGAATAAGAAAATTAAGAAGGGCTTGTTAGTTAGTTCAGAAATTGCCACATTTTCTCTCGGTTTCCCTCGAATCAAACTCTACCACCAATTGATTTCCATGACCAAATCTACAAACCCCACCAAGCAAACCCTTACAGCTCTGATACCTTAGTTTAAGTGCCTGGAATTGTGCTTATAATTTTTATTTTATTTTTTCGAACTCAATTAACACAGAATGCCAATTGCAGTTTATGATTAAAAATAAAATTAAAAATCTTATCGGCTTTAATTCATGACTTAAAAACTAAATTCATTCGTAATTGGATTGAAGGCAAGACATCCATGTCCAAACTTGATGCGTTCAAAAAGAAATTATTTCTTTGTGAGGCTATAGTTAATTAATGCACATTAATAAACCTCCATTGAAGCGTATGTTTAATTGAGATTGTTGCTCTTAATTAGTTTTGCATATGGATCCACCTATGCTTATGATGGTAGACAAAACAATATTTTTGTCCTCAGCAATATCTGAATATGATACTTTTAAAAAATTAATTTTAAGCGAGTATTAAAAATAATTTTTAAAAAATAAAAAAATAATATTTTAATATATTTTTAAATAAAAAATATTTTAAATTATAAGGACAGCCCGGCTCCAGTTCAGGAAAGGATGGAGTGATAATTTTGAGCTGCTGAAGGGCCATCTCCCTCCCTAGGTCCCTCCAAAAAATCTCCTAATGAATAAAAAATATTTATTTATTTATTTGGATCTTGGCTTGTTTAAACGGGCAAGAAATCTCCAAGAAAGGTACAAGGAGAAGTTTGCCCAAACGGGCACTTACTTCTAGACATTATAATTATTATTATAATATAATAAATAAAAGTATATAACTTGAAGGAATTATAATTATAATTATAATTATAATTATAGTGTCTTCAAGTAACCATAGAAATTGCAATGGGCCTTCCGCTATTTATTTAAGAAGAATAAAACTCTTAATTGTTTCTAATTTGAGTATCAATGAGTCTTGAGCACGCTAATATATAATAGCCTCTCTTTTTTTCTCTCTTCTTCTCTTCTTTCTTTTTTTTTTATTTTAAAATATTGGTATACGCATGAATGCAGCAAATTATATTACCTTGTTGGTTGGTATAACAAATTCCCTAAAATAATTATTGATTATAATTAATTGCTGAAGATTCCTTTATTT
>Ga0307509_10012475_pt1 | contig 10161 bp, 12 predicted proteins | sample 10_EM_MG_FD_202245 | JGI IMG/M metagenome (GOLD analysis project Ga0307509, IMG submission 202245) | Populus trichocarpa ectomycorrhiza microbial communities from riparian zone in the Pacific Northwest, United States - 10_EM | ecosystem: Host-associated > Plants > Roots > Unclassified | place...
GAAAGCGAAATAAATGATAGATATCAAGAGTTCAGAAGAGACTAAATTGTGATACCAGTAGTGTAGAGGCCGCGTGGCGGGCGGGCGGTTATAGGCAAGAAAGTCATAGTAATGAGTCGGGTGGATAAATACTAAGAGGTCTGGCAGGCAATGGCTCAAAGGGTAGGCACAGATGTCAGGTGGTCAGTATAACATCCTGTAGACGGTATAACGTTCGGTGGACGAGAAGAGTGTGGAGGGTAGAGGGCGAAAAACAGAGGAGTAGGAGAACGTCCGGCGGATGCGGAAGAATACACAACGGGCGTCTGGCGGACGGGAAGGATGGGGAGGGTGGTAGGAAAACGTCCGCTGGATAAGGGAGGAAAAGGGGGGGGTACGGGAGCGTTTGGGAGAGGTTCAGAGGGAGGGGGGTATCATGGGAAGGAACTGGGCGCGTCTGGGAGGAGAGAATTCGTGGTCGAAAGGCTTCTGGGGGAGGTGGCAGGCTAACGGCTGCTTCCGGCGCTGCAAGGGGGAGGGATTTTGCGCTGGGGGTATGGTTGCTAGGCAAACTGCGCCAGGGTGCACCCGGTGCGTCCGGACAGAAAAAGGTAGCGCCCGGACGAAACGAGCCCGGGCGGAAGCACCCAGAACTGGAGTTTACGTTATAAGCGCCTGGAAGGTTCGGGGGACGGGGCGAACAGGATGCAACAGGGCGCAGGGCAGTCTTTTTGCTGATGGATGCTTTCTCAAGCAGCGGCGGGCTTCGCAGTAGAGGATAGCATGCTCAAATGTCTCAGCCTTTGTACGACATCTAGGGCAAACGGCGGGGCGTCTCGATTGTTCAAGGAGGGATGGGCCACTTGTGTTAGGCATACTGGAAGCCTTAGCCTTCCCTTACTGAATAAAGACCTATAGTTACCCTACCTTAGGATTCTGAGTTCAAAAGGAAAAGCCAACACCCTCCTCCCGCACCAGCATTGGGACGACGATACACCAGAAGACGCCGCTGAGGTTGCTTCCCCTCACCAAAGACATGCTCATTAGAGCTCTCCTTGTAACCCCGTATACATCGCGGCCGTCCGTCCGACCGGATCCCGTTCGCAGCATATATGAGGGAAGACCTTTGGCGAGCTTATGCAAGTAGTTCGAGCCAAATCGGTCGACGTCGCATAAGGTTACTGAGCACTAAAGACGAGAGTTGCGAAAGTGGTCACTAAGTAACGGGACGTCTTTACGGACAATGGTTAAGCAACATATTCTATACTCCACGCACTCGCGATGAAAGTCGCAGAAGTGAATAGTGTTGTTGGATGAGGTAGTTTGAGAAATCAGGCATACCCGCACTCCCACATGTTAATGGTATTTTCCGATACTGACAGAACCATACGATAACGATACGACTATGAAGGGATAATGGCTATTGGTGCGATTATCATAACAAGTCTATCTTATGCCTCGCAGATGTCGGTTGCAGAATAGGTCTGCAATGCTAAGAGGTTCAATAACAAAGCTGGCCCCTTTGTTGGTTCGATCATGGAGACCATTCTGCGTATGCAAATGGTAAGCAAGCCTCCATGCTGACGAAGATGGATCGTAACCAATGAACTGATGTGTGGGAGCACAGTCCGGTAATTTCATGGTGTTGTGGTTCGGAAGTCGAAGTGAGATAACAGAATTGTCAGAGTCAAATGGTGTTCGCACTTTCAGAACAAGCTGGAGTTTGTTAGTAGGTACTTAGTTAGTATGATAGTAGCTTAATTAGTTTACTTTAGGACTGAATACTTAAGGTCCTGGGTTCAACTCTCATTCAGATCACTGTTATTTTATACATGACAGAAGGATGCATGGAGCTCTGAACTTAAGATACTGCCGAGGGGTGCTTATGTAATCAGGCAACGGAGAAGAGATCTTATTAATATAAGTTTTACGCTAGAAAAATCTTTATCACTTTACCTACCTCTATTCTGAAACATTGAGCCTTCCTAGACAATCTCCATCTACGATTAAGATTATTGGCCTGAGTTATCTAGCAAGACTTTGAGATAGGCTCCCGCCTAACAAGTTGGTAACTTTTCCCCGACCTCATCTGATGAATGCCGCCGGCGAGGAACTTAGGGAGACCTGTTAGGCATGTCGGAAGGCTTAGCCTTCTTTTGAGCAAATAAAGACCTTTGGCAAGCTTATGCAAGTAGTTGGAGCCAAATCGGTCAACGTCGCATAAAGTTACTGAGCACTAAAGACGAAAGTCGTGAAAGTGGTCATTAAGTAACGGGACATTCTTATGGACAATGGTTAAACAACACGTTCTATACTCCACGCTCTGGCGATGAAAGTCGCAGAAGTTAACGGTGTTGTTGGATGAGGTAGTTTGAGAAATCAGGCATACCCGTACTCAGGCACGTCAATAGTATCCGTAGGATGCTGACGGAACCATACGATAATGATATGACTATCGAGGGATAATGCCTATTGGTGCGATTATCCAGAGAAGTCTATCTTATGCCTTGCAGCTGTCGAGTGCAGGATTCATCTGCAATGCTGAGAGGTTCGATAACAAAGCTGGCCCCTTTGTTAGTTTGATCATGGAGACCATTCTGCGTATGCAATTGTAAGCAAGACTCCATGCCGACGAAGATGGATCGTGACCAATGGACTGATGGGTGGGAGCACCGTCAGGAAAATTCATGGTGTTGCGACTCGGAAGTCGAGTGAGATAACAGAATTGTCAGGGTCAAATAGTGTTCGAACTTTTAGAAAAAACAAGAATTTGTTAGTAGGTACTTAGTATGAGAACTAGATGTAGCCCGCGACCACCCAGACGCGGCATATAAATATCAAGGTGCCTCCCGAGCTATTTTGAACATCGACAAGTAACGGAGAAGAGATCTTATCAATATAAAAGTTTTATGCGAGAAAAATCTTTTATCATTCTACCTAGCTATATCCAGATCATCGAGCCTTCCTAGACAATCTCCGTCTACGATTAACATTATCGGCCTGAGTTATCTCGCAAGATTATGAGTTAGGCTCCCGCCTAACAAGACCCATGAAGGGGTGGGGTGAGAGCGAGGGTGGGTAGGAGTACCCCGGAGGGGGAGGAGCGAGCTTTCGCCACTGCAGGAGAAGGATCATCCTGGATTCCTTTTTCAGGGGAACATACGAGTCCGAGGGAGGGTCCGCCGGGGGAACGGCCAGGGTAGGAATCAACTGAGGGTTGTGAAGTGGGAAGGACGGTCTGTCCTATAGGAGGGGGGGCGCCCTATGGGCCATCTCGTCAATTGGGAGGTGTTTGCGAATAGTTACTTGAGGCGTCCTCCACAGAAGGGGGCGGTGAGCGGGGTTCAGTTTGACCAGCAAGGAGCGGTGACAGAGCAGAGAGCGGTAGGAGGAGCGGTTTGGGACCGACTTGTGTAGCCTGGCCGAGGCCGGGTTGATTTCGGGAGGAGAGCAGACCATCCTCAGGGCTGCCATGCTTTGAGGATGTTCTATTAGCAAGACGAGGGGGGGAGGTAAGACTCAATAGCCAAGATGGGGATTGGCGTGGAGGAGAAGCTGTTAGTCACCTATCTCTGGACTCTATGCCAGAAGACATCCAGCTTATCCTGCATCCTCATCGAGGGTGTGTAAAGGTCCGCACCATATAGCATGAGCTACTGTAGGGATTTTTATTTTTGTTTAAGTCATGTATTCATTTGTTTTCGGCTGAGCACGAAGGGCGAAGCTAAGTAGGGACAAAGAACTCGCATGCATCGGTGAGATATGGCGTAAACAAACCTCCTGTGAAACCACCTCTTACTGGCCTAAGGAAAAAACACAAACACATCAAGTCCCTCTGGTCTGGGACCAACCGCACGCCAGCCATCCTGAAAAGAAGAAAATCTACTAACTAACGGAAGCAACTAGCAAAAATTCTAAACAACAAAGCCGGGAGGAAATGAAAGGAAAACCCTAGCCATGTTCCAAACCAAACAAAAGAAAATCAAAAGCATAGAGTAGCCGTAGCGTAAACCAAAGCAAACAAATGCAAGGGGGAGGCAAAAGGCATCTAAACAGCGGACGTACTCCAATATTACAACAAAAGCAACAGTCAGAACTGATCCAACACTGAGACAGTGCAATACGACGAAGGGCCAACTGAGGTGCCACCACATGGCGGTGGACTGCGTGGGAGGGAGGGGTGGCATTAGGCTGCCGCCAAGGAGAGTGAGGATCGCTGTAACCGAGCGACGGGAACAAAACAAGGGAAATGAAAGTAAAACAACCCTAGAAGTACGAGGGAGGGAGGACCGTGACAGGATCATGACTTTTCGAAAAGCCGACTGTACCGATCAATGGTGCCAGGAGGGAGTGCGATACCAGGTAGCAGGACAACCTGGGCCACTACTTCGACGATAACCGATAACTGCGACCGACCCATTGAGGGGGGAAGACACCCGATGGAGGAGGAGACCTACTATGAGGCAGGGAGGGAGAGTACGACAGAAGCAACGCAACGCAACTGAGAGCCAAGATAACTGAAGCGAAGTGAGACGACGGAAGAGGAGGACAGCAGCTCACGAAGAGTGCAGAAGGTGCAGCTCACTAAGAGTGCGAGGGGTGGAGTTGACGATAGAAAACAATGGTCTTGATTTCAATCGTTGGGAGGAGAGAAGAGGCCTTCGTTGTGGGCTACAGTAGGGATTTCTTTTTTTGTTTAAGTTATGTATTCGTTTGTTTAAAGGTACAAAGAACTTGCATGCAGTGGTGAGCTATGGCGTAAACAAAACCTATAGTAAAACAACTAACATAGGAAAACCCTAACCACCCGTTTCTCCAAAGCGTAACTAAACCATGTCGCAAAATCCAGCCAAGGGAACAATCATAAACTTGTAAAGAAATTTCAAAACCACCAGGCCTTTCAACCTCTGTCAAGAACAATAAGTAAAGAAAAAAACCCAACAAGTTCATAGCTCTTCCACGGGAGAAAACCTGAAGCGGGGCAAGGGGGTGAAGGGAGGGGAAGGAGTAGTGCAGTGGGCAATAGAGGAACTAGGGCTCGGGGGGAAAATGTCAGGTGGGAAACCAGTGGCCGGGAGTGAAATAAATCTGGAGAGAGTGGCGATGTCGTGATCGGAGGACCATAAGGGCGAGGCGGCGTCAAGCGAGGTGAGCATCGGGAAGAGACTGTCTCTCAGGTGGCAGCGGGCCTTGCAGTGGAGGATGGCATGCTCAAACGTCTCAGCCGCGGCACGGCACCTGGGGCAGGTGGAGGGAGTGTCCCGGTTGTACCAGGAAGGATGGGCTGCAAGGTAGCTTTTGCCCAACCTCATCTGATGGAAGCGGCCGGCAAGGAACTTGAGGAGACCCATAAAGGGGTGAGGTGAGAGCGAGGGCAGGTAAGAGTAGCCCTGGGGGGGAGGGGCGAGCGTTCGCTAAGCCAAGAGAAGGAGTGATCTGGATTCCTTCTTGAAGGGGCGTACGAATTCGCGATTGGGTCAGCCGGAGGGACAAATAGGGTAGGGACCAATTGAGGATTGTGGAGCTGGAAGGACGGTCTGTCTTTCAGTAAGGGGAGAGTCCTGTACGCGATTTCGTCGATTGGGAGGTGCTTGCAGATAGTAACCTGAGGTGTCTTCCACATAAGGGGTCAGCAGGCAGGATTAAGCTTAACTAGCAGAGAGCGGTGACAGAGTGGGGAGCGGTAGGAGGAGGGGTTCGGGACCGATTTGTGAAGTCTGGCCGATGCTGGGTTGATTTCTGGGGCAGAGTAGAGCATCCTGAGGGCTGCCATGGGTTGACGGTGTTCTATCAGTAGGACAAGGGGGGGAAAGCAGGACTCAATGGCCTGAATGGGGATGGGCGTGGAGGAGAAACAGTTAGTCACCCACCTCTGGACTCGGTGCCAGAAGACGTCCAACTTATCCTGCATGTATGTCGAGGGCGTGTCGAGGTCGGTACTGTACAGGAGAACTGGGGCGAGGAGGGAGGAGGCCAGTCTGTGGCAGAAGTACGGGGAGAGGCCTTTCCCTGGGGGGGAGAGCCTTTAAATCGTGTCCAGAGCGCCCTGGGCGAGAGACAGTCTTTTGCTAAAGTGGGGATTCGGGGAGAGGGAAGGCGTGAACCAGTAGCCCAGCCACCTTAGCTCGTCCTTGGGAGGGAAGTATAGGTTGTCCAATCGGACACCTCACTTAGAGGGGGGGAGCACGCCTGGGGGGTGCGCTAGTGGATGAGCTCCGTCTTTGGAACGGAGAAGGTGAGACCCCTGGGTGCCGCAACGCGGCATAGGAAGCGAAAGTGGCGCTGTAGAAGTTGAATATTGCATCTGTGAGAGGAGGAAAAGACCGTAACCACAAAGTCGTCCAAGTAGGAGATAACAATACCTTTGGGGACCTCGGGGTGTAGGGGAGAAACGTAAATAACAAACAAAAGGGGAGAAAAGGGAGAACCTTGGGGGGTCCCAACCGAGACTGGCGAAAAAGCCTCGGAGAGCCCAGGAAAAGAAGTTTGCACAAGCGGTTGGTAAGAAAGCACCCAACCCAAGCGGTGAGGTATTTATGAGCCCCTTTAGCCCGTAGAGCTGATGTAAGTTGGCCGGGGTTGACATTGTCAAAACCGCCCTTGATGTCAAGGAACAGAGAGAAGACTATCGAAGCAAGTCTTTGCAGGAGACGGACCTCATGAGTGAGGGTAGCTGTGGCGTCGAAGGTAGAGAGGCCTGGAAAGCACCCTGTTTAGTGTGGGTGAAGTAGGCCCACATGCCTGGCAAAGAGGAAGAGACGTGAGGCGGTGACCCTCTCCAATATCTTGGAGAGAGTCTCAAGTAGGACGATGACACTGAAGGAGGCGGGGGAATCATAGGAGGCCTGACCGGGCTTGTCGAGCACAATACCATTTGCCTTCTTCAGGGAGGAGGGATGGTGACCATACTGTAAGAGGGGGGAAAGGAGGGCAGTGAGGAGAGCGGGGCATGATCGGTGAACACGTTTCCATACATCATAGGAGAGCGAATCGGGGCCGGGGGCGGACGCGTTGGACGATTTTGAAAGGGCGAGAGCGATATCTTCCTGACTAAGTGGAAAGTAGTCAGGACAAGGGGAAAGGGTGAGGGGAGCCTTGATCAGATGGGGTGGAGCGGGCAAGAAATGTGAGAGTAGGGCTTTGTTGATGCCCTCGGCAGTATCCTGGTCGGGAAAGGAGGGAAACCTAGTCTGCTGCCTTCCCGAGGCGAGCTTCTTGGTCTCCCAGACTGACGAAGGAGTGAGGGTTGGGAGGTAATTCGACCAGTGAGTGAGCTTAGCCTTCCTTATGGCTGCGAAGTAGGAGCGCCTTGTTGAGCAAAGGGCCAAGTGGTCGTGGGGGTCACTGGTGGACTTGTAGGAGCGGGTGACCGTGTGGAAGGCAACCCTGAGGAAGGAGAGGAGAGGGGTCCACCAAGGCTTGGACCTGGGAGAGGGGCGTGTCATAGGACTGTAAGAAAGGACAAGGGCCTTGACCCTACTGGCATGGGGGTCGAACCACTCTTCGAAGGTGGAGGAAGAACAGGTAGGGGGGGGAGGGGGGGGAACCAATGCAGGGAGGGCGGGGAGGAAGCTGCACCAGTCGGTCTTCATCTAGTTAGGTGAGGGGTCCGGGGGTCTGAACATAGGAGAGTTGACCGTGATGAGCACCGGAACGTGATCTGAGCCAGTTGACGGAAGGGGAGTGTCCCATTTGGAGATTGAAGGAAACAAAAGCCTATTGGCAAACGATATATCCAGAACTGAAGGCCTAGCGTTATGCGCAAAGGGAAAGTATGTGTAGAGACCTGGCTGGTTAAGGAGGGCAAAACCATACTCACATGCAAGGCGGTAGTATGGGTGTGACAGGTTGTATTCCTTCGAGTCTAGAGTGCGAAGGGGGTCAGCAGCAGGATGATGAAGGTTGAAGTCGCCCACCACCAGGGACGGGAAGGGGTTGTCCTGAAACACATCAGTTGGTGAGATAGTGGGGAAGGGGGCGGGGGCGAGGGGGAGATTGTAGGCATTGGTAATCCTGAACCGGGGAAACTGGAGCTCAAAAAGGCCACCAGGGGCGAAGATGTCAATCAAGAAGAGATCAGAACGAGAGGTCTTGACAGGTAACAGTGAAACTGAGTTCAACACATGGGGGTAGACGTAGAAGGCCACTCTGGGCTTAGCAGAGGGGGGGTGAAAACACTTGTTCGTGGAGAAGGAAGGTAAGAGGCCTCTCCTGACGGGAGGGTCTTGGAGAGCCACTATTATAGCGGGGGAGGTCAGCTGATCAAAACTATTCATGAGGGAAAGAAACACATCCCAGCTCCCAAGGCTCTTGTGCTGAACGATGGAGAAGGAACGGTAAGTCCCCCTGGCCAGCCGGGGAGACGGGTGTGAGCTGTCGTTGTACTGCATTATCGGGCCCTGCCCGGATCATTAGACGTGGCAGGGGAGGGGCTAGGGGCCACCTGGGGGAGCGGGCCACCTGCCCCCGGAGTAGGGCGCAAAACTGAGGGGGGAGCTGAGTGGCGTGTTGGTTGTGGGGTGACTACCTTGAAGGCGGGGAGAAGCCTTCTGACAGTTGAGGGGGCGGAAGGTCTGGGGGTCTCGGCAACTGCCTCACCCTCATCTTCAGTCGTGTCCATGTCCCACTCAGTGGGGGCAGTGGGGGTGAGGTCCTGGGGGAGAGCCTCATCATCAGCGGAGGGGAGACGGCGTGGCCTAGCCAGGCAGACATGGTCGGTGGCAGAGTGGTCTTCCCCACAGTTAGCGCAGTGGGCGGGGGAAGCAGAGCAGCAGTTAGCCATGGGACGAAGATTGCCTTCCTTAGGACAGGTAGGGTGGGGGCAGCAGTGCTCTGTTTTGCGGTGGGGGAGGGCGCAAATGGGACAGACTGCATAATCGTACTTGCAAACGGGGCTGTATGACCGTATCTCTGACACTTACGGCAGCGGGTGGTTTTACTGGCGGAGGGAGCGGTTTTGATCTCCCTTTTCCGGGAGAGAAGAAAGATGTGGGGACCCCTCTCTTGCCATCCTCGGGGTCAGTTGTGACAACCACCGAGAAGGCCAACTTCAGAGAGCGGGCCTCTTGGGCTACCATAGGGATTTTTTTTGTTTTGTTTAAGTCATGTATTCGTTTGTTTAAAGGTACAAAGAACTCACATGCAGCGGTAAGCTATTGCGTAAACAAAACCTATAATAAATTAACTAACATAGGAAAATCCTAACCACCCATTGCTCCAAAGCGTAACTAAACCATGACGCAAAATCCAGGCAAGGGAAAAATCATAAACTCGTAAAGAAATTCCAAAACCACCAGGCCTTTGAACCTCCGTCAAAAATAGTAAGTAAAGAAACCAAAACCCAACCAGTTCAAACCTCCTCCATGGGAGAAAACCAGAAGCAGGGCATGGGGGAGACGGGAGGGGAAGGAGTAGTGCAGTAGGCAGTAGAGCAACTAAGGCTTGGGAGGAACATGTCAGGTGGAAAACCAGGGGCCGTGAGTGAGATAAATCTTGAGAGAGCGGCGATGTCGTGATCGGAGGACCATAAGGGCGAGGCTGCTTCAAGCAAAGTGAGTGTCGGGAGGAGACTCTCTTTCAGCCGGCGGCGGGCCTTGCAGTGGAGGATGGCGTGTTCGGACATCTCAGCCGAGGAACGGCATCTGGGGCAAACAGCGGGAGTGTCTTGATTATACCAGGAAGGATGGGCTGCCTAATAGCCTTTGTCAGACCTCATCTGATGGAAGCGGCTGGCAAGGAACTTGAGGGGACGCATAAAGGGGTGAGGTGAGAGCGAGGGTGGGTAAGGGTAGCCTGGAGGGGGAGGAGCGAGCCTTCGCCAATATCAGAGAAGGATCGATCTGGACTCCTTCTTCAAGGCGGCGTATGAATCTCTAGTGGGGTTCGCCGGAGGGATAGACAGTGTAGGGACTAATTGATGATTCTGGAACTGGAAGGATAGTCTGTTTTTCAGTAAAGGGAGTGTAACGGGGGCACCCTATAGAGAGGTGAACTCTAAGGTTGCGACCGCACCAAACACTCAAAGTAGAAGATAAAGATGAGGTAAAATAATTCAAAAGAATCAACGGTAAAACTTAATATAGTTAAGCTCGAAGCTTCACTCAATTTAGTTCTCTCGAGGAAAAGTTGGTTGTCGAAGTAGAATGCCAAACGCTTAAACTTAAGTAGATATCAGATTTAAGC
>Ga0307509_10012476_pt1 | contig 10161 bp, 13 predicted proteins | sample 10_EM_MG_FD_202245 | JGI IMG/M metagenome (GOLD analysis project Ga0307509, IMG submission 202245) | Populus trichocarpa ectomycorrhiza microbial communities from riparian zone in the Pacific Northwest, United States - 10_EM | ecosystem: Host-associated > Plants > Roots > Unclassified | place...
ATTATTAGTAATTTAAGAAAAATAGTCATTTAGAGAATTCAATACTTACCAGGACAGACAGGAATTGACACTCCAAGTGATGGTAAACAAACATTTCCATCTCGAAAATCACCAAATGGAGCAATTGCGCAAAACCCACGGCAAACATCTAGCAGATCATTGAACTGCAAATGAAATATTGCAACATTGCATCTTTTTAATGATATCATACTTGTATCATACAGTAGCTAATCTATAGACCTCCTACTGGACTTTTCTTTTCTTTAAAATAGTCAGAATGATAGGTAACTTTACTATCTGGATATGGAACCTCTTATACCAATTGGCCAAAGGGACCTGACCTTTAGCAAAAGTGGAGTTTTTAGGAAAAATGTCATTTTTTAAATGATGGAGTGCCAAACAAGGCCTTAGTTTAGTAAAAAATTAAAAATTAAAAAAACATAAAAACTTATCCTGATTAGTGTATATTTTGAGCTCAACGAGCAAATAAATGCCGTTTGGTAGTCTGCCCTGTCAGCCTCTTCTGAGTAATATAAAGTACCCCCCGGGGACGTTCCTTCAAACACCTGTTCATACGGCAAATATTGCGGAAAATGGTCATTTTCAAATAGACAACTCTCAACACTAGTTACCCTCTTGAAAGTGCTTTAATTCCCCTCATTAGCTAGATGGTTACTATGCACTGAAACCTGTAGAACTAACAGCATGCTTACCATTGCATCAACTAAATTTAGTATGAATGTGACTTGAATTTTTGTGCGAGGATCGTACAGGGTCCAGGTAATAATATGAACAGAAGCTAATATCGTGCATTTAAATTACATTGTCTCCATTCCTTTACAACATTTAAAAATTCTGTAACATCCCCCACACTATTTACAGGCTTACCAATGCACCATCAAATTCCGGCACCCCCCAACAGCCATTGTTCCGTGAGAGGGGGAGTGAAAACAGATGCTTTAGGTGTCACGAGTTCGTCTGACGACCTGACCCGACCTGGTCCCTTATAACAGCTGAATCACCATCGCCATTGCTCCTCCACAAGCTGACTTAGGCCCATTTGGCCTTAATCACAAAATCAAGCGGAGGCCTCTCCCAACCTTTTTCACTAGTAGTCATGCAAAGTAAGGACGTGAGATATGGCTTGAGTGAATCTTGGGATGTGTTCAGGAGAGAGAAAACTGGGGTTTGGATAGTTGATGCTGCCACCACCCAGATCAGCCAGAGTAGTTGGTTGGTTAATTAGTAGTAACGTGAACACCACAGTACTCCAAAGAAGGAAGAGGGGAGGAGAGAAGAAACAGTCTAAAGAAAAAGTCTTTTATCAAAGTCACTAGAATAATTTCTAAACAGTCAACTTGAAGCACAACAATTGAGTGTGCAAATTGATTGCCTGGGATGGAAAGGGGAGTTATTGATGGCCTTCTACAAGAGGTTTGGCTAGGAAGAGGGTGGAAAACAGGTTCAAAAATGAGTCATACCTGTGAGTTGTCTCTGAGCCTGAGGTCAATGAGAAGCATAACAGACAATGGATTATATAATGCCACTCTTTTAGGCAGCCTTGGCAGACCCCAGTAGGGGAAAACTGTGCGGACTATAATACTGCATATGTTGAAGAGACTTGCTCAAATTTACCCCAGGAAGTAAATTTCCAAACCTAGGTTTTGGGATCACCTTTCGCGAGTTTCAAATTTCCAAAATTTAGCTATAATACTATGGTATAGCATGATGCCGAACACCTCAACTATTCCCAAAACTACAGGATCTGTCAAAACCGAGGTTTCTACCCGTCTAGCATCATGACTAAGGAAAAAGGGAGGGGAAGTGGGGAAACACGGAAAAGAGAACCAGTCCAGGTGCCAGCTGAAAGTGGCTAGAAAGAGGAGGGAAAGAAGAAATCATAGAAGATAACTTCAAGAAAGCTTCTCGGAATTTACAATACACCGATTGGGGTCAAACTCCGGAATCCCCATGCGTCCTCTCTCCCTCTCCTGTGCCCAGTCAGTCCAAATCCCATCCCCCCCAGCTGAGACATACAAATACATCCCACATAGCCCAGTGACATACAAACTCCCTAGGGACCCAGACCCGCTAATTCTCTTGATCACGAAATTCGCAACCAACTTAAAAAATAAAACTCTCTCATTCCCACAAACAGTACCAGGGGTTGGTGCAAACTGTGCGGACGAGCTGGTTTTTATTTTATTTTATAATGGAGGGAAGACACCGGGGAGTCGTTGTATGTGAAGGAGTAAAGACTTTTGGAAAGGGAATGGAGGAGATCCGCAAAATTAATGAGGAGGTTGATGAGAAATTGTCCCTTGGGGTCAGAGAGAACAGAAGGGTGACGGAGAGGTTGGAGGATGGGCCTACTGGAATAACCGGGAGGAGGGAGGAGAAACGGACTTTGTAGGAGGATTTCGAGGAACTTTAAGGGGCTCGGGGGCACTGAGAATAAGCAGGAAAGGATTAAGAAGACTTGGGGAAGGTCGGAAGAATGGGATGGAAAGAAAAGGATGGGGACAAGAAGGCCCTAGGACATGCCAGCGAAGAACGCAAGGGAAAGCCGAAGAGAATGATGAACTGGAGGGGAGGGCCATAGTCAAAATGGACGAAACTCCTAGATACAATGATGGTGATGACCCTCCGCCCGGATTTCGACCGACTATGGAGATTTTCCAAGACGAAAATACACATGTCTAAGTTCCCCTCTAGTGTTTCCCACGGTTCTTGATTACCATACATTAGAGCTTGTTGCTAACACCGTCTCTATAGTTTAGAATTATGCCAGCAATGATTGATCCCTAGTTTACTGGCTCCACCAGCTCTCTTCTTTCTCGGACTTGGGCACTTAGCCTTAGCCGTGACACATGCTCGCATAACCTTGAGCAATCCCACCCGGCGATATACCGACCAAAGACAAATTTATAAAACCCAACATGAATAACAACAAAATCAGCTTATATCAGTCGGGCACACAACATCTATCCCAGGGATACTACCAGAAGCGCTCGAGTTTCCCACGGGCGGTAAACTGCCCTCCGATATTGGACATTTTCCACGAAAAAGGACCCTCGAGAACAAAACTATCAGTCCATTGAAGGAGGAGCAAAAGAAGGACCTCAAAAGTTCAGCACCTGGGATTCTCACGTGGTCACCCACCGTAATACTGACCAGGCGATGCAATGCTTGTTTACCGCAGAGCGGACGGGATGCGAAATTTTCATTGCTCTATGGCCGAACATGCATGATACTCGGCAAACCCGCCCTTGGGCAAGTGAGAACACAGTTTATCACTCGAGAGAAGCCTTCACCGCTCCCCCCCAGCCCGATATGTCAGATAGCAGAGTCCATGTTACCGAAGTGTGCGAGAATGGGAAGATCAGTCAACAAGGGTACCGAATCTACCTTCCTAACTATATCTAGTATTACTGCTACGCACGTGTATGCCCTTGGAGTGGAAGAAAGGAGAGGGAAATTCTGGGGAAGAAACCAACCTTGTATTAAGGGCGAAGACAACTAGAGCACGATCCTAGCCCGGAACCAATTAGGCGAGAATTACTTCCCCAGGAATCCTACGAATTTACACCCTCCATTATACCAGGACCGCAAGATCGTGAGCGAATTTTCAATGAGGATGGGAGGGAGTGGAAGATGGATTAGGAAATAAAAAAGAGAGAAGATGTGAACTAAAAGATATAGGAGCGCAGTTCGTTGTGGCACTCGGTAGGGGAACCGGGGGAAGTGAAAGCAGAGGAGCAGAAATAGATGAGAGGCACTAGTAGTAGATGCGAAAACAGCCTTGAGCGTAAATGCTTAGCTAGAATAGAATAAGCGTTTGCATAGAGACTAGCGGTAAGGGTGGTGATCTCGGGCTCATTTACAGTAGCTCAAATTCAGGACAGCCCTGGTAGGAAGTCCAAACGTATATTCAGGTTCCCCGAGAGCAAGTTTTAACATGCCAAGATTACAAAATAGCATTCAGAACCTGTGAACATCGAGCCAAAGTGGGGGTCGGACGCACTATGGGGAAGGGCCTTGGAGTACAACCCCTTAGGATTGACCTTGGAGATGAATTAGAATTATCAGATCTCCTCAATGAAACTTCCTAATATGCCGGCCAAACTCCCGGCTGATAATAAAAAAAATCAGAAGGGACTCAAGAACCCCAATCACCTACATAGCGTAAGTTTTGTTCTGAATCCCTTAACTGTTCCTACCGCCCGACTTCTAGAAAGCAAGCACAAACACCCCATTACCCAAACCATACAGTGTCACATGCGGGCAATCGGAGCACAAAAATATCGTCCCCATGTTCCCAATTGTCACATGACGAGATGCATAGGCTGGTATGATCTTAGGTTAAGTCACAGAGCAGGCAAACATGGCCAGTGTTCCCAACCGGCCAGGCCAAGGAAGGCCACCCCGAAAGAGAGCCTAGGCCGATATAGGCCCAATTCAATCGTCCCACGAAAACCTGTCAGGCCTAACAGACCCCTACAGGCCCTGAGATTAGGGATCGCTTTAAGTGTATTCCAACCCCTACCCCCTCTTGAGCTTATCGTCTTTGATTTTTTTTCCACTTTACCTTCGTTTATTGGTTCTTAATTGGCCACACAACGAGTGATACTCAACCAACTAAATAAAGTCTTGAAAATTTACCCTCATGGCCACTAGCACACTCCTATCCTACCATCATTCTCTCCTATCTTCCCTCTTCAGCAGGAACTACTTTAAATCCCCAAGCGAACAAAGTGAAACCGCCGCATTTTAAATGTTATTTTGTAAACTATTCACAGTTAACCCTGTATTGATACCCTCTATATAGTCATCATCCTACTGCGCACAGTTGATCCACCACAACGGCAACTCTCTTTCTACAATTAATTTAATTAATTAATTTCACCATCTCCAGTATCCTTTAGTATTTTTCGCTAATAAAGTGAAATTGCTCCTTTATTTTTAATCATATTAGGTAATTAAGAAACATTTACTGTGAACTTTGCTGTTCACATGAAGCGGCGGCTCACTCTGAGCGGGCCCGCCAAGGCTATATAGGCCAGGCTGGCCTATCAGGCAGCTGAGAAAAGGCCTATATGGCCTATAAGCGGACCCGGCCCTGCCAGCCTCAGGCTTAACCAGGCCTGCAGGCTCGGGCCAGGCTAGATCAAAGATAATTTCGACAGGCCGGGCCCGGCTTCACTGAAGCCTGGCCTACCTTCCCCGTTGGGAACACTAAACATGGCCTCCCCAGTCGGTTTAGTTGCTCCAGGTCTTATGAAGTGATACAGTAGTTCTTATCTTGCATCATCCAAACATTCAAAATTCAAGGCTCCCCCAACCTCCCCAGGTGGGAACCAGACTCAAATTCTCACGCTTACCTCTCCCACGAAGGTTTTGAACCTACATAGTGCCTCTATAATAAATGGATAAAACTAACCCTTGGAGCAGAGGCAAGATTATACCCGACCTGTAAACCCGGATCTGCATAGCCTGGGCACCCTGGATCCCGCAATATGGATGCAGTAACAAGATTAAAAAAAAAAGCAGGGTAACTAGGGGTGATGACTACTACGATTAAATCAGACATAACAGTTAGAGCTTGGCCCCCCGACCAAGACACAAGCCCAGCCTAGCAAACACAGTGCCATTGTTTTTCACACATGCGCCAGCCAGTTCCCCCACAAACACCCTGATGGATTCGGAAGGTTTTTTTTTTATAAAAAAAAACAGGAATAAAACCTCCCTTAAATTAACACACTTGAATGAGTTTCCCCAATGGGTCATTAATCTCTGTGAGACCAGCAATCCGCAAGAACCAAGAATTTATCACCCCGGTAAGTGAGGAGTCTCGCTATCGACTCCTAGCCTAGCAAATAAGAACTTTCAAGTTTTGACTAAGTGATAAGCCATATCTCTTTGACCCATGACCTGAATTTCGGGCTAACATTCCGTGTTCGGCCATAGAGCAATGAGAATTTCGCATCCCGTCCGCTCTGCGGTAAACAAGCATTGCATCGCCTGGTTAGTATTACGGTGGGTGACCACGTGAGAATCCCAGGTGCTGAACTCCACTAGATCTCTTTTTTTTTAACCCACCAAATTTTATGTGCCGGTATCAGTGGCCCCTGATCTACGGCAAAGCAGATGTTTGAGGACTTATGTTCGTTAAGCTGCCAGCTATCCACTTCCTTAGGAAACTTGGACCACACCTTCTTCTGCCCAAGCTTCATGCCTACAAAGCGCTTTGGCACATAATTTAGCCTGAGGATAGCATGTGAGGGTTCCGAGTGACCCGTTATGAAATACAGCATCAGCTAACAGCGAAAAAAGAAAAAGATCTCAAAACCTCAATCCGATATCATGCGAACAGTACTCCCCGATCTCTCCACCCTCTAGGCCGCATCTCTAGAGTTACCTTTCTACCACGCACATTAGTCAGTAGCACTAAACCCAATTTCAAGCCCTGACTCCCTGCCAGGCAAGGAGTGAATCTACCTCGAAGACCCTCCTCCATTACTCCCTGTCGGCCATTTACAGAACCAAGAAGACTTTCGAAACCCATCAGCAGACACACCAGTGTGCCAAAAACGGTCTCAAAGGGCCACCCGGCAGCCAAAGACGCCATGCAATCGTGGGCGATTTCCTCAGTTGGCTGCTTGTAGTCCCGCGGTTAATGCACGTGACATATGCACCCAACCCCAAGTTTCCAGTGTAAAAATTGGCTCCGCAGTGGAGCACTCAGATGGGCTTACCGCATCTCCAGAGCGAGCAGGCGCGGCAGGCCGGCAGGAGTTTGAGGGTGGTGTAGTGTTTGTCGTCCCAGATTGCATTGGCCTCGTATCGTATAATAGAATAATGTCCTGTGGTTTTCTGTCAGGTATCAGACGCGGAGCTGACAGTGGGCTTGGCGGATTGCGAGTGATGATGAGTGCCCCGAGCGGTCCTTTGTTTAACCATGCACTGAGGGCTTCGGTACCTTGGCCGGCGCGGGTATTTCCACTGCGCCATCGATGGGCAATCCTTGTCCTCCGATGGGGCTTAGCGTGGCTTTCCGGATTAATTCCCGAACCACAAAGTCCGCGCAAAGTCCGAGTCCACCCTGAACTTGGTAGAAACTTCTATCGCAACATTACCCACCACACTGGGGATAGGGATGGAGCATTGGGATGAGCGGGGGGGTTTGATTTTCCCTCGGAGGAAAGGATAAACACCTGTTTAGTCCACTTTGTGATCTAATATTCTAATTTATTCTTCATGATTCCTCAGTCCTATGCTCATGCCCCGACACACCCTCAGAGCATAGAGATCTGTGGAACATCTGCCGCACTTGAACAGATGAAGGCATTTTCCTGTTAGGTATAAGATGATCTCGGCTACGGTTCGGTCAATCCGAATATAGGGTTCTTTGTATAAGCCCTAGTACTCCTACTTGTCCTAATACTTCACGTCCACCCCAATCACCGCGATTATGCACAATGAATAAACCGCTGTCCCTGTAAATACAAAAATCGATACATCATAGATGTACGACCCTAGGCAAACGGACCCGATGAACTCAAGAACCCATTGTTGGGAGGCAGCTGTTGTGATAGAGGATGGTGGGGGTTATGGTAGATGCGGACTTTGCGATTCTGAAAGCACGATGCAGTGCAAAGTTTGCTCATTCGTTCCAGGTTCATCAGGACATTTTTATCTACCTTTTAATTTTCTCATTTGATCACGATAAGGGCTGCAGTTGATAGTTGGGCACAGTCACAACAATGTTTGCATTTTGTCTAGTTCTGATAAAAAAAGCACACGCATGAATAGAAAAAAAGAGAGAAGCCTAGGGGCCTTCCGAGACATAACGGCCAAGGCTCACCATTTGCTTTCCCACCATTCACCAACCAATCGAAAGGGAAACCTCTAAATAGCTCCTGCCGCTTTCAACAAGCCCGGCAACTGGGACTTTCTCCCCTGCAAATCACTGTTCCCGCCGATGTGCTTCTTGCCGATGTAGATGTTGGGCACAGTGCTCTGACCATTGATCTCCTTGAGAGCGGCCTGGAGAGCGGCTCCATCATCTACCTCATGATCACGTTGTCAACGGTCATCATCGAGAACAGCAGTACCAAATTCTGAGTAATACTGACCGACTTGATCCAACTCGACCACGAAGTAAGTTGCACCAGCCTCGGTGAGGGCTTCTTTACTAGCACGGCAATAGGGGCAGTAGGATTTGGAAAAAACAGCTATGTCAAGAGCCCCCCGGTTAGCAAACAAACAGTGAGAGTGTAAAATGAAGAGGTGAAAGCTATTTGCATACCAACGGGGTTTTCGTCGATAATAGCTTGAACTTTTTGCTGAGCGGCGGCAGACATGGTTGGTGATTTAGGCGATGCGAAGAAAAAACGACGGATTATTGAAGCTATGGTGGGCAAGTGTGTTTGTCCTGTAAGCAGGAGAGAGGAGAGCTAGAGATGTTTTAAATAGGTGTTTGGAGGAGGGGACTGCGTGGCGGGGGAGGCGAAATCGAAAGGAAGTTGACAAATACCAAGATGGATTGAGATGGAACTTGGGGTGGAAAAGGCGTTCTGGGGGCGAGACCCGGCGATCAACCGCTTGCAAACGCCCGAGGTACCACAAATCACGAATAATAATAGCCGAGGAACCGTGGTTCTGGACCAGCGAACTGAGGGGTTTTTATTATCATCATTTTTCGTCCCGGCGTCCAGTACTCGGTACAGAGCGATAGGGTAATTTGGGCTCGTCTGTTTGTCCGCAGGATCAAGGTTTGCCAGACCAAGATACCGATTCTATTCATGCCTCGAATCATTACTAGCACGGATAATGCCGTAGACGCAACGGCACCTTCCAGTACAAGCACCCGCCTCTCCCTCGTTGATCTTTCAGGCAAATCTAAAGAACCAAGAATTACAATTTACATGTACTAGTACTGTACAGAACGGTACGGTATCATACATATGCACGCTTCCGTAACCGGGATACTAGGCAGCCCGAAAGAGCCACGAAAGGTGGGGGAGTTTGAGTGGCCAATCAGACCAAGACCTGGGTGAGGCATTACCATCGGAGGGATTATTTGCAATATCAGCTAAATAACGCTCCGGATCAAAAGAGCAAACTTATCGCTGCCCATGTCACTTTCCTGAGGGCACCCCAAGAAATTGCAACCGCGTTTTGACAAGGGCGTGGTTTTGGCCGTCGCCGCATCTTGCGTTAAACTCGACGGACCGATCTGGATCTACACCGGCGGCCGCGCATTTCGTTACTATAGAAGCTTCTTTCCCAAGAACGATACCCTTAAACCTACGGCGCAGTGCTGTGCTAGTACAAATGGGTATGTCCCACAGTGACCAGACAGCCCACCACTTAATCAGGTGACTAAAAAGAGACCAGGGGATGCAGGAGAGGATAAAGGATCTTGTTTTTGTTTTTCTCTTTCCCTCTCTCTTTTTAAGAAAAAAAAAGGAAAAGCAAAAACAAGATAAATACGAAAAAAGATAATTCCTCGCCGGGATTTTGCAGGTGAGTCTCCGATGCGGGCGCCCTGTTCTGGATACTGAATTTTCTGAATTATTGGCTGAGAATGGTGCTTTGGCCGCCCTGCCTCTGTGGGAGTTTTGATTTCTTCTCTTTCAACTACTCGAGCAGAATGCTGTGGAGGAAGATCCGTCTTTGAACTCCCCCTTGGTCGGGAATTGAGGGGTGAATCGGACGTCGGATGGGATTATGCGGGTTTTCAGACCAAAGACCTCGTTGCAGGAGAGGCTGGTGTGGAATTGGGTTTCTGCTGATTACGTGAGACAATTATAGCCTATGATTGGGCAGGACTTGCTTTCCTCCCGCTAAGGCGCACTCAAGTTAGTACGAGCATTTGTGGCAGTTAGTTGTGAACTGGTGTGTGTGGTGGTAGCAAAGCAGCTCTCTTTCTCTCTTTCTCTTCTCTTTTTTTTTTTTTCCTTCCTCCTACCTACCATTCCTTCGCGTTTCGCTCATCTGCTACCTTCTCGCTTCCGCTGTTTCTTCCTTCTCCTCACCTCACCTCTTCTCTTCCTCTCCCTCTCCCTCCCTCCCTCCCCTCCTCCACCTTTTCATCCACCTACCCCGCCACCGATCCTCCATTCCCCCGCCCTCCCCTCATCTTTCGCCCCTCCCGAT
>Ga0307509_10012477_pt1 | contig 10161 bp, 11 predicted proteins | sample 10_EM_MG_FD_202245 | JGI IMG/M metagenome (GOLD analysis project Ga0307509, IMG submission 202245) | Populus trichocarpa ectomycorrhiza microbial communities from riparian zone in the Pacific Northwest, United States - 10_EM | ecosystem: Host-associated > Plants > Roots > Unclassified | place...
AATTTTCATCGAGTTCAAATTAAATTGTAACCTCTATGTTTTGCAAATAATTAGGTCGTCAATATCTGCATTTGGGTTATCCTACAGAGAGTATAATCTCTCAACGATCAAATTACAATTACAAAACATGCTATACCTGTAAGAAATCATGCATGGCCAGGATAGGTCTATTAATTGATTTCTCATTGTTCCAAAATCCAACCTCACTACTAGGATCATTTCTCAGGTGGGAAATAATATGCCTAAAGCAACATTTTTAATGCTCGAAGGATCATTTCTCAGGTTCAGCATTCTGAGAAAGGATAAGAGAACCTGACAGGTCCTACCTGATGGTGGTGAGAATTGAAACTTCATCTGAACGCAACCAAGCTGATTAGGAACATTTTTCAAGAATTTTAGATTGGATATTACCAACAAGTTATAGCAGAATCAGCATTGGTACGTGCTTTTTCATGCTGATTATGGTATCCATCCTTTCTCCTTTAATGACAATTCGATAGAACTTGGTAGAAATATAAACAAACAGGATGTTGATTCTACATTGAGGCAAAATATCATGCTGGCTTCTCAGCAACCTAGCTTGGTCACACCAAAATGTTGAAAAAAATTAGTTTTTCTCGATCTTTTTCAGCTTTTGTTGCCAGCCAAAAAATGTCTGTTCCTCCCTTTTGTGTTTGTCAATTTTGGGAATCATACAGCATCAGATTCCTGATGGGTTATGCATGTTAAATGAGACGCAGTTTCATTTTGTTGAAATATTGAAAATACTAAAGTTTCTTTTAATAAATTTCATTTGCGGGGCATGAATGTATGTATGGCATGAGGGCCTCTTGTGTTCATGCCAATAACAAAATCAAATACATCAAAAGGAAAGGGGGAAAATGAAGTGTGGTGAGTCAATTTCATCAACCACGGGTAGATTGCACTAAAAGGATTAACTAACCCTATAGACTTCCTAATAAAGCAGAGGCCTCATCTTGCAAAACCTTCCATGCTGCAGTAACATGCCTCTCTTCAGTCAATGGTGCTCCCACAGCAAAACGTAATATGTACTTGCCTGATAGAACCTGCAAAGATTGGCTATGATCAGACTAGTAAACTACAATTCTCCTTTCCCTTAAGTAGATGATAAATTCAAAAAGAAGAAGAAGAAACCACTGCATGAGCATTTTAGTTACTGCAGAAAAGATATATAAAAGTAACATCGATCTTACTGTATGTGATATGAAAATTTTCCCTGTTGAGTTTACAGCATCTAATAGGTCATGGTTCAGATTGTTTCCGTGATCTTCATTGTTGTTAGGAGGTAGAAGGCGAAAACAAACCAATGAAAATATCCGAGGGGTGACAACCTGCAACATGAATTATGGTATAGAGAAATGATAGATTATTGATTTGCATAAAAAACCATAGCTGTGGGGAAGTTTCATAAACACGTAGACATAGAAATGATTAAAAAATGCAATGAAATGATAGTGGTTGCTTATGGCACCTCTCTTTCACACCAGTTTTCAATCTTTCAGCCTAGTTTAATGCATCTAGCTTATTACATTACAATAGCAACACCAAAAGGAAAATTCCTGTTTCAAGGCAAGCAGTGGTTGTGTGCCAAGGTGAGTAGCTAACATAACTGATTTCTTATTCTGGCAATTGAAGGAAGGTTACCCACTTATTTCCTATCTTTTCCAAAGGGTTCAATAGGCATCTCATGCTTAATACCACTAAGCCCAGCAATGGCTTATCCCATGTCATGTGCGCTAGCTGACATGAGAGGCAGTACTTACACCCCTTCAACAAATACGGGAACAGCCATTTCAGCATCAGCTCATCCACCCTTACAATATAAACTCTTCTCTACCAAACTAACAAGACTCAGGACCAGGTTTAAGTAAAAAACAGTCACCATATCAACAAAAATCTGCCAATTTGGTGAAATTAAAGGTGTTACAGATAAAAAGAATAGAGTAACTAGAACTGGTTAAAGACGTTTTATCCCTGTGAATAGGTATGTATTAGAAAGATCCGTGGATATTCAAGAAACGAGGTCCAATCAGGTGTGTAAAATAGAAACACATATAGACACACATAAAGAGGTCTATCTACCTCAAATCTTGAATCTGCAGCAACAAGCCCTTCAAAATATTTAGCCAAGTTGATATGATTTCTGATGTAGCACTGTAGATTTTCCAAACCATATAACCGCAGTACCATCCACAGTTTCAGTGATCTGCGAGGTAGCATTTTCAGTATGATTAAATTGCACTTCTGGTATATGGTGCATGGCTGTGCAGTAGAGAAACTTGTGAGAGGATGCATTCTCAAAAGTTTTCCAAATCTTTTTGATTTGGCTGAAAAGCCTATGAAGGAAGAGGCATTGAGGCAAAAGTTTGATGGCACACCTAAACCGACGTCCAAGAGGAATTTGCCAATCTTTGTAGTCCACAACCATGTTTGCTTGAGAGGCCTGACATGTCAATATGTTAGGAATTACCATGACTGAAATGTGCGTCATAATCCATAAATTATGATTGGTTAAGATTTTAATTTGTTTGATATTAAAAATCCAATCATCTACAGCTAGCAACTTGTTCTAATGTTACATAACCCTGTAACCTTTTAAGGCAAATAAACATGTTAAGAAAACAAGTTCAGAGATTAACATGTATAACAAAATTTAAATCATGAAAGCTGTAACCCCCAAGCTGGGAGATTAACATGAATATCTTCTAAGAAAATTAAATGGGCTATTTTGGAGCTTTTGAATTGCACATCGATGAAACACATCCAATGGCAGTCAAATCAAATTCATTGTAGCACACTTTGGGACGACATGAAAATTCCCACCCTTCAAGTCCTCACAACATATTCCTTTACTTAGTGAACTTCCGGTGCAAAAATTGTATGGAAATAAGATCAAGAAGATGTTAAGGATTCTTACTTTGTTCTTCAGGAACTCGGGATTCGTAGAGAGGGACTGGATTAAAGCATTTCTATCCTGTTGTCCAGCATAAAAATAAAACTCATTTAATGTATTTGCATATTCAAACAACTAACTAACCAAAGGAACAACAATCAGCAGCCCAAACAATTTAGGAATTACAGCAATCATAGTCCTTGTGTTTTAATCATAGCAACTAGTTTTTCATTTCTTCTTGGACAATTAGAAACCAGATATTCTAGATTTACCAAGAATCCTTGTTTATCTGGAACTACATGGACTACTTGACATTTCAAAAAAAATTCAAGAGCTGAAACCACATTTCTGATGCAGCATTTTAATGATTCCTTTAGTGACAATAGTGCAACACTTCAAGTGATTTCATCATGCATCATTTCTAGATTGCACAAAACAGAACTTGAGTATCTGAGCAACCTCCCACAATTATTTTTGAGAATCCCTTCTGTATAAACTGGTTGAATCAAAGAAGTTTGATATATTCTTATACTGAAGAGGATGGTAGTAAAGATATTAAGATATCTGACTGAAAAGTGCAGAGCTCCAAAATATTGACTTTTCAACCAGACAGAAATATGCATATGCACAGAGCAATAGATATAAAAAATCTCGACCATGCATGCATATGCAGTGCAATAGATGTTTCACTGCAAGTAGTACAGAAAAAGGAAATGGCAATCGTGTATATTCCATGAAATTTTATTTTAAAGATATTGGATATGATGATTTTTATGTTACTGACTTACTAAATGGAACCTTAACCTCAAACTCCAAAAGAATCCCACCCCAATTCTCGTTTTCCACAGGAGGGAACTGCCACTGCCAATAAGGGGTTCAATTACGTATGAACTGCAACTTAAGTGTACACAAAGAGTGTGCATGCTAGCAGGCACGTGTTTGTGTGTGTGAGTGAGGGAGAGGGGGGTGGGGGAGTGTTCAGATTTTAGCACCACTGAGAGTGAGTGAGCTGTAAGTGCTTGTGGACAAAACAATGATTGGTGCAGATAGCATGAAAAAAATGTAAAAATTATTAAACATGGGCCAACATATGATAAATATGAGCAGACAAGAAAACAGCATACCTTTACCCAAAGAGCCGAACAATCAAAGTTTGTCAGAAACCATTTATGAGCATTCATGTTGAAAGAGTCAGCTTCTTCAACACCATCAATGTAACAACGATATTCTGGACAAATACAAGCACTTCCAGCATATGCAGCATCCACATGAAACCATATTCCATTATTCTGTCAAGAGGCCATGTATACAACCTTTGTTATCACGAACAAAAACTTTCATGGTAGTGTCATCAAGGTCATCATATAGGATCTCACACATGTCTAGATAAAAAAAATCCTCAAAGGGTTTGAGAACTGGAGTGTACTGAAGGAGGTTTTTAGGATACAGAAACGCCGGAATTTGTTATCATAAACAATTTTTCATTACAGGCCCTCTAATAGACAGGTTAATTTTGATGTCAATGTTTCTGAGTTTTCTAACATGTTTCTTTCGGAATTCTACTGGGAAGTGTGTGTGTGTGTGTGTGGAGAGAGAGAGAGGGTTACTTGGTGAATTCATTTTAACCTGCAGCCAGGGTAGCCTGCTTGTTTGGCTTAGCTTGTGCTAGTTACCAACCCATCCCTTCCTTAAGCTCTCTAAACAAAATTCTACCTATTAAACTTTAATTGTGGGTGCAAGACTGCACTTGCCATTGCTGCTAGATCTTGATAACAATAGAGTATGGAGTTTTGTACAGGCTTAAAGCAGATTTCTTGCTTATTTCACTAAACACAGGCTACCTGTTACCTTAGCAATCTTTCCTAGAGAAAGCAAAGGGTCAACAGCTGTTGATGATGTGGTGCCTACCTGCAAGAACATGAAAGACTTTCAGTACCATTAAAATACCAAAAAAGAAAAAAAAAAGGGGAAGGAAGGAAGGAGTAAAATCTACTTACAATCACATTACATGACCATGTATAAGGATTCACATACATAATCACCGATTAAAATGGAACCTGAACTTTATATCTGGATTATTGCTAGTCCAACCGAATTGTCTTGTACAAAAAAATTTACAACTTCAACACCCATAAGAAACCAAAAACATTTCTTATCTATATATTCTGTGATCCCATTAAGGAGCCACAGCCTACTGCAACAGTAGAAGTTCTAGCTTGCAAACACAAACTGTAAGGTTCTAGTCTTGAGAGAAACCATTACATGCAAGAATTGTAAGTGGCAGTTCTATTTCTAGAGTTTTATCACAGGGAAAAAATAACTAATGTCCTTTTGAATATCTATCCTAATAATCAACCCCTAAGTGCCACTGCACAATTTGGTGATGCCCAAATAACCCCAAGTCAAAAACCATAAGGATCCACAGATCTATATCCAGCTCCTGAATTCAGTAAGCTTTATATGTGCTGCAGATGACAAAAATCTTACGATTTATTAATTCTCAAGCATATGAGTGGCGGATTTATTTGCAGCTAGTGTGATCAAACTAATCTTTTGAGAACCTATTGAACAAAAACATGTTTGCAACATGTTTGCAACCAATTCAAAATTCAGTTACTAAATGTCTTAACAGTTGACTAAATCAAGGATTTAGTGAGCTTTTTCTAGTTTATTCCAATAGAGTAACCAGATGATAAGTATAGGTTTCAAAGAAGATTTTCATATTCCCAAGTCATCATCAGCATTCTACCTAAAAATAAAACAGTGCTTGCCCAAGTACAGAGCCAATAGACCTTTTAGGATGCACCAACTTGTTCCATTGACGTGTTTAGAAGACAAAAAAAGAGAGTACACGTCTTAATTCTACCATATGTTATACTGAAAGAATCACCAAAAGAAAACACATGGTCAAGGTCAAAGAGCATCAAAATAAAACAACCAAGGAAAGTATTTTCAGTCTTACTGTAGCACATAAGAAGAAAGGGACCAATCCAGTGGAAATGTCATCTGAAATTGCTTTACCAAGTAAATCTGGAGAAAGGGCATAATTTGTTGGAGAGCCTGTTTTTAGCAGCTTGCAATTTTCTGGATGGATCCCTCCTATCTGTCATTAATTAGAAAAAAAAAATATCATAAGAATATAAAAGACATTACAAATAGAAAGAATAACTTCACCATGGTAAAAATATATCCATAATACACACATCTCTATATAAGTGTAAAAATAAAATAAAATGAAGAACATGTGACTGCTGAATGGAGACCTTGAAAAACTCCATGGTAATGGAATGTTATGGGAGTTTTTATTCCTAAAGCAGCTGGAACAATCGGTTTTAGTACCACACCAACTTGGTTTCCAGCATGTACTTGACCCAAATTTAAAGAAACACAAGTGACTGGCTTTAGAAAAAATAATTGTATGTGTTTGTATGATTGCATCAGTCGTTCTTTAAATAATAACATGTAATTTTATCTGATTTAAGAATATGAAAATTTGATACACAATGCAATGTAGAAAATGAGAAATTGAAAACTCCCCCCTGCCCTCGGGCCTGAAACCCCTACTCAGAAAATGAATGCTTACAGTTCAGCACGAAGCATCATGTTCAGAATACCTTTTCTGTTGGTCTTCTTGAGAACATGTGAACAATGGAAAGTTCATGGTATGAAAATACTCTGTAAGTTATCAAGCAGCTGGAAAGGTAGCTTTTAGTGCTGCACCAACATAGTTGCCAGCTTGAGCTTAATTTAATATGAAGTGACATCCATTGACCAAAGTTAGAGAAATTATCGTGTAGAGAAAAAGTAGCTTGACCAAAGGCTACAGGTAAGAGTAAGACTATGGAATAAGAAGTTGAAATGCTGTGTTGGGTCATATATGAAGTGCATTTACTATCACTCACCTCAAATAGTACCACTTGAATATTTATACTTGATTTATGAAAAGTGGGCACATAACACAGTCATTACAAACAAAATTTTGGACTCCACCCCCCCTCCTCCAAAAATAATCGTGACTCAGAAAACGGAAGTCAATAGTTCAGTATAAAGCATCATCTTCGGAATTTTTTGTGTTATTAATGGGTGCAATTTTATGGATGCTTGTGCGTAGTTTTACAAAGATACCTGGCAGGCTTTTTGCAAAGCAGAGTGTGTTTGATCGGATGCATAAACAACAAGCTTTTCAAGGGCATTTTTTCCAAGCTTCCTCAAGACCCTATCACGAGCAGCCAGAAGCACAACTAGAACAGCTTCACTTGCAGTGCCCTGTATCACTCCACCACCTTGTCCTGCTTTGCAAAATTGCACCAACCACAAACATCAATAATTTAAATTCTTTTGACCATAACTCTGGCATCAAAACTGCTTATGCAAGTGTCCTATGAGTGAATCATTGTGCAATGCCATCTTCAGACAGTTGTTGAAAACATTGCAAGAAACATTTCAGTATATCAACTGAAAAGACTGAACACGGCTGGTTTCTGCTATACTATTGACAAATTACTGAGCATTTTGTGGCATCCACGTGAGCACATAGACCAAGTTTGTGCGGATATCTTGTTAAAATTGTATGACAAAAAGTCTGTGCCGCTTTTCCTTACGAACTTTAACATTCATTCATTCATTCATCAGAACCCTTACCAGTAGAGAGAAAGTCTTCAGGTAGCTTGAGCAATTTACCAAGCCAATCTAGAACAATCATTTCAAGCTCAGTTGCAGCAGGAGATGTTATCCAGCTAAAACCCACCATATTAATACCAGCACTAAGCATTTCTCCCAAAAATCCAGCAACACTACTGTTAGAAGGATAATAAGCAAAATAACTCGGGCTTTGCCAATGGGTCACCCCCGGTAAAATCTTTGCTTGAACATCTGCATTCACATCGAGAAACTAATCAATGGCAAGAAAAAAACAACCAAAAAAAGTTCATTTTTTCCCTCTCTTTGTTTGTAAAATAAAGCAAATTCACCATCAAGAACATTTTGCAACGTTTCAGGTTGATTTGGAGCAGAATCTGGCAGAAGTTCGCGTAGATATCCAGGCTGCACACACAGGAAAAACCCATTTGCCACCAAATTCACACACACTTATACACATCAAAAAGAGAGACCATAAGGAAATCAAAAGGGAAAGAAAACCAGATAAATTTAATGAATATTAAAGCTAAGGAAGGTTAAAAACCTCAACTTGGCTGAGAACAGGGAAATTCTCAATGGATTTGTAATAATCAGCAATAAAGTCGACCATTTTATGTGCATTCTCTCTCAGTTGCTCTGAATCCATTGGTTGCAACCCCTTACTCTCCCTAAAAAGCACATTAACATCAAGATTAATCCATCATGAACATGCGCAAACACAGTATAAAATCAAAACATACACTACTACTGTAAAACTTCCAAGACTTACATGTTTAGTGAAATGTGTATTGCCAGAGCTTGAGCTTGAGGAGTTAAGACTTGAGACTATATTCTTTAAAGAGAGAAACAAATGCACTAATACTCTGGTGGGTTTTAACGGAGAAAGCTATGTTTTTTAACACAGTCGTTTGGACGGATGGATAGGTAGGCAAGGGAAGGGAAAGGAAAGGAAGATGAAGGGAGCTTCGATGGTCTATTTCTTCATGCGTAAATTCTGAGTCAGTCCCTTTAGTTTTACAAAATAAATCAAATAGTCCCTCTATATTTGTTAATTTTATGGAATTCGTAAAACTTTACCTATAATTTTAGGACGGCTTGATTTTTTCAATCTTAGCTAAAAAAGAGATTCTAATAAGCCAAGAGATCGAAACGATATTACTGATATCATGATTTTAAAAAGGTTTGATTTTTTAAAACATTATAACAAGGTTGATTTATTTACAAGTGGTTTGAGATTTTCAAAATAATTAAAATATTTTTTATTTAAAAATATATCAAAATAATTTTTTTATTTTTTAAAATTTATTTTTAATATCAGTATATCAAAATCATTTAAAATCATAAAAATAATTAATTTAAAATAAAAATACTTTTTGAAAACAAAAACCACAACCTATGTATGAAATTATGCAATTCAAAAATTTGAATCATATTTTAGTAATTAGGGTATTAATCTGACTTATTTTGATGGTATTTTTTGTTTCTTTTCTCATTAATCTTTCCATATTATTATTTTCTATTTTCTATTTTTTAAAAAAATAAATTATAAAATAACATAGAATTGATGAAAAAGATTAAACTATAAAAAGGATTGATATATATATAAAATTTTTAAACCATGAAAACTAATTAATTAGTTTTAAAAATTACAAGGACTAAGGTATAATTAACTCATTTTACAAATCAGTCCTCAAGGTGCAGATTTACATTTTAAAAAACTTTTTTCTTGCTTTTTTTTACATTTTAAATTTAAAAACATTGTTCTGAAACATCATCATTTTCTTGAAAAGAAAAAAAAAATCAATCCACCAATCCACCAAAAATACTAAACACAAACTAGAGTTATTAAATTTAACTCAGGATAAGATTAGAATTTCGAATAAAAAAAAGTTAATATTAAAATAGATTATACTTGAGTTTTCATCTGGATAAAATTAAATCAAATCAATTATTTCCTTTTTTTTTTAATCCAAATTAATCTATACCTGGAATTGACCCAAGAAGTCTATCCAGGTTTTACAACTACACAATTCTTGTGCTTCAAAAAAAAACACAAAAAACTCAACTAAATGGAAGTGCCATAAAAAAGTGTTTTATTGCCCTGTTGACATTTACAAGAAGGTGGTCTGATGGGTGATGAAGGGAGATGGGGTTCCAAAAAGCCCTAGATCATACTCCCCATGTAAGAAAGACAAAGACTGTGATCATATTGCCTGTGTCCTCAACTGATACAACAAACATATCATTGATGCGAGGCATGTGAGGAAATGTTGCTATATCTCTATCTACATTACAAAATTCAGTTCTTTTTCGCAACTTTCAGCTGCATATATCAATTCACAGTTGATGGCTCCGAAAGCTGTTGCGTTTGACATAATTTTTTGCTGAGTCAATAACAATGGCAACAGAGGCCATCATCCTGCATTACTTAGATTATTCTCATTAGTCATTACCACCTTGAAAAATTGTTCCAGTGCTTGCAAATTGTTAAGTTAGAAGCTCCCGTGCTCGAAGCTCGACAAACGAGAGTCTGACAGAACGGCAAATAGTTGTGTGTCTACAAAATGCTGCAGAACACAAAAATCAATACGCGAAAGCAATTGAAAGTC
>Ga0307509_10012478_pt1 | contig 10160 bp, 7 predicted proteins | sample 10_EM_MG_FD_202245 | JGI IMG/M metagenome (GOLD analysis project Ga0307509, IMG submission 202245) | Populus trichocarpa ectomycorrhiza microbial communities from riparian zone in the Pacific Northwest, United States - 10_EM | ecosystem: Host-associated > Plants > Roots > Unclassified | place...
TAAATTTAAATGCCATTTAAATACTGGAAACCCCGAAGTGCCAGCTCCTCAACCCCAGTCAGAATCCCATCTGATGGGATCGAGCGACATCTATTTGGGTCTATGTTTCTCGGCAAACACGACGATTGACTGCTATCAGGAAATTTAAACTAGCCCAGTCTAGCCGCATCTTATAATTTCAGGTCGCTATTGCACACTATTGGGTTGTAACATTGCTTTACCAATCTACTTAAATCTATGCTCATCGAGAAATGTGGATATCCATCATGAAATTTTAATTCTGGTAATACTGGCATATGGAGCTTTGAAATCTAGGCTCATCGAGAAAAATAGATGTGGCGACAAATAACATAAATGTACTGAATCCCGCTCGGACCATGTATCCCACCAAACCCATTGGACGAAGAGCAACGTGAAACTTTATGAAGGTTGAGACTACAGAGATAAATGTCATTAAACAACATAAAACATGAATATCATGAAAATCGGCTTGCCTTGAGACGACTTTGGAGGTCTTGGTACTTCTGATAACGGAAATAATTTAGTTATTTGACAATTCCGGGATGAACAGGACAAACCTTCTTTTCGTCAGCCGGGAGATTGTCATAGTAGATCTTGAATTCCGCTGCGGTTCCAAGTGGATTAGATTGAATCCAGTCTTGAGCACAAAGATTCCTGAAAAGATAAAGTAAGCGCAGGACCAACCAGCTATTTCACAAAATAAACATCACCTTGCAGTGTTCGATGATCCTGGTCGCATTTTCCCTGACTTTTTTGGTGCACCTGGTTTCTTTGATGTCGCATCTGATGCGGATGTCGAGGAAATTTCAATCGGTGCTGACACTACCGAGTCAGAGTCCAATGACGGAAAAACAAAAGGCCCGCTCTGGATGTTGCTAGCCTCAGTCGACTGAGTACCTGAGAAAGCGTTGGGTTTGGGCACATTTACATCTTCAATTTTCGTATTAGGGTCTTGGACCATGTAGAGATTCGCACATACCCCAAGAATTACCAACGCCAACAACAGCCATATCTGCATTGAGGGCTGGGTCAATTTCGAAACGGGCTGGGTCAACCAATTGCTGATGATGTTCGCGATCGGCGTGGATTGCAGCAAGTGGCTTCAATGACAGGGGATTAATTAACTAGGTAACAACTCTTGAGCAAATAATGAAGTAGTTGGAAGACATACGTACACGTGGCATACTTGCCGCCTGGGAGGAATTGGTGGTCTTAGCTGCAGCTCCGAGTCCATCATTGAGGACAACATCAGATGAGGGTGGTGCATCCACGTTAGTGGTGAAAGGAGTGGCGGTCGAAACAGCAGTTGGTACTGGGAGTGTGTCATCTTCTCCAAGCTCTGAATTAAGTTGATTGATGTCGATGAGAGCCAGTGTGCCGTCTGTAGGAACCGGGTCAGCAGGAAGCTCATTGGGGCGATCTGGGGCGACATTCGCAGGGACGTTCGTACTTCTGAGCTCTTCAGCTTCAGCTTCAATATTGGGAGGCGCGGTGGTGTGGACTGAGACAGTGATGCTGGGGAGTGTTGCGGGTTGAGTAACAGAGGAATGAAGTATATTGGCTGGGGTTATGATGATGCCAGGGTCAATAGGAGGGAGGTTGGTTGCGTTACTAATAACGTTGGTGCTTGAGTCGATATCAATTGTCGTTGGGGGAATACTTTCTGTCTTTGCTCGCTTTGAAATCTGGCCAACAGAGTCTCTGCGTCGTTTATTGTGCGTCGATGAAGGTTCGGAAGGTTCCAACTTTACACCTTGAAGGTTATTCGAGGCCCAATTGGGATAATTGTCGGTGGCAATCTGCTCAGCTTTCCAATCGAACTCACAAAGGGCAAGTTCAGGAAAACGCCGACGCATTTCACGTCGATAGTGGGTAGCAACATCTAGATCCGCTTTCCCCCAAGACTTGGGAGCCTTACCAGAGCCTTCGAGCTGGTTCCAAATAGCTCGCGCAAATTTACGCATCTCACTAGCACGGAAGCCATCAACAACAACCCCATGTATATCCTCCACATAGCGTAATGTGACGTTAACGCCTGACGGTGCTCGACCCTTGCTAGCCTTGCTTTGTTCGGTCGTTGTGAATGCATTTGACTGGTTAACTTTTGTGATGCCTGATGTTTCCTTCTTCCGGTTAATCCAGTCCTTCCTAAACCAAAAGCGCACATTCGGGTAGTCATTATGGTTTAGAGGTTGATCGCAGGCATTGGGGGTTGACATGGAGGGTAGTGCCGAATTTGCGGACGTGGGTGGAAAATTCGCTGACTGCTTCTGGATCGCTGGTGAGAACACTCGGGGCAAATTCTGTGTGAGAGTGTGGTAGAGATCCCTAAAGGTTATGATTGTGAGATTAAAAAGTGCTTGTGAAGCTTGTTGAATGGTGTACTTTATGGTGGATACTTCAGTCTGAAGCACGAGATTTTGTTGTCTGAGCTTCCGGTTTTCCTCTGCTAAGAGTTCCACTTGATTGCGATCGCGGCGGAAAGCATGACTTGAAGACTGGTAGTATTGTCTGGCATGGTGCTCGCCACCCTCGCTGCTTGTTGTGGTCATGTCACCAGAGTTCTAGAACTGACTATGAGAGAGGTTACATGGGAACAGATACAAGGGAAACATACGCCAGAGAATTGGTAGTGGCTGGAAGAACCGAAGGCATGATCAGATAAAATGGACCTTGACCTGGGTTGTTGTTGGCGTCGCGTCTTCTGTGGGGAGGCCCCCATTGGTAAGAAGGGCCTCAGGAGCTGTGAAGCACTGTCACTCCCACCATCGTAGTCAGATTCGCGAAGTGCATCATCTGAAAAATCGAACTCAAGTGAGCTCATCATGCTCAATGGTGCCAAGTAAGAGCAGAAGATACAAGTACGACAAGTACGACGTTTACACCAAAAGTGAAATCACATGATTGTTGTCACAGTTAGTCACATGTGGAATGACAACAAGAAAACAATTTTTTTGGTAGAAGTTCATACAACAATGGCTATCGAAAAGTACAAATCAAGATGACGAAGCTAGAGGCCATGCTGTCCAAGAAACGGACCCTGGGCCATACAATGAAAAGAGACGATGACGGATACATGACAACAAGGACAATGGAGAATGCGAGGGTTTAGTGAAAAGAGACGTCGGCGGCGCGTAGCGAGTAATCAGACAGCTAATATAAATCAGCATTCAGCTCAGGATCATCCAATTTTTTGTAAGAACTTACTTGGAAGGCTTCGTTTAACGCCCCGTTTCGCGGTGTGCTCCTCAGGAAGATTTGCAAGTATGTCATTGAAGATGTCGATCATCTTCTGGTGGTCGATTTGTGAGTTGGAGTAGTCTGTAATCCCTGCTGGAAAGATGGCTTCCTTGAGTTGACGAATCCCTGGGAAGAGCGGGGAAAAGTAAGGGTCCATCTTCCGGATAACAGCTTCTTCGAAATACAGCATGTGACTGGCTTTTGAACGGCCCATTCTTCTATATGAATGTTCGAGACTGCGCAAGTCAAACCACTCTCGCAGAGGGACACTCTGGTAGCTTTTGAAATCGGCCTCGCTTCTCCAAGTGCCATTTGGCCCTTTGAGCATGGTAGCACAGAACAGCATAACATACATCAACGACTCAAGGTCGTACTTCGCATAGTGGTCACCGCCTTTATCGATATCCAATAAAAGGGCAATCGCCATGAATGGCGGTGTACCCTGGGATGTAACTCTGGTTATTAATGCGTATATCTGTGCACCAGGAGATCTTACCGTGCGCTGGCTTATCTTTGGCCTCTGGTTTATCGAGGCAGCATAGTCAAAATCAATGAGCATACCCCGACGTTCTCTAGTGTCTTTTTCGTCATCGATAGTATTAGGAATAAGGAGAATGTTGTTGAAGCTGATATCACGGTGAATGATCCCTCGCTCACAACATATCTGATGTGCTATTGTGGAATACTATAAGCATATCGCGAATAAAGACAAGATATGGACCTACCGACAACAACATCTCGAAGGGCTGCTACAAGCTCCCCCAATGATGTGAATGATGATAAATCTTGGCCAACGGGGGTTAAAACCAAACGGCGGTGGAGACGAAGTTTAGTCTCATTGGAGAACCCATGGCGAATCCACGCAGTGCTGTCGGGGCAAAAGCTCTGCCTCGACGAATCTTCAGGGTTATGGATCTGCACAGTTTCACCCCAGACGAGTTTCGGAACACCTGTAACACCGTCCAGCGCCCTCAGATGCTCCTCCTCAGCCATGGCACGACCCTTATGAATCCATCCATCTTTGATGATACACAACTCTTTATTCGCGTTCAATGCTGACCAAACTCGCGTGGATCTCCCAACAATTCCCCGAACAGCGGCAATGGTGGATTTGACTTTGTATTCCTGACCATTACTGGAAATCGTGCTGATGTCGCCTTCTGGAGTGGTGGTCATGGTTGGGTCAAAACCAGTAGTTTCAGGTCCTCCAAACATGAGGGCAACAATGACGCGTATGAGATTGAGAGCGTAGTATGATCCGTGATGAAGATGACAGATGTCCGCAATGGTTTGCCCCTCCCGGTCGGTGACAAAGAAGTAAATCTTGCGGGAGCAAATCGCCAGGAAAGGGACGAAGCGGCGGTTAAGTTGAGTGGAAAACATCAAATAGGTCTTGTTGTTGATTGTCCTCATCATATCAGAGTGTAGCGTCCCGCGCGAAGTAACCTCGACCACTGCATGTACACTCCTCCAATCGATAGCAGTGAGAGTTTTATCGACGAGAATGACGTCGGGCTTGCGTTCAAGTTCATTATCGGGAAGAACGGTGTTGCAGTATTGCGCGGACCAGGTCAGGCTTGAAGGGGGGCACTGGACGGCAGAGACGATATCCGCCGCAATTTTATTGAACCAGGCTTGAATACCATCTTCTGTATAGGCGGTGGGCTGAATTAGCACCTTGTTTTCTTCATCCCAGACGTTTGTAAGCTTCTCTAGAAGGTCCTCGTCCACAGGGAAAGGAAGAGAGGAATCAGGAAAAACAATCTGGGGAAGGGTGATAATTTTGGTCGGCTTGACCTTGTTGAGCTCGATTGCAAGATAAGCACCCATCTCTCGAGCAGTCACTTTCCCCCGCTTTGGAGCCCCTTCGGGTAAGGGATGTCTGTATGACGCAACTCGGCGTATCCTAGGTGTAAGCGATGGGACTTGATATAAGGCTCGTTGGATTTTGAAGGGGTCAGGAGTGCTACAGGATGGAAGAGAGTCCTGGACTAATTCCACCTGTGCTCCTCCCAGGCCGATGCCACTTGGCTGTTGGTCGATGGCTTCATTTGCGGGTTCAGCAGGGTACGGTTGCGGCGGCGGAACATACGGAGCCTCAAGGACGTTGTCCATGCCAAAAGAGGAGTCGAAGGAGTAAACACCACTGCAGCTGAAGAGGTTGGTGGGGGAAGCCATTGTTGATGAAAGTATAAAGCCAAACAGTTGCACCGAAATTTCCTGGAGAGATTGCCAATTGTGTGAATCCATCAATCGATATCGTCCAATGAAAAGTTCCATTCACATCGGATGAAAAGTTCCATTCAGCGCGGGTCAGTCGTTCAAATCGGCTAGGAGGAATCTTTTTGAAAGTCGAAGGGGGTTTCTTTTTTATTTGATGGGGAAGATGAAGACGTAACTTATATAAATTTAAAGTATCTACTCATTCTCTGGAACTCGCTCCTCCACACCTCCTAAACAAGTGACCTCTAGACCTGGCTTTTCAACAACAAAATACCGTTGAACAGAATCTCCACCGAACGGCTGGTGTGGGACCATAGCAATCACCGAATTGATGTATTTAACATCAATCACCATGAGGCCGTCTTGACCAAGGTAGGTGCAGGATCGAAGCGTGTTATATGAAACGTCAAGTAAGGTTTTGTTCGGTGAAGAAAAGCATGACACCATTGCGAGTGTCACTTCTGTGTTGTCCTCGAGCTGCAGGCGGAAATAGTATTGAACTTCGGCGAACATATCATGAGTTATTCCCGGCTTTCTAATCTGAATGTGGTGGTTTAACATTTATTAAGTGGACTTGTTGAAGGGGAGCATCTCACCATGACATTCCGTGCCATTCGAACCTTTTCGAGTGGCCTAAGCTTCTCTTTCCAGGCTGATCGAGCAACTTGACCATTTGGTAAGCGTAAGCGCGCCCATCGCGAGATTTTTGGAGACCAGTCTTGGGGCGTATCAATACCGCGAGTATCCCGAAGATAACATTTGAGGACCTGGCATTCTGCATCTGTGATATGTCTTGCAGTTCCATCTCGAGCCCTCAACAGAACGAAGCCGTTACCCAAGTCCTTTGCACCTCTCGGAATTGGATTTTCAGGTTCCTCCAAATCCGGAAACATGGCTTTGAGAGCATTGATCTGACACCTTTCCAACCCACGTTGCGAAAGGTTGGCGTAAGGATGGAGATGGGATCGAATCTCCTCAACGAGGTTACCTATTGTCCGCTCCATGGTCCATTGCGATGAACATATTAAGGGCCCAAGCCGAATGACCTCTAAAGCCAGGTGTGTCAAAGCATGGATACTTTGACGGACAAAATGAAGGCGGTCGGTTCGGCGCTGGTAATAGAGTAGTTCGAATTCATGAGCAAACTCGACCAACGCTTGATGAGCCGCCTGGAGATCCTCGGTCTTGATCTGATGTTGATTGATAATACGGACAGCAAATACCAGCTTGCAAAAATGCTGGTAATATGTCTGTGGGAGGACGTTATAAAAAACACCTGGTCCAAGACCATAGAGGTAGAGTAGAAACTCCCAAGCCTTGTAGCCGCTTGAAATCTTTTCTGCAGGATTACGTGGAGGGCGGTCAAATGAACCAGGAAGGTATGGGGTGGCAGCAGCAACATCTCTGCCATGTGCTTCCCATACATCCCCACGCAGGACAGCCCAGGGCCAGGTTGACCGGCTGTCAGTCTTGTCGCAATCAAATGTCCCCCTCCAGAGAGGAATTAGAAGGTCGGGAATGTTCAATGATTCTAGATGCATGATATCAGACCCAAAACACAATGGAATGGCAACTTTATGGCGAGGGTCTAGACCAAGAAAAATACTGGGTTTGCAAATGCCCGTCTCAAGACGCCGTTTCTTGTATTGCCGTTCATTCGGGGATTCCATAAGATAGCGGAGGTTTTTCTCGTAGAGCTCAGGTGAACGTGATGGGGGGTTTTCATAGCTGTAGTCATTGTGACTGCATCCTTCGACGTCGTAATTGTATGGCTTATAGAATGCGGGATAGTAATGCGAAATTCCTGGTTTATGACGACCAGTCGCGGAACAATATATGCGGCAGCCATTTTTTCCGTGATGACCAACAAGTCCATTCAGGTAGGTCATACCAGGACCATCAGCAGCACCCAATGCAAAGAACAGTCGTGAAATTTCCACGACGTTGTGGGATGCATTCCAAATAGGAAGCCCCTCTTTTTGGAGGGCCGAAACATGGTGCAGACCCGGAAAAAGATATGAATCGACAATCTTGGGCTTGTGGGGGCCTGGGATAATACCTCCGATGAGAACATATTTCTTCTTATACCGAAGGCCGGGTGAAAGATCCATGATGACCCAAATGTAGATCCAGCAATCTGATTGTTTGTATCGGTAAAGCTGAGCCCCATCTAACGAGAGCATCAAGACCACGTCAGTGTCTTGAACCCGACCGTCTAGCACTGCTTCAATGTATTCCGACCCATAAAAGTAATCGTCGTAAGTGGGAAGGATTCCGCCGTTTTCTTTCAGTAACTCCAAGATCATAGCAGTAACCCTTCGTCGATACAGCATTTGTTCCGCGCTATCCTTATCCCTCCAAAGCGCCTGCAGCTGTGGTCCAAGGAGCATAGTGTGGAATGTCTGTCTTGCTTTCTTGGTGATGGGATCGCACCGTGGCTCGCCGCATTCAAGACACGCGTTGAGTTCGGCAAAAGGACCGGTATACGCCAGGCAACTCTTGACGCACATATCATGTTCGATTGATTCGACTCCCGTGATCTCCACAATTCGGCGCTTTATCTGATCGTAGGTGGGTATGTCATTGTCTGGATGGCGTCGTAAAATGGCTTTTCGTGTGGATGTATAGGTCTGTTGAGAACTATTAATTGTGGAGAGAAACAAGTCCAATCCAAGGCGAAGATCTTGTGATGCAATATCTGCAGGACAAGTCGGAGGGTTTCGTAGGCGGTGGAGAGCTTCGGGACCAAGCTTGGACACTCCATCATCCAATGACGCTCCTTCTAAAGCACGAATGAATTCCATGGCTTGCTTGATGTGATCTAACTTTGCCAATGCAGAGAGCTCATCAAGGTCGATATCTTCATACTGAACTGTATTACGAATCTCTTCTGGAAACATTGGATCATGAGGCGCAGCTGGAGGCACCGATTGAGGTCCTTGACATGAGATATCTTCCAGGCTGCCGGGTTCAGGTAACTGGGACTCCCAGTCATCTATCGGCGTCTCAGAGCCATTTGCTTGACTCTCATCGTTTCCATCTTGTTCTGGATCCCTCGGAATGCCAGTTGTATTTGTTGTGGGTTCGTTCTGTTTCACAGGTGAGTAACTCCAGGCCTCAAGAGAGAAATGTAAAGCCTTACATTATTTGAGTTCGCAGGCTGAGATTCTTCCTGCAAGCCCTCCATTCTTGTTCCCATATTGCACTCTTCATCCCCACCGGAATCTGTCGTACTTCTGTCCACCTCGGCATCAGGAACTTGATGCGCAGCCTCAGATTCTGGTATATTATTGCCGGTTGTCCCCCTCTGAAGATCTTCGTCAAACCCTGTCGATGCTGATGTCAAAAAGCCTCTGAATTCGATCGAAAAGGACTCCTCATTTCGATGCCTCTGGTGTCTGTTGTATGTTGAAAGGGATACGAGTTTTGGAAAGCCTTTGCAATATGCCTGGCACCCGCATCTGCGTTTTGGCTGAGGATTTTTAGGTGTTCTTCGTTGGTTTATCATCAGTGACTTGAAATGAATCGATAACCACTTGTAGGTCGTGGTGTGAAGGCATTCAAAATACTGGCGTATACATAAAGCGAGTCTTTAAATTTTCAATGATGCTGGCGGGAGGGATATTAGGAAAGCTTGGAAGTTGTGCGAGTTGGTTGACGTTGGTCTATGAGTTGTGTCAGGATTTTGCATTGTGCACCAATTTGAATATTGTGAGTGCTCGAAATCTAACTTTCTCGAGTTGCTGAAGAGCACATCAGATCGTCCGAGTACTAGCAAATATTCCGATTTCATTATCTTCGCAAATGGCATCCTGCGTTGGACCTCCTCAAATCCATCTGGCATCATGAAGGGTAGTTAGAATTTATCCGAGTTTCTATTCAAGTTTTACAGGTATTAAGATTGATGAAATACCACTCTTGTCCCCTTCTCCCTTGAAACAACTTTGACATCGCCGCCGACATTTGCAATTCATCCCGACTCACTGCATTTTCTGTAAATCTTCTTCTGTATTTTGACGTGCAATAGGCCTCGCAACACCAGGTAGGATTTGGCGATGGAGATGGAGAGTTCGGACTGGGGGTAGAGTCTTCTCGGAAGCGAAATCTCGAACTTTAATGCCCAGCTTGTTGAGCTCAGCTGCAGACGGTTGCAGGTTTCCAACACGGCTCAGGGGCTTCCGAGTCCTAGATGGTATGATTACCGCATTTGCACGGCGGAGAGGTTTTGAAGCCGTCATTCCAATTGATGTGGACACTGTGGACTTAATGAAGCTACGTTGAAGCACCAGAGTTACATAGTACATACCAATGCTCGGAGAATATTCACAGTGAGGCATAAGGGGGGATGGATGCGCGATGTGAAAAGACAATGGGTGTCGGTATGACCAAATTGGTGTTGATCAAGTCAACTTGAAGAACGTACGTTGAACGATGAACATAATTTGAATATTCTTGAATGCTACCGAACGTTGGAATTCGTTGGAATCGTTGAATATCGCTGGATGTGTTGCATGGGTGAACGAAATATACTTTTCTCGACATTACAATCCCACAGATCTTACGGCCATGTCACATGATGTCACAATTCTCTATTGCGCTCGATATAAAATAAGTTATCTCGATTTACTAAGAACCGGTTTTGACTGGGATTCAGGTTGGAGCTCTCCACGGAAACC
>Ga0307509_10012479_pt1 | contig 10160 bp, 8 predicted proteins | sample 10_EM_MG_FD_202245 | JGI IMG/M metagenome (GOLD analysis project Ga0307509, IMG submission 202245) | Populus trichocarpa ectomycorrhiza microbial communities from riparian zone in the Pacific Northwest, United States - 10_EM | ecosystem: Host-associated > Plants > Roots > Unclassified | place...
CATCACCTCGGAGACCGGCACCTTGCGCTCGCCGGCGACATGCTTGCGGGCCCGGCTGACCAGCTGCCGCACCGCCGGCTCGGTGGACTGCAGGATGTCGGCGATCTGCCCGTACGGGTAGTCGAACGCCTCGCGCAGGACGTAGGCGGCGCGCTCGTTCGGGGTGAGCTTCTCCATCAGCATGAGCACCGCGAACTCGAGCGCCTCGCCCCGCTCCGCGCCCAGGCAGGGGTCGGCGCTGGTGTCCACCGGCTCGGGCAGCCACGGCCCGATATAGGTCTCCCGGCGGGCCCGCGCCGACTGCAGCTCGTTGATCGCCAGCCGGGTGGTGGTCGTGGCCAGGAACGCGCCCGGGTTCTGCACCTGGTCGCGATCGTAGGTCTGCCACCGCAACCAGACGTCCTGCACCAGGTCCTCGGCCTCGGTCGCGCTGCCCAGCATGCGGTAGGCGATCCCGAACAGCCGCGGCCGCACCTCCGTGAAGATCCTGGCCGCCTCGTCCAGATCCGCCATGATTCCGTCTCCCCCCGAAGGCCGTCGGCCGCTCATCCTCACTCAGCCGGCATCTCATCCTCGCCCAGCGGGTAAGCGATCACCACTGTGCCGATCGTCTCCCGGGCGGAGGCCGTGTCGCGCTGGCCTGCCGGTCAGAAGACTCGCTGGCCTGCCGGTCAGAAGACTCGCTGGCCTGCCGGTCAGAAGAAGAGCGACACCAGCGCGACAAGCGGGGCAAGTCCCTGCACGGCGGCGGCGCGGAGCATGCGGCGATTCGTGGCCAGCAGCACCAGCGCCGCCGCCACCATGCTTCCGCAGGCGGCCGCGACGAGCGCCTTGCCGGCCGCGTCGTCCAGGATCACCCCGACCACGGCGATGATCGCCAGGAACAGATTGTAGAATCCCTGGTTGAAGGCCCACGGCCGAACCGCCGGCAGCTCCTCCTCGGTCACGCCGAAATTCTTGCGTGCCGACGGGCGGGGGAACAGCACGCTCTCCAGCACGAAGATGTAGACGTGGATGAGGGCCGCGATCAACGCGAAGACCAGCCCGACAGCGTTCATGATCGGGCATTCTGCCGGATGATCTCGCCTCCGGGTACGCCACCCACCCGAATATCGCGCCGATGGATCTCCGCGGGCGAACCCTCAAGTCGGGCCGGTCGCCGCCGATCCACGGGCCATGACTCGCTGGTTTGGCGCCGGACACAGCACCCTGACCGATCCCGCCGCGGCCGGTGCCGCCGCGGCCGAGGCGGCCTTCGAGGGGCGTGAGCCGGTCCTCGCACTGGTGTTCTGCTCGGTCGGCTACCACGTGCCGGCCATGCTCGACGAGGTCCGCTCCCGGGTCGGACCGGAGACCACGATCGTCGGATGCACCACCTCGGGCCAGATGACGACCGGCGAGGCCGGCGGGGACGGGGTCGCGGTGGTCGCGCTCGGCGGCGCCGGTTTCGCCGCGCGGGCGCGGATCTCCCGCGACGTCACCCCACGCCTGCGCGAGGCCGGCACCGAGATCGCCGCCTGCCTGGACGAGATCGACCGGCCGCACCGCGCCCTGCTGATGATCTGCGACGGGTTGACCGGCAACCAGCACGAGCTGGTCCGCGGCGCGTTCTCCGTGGTCGGCGCGGGGGCGCCGCTGGTCGGCGGTTGCGCCGGCGACGACCTCACCTACGTGCGCACGTACCAGTTCCACGGCGGGCGCGACGGCGTGGAGATCATGACCGACGCGGGCATGGGAATCGCGCTCGGCTCGGACGCGCCGCTCGGCGTCGGGATCGCGCACGGCTGGCGCAAGCAGGGCGCCGCCATGGTCGTCACCAGCAGCCGGGACGGGCGGGTCTTCGAGCTCGACGGCGAGCCCGCGCTCGACGTGCTGCTGCGCCGGCTCGGGCTGGACGAGTCGATCCTCGACGAAGAGGCGACCTTCCGCGACCGGGTGTTCCTGCACCCGCTCGGGCTGTCCCGCCGCAGCGGCGAGGACATCCGGGTGATTCACGGCGCCGATCGCGCCGACCGCTCTCTGCTCTGCCTGGCCGACGTGCCGCAGGGCGCGCTGACCTGGCTGATGGAGAGCGACCACGACGCGCTGGTCGACGGCGCCCGCGAGTCGGTGGCCCAGGCCCTCGACGGACTCGCCGGCCGGCCGGCGGTCGGCATGCTCGCGTTCGACTGCGCCGGCCGCCGTACCGTGCTCGGCGACGACGGCATCCAGGAGGAGATCGGCGTCATCGGCAAGGAACTGGGCGGAATCCCGTACGGCGGCTTCTACACCAACGGCGAGATAGCCCGCCTGCGCGGCTCTCTCGGCATGCACCACTTCACGTTGGTCACGCTGGCCCTGGCCTGAGGGGGAGCGGTGAATCACTGGTCGACCCACCAGCTCACCGAATTCTTCGCCGCGGTCGGCTCCTCGCAGGACGAGCGCTCGGCGACGATGGTCGCGATGGAGCGCGCCAGCGAGGTGCTCGAGGCCGAGGTCGGCGCGGTGCTCATCGGCGGCCGGGTCGAGGTGGCCTGGGGCATGCGCGGCGACGACCTGGACGCCGCACTGTCCGCCGCCGCGGAGGGCGCGACGATCGAGGTGGCCGGCCTGGACGAGCTGCACGTCGCGTCCGCCCGGTTCGGCGCACACCACCGCGGCGACCTGCTGGTGGCGCGGGCCGGCGAGCCGCTCAGCCCCGAGGAGCGGCAGCTGCTGCAGGCCATGGCGCAGACCCTCGGCCTGGCCCTGGACAACATCACCCTGCTCAGCGCCGAACGCCGGCTGCGCGAGGAGCGCGAGCGAGAGGCCGCCGAGCGCCTGGCCCTGCTCGAGTCGTTGCGCGAGGCGCGGCACGACTCGCTGACCGGCCTGCCGACCCGGGTGCTGTTTCTGGAAAAACTCGAGGAGAAGATACGCCTCGGCACGCACACCAGCATCCTGTTCATCGACCTCGACCGATTCAAGGCGGTCAACGACAGTCTCGGCCACCGCGCCGGCGACGAACTGCTCGCCGACGTGGCCGGCCGGATCCGCCACTGCCTGCGCCCCAACGACGTCGGCGCCCGCCTCGGCGGCGACGAGTTCGCCGTCCTGCTCGACGACATGACGACCGACGAGGCCGTGCCGGTCGCGCAGCGGCTGATCGACGCCATCCGCCGCCCCTTCCCGATCCTCGGCAGGGACGTCTTCATCGGCGCCAGCATCGGCATCGCCACGCACAGCGACGCCGCCCCGGCCGACCCCGGCGACCTGCTCGGCAACGCCGACGTCGCGATGTACAAGGCGAAGAAGGAAGGCCCGGGCAAGGTCGTCGTCTTCGCCCAGCAGATGCACGCCGAGGCGCTGACCCGGCTCACCCTGACCAGCGATCTGCAGCAGGCGCTCGAGCACGGCGAGTTCCACCTGCAGTATCAGCCACTGGTCCGGCTCGCCGACGGCGCGACCGCCGGCGTCGAGGCGCTGGTCCGCTGGCGCCGCCCCGACGGCAGATACGTGGCGCCGGCCGACTTCGTCCCGATGGCCGAGGAGAACGGCATGATCATGGACATCGGCCGCTGGGTGCTGCGAACCGCCGGCGCCCAGGCCGCCCACTGGCGCAGGACCGTGCCCGACCTGCACCTGAACCTCAACATCGCCGCCCGCCAGCTCACCGACCCGTCCTTCGCCGCCGACGTCCAGCGGATGCTCGCCGAGTTCCGCCTGCCGCCCACCGCGGTCACCCTGGAGCTGACCGAGTCGGTGCTGATGAGCGACCCGGCCACCGCGATCGCCCGGCTCACCGACCTCAAGGCGCTCGGAGTGGGCCTGGCCGTCGACGACTTCGGCACCGGCTACTCGTCGCTGTCCTACCTGCAACGCCTCCCGGTCGACGAGCTGAAGATCGACCAGGCGTTCATCGCCCACGCCTACCCCACGATCGAGGACCTGGCCGTGCTCCAGGCGATGGTCGACCTGGCCCGCGCCCTGCGCCTGCGCACGGTGATCGAGGGCATCGAGACGGAGGCCCAGCTGGTCGCGATGCGCCGCCTGGGCTGCGACCTCGGACAGGGCTTTCACCTGTGCCGCCCGGCCGACCCGGAGCAGCTGCTGACCCCGGCCGCCGCCTGATCCGCGCTCACCCCGGCGGCCTCAACGCCACTCCCGAGGGCAAGCTCCTCCATGAAACGGCCCGGCTTCACCCGGATGGGCGAGGGCATCGCATGGTGGCATCAGTAGCCCCGGATGACGAGCTCGGCCCTGGTCTGCGGCCGGGTGGTCCGGATGTAGTGGTCCTCGGCGGCGCGCCAGCGCATGATCCAGTCCTCGGTGTCCTGTCCGCGCGCCCGGACCCGCCGCAGGCAGACCTCGCGGGAGGTGTCGACGTATGCGGTCAGGTGGTAGTAGGGCGCCAACTCCGGCCGCGCGCAGAAGACCCCTTCCACGATCACCGTCGTGCCCGGCCAGATCTCGTGCCAGTCGCCGAGTTCCTCGGTCGCCCAGTCGAAGCTCTGATGTCGAGCGGCCCGCCCGGCCCGCAACGGCGCCAGAACCTGGTCGCGGAGCCGTTCCCAGTCGAAGTAGCGCTGGTAGCCCTGCTCGGCGCCGAGCCGTTCACGCTCGAGCGAAGGCATGACGCGGTAGAAGTCGTCACCGTGGACGATCGTCGCGCCGTCGAGCAGCTCGGCCGCCGCGGCGGCCAGCGTCGTCTTGCCCGACCCGCCGGCTCCGTCCACCGCGACCAGCGTCCCCTCGCTCTCGCCCTCGCCCTCGTCCTCGCGGGCAAGGGCGCGCACCGCGTCGGCAATGTCCTGCGCCCGTTGGCGAGAGTGGGCGGCGAGGGCGTTGGCGCGCGCCGCGTCGGCACCTTCCCGCGGCGGCTGTCGGAAGTGGACGGCGAGCTCCGGGCTGTCGATCGCGCTTTCGTCGACCACGCGCCCCTCCCGAGTTCGGTCAGCCGTTGTGAAGACACTCGCACAACGGGGGTACTCCCCGCCTTGCCGCGCGGTCCTAAGGTGCGAGCCGAAGGTCGCCGACCGCCGCGGCGACCCGCTTCGGGGGGATCTTGTGATCAGTTCGCTCAGCCGTGCGCGTGTCCGCACCATCTTGGGCGCCGCGCTCCTGCTGGTCTTGCCGCTGGTCGCCGGCTGCTCGGCCGTGCGCGCGGCCGCCGGCCATCCTCGCCCGGCCGACTCGTGGGTCCAGGGCTCGCCGCCGGCCGGCCGGGAGGGGTCGGCCGGCCGGGAGGAGTCGGCCGTGACTGGAGCGCGCCTGTTGCCGGGGATGCCGCCGCCGCTGGTCGCCGACGACCTCTACGCCGCGGACCGGCCCAACCAACTGTCGAAGGTGGTACTCCACGACAAGCCACTGGTGTACGTGCCGAACCTGGACAGCAACACGGTCACCGTGATCGACCCGCGCACCTACCGGGTACTGCGCACCGTCCCGGTCGGCAAGGGGCCGCAGCACGTCGTGCCGGCGTGGGACCTCAAGACGCTCTGGGTCAACGACGACACCGGCGGCCAGCTGACCCCGATCAACCCGGTCACCGGCGCCTTCGGCAAGGCCGTCCCGGTGGAGGACCCGTACAACCTCTATTTCACCCCCGACGGCAAGTACGCCGTGGTGATGGAGGAGCAGAGGAAGGAGATCGTCTTCCGGGATCCGCACACCATGGCGGTCAAGGACGTGCTCCCGGTCAGGTGCGCCGGCGTCAACCATGCCGACTTTGCCCCGGACGGCCGGTACTTCATCGTGACCTGCGAGTTCTCCGGCGACCTCATCAAGGTCGACACGGTCGCGCACAAGGTGATCGGCCAGATCCACCTGCCCGGCGAGAATCCGATGCCGCAGGACATCAAGATCTCGCCGGACGGCAAGACCTGGTACGTCGCCGACATGCAGACCAGCGGCGTCTGGATCCTCGACGGCGACCGGTTCACCACTCCGACGTTCATGCCGACCGGCGACGGCGCGCACGGCCTCTACCCGAGCCGCGACTCGAAGTACCTGTACGTCGCCAACCGCGGCGAGGGCAGCATCTCCCTGATCAGCTTCGCCACCCGCACGGTGGTCAAGAAGTGGAAGCTGCCCGGCCGCACCAGCCCCGACATGGGCGGCGTCTCCGCCGACGGCAAGGTCCTCTGGCTCTCCGGCCGCTACAACGCCGAGGTGTACGCCATCGACACCACCACCGGGAAGCTGCTTGCCCGCATCAAGGTGGGCAAGCAGCCACACGGCCTATGCGTCTGGCCGCAGCCGGGTCGCTACTCCCTGGGCCACACGGGCATCCTGCGCTAGCGAGCGCGCTGACGAAGGCGCCGGCGAGACCGTCAGCGGGAGCGGGGGAGGCAGCATTTCTTGTACTTGAGGCCGGAACCACACCAGCAGGCCCCGTTCCGCTCCGGCGGCCAGGGGATCTGACCCGTGCCGGTGGCGATGCGGTCGGCGTAACCGGCCCGCGTCTTCGGGTCGGTCGCGTCGCCGTCGCCGCTCGCGAACGCGGTCAGCCCCGCCACCGTCCCCGGCAGCAAGGTCAGCCCGACCCGCCCGGTCCCGGCCAGCCGGACCAACTCCCGCTCCAGGTGCGCCCGGTGCTCGTCCCAGTCCGCTCCGTACGCCGAGGCCAGCGCCGGCCACGTCGCCAGCAGACCCGCGAACTCGGCCTGAGGGAAGAACAGCAGGTCGTCGGCCGGTGCCGCCGCCGCGCGAGCCGTCTCGTTGGTCAGCCGGGTCTCCAGCTTCTCGGCGAGGTTGTCGTGCTGGTCGTGCGACAGCCCGAGCGCGTGCCGCACCCGGTGCCGCTGCTGCAGCAGGAAGAAGAGGACGCCGTCGGGTTCGGTCGGCTCGCCTCGCGCCGCGAGGGCCGACTGCATCGCGTCGGTCAGCCACTCCTCGGCGACCTTGAGCCGGCCGCCCGCGGCGAGCGCGGCGCTCACGTACGCCGCCGCGTCCGGATACTCGGTCAGTCGCGGCCGCAGCGGCTCGACCGCGGCCATCGCCTCGTCGGCGCGACCGGCGCGGAACAGGATGCGCGCCCGCACCGCCTGGGCGTTCACGACCTGGCCGTCCGCCCGGTCCCCGTAGGCCTCGACGGCCTGGGTCGCGTACCGGAGGGCGGCGTCGAGCTTCGACCGGCTCTCGGCGATCTCGGCGGCGAGCGTCAGGGCCTGCCCGGCGTCGTTCTTGTCGGCGAGGCGCCCGGATTCGGCCGCCTCCGCCAGTTCGGCGGCGACGCCGAGCGGGTCGGCGGCGCCGAGGGCGGACTCCCGGATCGAGTTCAGGTCAGCGCTGGTCAAATCGGCTTTGAGAGACACGCCGTCACGGTACTGCCACCCGTACCCGAAATGCTGTTGATCTGGGTCTCACCTCGCGGCGGATCGCGAGCCGGGCGCCCAGATCGTCGCGGCCAGGCCGCCGCCGTCCGCGGGTTCCAGGGTGAACCGGCCGCCGGACGCCTCGATCAGGACGGTGACGATGGACAGGCCCAATCCCGCGCCGTCGACGTTCTGGGCATCCGGCGCGCGCCAGAACCGCTCGGTGGCCTGCGCTCGCTGCGAGGACGTCATGCCCGGCCCCGAGTCCCGCACGGAGATCAGGACCCCGTCGTCGTCAGCGGCTGCGGCGGCCACCTCCACCCGCCCGCCGGCCGGCGTGAACTTGAGGGCGTTGTCGATCAGCGCGTCCAGGGCCTGATCGAGCCCGGCCGGGACAAAACGGGCAACCAGCGGCGACGACGGCGCCGCCGTGACCAGTTCGATCTCCCGCCGGGAAGCCAGCGGCTGCCAGGCCGAAGCCCGGCTCTGAACGACCGCTGCGGCGTCCACCGCCGAGGTCTCGTAGAGCCCGCGTTCCGCCCGCGCCAGCGCCAGCAGGCCGTCCAACACATCGGCGAAGCGATCGGTTTCGGCCAACAGCACGGCATGATCAGAAGGCCCACTGGAGTCGGCCAGGTCCTCGATCCGTAGCCGGAGCACGGTGAGCGGGTTGCGCAGCTGGTGGGAGGCATGCGCCACGAACGATCGCTGCCGCTCGAGCGACTCCGCCACCGCATCCGCCATCTCGTTGAAACTGACCGAGAGCCGGCGCAGCTCGGGCGGTCCCAGCCCGGGCTGTACCCGGGCCGCCGTGGAACCCGCCGTGATCTCGTGCGTCGCCGCGTCCAGCCTGGTCACCGGCCGCAGCACCCAGCCGGCCAGCCAATAGGCGGTGACGACGCAGGCCGCCACCGCGAGCAGTCCGCCGAGGCCCAGCAACAGCCAGGCGACCACCACCGCCCGGCGGCTGTGCCCGGTGGGGGAGGCGAGCAGGATGCTGCCGAGCACCGCGCCGCCGTCGCTGACCGGCACCGCGACGATCAGCCACTGCGACTGCCACGGCCACAGCGTGGACGGGGTGCTGACCTGACGGCCGGCGAGCGCCCCGCGGACCGTAGGGTCAAAACCGGTCACGGGGGTGCCGAAGACGCTGAGCACCCGCTGGTCCTGGTCGACCAGCATGGTGGCGATCCCGTACAGGGTGTAGTAGCTGCGCAGCTCGTCCTTGAGCGATTCGAGCTCGCCGCTGCGCAGGGCCGGCGCGGCCAGTGACGCGAACCGGGTGGCGTCGGCGAGCCGGTCGGCGACCACCCGCTCGGTCTCCCGGTTGCTCAGCGCGATCGCGAACGGCACCTCGAGCGCGACCAGCACCATGAACAGCAGCAGCACATAGGTGCCGACCAGCCGGTTGCGCACGGCGCCTCCCCGTCAAGACCGCAGACGGTAACCGACGCCGCGGACCGTCTCCACCAGATCGGGGCGGCCCAGCTTCGCGCGCAGCGAGGCGACGTGCACCTCCAGGGTGTGCTTGCCCGACCAGGTGGTCTGCCAGACGTCGAGCAGGATGCGCTCGCGGGACAACGCGACGCCGGGCTGCCGGGCCAGCGAGGCGAGCACGTCGAACTCCTTGCGGGTCAGCGTGATCGGCTCGTCGTCGACGTGCACCGTGCGGGCGGCGTGGTCGATGCGCAGCGGCCCGATCTCGGCGATCTCCCGGGCCGGCGGGGGTTGCCGGACGGAGCGCCGCAGCAGCGCCTCTATCCGGGCCTCCAGCTCGGCCATCGAGAACGGCTTGACCACGTAGTCGTCGGCGCCGACCCGCAGGCCGGTGATCCGGTCGCGCTCCTCGCCGCGGGCGGTGACCGCGATGATGCCGACCTGCTCGTTGCGGGCCCGCAGCGCGCGGCACACGTCCAGGCCGTCGCCGTCCGGCAGGTTCATGTCGAGCAGCACCAGGTCGCACGGGGCGGCCTCGAGCGCCGCGGTGGCGGTCGCGGCGTGCTCGACCTCGTAGCCGCGGCGCTGCAGCATCGAGATCATGACCGCGCTGACCCGGCGGTCGTCCTCCACCAGCAGTATCCGCACGCGGCGAAATCTACTTCATCCGGTCCTTCGCGCCGGCCAGCAACTGCACCAGGTGGGTGCCGGGCACGCCGGCGAGGTCGGCCGACTGGGTCCGGCAGGAGAATCCGTCGGCGAGGAAGACGTCCCCCGGTTTGGACTTGTGCAGCGCCGGCAGCAACTGTTGCTCGGCGACCTGCACCGACACCTCGTAATGTCCGCGCTCCACGCCGAAGTTGCCGGCCAGCCCGCAGCAGCCGCCGAGCCGCACGACCTCGGCCCCGGCCGCCTTCAGCAGCTTGGCGTCGGCCTCCCACCCCATCACCGCGTGATGGTGGCAGTGCGGCTGGGCGATCACCTTCAGGCCGTCGAGCGACGGCGGCGTCCAATTCTCCGTACGCGAGAGCAGCTCGGCGACGGTCACGGTCGCGGCGCTCACCCGGCGCGCCCGGTCCCCGTCGAGCAGTTCCGGCAGGTCACCGCGCAGCACCCCGGTGCACGACGGCTCGAGTCCGACGATCGGCACGCCGTCCGCGGCCGCTCCGGCCAGCTCGTCGACTGTCTTGCCGAGGATGCGCTTGGCCGCATCGAGCTGCCCGGTCGAGATCCAGGTCAGCCCGCAGCACGCGTCCCGGCTGGTGATCCGCGGCGCATACCCGGCGTCGGCGAGCAGCGAAACGGCCGCCTTGGCGATCTCCGGGTCGAAGTGGTCGGTGAAGCTGTCCACGAAGAGCACAACCGGCTTTCCGCTATGCGGCTTCTGCGCGGCAAACCACTGCCGGAATGTCTGATTTGCGAAGCGGGGGATCCGGCGGCGCGCGTCGA
>Ga0307509_10012480_pt1 | contig 10159 bp, 11 predicted proteins | sample 10_EM_MG_FD_202245 | JGI IMG/M metagenome (GOLD analysis project Ga0307509, IMG submission 202245) | Populus trichocarpa ectomycorrhiza microbial communities from riparian zone in the Pacific Northwest, United States - 10_EM | ecosystem: Host-associated > Plants > Roots > Unclassified | place...
TGCCGTTCAACCAAGTGTATTCTTAGACTGAAGGTCTGTCGAAGTCTGCTGTCTCCTGCTAGCCAGGAGACTGGTTTAAATACAAAACCCAAGAGCGATAGCCTTCCTGCAATCACAATCATTACCATTAGCTGCGCACATACCAGAATCCTGTAATCCTGCAAGACCAAAGAAAGAAACAAACAAACAATGCTCAGCCCTCACCAGTGTTACATGACCATTCCATACCCAGAATCCTCCATATAAACTTCCAACAAAGCAAACTAAACATAGCAATACGATAGCATAGCCTATCTGACTCAGAGACAGTGGCGGAGCTGAAATCAAAACAAATAAACCAAATATAAATCAACTAAACATAGGAGATCCTGCACTGCTCGCTTCTGTGTACCGTTACCAGAACATGTACACATGTTACACGGGGAGAGACAGAACGCAAGGCATTTCTTTTGATGATGTAATGATTATAGCCGTTGTCAATCTTAGGAATTGATAATAGCTTGTGATGTTCCCTCTGAAAAAAAAACTTTCGAGCAGCAGCAGTGTTCATGCTGGTTTCTCTTGGCTTTCAACGAACCTTTTCCCCCAAGAAGTTGATTTCTCAAGATCATAAATGGTGGATAATAAATGAACGGTATTATTATCCTGCTACAGAAAGGCCATTACAGGAGGGATTTCCCACCTGTTAGGCTCAGGTGGCTGGCTTGCATTTCGCTTTTTTGTTGAATCCACTATTTCGCATTCTATGACCCCAGTTGCAAAATTCCATTGCAGCATACTTGCTGCCTTATCTTTATTGACATTGAAACAAGGTGGGGGTCTTTACTACTACACCTTACAGTGCCACATGCTCCTTTTCCATAATCAAGCAAACATGGAAAGAGCCGACTATTTGAAAAGTAATTGTCCATGTAGGTAGTAAAAAGGTGAGTGTGCTACGGGAGTGTTGTAAGCATTTGAAGGATAGCAGAGAAGGTAGGTGAAAGGGGATAGGGTTTTTTTATCTGTTTCGAACTCACAAAGCTTGTAATGCGTGAAGTGAGCTTCCAGTCAAATGTGTATCCTGCATCACACAATGCCAGTACCTTATATTCCAAACTAATAGGCTTATTCAGCATTTTGGTTGTATGAGCTAAGCGACCCTGGAAGCGAATCATCATTTCATCAATAGCCACATTGGTTGATGGAAGAAAACAATCGTTTGAGCAATTCCGAAGGCTCCTATTTAAGTGTTCAAGCTTTTTCCACCACTGCTGAGCTGGAATTAAAGACCTTGATGACTCCAAGATATGCAAACAGCGTTTCAGCTATTGAAAGCATATATATCTCATCCTGGACATCGGTTCACAAACTACACCTCCTACAGGACGCCAAAAGATCTTTGAACTAGCACATCTTAATAGCCCCAGGTGAATTAAGATGGCCAAGAATATTTGAAGCTCCAGGACCGTGGTTGGATACCACTTCTGAACAAGCGGGTTCCTAGTGTCCCGCAGGCTGGCATCATGTATACTTGCATACATGTTTGTATACTTGGCAAGAATGTATAGTTGTTGGTGTGAAAAGAAAAGCGAGAACAATCGATAAGGGTGTACCAGCCCAGTTGCTGGCCCAATAGCACATGCTTGGTGTGACGGAAAGAGGCCTCAGAATGGTAGATGGGATGGGGGAGGTGGAAGATTTCAGATCTTGTGGGCTGCAAACACTGACTCCAATTCTTGCTCCTTTCCTCTTCCTTTTTGCTTTCCTTTTTCCTCCTTTGGTAGAGCGGCATTCGGTTCTGAACATGGCGGACCTGCCAGTTCCGTTCGCGATTCTGCACCTGCTATGATAAATTAGAATTCTACCCACCTATTGGGCTTAGTCTCATACCTTTCAGTAATCCGAAAGCAACTGGGCTTTGCTGGTCCACTTTCTCAGTCACTCGCAGGCTTAATATGCGTGATTTCCTCGTTCGTGGCATATTTTCTTGAACAATTCAGAACCATCAAGATGAATTATTTTCATCTTATACGGTTCAGCTTCTCGTGATGTTGCTTAGTGCTTATTCACCATCTGTCTTAGACAGCATAGTTGCGCAATTTCTTGGCGGCACGGAATTCCATTGTTTCAGCGCTCTAAGGGATAGGGGGTATCAGAAGACGGCAGGGTGTAGGCAAGGACTGCCGGGGGGGTACAGACGGCCGGTATTTGGAAGAGCGGCCGGCCACATGGGGATAAATAATGCGCGAGACTGCAGGTGACGGCCAGGGATCTCTGATGATGCCCTGTGGTACCTAAGGACGGTCCGGGGTCTTGGGGACGCCCGGGGGTGCCTCATGACGGCATGTAACTGCAGGGTAACTATGAGTGATAAACAGTAATACCTGGTAACCGATACAGTAAACGATATTCCCTCAAGAAAGAGATGAAGCTTAAATAGATTATGAAGTGCAGTGAGTATAATGAGAAGACAGAAAAAATCCTTCCGCTACAAGCCTTATTTCTTTACAAGATTCCCTAAGCCTTTACTTGAACTTTTCCTACGATGTCACAAAGTACCAATGCAACCAAAGTCAACTCGCTGGTTAATGCCTGTGAGTTTCCAGAACAGTTACCAGGAAGCTCAATGGACACTCTCACATCTGGATATCTACAATCAATATCAGCGCTTTCTGACGGGGATAGTACTTGGCATTTTCAAAAGTATCCAGATGCCTTGGCGCCAAGATGTCTAACTTTCCACCTGAATTCTCCGACCTTGATGCCAAGGCATCCAGATACTTATGAAAATGCCATGTACAAGTGCCCTTTCTAGCACACCTAGTGGTATACTTACCCCAACACTTGATGCGCTAAGTAAAATGGAAGGTATGGGAAACTCTGATCCCGCCAGGCGACTCCTGTATGAAAGAAAGAAAAAGATACGCAAGTCATGGGTATACTGGTCACAAAATTGTGCGGAATAGATAACGAGCGATGGGCGAACATGATGGCGATGTCCGCGATGTGAGTACTAGTATCTGTATTAGAATTCATACTTATCTGACAGGTGAACCACTAGGCCCAAGTCCTCGGATGGCACTTACCTTTGCGGATAGTTCAACGAAAAATATGATCGAGCATCTTCACTATACACATCAGATGACGAAGGAAGGTCCCATTACGATCCAATTGGAAAAAGGGCAACTGCGGATTGAAACAGCTTTCGGCAATACAAGGCCAGAAATTATCTTCAACAAAGATATGTTCCGGGAACTTTTACTCCCCTGGCTTGTTATAAATAATATTAGCTTCAGGCAGGTGGAGCAAGGTTCCTTCCGTATCCTCCTTCGCTATCTTGCTGCCTGTGTGAGTATTTCTTACTTTTTCTCATGTTTAATTGACCCGCAAATACAGTCTTTCATTATGTTTTGACGAATATCAGTGGACAACAAAGAGAGGCATTTGGTAAGTGAAAAATAGCGCGAGGAAACAAAAGCCTGGGATGCCTGCTAATCCCTGTTCATCAACCACCAACCTTCGTCAAGACCTCATGAAAGACTGAGGCGACTAAGAACCTATTCACCTCTACAGTATACTGTGTTCGAGAGACATTAACAGTGTTCGGCTAATGTTAGTCTTTTTTTTTTCCCAGAATGCTATGTATACGGATATCCCAGCAGTACTACCACCAGATGGTAATACGATACGCCACTGGATACTAGAGCGATTCAAACATGCCCAGGAGAGCCTTATTCGGATATTATCTACAATCAAAACCCGTGTTCATTTCACTTTTGACTTATGGACCTCTCCCAACCATCGAGCCTTTCTTGGTGTTGTCGGACACTGGGTTGACAACAAGGGCAAGCTTCATAGTACCGTACTAGGTTTGCGCCACTTTCGTGGAAGACATACCGGTGAAAACCAAGCGATTCATTTCTGGGAAGTGGCTACCCAGTATAAATTGGTTGATCAGATTGGTTACTTCACCGTTGACAATGCTACAAATAATGATAGTGCATTGAGATTTATTAAAAACTATCTGGGAGAGAGTGGTATTTCCTTTGACACAGTTGCTAGAAGGCTGTGCTGCTTTGGACACGTTATAAACCTAGTAGTTAAAGCATTTCTCTGGGGTGAAGATGCAGAGACCTTTGAGGCTGAAATTATCACATGTGCTGATTTCGACCGGGAAGTAGAGGAACTACAGGGGTGGAGGAAAAAATGTCCTTTAGGTAAATTACATAATGTTTGAACATGGATATGTAGAACACCACAGCGCTGGGATCAGTTTGAGGAGAAGGTTCGGCAAAACAATAGGGGCATTGCAGTCAAAGCATTATCCCTTATTCGTGGAAATGCTACAAGATGGGGGGGTGACTATGACTCTCTAACTCGGGCATTCGAGCTGTGGGAGTCCATAGAAGAGTTTGTGTCAGCGGCTATTTGCCGTAATCAGGATGGGGAATGGGATAATACTCAGCCTCATGCTTTACTCCACGATGAACTGCATTTGGAAGATTGGGATATCCTTCGAGATATCATGGATATTCTTCAACCTTTTTGCAAGTGGCAGCTCATGCTACAAGGGCGGCAGCACTATGGACAACTTCATGATATCCTACCGGCGATGGACGAACTTCTCACTCATTTGGAGGATACACGGCAGGGATTTAATGCGAGTGAATGAAGAAATGCTACTAAGCATATCCGGACGGCTCTTGACACAGCCTGGTCTTTATTAAATAAGTATTTTACATATTCTATTCACATCTAAGTCTCTTATATTTGATACTACTAGTAATATTTACTATAAATACTATATATTAACTGACCTCGCCCCAGTACAATTTGCTATTGTTGCACTGCATCCTGAGATGAGGTTTGAGTACTTCCGGAGTGAATGGAGCAAGCGTCCAGATTGGATCGAAAACGCCGCAAAGCAAACCCGTACTTTATGGGAAAGGGAGTATAAAACTAGTATCAATGAAGATTATAGGGAAGTGCAACTACGGGTTAATACTTGTATGCGAGCTCCCGCATCTACAGGTGAGGATTTGGAGTCACGGACAAAAACCAACCGTGAAGCACTACAAGAATTTGTGGATATACCTGATTGGAAGTGCAAACGGAGGGCACGTTGGGCCTCTGAGTACCAGGATGAACTGGATTCTTTTCAGCAGCGTGATGTGCTTGAAGAATTAAAGATGGGACCACTGCACTATTGGTTAGAGTGAAAGGAGGATATTTGATACAAGGACCTGGCGAAGATGGGTATAGAGTTACATTCAATACCAGCTATGTCCGCTGATCCAGAACGGTTGTTTAGCGGGTAACTTACTCCTACCTGACTGCTTCATTTTCTATTCTAATTATTCAATAGCTCAAAGCTCCTCATAAGCGATCGGCGAAATAGGCTTGGTGATGATATAGTCGAGGCAGTCGAGTGTTTAAAATCATGGACAGCGGAAGGCTTGGTGCTTGGAGGGGAAGGGACGGATATTCACAAGGTTGAGGATGTGCTTGCGGCCTTGCAGATTCATGCCGGTGGTTTTTGAGTTCGATTTCAGCAACAGATTTTATCTATTCTATTTCTTAAATATGTATTCTTTATTTATCTGTTTACGCACATCACACGATTTGCCAAATCAGGGAGATGCAATCATGAAGCTCAAGTTTGTGAGTATACAAGCTGAAAATAATGCAACAGCAAAACTACATAGGGCCCTGCCGGGCCCGGTAGGGCGTCCGGTCCTACCTTGATCTACCATAGTCCGTCCATGGACTTGAAAAAGACGGACTACCACAGGCGGTCCGTCCGGCCCTACCTCCAGGACGGACGGACTGGACGGTTCGGAACACTGACACCCTCTTTGCAATCTTATTGTTCCCTTGTTATTTTCTTCCAACACCTTTCTTCCCCCCCCCCCTAGGTTGTATGTTAGACACAAGGGCCATTTGGGTACAGCAAAGAATATAATGTGCAAGCAATTTCTGATATACAAACGCGACCCGAGAGCTATCCATTAACCAAGGTACTGCGGTGACTAATGCCAATTAAGGATACAGCCTAACGCCGATCACGCTTATATGACGCCTTCCTCTACAGGCGAGCTCTGAGCTCGAAAGTGAAGTCAAGAGGCTGTCCACACTTTTTAGTCTTACTCATTCAGGAAAATTAATACAGCGGGAAGCCGCGAGGTAAACTCCCACTCTACGAGCACCGGTATCCTACCCAGACTTGCCAAGACCGCTTGAACTGCCTACAGCAGCGCTGTGCAATACCCACTGCGAAAGAGTTCGGATGGATATCCCCTACGACCCTGGTTTCCTCTTGCCAAGGAGCAAAGAATTATTTTTTATATATTCCCTTCCTCGGGGCACTCTCTACGATGCTCGGGTCCGAAGTCACGAACTCAGATAATCTCCCGGGCCAGGTGGGAAAATCTCGGCCTATTTGGGGCACCCGTGTTCTGGTGTTGGGGAAGAGGGCGCAGTTAAAGAAGAGGGATAGGGTGCACAATATTTATCGCTGATGCAACAGGTTGGGTGTGTATTTAGGAACAAAAATCAGGGATCCTTTTCCTCGTTGGCATGTAACTCACTAGTAGGGGGCACTGTTCTCAACGAGGACTCAGTCCCTGCAAAGGAGGTACGCAGTGCTGAAGGCCACAGGGTCCCGGCTGGGCGTGGGCTTCTCCGTCCCTAAAACCGAGCTCATTCACTGGAGGACGAAGAAAGACAGGTCTCCTGTCTCCCTAGCCCCGGTGCACCTGGATGGCTCTGTCTTCCCCGCCAAAGCCGAGGTCCGCTGGCTGGGATACTGGTTTACACCGACGATCTTGACAACCCCCCACTTCACCAAAAGACTGGCCAAGGCCCAGGCCGCCTTCGTAGCCGTCAGGAGACTCTCCCCCCCGGGGATGGGCCTCCCTCCCTTCCTGTGCCATCGTTTGGCGTCCTCACTCCTGTTTCCGATCCTCAGCTACGGCGCGGACACCTTCGAACCCACAGTTCATATGACACGAAAACTTTCGGCCTTCTGGCACAAGGTCCAGAGGTGGACCACGAACTGTTTTGCGTGCACCCCGACGGATATCCTGGCTGTGGAAGCCTGCCTCCCCCCACTGGAGCTCCTCCTCGCGTACAAACGTCGTCTAGCAGGCCTGAGAGTTATCCGCTCCCCCCCCGAGATCAACCCGGCAGCCGCCAGGCTCCCGGCCTCACTTCAGACCCCGTCGAAACAACGCCACTCCCCCGACCACAGAGTCCTTTCCCGGGGGAACCCCCGGGCCAGGCTGCCGCTCCCGTGGCTCACGACCAGACCCCCCGCTAAGAACAAGACCCACCTTCCGCTTGACGCCCTCGCCCACTCGATGCTTTTCCTCCTCGGCCCCGACGGCCTCGCCCCCCTTCCGGTCACCTCCCAACACCTGCTGGCTGAGCTGCACCCCGCTCCCCCCCCAGGCCGATCCTACCCACAACTTAAGCTCCGCTGCAAGGCGCTCCTCCTGGAGGAATGGGAACGGGTAGCGCCGGACCCCGCCAGATACGCCTACCGCCCCTCGCTGAAGCCCCATCCGTTTATGGGCCTCTCCAAGTTCGACGCGGGTCGCCTTCACCAGATGAGGTCTAGTAAGAGCTACCTCCCCGCCCACCCCTCATGGGACGACGACGGCCCACCCACCTGCCCCAGCTGCGGCAAAGCCCCTGAAGACTTCGAGCACGCCGTCCTCCACTGCTTAGCGAAGGAGCCTGCCCGGACCCGCCACCTTCAGGGGGTCTCAGAACTCGGCCCCGACGCGCCCGTCTGGTCCTCCACCGCCCTCCTGAGCGCTCTCACCCGTTTTATCAGGTCCACGGCTACGGCCTTCCCCCCGGGCATGTTTTCGCGCCCAACGTCCGCTGCCTCCTCCGTTTCTTCCCGCTCTTCTAATTTAGTTTCTTTTGGTTACTTTATGTGGTCTCAGGAAAGCTAGATTTATGTTTTTGTTTTTCATGCTTGCCGCTGGTGAAAGGAGGGTTTCCTTTGCAGTACTTGGTTTAATTTCGTGCCCATATGTGGGCCTGGGACCGTTACGGCCCCCAGTTGAAGAGAGATGCTCCGGATGTTTCCTTTGTTAGTTCGTTTTGGCTTTTGGGTTTTGTTTTCGCCATAGCTAGCGCTCCATGCGATTTCTTGTACCGTAACAACGAATATATGACATAAAAAAAAAGAAGAAAAAAAGAAAGAAAAAAAAGAAGTTCTCAACGAGGACGGATGACATTTTGTCATCCCGTCCAGTCTTCTTCCAAACTTGCCCTGCAACCCACCGCCAGGGACTAGGGCCCCGCCGCCCCCGCAGGAATTGGCTCACACTAGCCCTCCTGTCATCCCCTGTAGTCTTCGGCAGTCCCGCTATCGTCCCTGATGTTGAAAGTCACCAGACATCACTCACTGGTTTCCAATCATTTTTATATTTATTTTTTCATGCATTAGTATTATAATATTATTTACTACCATTTCTTTACTTTTCTTTTAGTGTTCTTCCTCATCGTTCCTCCCTCCTCCATTGATCGTACCGGCGATCAAAATGCATCTCAATGGCTACTAGAGATTCTGGGGTTGTAACGTTCGAGTGGCTGATCGCACGAAAGACTCTGTCAATAGCAGTTCCTTGTACACGAGAAGATATCCGGAACCGCGGTGATAAACTTCATTCTTCACTGCCATTTTCAGGGTCTACAATATTTCCCATGTATTTTCCACCCCCCGGCAATGTTAGGATATTGGGGGACACTGTCCATATAAGAGACCATTCCCTCCAATGGTTAGAGCAGGATAACACCTCTCTTTTATTATCTTTTACACATATCTCTACTTATTTTTGGCACAAGAAATGATTGAATTGCGCAAAAAGCTCTGCCCGGCAGTCCCCTACGCTAATTTTCTTACATTGTAGGGCCCGCCTTCCTTGCAATAGCGGCTGTCCCGAAGTTTCCCGGACGGGAACGGAGAGCACCTTGCCGCCCTGTCGGACCCTACCGGGGCCCTGGGCCGCTGTGAACACTGGTAGGGGGGGCTTCTTCGTTTTTTTTTTTTTAAAAAAAAAAAAAGAAATCATGTATTTGTTGTTAAGGTACAAGAAACTGCATGGAGCGCTAGCTATGGCGTGAACAAAACCTTAATCTCAACAACCGCCCGCTTCACCCCCTCATGGGAAAAATCCAACTCCTCGAACCCAGAGCACACCCTCCCCCCCAATAGCACCTAAGACGAAAGCAAGACGAAGCAATACCTTCCTCCAGACACGCAAGGAAAGACATGAATAAGAACGAAACCAAAGAAAGAGGCAAACCCTTCAGTGGGCCCACCAAAACAACAGGAAGATTCTTGCGGCACCAAGCGCCGACGGAGAGGAACGGTAAAACTACTGTTGCCGGATGCCTAAGGCATTTCCCCCAACCTATGGGCTTAGGGGTAAGGCCTTGTCACGGGCGGGCTGCCCGGAAAATTGGCGACGCTTCGGAATTTAGCATGGGCCAAGGAGGTAGTGCTATACCATGACACAGCGTAACCTAATGCGAGGTTTGCGACCGTAGAGTAAATCGCGGGAGCGGGAGGAGGACAAGGGGAGTCACCCGGCCAGGAGAGCCACTCAGCAGTGGAGGTGCCAGCTGGCGTGAGGGGCCGTAGGGTGCCAGCCAAAAGGGGCAGATAAGGTGCCAGCTAAAGAAGGACGTAGCAGTACGGTGCAAGCGGATCTAACGCAGGGGAAGCGAGAGAGGGAAGGCTCGCCAAAGTCCGAGAAGTACGAACGCGGAGGACCGAAACGAGGTCACGATTTTTCGAATGCCGACCGTACCGACCGAGCAACTCAGGAGAGAGTGCAATACCAGAGAGCAGGGCCACCACGGCAACTACTTCACCAATAGCACGAGACTAAGACCGCGTGTTGACGAGGAAAAAAGGGTTGCCGACCATGCAAATCGCTAAGCGAGACGCGTCGCGAAGTGCGGGGTAAAGGGTATGAACATCAACGCCAGCGTGCTCAACGAAGACGAACGGAACCAGAAAGGAATCCATAACTGTAACAGGTTTATTCCTGTCTAACGAAAATACAATAGGACCGGCGATAGACCTGCTAGCGCTGGTGCTAAGGGAGGCTTCAAGTGACCGGTAGCTAGAAGGATAATAGTTGAAGGACAAATAGGG
>Ga0307509_10012481_pt1 | contig 10159 bp, 14 predicted proteins | sample 10_EM_MG_FD_202245 | JGI IMG/M metagenome (GOLD analysis project Ga0307509, IMG submission 202245) | Populus trichocarpa ectomycorrhiza microbial communities from riparian zone in the Pacific Northwest, United States - 10_EM | ecosystem: Host-associated > Plants > Roots > Unclassified | place...
CTTATCCCTAGATAGCCGGTTCAAACTGCTGACTACTTACATATTTTTAGCATCACTGCGAGCCTAGCGTGAGCTCTGCAGCAGACAACCCTTATCTCAGACCTGTTATAAACCCTCAGCAAACCCCATAGAAAGCCTGTTACGCTCACCACGATTTTTCTAACTTGTAATATTCCTGCAATGAAAGTGATGATTTCTGAGGCAGACTTAGCGGACACTATCGACCTCTCGCACCATCTCTCCGAGGTATCCAAAAACCGGGAGCTTTCTCCTCTGAAGGGTCTGCAGAAGTACTTCGGAAAACCAGGCATACTCAGTCTTGCTGGAGGTTAGGCTTACCCTTCATCACCCTCAGCTCCCTGATTGAATTAGGTATTCTCGTTAGGGACTCCGAGCCCTGTTTATTTCCCATTCGAAAATCTCAAAGCGGATGCCCTGGTTTTCGACTCCTTTTCTGCCACAACGAGAACTCATAATAAAGGTGCCTTATCTTGGCTGTGGGGCCTATTTTCAAACACCCAGGCATCCACAACCCCCATTTCGATCCCCAAATATGCGGAAAATCCTAACGATATCAATTTGGCTGTATCCCTTCAATATGGACTCGCTACGGGAATCCCGCAGCTCCAAAAATTCGTTCAAGAATTCAGTAGCAAAGCCTACAAACCACCTTACGCTAACTTTGCCACATTGCTTCACACTGGCAATACTGACGGCTGGACGAAGGCTGTCACTACACTTTGCAACCCTGGTGAAGGAGTGCTTACCAGCGAATGGACTTATCCATCTGCGATATCAAGTATGGCACCCTATGGAATTGGTGCGGTACCTGTGGCAATGGATGGTCAAGGAATGTCAAGTGATGCACTTCGTGAGCTTCTAGCGAGCTGGGATGAGCGAACTCGTGGGATGTCAAGGTGCCGTTTCCATGTTTCTAAAAACTTACAAGCCATCTGAACACCATCCCATCTATAGGCCTCATGTCATGTACTGTATTCCTGTTGGACAAAATCCAACAGGGGCTGTAAGGCATTTTATATGGAACTTCTCATTTTGCTAACGTGAACGTGCTCGCAGACCATGCAAAGGCAACGCAAGAAGGAAATTTACGATATCTGCGTCGAGTTCGGTATGTCTAACCCCATCATCAGGCTGAGGCTTCCTCACGACGAACATTGTATAAAACCAGACATTATAATCGTCGAGGATGACCCTTATTATTTCCTCCAAGAAGGACGTTACATTCTTCCCGATCAGCGGGCCTCAGTCATGGAAGGATCGGAGCCTACCGATGAGGAATACATGAGTAGCCTGGCGCCGAGTTTTTTAGCGTGATACCTCTATCCTCAGACACCCTTTCCTTCCTTATTTCGTTTCGCAGATTTGACTATCAAGGCCGCGTTATTCGCCTGGACACGTTCTCTAAGGTTGGTACAAGCAGTGGATCTGCCAGAAAAACTTATACCCTGGTTTTTATTAGACCATTGCTCCAGGAAGTCGTCTGGGATGGTTTACGTGCAACCCACTTTTCGCCGAGAGACTTGAGAGACAGTCTGAAACGTCAACACAAGCACCTTGCGGATTCGGCCAGGTGAGCTCCACTCAATGACTTTCGTCGACAATCGTTGACATTGTCTTCTTTCGAAATAGTCTTTGGTGACCAAACTGCTACTTGACTGGAAATTCACGGGATACTTGCGGTGGTTGAAAGGTATTTTCCATTTCATTTTTGTGGATATCCTCTTACATCCTTTTATCCAGGCCTCGGCGTTGAATATAGGCGCAGGCGCGACTTTTTCATCGATTGCATCGTCGAGACATTCAACATAGAATTAGCGCCGCCGTCTCAGAATATGTTCCAAGGCAGTGAGCTGTACATCGCCTCTGCCTTTATTTCAAGTTCTGTCCCCGAGAAGTGTATCAAAACACCTCTCTTTTCCTTTGTACCCCCAACGTCAGGGATGTTTGTTTGGGTAGGGATGTTTTTGAAGCATTTCCTCATTGGGCGCTGAAAACACACTGTAGTTAAAACTTCATTTCGACAGTCACCCAAAATTCAGAGAGTTAGGACAAGAGGCGCTTGAGATGAAGCTTTGGGTTGCACTGGTAGAGGCTGGACTTCTGGTTGGACCAGGTTTGTCAAGGGTTTTACCATCTGTTCTTTTCTAGCTTATGGTTGCACAGGGAGTATGTTCTCTGCCGATCCTTCGGGGGCCAGTGCAAGCGATCCCGGCCATTTCCGCATCAGTTTTAGTCACGCTGAGGTAACGGACGTTGTCTACTGTTGCTTTACTGAAGCTAATCTTGTCCTCAAACTCCAGTTCGAAGACTTGAAGAAGGCAGTTGAAATTTTAGCCAGAGTTTTGAAGAAATTTTACAGGGATTTTTAGGATCTGTTTAGATATGTATGCAGTTCCCTTTTATCTCGTTGTAACATATACTTGTTACATTAAATTTGGTTGAATTATAATCAAGATGCAGTTATGTCGTATCCGTCTACCTGCCTTAGTTTGCCAAAATCTCCTCTCGGTATATCAATTCGCATGGGCATCCTGCGCGAATGTGGCTGCAACCAGCATTGGGAAAACCAATGTTGCGTCAGCAAAGACCTCGAAAAAGAAGACAAGTGCTAAGTGCAGCTAGGATTCACAGACACACTAGACACACCTTCACAGATTCTGCCCCTGCACGGATTTTACCCCATGAGACTGCCTCATCTGGTCGAGCTCCTGAATCTGATCCGTCGAATTCTTGGCCGGTGTTCTGAGATTCATGTACATCAGATTAGGCCTATATGATAGGAGTGAGTTGACTCACGATGAGAACGGAATAATCGGCCCCATTGCGCTAGTCGAGGTCTTTCAGCAAGGCCAAATAATGGATACGAAAACATAGAATCACAATGAGCATTGCGTTGGCAATCTGATGTTTGCAAACACCCCCACCCAGGACAACCATTCCAGCTTTCCTAGACTTTCGAGATAACTCGTTCAAGTTGCGAATATCCTCCACGATATCCAAGATAAGACCTGGAGACCGGAAGGAGTGGAAATAAATCATATCGCCAATAGACCCGTCTGTGAGAGCTGGGCAAAAGACAGGTATATCGTTCTAGATGATGGATTTAAAGTTGATACCAGAAATATCTCGGTCAGCTGCTCACTTTGTAGGCCCAATAGTAAACAGACTCTTCGTTGTTGATCTCCTTTCCCAGCCTTCGGATGAAAGAGCTTGGTGTCCAAACGACTCCGGTCGCCTTCTGCTCTACAAGCATGGCGTCCAGAATCGGGGTGAGCCAATCCTCAAACTTGCAGTAGTTGTCATTTGGGACAATGAGATTTCCGATGCGATTCATGCCCTTCTTCCTCAGTTCGGCACCGTCCAGGTTGAAATCCGCCAAGTAAGTCTTACCCAGACATTTGATAAAGTCCTCTTCTATCCCACCTGCTGTTGTGACGAGAGCAGCCACATGTCGAAATTTGACAAGATGGAGAATGACCTCGCGCAATCCAGACGAAATCAAATTGGAGGTGTAACCCAAAAAGATGTTACAGCGAGTATTGGCCCGGACTCGGGGATCCAGATATTCCTCGACCTCGTCGTCTAGTATTGGTTCATCAGAAAGACGCCAGGTTCGCTCGGAGATTATCAGGCCTGGTAAAAGAGGATGTCAAGATATACAACTCACCATTTTATTTACAATATGTATAGCCCTACCCAAGCTGCTTGCTTGGAAACCAATTCTTTCGTAGCTTTTCAGGAAACCATCTAGGGTTAACAACTTTTCGAAATCGGGTCCTTGAACAGAGATGGCATCGTTCGGAAGAGGATATGAGGGTTGCAGAATTGCTGCTGCAATTTCATATGGAATACCTGAATCTGATGGGGCCATGTTTGGCAAGTCGAGATAGATTGTTGACTCAAACCTCAGAAATAAACCGTGACCAGTAGTTGACTACTCAGGCGGCTATGCCCAACCTCAAGCTTAACGCAGTTGCGTTCATGTCGCCCCAGAATCATCCCATACTTATAAAGTCATTTGACAAGCAACACGCTATCAAGTACCATTATATTGCACATACCAGTTTGGATGTCATTGAGGAACGAGGTTCGCCCTGCTTACTCCCGGCTGGTGTTCTCTGAGGACAACTAACGCGAAACCCTTCCAAATAGTTCTTGCCGCAGGGAAGGCTTGCGAATGCTATTTAGGACTTCTATTCTCCATGGAAGACGTCGCTGTCTATGGGTATATCACCCCGTTGAAGGTAAAAATCATCATAGCCCTGCCGTTATCGGATTCTGTTGTTCGCGATGCTGAGACCGTTATGGTAAGATGTTCCTGGCCTCCACAAGTACAGTCTTAACATACAAAGTTCAACCAGATATTTAAAGCCTTACACCTGGCATATTACTCATCGATATCCAACCCGTTTCTCAAGTTGAATGAGTCTGGCGATAGTAATAATGATCACTCGTCGCTGCTTGCGGTTGGGGGTGCTAAATGGAAGAACTTTGCGCAGCACATTGATGATATTAACTCCGTTGTAGGGCAGACTATCAATCCCGCAACAAATTCATAATTTCAATATTTTTTAGCATCGGTCCCTGGTCGACACGGTTGATTTGGATTTGTGATCTTCATGTGTTCGACCCAGTCATCAGGACAGGTACCAAAATTGAGAATACCCTTCTATTGACTTAGTCCTTGCCAAAGTCAACCGCGTCTAAGACAGATACGGGGTAGATATACGCAATCACTATTGTAAATATTCAAGTTGGATATCAAAGCCCAAACACTGCACGCTGAAGCTGTTCTAAGTGTTCCTTAGATTCTCTTGCCATCATCCGGACGACCTTGTCTTCATCTGTAGAGGAAACGTAACCAACTGTGATGCTCAACCTATGGAACATATCACGAGGGAAAAAATTTGGGTTTATGGTGGTTTCCTCGTACACGAGCTTCGTCGATGCTGTAATCAGGATCGATAGGAAGTGCAGCGCCGCACGGCGGAGGGAAGCGGATTTCGGGTTCGTCAATGAAAGATTAGAATCCAAAGTTAGGTTCGTTTCTTCACTCTGGTCGCTTTTACGAGCACGAGTGGTGTCAGGTGCATCCGAAGGGGCGGACTGGAGTTTGCGGTGCTCCAAGGGGGCGGATTCAGTCTGAAGCAAGTCTACCAATGACTGTGAAATATCTTCGATGTATGGTAACATGGCCAATGGATAGGTGTTCACACAATCGGCTAGAAGAGCAAGCGAGGAAGTGCGAAGTGGGGTTGGGATATTGGAACCTTTTATGACAGCAAATAAAGGTGGTATTAGCAAATCCACTGTGAACATCAGAGTTAATACAAAATACCATGGTACCAATTCCAACTCATGGACGCACCATATATTCCTAAAGCACTTCCACAGCGTTTAATGACTGAGCTCATCGCTTCCCCGATTCTCGTGCGTACATCTAAGTCCGTTTGTGTTAGATTCCCCCCACCAAGCCCCCCTAATCCGCCTGCGTAATCGCGCACGAGTCCTTGAAGAATGTCCTTCCCAAACACGTCTACAAGAGAAGCCAAGCCTTGGACGGCATTCAGGAAAATATATGAATCTTCATCCTGCACAGACTGGAGGAAAATAGAGAGAATTGAAGGGACTAGGGCTTTGTTAATTTGACGACCCTTTGTAAAGGCTGGGCTGATGAGTTGTCGTAGCAGAAGGAGCCCGTGCGCCCGTACAGGTAGGATGGGATCTTGCAAAAGTTTCAAGGCCTTCTGATACACCTCTCGCGAGTTGTCCTCTAATTCTCTGCTTTTTCTTGAAGTCCTAGTCCAGTCTTGCGAAATATTGGCTAACCTTGCAGTGATGAGAAGCCTGGCCTCCCGTGCCAATGGCCTTAGAGTTGACGATCCTCTCAGAGCTAATGGCTCAAGCCTTGAGAAAATGTCATTAAGGATGGGGTGAGAACGAGCTGTGAGCGTTTCATCTGCTGAGAGTGTTTCAGCAGAGACAATGTAAGTTGAGGGAGTTAGGTGTACCTTCGAGAATTGAAAGAAGAAGTGTAATTGCAGTTTCAATAAGCTCGTCGTCGGGGCCTATAACCTCAGAACCAGCCACTTCGTCGTCACTGTCAGCATCGTCAAGAATATCTTGACATTGCCTTGTCCCACTGATTGAATCCGGCTCTAACTCCAGGCTCGCTGATTCAAACACATGGAAAATGAAAGAGAGGAGATTTGCAGGCTTGCGAAGGATACTGGATGTCGTTCCTTCCGAAAGCCTTTTCTGCATTTGGGTTGCAATCTGTAATTTATGCAGTACCCTATTTACAGATAAAACAACATGAACATCGATAAATATAAATCATAAATGAGAGATCCATACTTCATAGAACCATCACCAGGGCGTTCCTTTGTGTCCCGATAGTTTTCAAGTAGTTTCAGAAAAATGTTCGAAGCCATGTCTCCGCGCTCAAGCTGCTTCAGGAAATCGACAAAATGAACAGGGTCGGGATATAGATTGAATAAATTTATATCGATATCCATTGTTGTGGCCGGATCATTCCCTGGAAGCAGGAGGGATTGCTCTGAATTCTCCTTAAGCCTGTCTGAATTACCCTCTTTGAAAGTTTTTTGCAGGAAGATCGAACTCACGGTTTCGACTTCCAGAATTGACCTTCAAGGTCAAATTTCCAGTCTCCCTCTTTTTCTCCATCCACGATGGACCACAAAATTTGAGTTCCTTTATTCTCATCCACAATTTTCCCCCATGATAATAAAAGCCCTGCTATTGACTCTTTCAATTGCGGATCAGTAGTTTTAAACTTGCTGAGATCATAGGATAGAAGATAAAGCGAAGAAATAATAGGTGAAAGTAATTTGGAGATGAAAGGCGGAGATGGCTCTGTATTGGAAAGCAAAGTTGTCAGTGACAATAAAGCACTTCGGCCCTCCAGGAAGGAGTTCTCTGAGCTCTGGTGCTGGCCATCTGAAAATTCAAGGAAAGGCTTGTGTAGAGAAGCTAATACTGCCTGAGGCGCGTACGTCCAATGTTGTCTCTTTTTCAAGGGCACAAGGGCTCGGAAAATCGTGAACGCTGCTGCTCGACGATAGCTTGTCCGCGATTCCAACATGAGCAGTTTAAACACGCGTGGCAAGATGGCTTGGAAGTAATCCTTGGCATTAAACTCAATGATTGCCAACAGAAAACAAGCAAAATGACACGCACTTCTTGCTTCATGGTTGCAGGCGTGGAGTTCAACGTATGCGCGATTTGCTCAAGCTTCTCGATCCTCGCCCCATCACTGTTAATTTCTTCCCCAGAAAACATGGCCTCGCACAGTCCCCGCACGCCATCCGGTCGAAGGAGTTCTTGTGTAAGCAATGAGGAACAAGCCTTTCGAACATGCGGTGTCGCACTCGATGATAAAATGGTGCCCAGGGATGACATAGTCTGCGCAGGGGTTAACCTTAAAGTTTATGAATAAGTATCTCCATGCATATAATGTCAGCTTACAATCTCATTAACCGTAGCACCAAAGGCCTTGCATCATGTAGAACTGGTAGCGAGGACGCTGATGAGGACTCGGCGGGCCAACCTAATCCAAGAGCTGGAAGCAAGATATCTGTGACATGACGGGATAAGATTGTCGTCGTGATTAGCGTCTGCGAGATCCGTCCTTGGGCGCCATCAGGAAATACGAGGGAAAACAACGACATCAAGAGGGTAGCCAGCAATTGACAATCTCCGTTCTCCAGCGTTAGGTCAATTACATTGGACCCCCTCCCTTCATTCTCAGCAGGCCACATTTGACTCACGCGAGCGAACAGAGGGTCGATGCCCCATTTGAAAACAAGGGAAAGTAACGTCCGGAGGGAGGCTAAGTCGCGTGTACCAATGGATGGTGCTTGGTCAGGCAGTCCATGCTTTCTGGAGGGGCTTCCATGGGGTTCTGAATCGAGAGCTTTTTGGACTCTTTCAACCACATAGAAGGCTTCTGTGGCCGTGAGTAATTGCAAATTGATTGAGCTTGACGGGTCGTTTAAATGATCCAGTGCAGCTTGGTCCGACAAACGTGTATAATACGCTGATAAACGAGTTTTAAGTATTGTGTCAAGGTTGTTGGCCGTGCTGTGTGAAGGTAATAACGCAGCACCGTCAAACAATGCAGCCGAGATCAGGCTTGGTTCACCCATGCGTAGGAGAATAGGAGAGTAAGAATATCGGATAAGGTACGCGCCATCAGCACCCCTTTATGTAAGCAGAAACATTGCTCAGTGGCGACAGCAATTATGATGGCCACATTACACTTTTGCATATTCTGGCATCAGAGATGTATTTGGAGGTACTAGCTCCTCAATTCTCTGGAAGAATTTTTTTTTTAAAAGTGTTTTACCATGAATATTTTAACCCATATTTTTTCAAGACCCAAAAAGCCCCCAAATACCTTACAACAAATTTCGGTTTCCAATTAATATGACATCATATAGCTCACAGCGCAAACCGTTGTTTCGTGACCCGATTTTTTCATGTAAATTGAAATGCTGTGGTGACTTCTATGACATTTGCTTTCTTGAATAAAACTGCTATGCAAAGAGAAAAAAAAGGGGGAGATTTTATAGTCTCGACCCAATCACCCCAGTGTTGTCATTAAGTAAGACTTAAGGGCAATACTTACTTTAGATGTACATCTCACGGAGGATAAGTATTGTAACAGAATAATCTGTATATAGTTACAGTATCGTTATCACTTTGATGAAAAGTTGAAGTACCAGGTATCATCCAGTGGCCTGCCACAGTGTGAGGGTATGAATTAAATACTTGAGATATGCTTGAAGACATGACATATGCGCCGGCATTAAGAAGAGAGAAATATCACACCAGTAGGTGGTACTCTGCCATACTTTGATGCATTGAGGACTTTCCTTCAAGCTGATTGGAGTCCAATTTGCAACAGCAACTTATCCATCTTCTACAACCAGGTGTAGTCTCCTATCACCCGTTACCGGCTGCTAGCATAATTCTGACCTTAGGCCTCCTGTCTATTTTTTCAACCCTAAAGTTAACAGGTGGCAATGTGACTTGCGGTCCTCCCGCATGTGGCTCTCCAACTCAGAGGCAGGGGAGACTTACCAGTCAATAACAGACAAAGTCCTGTCAGGATTCCACTGTCCCCCTGTCCGCAACCACCCATCTGCCATCTGCAATGAAGGTCGGCTCGTCATTATTCAGTTCATCACGCTTGTAATATCCTTTGACAACTGATGGGCCACAGATGCAAATCTCTCCTTGTTGGACCTCCTCGTTGGATGAAAGGTAAGCAGCATCGGGGACATCACGGAACTTAACATGGACAGAAGACACAGCACACCATAATGAATCGGTTCAGGTGGAAGGATGGTGCACATTCCACAATATTCAGTCATACCATGTCCTGTGGAGTAAAAAGAGTTAGATTAAGTTAATGAATTTGGGAAGTATAATGCAGCATAATCACAACCGCAGTCATCAAGAACTCTTGTGTCTCACGGTGGATAGTCGCTCCGCCACTCAGAGCAATACAGAGACAACCTCCAGTGGCTGCGCTGACATGTGAAAGCACAATGATGTCAGAGTACCCCTCCTTTTCAAGGCCATAGTGGTGTCAAATGCCATTGTCTTGATAGCAACCCCAGCATGCACCTTCGCCAGAATACCCTTTCGAATATTTCCCCAAACTGCGGGCACTCCAACCACGATGGAAGGACGGAAAGCGGTAATGTCACCTTTGCAGTTTCGAATGGAAGCATCTGAGGATTTTAACATGCCCATATCACGAAGGCATACCGACAAAGAGCATAATATTATCATCTGGCAACAGAGTGTGGCATGAGAGATTAGGAAAGTTATCGCATGATCGCAATTGAGTTGGAAAGATGAAGGATGAATTTGGTACTAACGCCGTCAATGCTGGTGCCTGCTCCTTGTTTCCGAGGATTTCCTTGAGTTGCTCAGGTATTGACGCAAACAGTAAGTCATTTCTCAAAATTTGTTGAGCATTCATACCATTATTCTGACGTGGGCCAGTATGGTGAATAACATGGAATAAGTTCCATTCATCACATTGTGGACCTGGTTCAGGAAAGTGCCACTGTGCCAGAGAGAAGGGGTTATTCAGAAAAACAGA
>Ga0307509_10012482_pt1 | contig 10158 bp, 7 predicted proteins | sample 10_EM_MG_FD_202245 | JGI IMG/M metagenome (GOLD analysis project Ga0307509, IMG submission 202245) | Populus trichocarpa ectomycorrhiza microbial communities from riparian zone in the Pacific Northwest, United States - 10_EM | ecosystem: Host-associated > Plants > Roots > Unclassified | place...
ATCGAGGTGCTCAGCAACTTTCCTACTCCCGTTGCCGATCCAAAAACCCCAAAGTGTCGCAACAGGCTTCAAGGTCCAGGATGGGCCGGCCCATTTCCTATCACTCCTATCCCTGCATCCGCGCTGCCCCCCTACCCCACCAGACCATTGGTTTATGTATGTGATTGCTCCGAAGAAGCCGGCGGATACTCTGCATCCCATGCTCCTTCTCGCAAACGCAAAGCGACAATCGCGACGACAGCTAAATCTGACACCTCCGTTAAATGAAAGTCCACCCCCACCCAATTTTCTGCCGCTGCGAACGTGGCCTCTAGCTCCACCTCTCAGCCCATCGAGATTCTCACTGAATCAGAAGATGACACCGATATACGACCTCTTCCCAAACCTCGTATCTGTGAATGCTTGCGTCTCCATCTCCAAACACAGAGATCCTCGTCTCCGACACACCCAGATCTGAACCCCGATACCAGCATCGATATGGATACTATTCCAGAGGTTCCTCACAGCTCTCCTCCCACACATGCCTAGCGTCGCCACAGGGTTGATGAGTCATCCAATGTATTGTTGCTATATTTTATCTGACTATCCTGTTTCTTCTTATGGTCTAATCTCGCCACAGGGTTTGATTAGTAGTATGCGCTATGCCCCTTTATTTATGCTATGCCTTTTTATGCACTTTTGTACTAAATACTATGCCCTCGGGGATCTCCCCAGCGCCACTCTGGCCCAATACATTCATTAGGCTATCCAATTAACTTTCCAAGTAAGGTTAAATCTCATGGATTTTCTCAGAGCCCTTCCACTGAATTTCAGGTTAACGACACCCTGGAATTTTTCCAGAGACATTTGTACACCCTTTGTCCATTGAATAATTTCTTTCGTCCATTTGTGCCTGGACTCGAACCTCCAAGTGGTTCGCCTCTTGGTATCAAGACTGTTTGGACACCCTTTGTCCCTTGAATAATTTCTTTCGTCTGTTTGTGCCTGGACTCGAACCTTCAAGTGGTTCGCCTCTCGGTATGGAGCCTGTGCAACAAGATATCGATCCTTGTGCACCGCAGAGCCCTCAGGCAATTTCAGATAGTGAACGTAGTACATCGCACGTATTGTAAAAATTTTCAAGTAGGTTTACTGTTTTGAATGATCACAAACCTTGGATCGTGCTGACTCCATGAAATTGTTTCCAAACAATTTCTACTTGAGCAAGGAAAGCGAATGTCATCTCAACTCACCTAAGATAGTAGATTTTTCTGTAATCTGGCCGTCGCCATTTGTCGTTCATGTTAAGGAGAGAAAACTGTGTTGGTGACTATTTTAGGCAAGTGAGCGCCCACAACAAAAAAGGAAGGATCCAAAATCGCCACTCAAGCGCCTTGAATCCGGCTTTGCAAAGTTTGTCATGGATTAGAAACCTATTTCGAAAGCACAGATCATTTCGGGTTACTAGTAGAATTGCGGAGAAATTAATTGGGCTGCAGAGAGTGGAGGATCAGATACTCCTACGAAATAGCATTTCAATCTTGTTGTCGCACCACCAACCACGATTGTCTGTTTGAGGACATCAGAAGGGTCTCATTTTTACCTAAGTTAAAGTATTAAAGTTAAGATACTCCATGAAAAGAACACCTGAAAAAGCCAAAGACGGGCGAAACTCGAGTGGCAAAGAAACTGAGAAGTTTGTGAAAGTGAAAGTACTTTGCCGAAGTTCATGAAATGTATACCTTGGAGATCGAAAGGTAGACCTAGTCGAATGGAAAAGAAATAGGCATAAAAGAGAGAGTATTTCCCCCATGTTAACACTCCAGTCCGATATGTTTTGCAGATACCAGAGTTGAGGTTGGAGGGTTATGCATACATGTCATCATGCATTTCCCCAACTTCATTTTCAACTTTCGGTTGAATGCACTCTGTCTCACACATTTAAAATGAAAGGGGTAGAACAAGTTCTCATACTTTGGGGGGGCTCCTTGATCCAGAACCACCATGTTCGATGGAAATTCTCACGCACTGAAAAGTGGTGGCTTGCCAGTTCAAGGCGGAGTTTAAACGTGCCCCATACAGAACGATAGCGAAAGCTACTCATTCTCACTTGCACGATGGCTCCGATCGACATCAGTAGCCCCCCGAGTACGAACACCCTCGCGCCTCCTACACACGACGAACGAGACGCGACAACCGACGTGCCACCGAGTGGCGGCCACCCAGACAAGGATCGATAGTGGGCCCTTCACACAAAGGACACGAGGCATCTTCACACAAAGATGCAGAACGCAGATGACTCGTACAAAGAGCGCGAGACGGAGACGTCATCCGAAAGTAAGCATTCAAAGCCCTTTGTCTACTGGCTTTAAAGTTGACGAGGAAATGCCCTTCTGCTCCCCAACCCACTCCCCACCGATAAAGCACCATAACCCACATAAACTACTCTGTTCAAACATGTTCCACATCCCCTCACGATCCGAGAAGTCCAGGGCGACCCTCAAGCCCCAACCCGCACAGCGCTATCAACTCCTCGACGTTGAGCAAGCGGACGAAATGGAGGTTGACGCCCTTGTCACCCCCAAGGCCACCACTACCACGAACAACCCTCCCACCACCCAGCCTGAGTCGCCGACCCCCCAGTCCACCATAGGAGGTACCAGCAAAGCCCTCCCCCCGGGTCTCAATTTCTCAAAGGCAGTTACAGCTGGTACGCTAAACCTCTTATCAAAGACGGCTAAATGACTTACAGATCTATCAGGGGAAAAGGGAAAGAAGCGCGCGCGCGAAGCGGAAGACCCCAACACCAGTCCTTCGAAGCGCATGGAGATGGATACCACGCCCCCGGCATACGGCAGTAACAGCGCCTCCGCCCTCTATAATCCTGGAACCCCAGCCTCCGCTGCCACCGGTATTACTCTGCCCATCGCTACTGTCCACGACACCCCAGCAGCCGCCGTCACCGTTACCCCGACGGCCTCTGCCTCTGCTGCCCTGCCTACCGTCTCCGCCGCCCCAGCCACTGCCACCTCCGCTGCCCCAGCTGCCTTAGGAGGTACACCCACTGCCACCGCTGGACCCAGCGATCCAGGATCTGATGCTGCTGCGACCACGAACAACACCATCTACCACCAGATCGGTCAACCTCACCTCACTGGCCCAAACCCCCTCCCTCCCCCCACAGTTAACGCAGCACCACCGCTGCAGCCCGCGAACCCCCTTAACCAGTTCTACCCACCAGCGAAATATGACCTTGTACCAAGGCCTGTCGGCGGTTTCCCGAGGATTAGGGGTCATACCTACAAGACCCTCCGAGCCCATCTCGATCCCGCTACCCTCCGTCTCTGGGATAAGCAAACCGGCCCAGGTGTTCTCGCTTTCTCCCCGTCTGACAACGGCACTGTCGACCCCGCTAAAGTAATTATCTTCCGCGAGATGCTGAGAGACGCTCTCGCCGCACCCGGTCTTATCGTCATCGCCCCCAGCCTTGTGCACACCCACTACACTGAGCACAAGCCTGTCACCCCATATTATATCGGGGGGATAACCGACTTCCAACGTACCTTGCTCCTCCACTGGAACGTCTGGGCAACACCGAAAACCACTTTCTTCATCGCTCGCAAGGACAATTTCGTCAGCAATTACCTTATGACCCTAGAGAACACCTTCCTTGACAACGATGACGCCTCCACTGCCAAAGTCACGTCGGCCCTTATTACCACCATCTTGGATGACGACCGCCACGTTTTCGAAGACTTCGTCGAGGAAGTCCATGACTCTGCGCATACCCACTACACAGCTGGTGACGTCCTTGACCACATCGTCGGCGGCTTAGATGTCGTCCCTCTCCAGATCACCGAGAGAGGCGCCCCCATCACCCTCTTTAATGTCTACGCCCCCTCCCCAACCCAGGACGGCGACGCCTATGATCGGTGGATTTCCCTTTTCCGGAGCCGAACCTACGAATTCTATGGCACCGCGAACGCCAAGCACCCATACAACTGTGGGACCTGCTCTGGCCAAGATCACCCCACCGGCAAATGCCCATACCACGACCTCCCTGGATGGCACAAGCCCGCTACTAAGGCCTCCAAATACGACAAGCCGGTCAACATGAACGGTAAGGGTCCCTACGATAACGGAAACGGGTCCACCAGCAGGGGCCGAGGGAATCGCGGCCAGGGTCGCGGTGGGGGACGAGGTGGCCAAAACCGAGGACGAGCCAGGGGCGGAAACCGCGGTGGCTACTACTAGACCATAGGTACGACGCGACCCCATACCCCCTTCGTAAACCATCCCCCTTTGCCTATCATGGACTACTCATACACCTATGCCCACTATGAACCACCCATATGCCGTCACGAATCATTCCTATATGCCCACAGAACAAATACATACATATGCCCCCATCCACACCTTTGTAACTAATCTGAGACTACTACCTAACGAATAAGACAATACTTTAGACTGCTATATCCCGTGTTTAATATCATGAGCGTAACTACCCGATACTGGCGCCCCTTGCGAATCTGAGTCGCATACTCGCACACAACGAGGAAGGGACCACGAACTAAATAAGACCCTGACAAGTTACAATCCGAAGGCCCAAATTTACTGACGGTTGCAAAACTGGACAGGAAAGCCGAGGGATAAGGGACTCGAAGGCCAAAACCTTCGAAACGGTGACCTATTTAGGTCGGACGTACCGTGCATAGCTGCTGAAGTCAATGGTGAAAATATGGTGTTATCTCTCAGATCGAGGCACCATGCTAGTACCCTTCTGACAAAGTCCACCCGTTGGTTTCCGGTTAGAAACCTGGCCTGGCTGATGGTTATAAGTTAGGTATCATTGTTATTAACTGCTACAACTACTACTGGCATAGCGGATGGCACCCGCCTAAACAGCCCTCCCAGTACTGGAGGACCTGTCGATCTAGCTGTCGGTCGCAGCTCTGATGAAAGTTCTGGGATAAACTTAGACAGTTCTGTTCACACTTCGGGGGATGCGCGACCTGAGCCGAGTGGTTCCTCTGCGGACTTACCTCCGCCCCCTGGAAATGACCATGGCAATGATGGTCACGCAGACCCCTCTCGGATCCCCCCCGAGCCTTCTGATAACACGAACCAAAGGGATACCACCACCCCTCAGTTAGGGGTAAAAACCACTAGAGCTACCATGAAAATAGCAACGCTGAATATCCGCGGTGGAGGCTCCACAGCTACGCGAGATAAGTGGCAGCATGTGAACCAAATTATGCGGGAAAATAACATCGCTATTCTAGCCATCCAAGAGACACACCTTAATGAAACCAGTGTCAATGAACTCAATAATCAATTCAATCAAAGGCTCCGAATAATTAATAGTCAAGACCCCGTCAACCCAAGCGCGGGTAGAGGAGTAGCAATAATACTGAACAAAAGACTAACCTCTTGGAAACAAGTAATTATAACACATGTTATCCCAGGCAGAGCCCTGCTAGTTAGCCTCCCCTGGAAAGGCGAGTCGACAATAAATGTCCTTGCAATATATGCGCCAAACTCCACCTTAGAAAATGCTGCTTTTTGGGAAGACCTCAAAAATACATGGATAAACGATAACCACCCTATCCCCGACATCATGCTGGGTGACTTCAACTTGGTAGAAGAGGCAATTGACCGCTTACCAGCACACCGCGATAGCGCTCAGGCAGTAGATAAATTTGTAGACTTCAAAGACATGCACGCTCTAAGAGACAGTTGGCGACATCAAAACCCATCCGACGTGTGTTATACCTACACACAGGAAGCTACGCAATCCCGATCGAGAATCGATCGAATCTACACCACACAACCAATATACGCCCACTCGAGAAACTGGTCTGTGGACCACACCCCCATACGAACAGATCACTGCCTTGTGTCTATGGAATTCGCTAACCCAGGAGCCCCCTTCATTGGTAAAGGTCGATGGAGTATCCCCCTCTACCTCATAAAACACAGGAAAGTTATTCAATTTATCGAAGAACTAGGGACCCAACTGGAAAAAGACATGGAAAATGCAGCTGGGGACTCTCGGACCCCCGAGGAAAACCCGCAGAAACTATTCGCCACATTCAAAACAGACCTTGTAAAGAAGGTCAGAGACTTTTCCCGAAAAGAAACCCCCAAAATGGACATTAGAATACTGAACCTCAAGAAGGACCTCCACTCTACCCTGAATAATTCCGAGGACAGTACAACAGACATACAAGCCAAAGCCGCGTACATAGAGGAAAGAATCAAGCAACTGGAGCTTATTAGGCATACTAAGATAAGAGACAACCTCGCTACCAGGGGTAGGCTGGAGAGTGAGACACTCAGCAAATCCTGGATAAACGCGAACAAGGAGGGCCGGCCCCGGGACACCATACAAGCCCTACGGCTACCACCCCTGCCAACAGCCCCACTACGATACACCAGACGCTCTTCTGAAATGGCAAACCTTGCGAGTACATACCACCAAAACCTCCAAGACGACAATCTGGCTCACGACATCACAGAACATGAGTATGAAGACATACTTAGCCACCTCTCACCGCGAATATCCCCCCAACACAAAAACAAACTAGCAACGTACATAACACAAAATGAAATTCAACAAGCCCTAAAAGATCTACCGGATGGGAAGGCTGCGGGTATCGATGGTATCCCCCATGAGCTATGGAAAACACTGGCTGCCCGTTATGAAAACAAAAGGACCCTCAATCAGCCAAAATTCAATATAGTAAAGTGTCTAACGATTCTATACAACGACATTGAGAGACATGGTATAGCTCCCCCCTCTGAGTTTCCTAAGGGGTGGATGTGCCCATTATACAAGAAAGGTGACACGACAGAAATTAGCAACTACCGCCCGATCACAGTCCTTAACACAGACTACAAAATCATGACACGAGCACTTACTACTAGACTAACAGAAGCTGTTCCAAGCTTAATACACCCCGATCAAGCTGGTTTCATGCGAGGACGGCGAATAGAGGACCAGACAGAACTAGTGAAACTGGTACTCAATAATTGCGAAGCTAATGAGTCAAATGGTGCAATAGTGTGCCTCGATCAAGAAAAGGCGTATGACAAAGTACGCCATGACTTCATATGGAAGACTTTAGATAAATTTGACTTCCCAAAGCACTTCACAAACACTATACGAGCACTATACGATAATGGAGAAACTGTTGTTATAATAAATGGTGTAATTAGCGACCCATACAAAGTCACTAGAGGCGTTCGGCAAGGTGACCCTCTATCATGTCTAATCTTTAACTTAGCCATAGAATCTCTTGCCTCAATGCTACGATCCTCTGACCTACAAGGACTCCGTATCGAAGGAGATGTCGAACGCTTGATAACTACTCTATTTGCAGATGATACGACAGTATACCTGTCAGAAAATGATAACTTCGGAAAGCTGCAGGAAATACTGCAGAAGTGGTGCCGGGCCTCTGGAGCAAATTTCAATGTAAAAAAAACTGTAATACTACCAGCGGGCACACCCGAATACCGGAACACCGTATGCGAAACAAGGAAACTTAACCAAGAACACACCCCAATCCCAGGGGAAATAAAAATTGCCAAGGACGGAACCCCGGTTCGTGTTCTGGGGGCATATGTTGGTAACAATGTAGACCAGACTGCAGTGTGGACCCCGACCCTTGAAAAAATCAGTGCAAGACTACAACAATGGGCCAAAAGTCACCCGACACAAGATGGTAAACGCTTAATCATCGGCATGGTAATTGGAGGACTGACACAGTACCTCACACGGGTACAAGGGATGTCAACCGAGGTCGAGACTACCATCTCTCGTAAAATCTCAAAGTTCCTATGGGATGAAACCTCACCAATGGTGAATGCTAGTATAATGTCCAGCCCAATAGAATCTGGAGGAAAAAAGATCCTCAACATCAAAGCGAGAAACGAAGCCATTGAGCTCATGAAGCTAAAATCATATCTCCAGCTGAATAAGAGCCGCCCGAGGTGGGCAAAAGTAGCTGATGCCCTTATAATGAATAACATCCCCAAAGCCCAAAATGTACGAGATACGGAGGCAAAACAGAATACCTTCCTGCAAACCTGGACAGTCAAAACCGGAACCAGATCCCAACTGCCTCGGAGCCTCTCCAAGATGCTCCAAACAGCGAAGAAATATAATGTCGACCTGAATCCCCCTCTTCCCAGTATGGCCCTACGAAAACAGATGCCGGTGTGGTTCCACAAAGGCCAAAACCCAGAGACAAACCCCAGAAATAACGGAATATGGGCAGACTGCCAACGATTGACACATAACATACGAACTGTTGGTCAAATGGAGGAATATGCAAATGAGACGCGAGCACTCAGACATAATATGAGGATAAACTGTGCATGTAACCCATGCAAAACTGCCAGAAATAAGGGCTGTCCCAACCCTGCCAAATGTCGTCAAGCGGCAAAGAAAATTCTAGAATCACTACACTTAAAATGGAGTCCATTAGCCCAGGAAGATCTTGGCCGCCTCAAGCTCAGTGAAGAACAACTACTGGAAAATAGTAGTGCCTGGGAAAAGGGAGACGACATTATCTTTGATCCCTCCATAATCTCGACCTCCGAGCTTACAGAGGAATTTAGAGTCTTCGTTGACCATCAGAGAGTCAGACAATCCCCTGCAGTACGCGAACTGGTTGATGAACCACAGGAGGATGTAACAGTCTTAATACACACACTACAAGTGAACCAAGGATACGAAGATGCTAAGTCAGCCTACACAGTATGGTTTGGAGAGGACGACCCTAGAAATCTAACAGAACGAACAAGAGGAAAAATCATAACAAAAGAGGCCAGCGAATGTCAAGCAGCTCTGTACGCCCTCACGCGAATCCCAAGTCAAGCCAGAATGACTATGGTCACCTCCTCAGGCTACCTTAGACAAACTCTAACCAAAAACCTTAAAAAGATGGAAGACAGGAACTGGATGCGAAGTCCGAATGCAGAAATTCTCCAAGCTCTAGTAGCCACTCTCAGAGCCAGGGCTGGTCTTACAAAGATCGGGCAGCTAAAAGACAAATCCATTGTGGCCAACCTGAAGGAACGTACCATGGAAGGTCTCTCGAAACAGAGAAATGACGAAGAGCCAGCTCTGACAGCACCTGAAAGTTTTCAGGTAACAGGAATCAAGCTAAGTTGCGCAACTCAGTCCACACTGTACCAAAGTATTATGAGAGTGAAGAAAGAAGAACCGAGAGCAGCCTCGGTCTACAACCTGGGCATTACGCAAGCATGTATAGAAGAGCTTACTGGAAAGTCTCCGACACACGAAAGAATCTGGAAATCAATAAAGAACAAAACCTTCCCACCACGAATCCGGGCCTTCCTGTGGAAAGCCATACACAGTGCATACAAGTGTGGGAAGTACTGGCGAAATATCCCAACATGCGAGGAGAGAGGCCTCTGCCAAGTATGCGATAGAGTTGAGGAATCAATGGAACACATATTGACCGAGTGTCAAGCCACAGGCCAAGCAGAAATCTGGAGATTAGCAGAAGAATTATGGGCCCTCCGAGGTCTGCCATGGACCCAGCCCAGATTCGGCACCATCCTAGGTTGTGGCCTAGCTGCATTCCACTCAGAAGGAGGGGACCAAAAACTCACCGGCGCAAACCGCCTATATGCAATACTGATGTCCGAATCAGCCCACCTGATATGGAGGCTAAGATGTAAATGGAAGATCTCAGAGGGCGCAAGTCAAGAAAAAATACTAAGCAATGAAGCAGTTAAGGATATATGGCTGCAGGCAATAAACAGGAGGTTGCAACTCGAGATGCTATCAACAGATAAAGCTCGGTATGGGAGAAGAGCGCTAAAATCCACGCTAGTAGCAAAGACGTGGTGGGGAGTACTCAGAAACCAAGAGCTCCTCGATGACGATTGGCTTAAGGGCACCGGGGTTTTAGTGGGTATAGGAGACAGACCACCAGGACGCAACAGATAAGCTCTCCAAGCCCCACACTATTCATACCGGATGTGCAGTAATGCATTTCCTCGGGTGGACTTGTTCCCATGAAGTAAATACTTCGCCAATCAGCTGACTATTGAGGATAACCTTGTTAACTGTCATACGTCGTTAAAGCTCCACAAAAAAAAAAAAAAAAAAAAAAAAAAAAAATTAAAGGGGTAGGCCAGGCA
>Ga0307509_10012483_pt1 | contig 10158 bp, 9 predicted proteins | sample 10_EM_MG_FD_202245 | JGI IMG/M metagenome (GOLD analysis project Ga0307509, IMG submission 202245) | Populus trichocarpa ectomycorrhiza microbial communities from riparian zone in the Pacific Northwest, United States - 10_EM | ecosystem: Host-associated > Plants > Roots > Unclassified | place...
GCCGGTGGAAGCGTTTTTCCTTATGGTTTCTTTTGGCGTTGTTTTTCTACTTGGTATTTGCATGGTACTTGTTTTCCTTTCTTCCTTAGTTGTCATCAATATACTTCTTTCGCTTTGAAAAATTGGGTGAGGATGATGACCGATCGTAAACGTGAATGCTAGTTTCAAAGAGAGAATTGAAGTATATCAAGATAGACTCTATTCTGTGACAATACAAAAACAATAACTCCTCTCCCAAGAGTACCCCTAACACGGTCGAGCCATTCCCACAATTTCTCATATCATTCTCTCACCCCTCGTTCACCGGCTTTTTTCTTCCCCGGCTTTCTAAGGGTTGTACCCCCGCTTCTCGCATCTTTCACTGGATTCCAGGCTCAACAGTCGATTGTCTGATATCCCTCTAGCATGTTCTGATTTGGGGAATTTGTACAGGTAACATGGGGTAATGTTTGGTGATGAATCGAGAACGAGCGCGAGTGGTTAGAAATGGATTCGTTATCTCAGAGCGGCGAAGGGAGGAGATATCGGGAGAGGATTCAGCTAGGCCCTACAGCATAGACCAGGCGCAAGGGTCCTTGGTTTCTCGCCCCCGGGGGCCCTTGCGCTGCCTGCCTGTCCTTGGCAAGCAGTATCCGGAAATATGAGTGGTGAATATATGATACGCACGGATCTTTCGCCAGATATTTTGCCAACCCCTTCTTCCGGATACTTCTTTCCTAGAACAAGCGCGTGCGCCTCATAAGAGTGAATAAAGGGCTCCCACTTTAGTTGACGCCCTTACTTGTCAAGCTATGGACATCATTTGGACAACCACCAAGCAGGATGAAACATCGGGAATCCCAGATATTGTTAATTAATTTGAGCAAAATTTTACACAGTTGGTATCAAGCGAACAGCATAAGGATAAATACCCCCTAACTCCTTGGAAATATTATTGGTCGAGCAGTGGACATTATAATTAACCCATAAGAGATCCCGGACCTCCTTGAACAGAGCGATGACCAGGGGATGGAAATCAACTAACTCCAAAGAGTTCCCGGCGGCTCTATTCCTTGTGATGCTGAACTGCCTGGCTGAAATGGGTATCTTGAGCTCTCCGCATTACTCTATCAGGTCTTGAAGTTAGGACGTGTGCCCAATTCCTTTCGAATAGCGATGCCCCCGCCTCGCAGTTTCTGGACTTCGTGATAAACCTCCCAGCCACGCCGTAGAACATCCCCAACTCTCTCCCTATGAGCCTTTAGTTGCCTCTCGATTTGCTTAACCCAAATGGTCGCACAAGGTTTGGACCTAGGCCATGCAATTCATCAATAGCATGGGTCCCTGAATACCTGTATTACTACTAGAATCGCTCATGGAGAGCCGCAATATCAAGTTTAAAACCGCCGATGAGCCATGCCTGATATTTCAGAGTAGAACCCTGAATCTTTCGTCGCACAAAGAGGGCATTATTTTGAAAACATCCGAAACACTATAGCTGTTTTCATGATCGCTGGCCTATCCGCTAACCGGGCAACGATGGAATTCGGAACGGAAGTTTGCTCATTGTATGCATTCACCGCCGCGATCCAGATCTCTATATTTTCGAGTGACACATCCAAAACGTCTACTTCCTTTAGAATAGCAGAAGTTTGGGAAACCTCCTCTACTGCGTCGACATCGCCGGTGTCTTCCTACAATGCTTCCCCCTCCTTCCACCTCGGGTTGGCCCCATTCTGGTACTAGTTAAGGCCGAGACTGTTTGCAATTTTTTCTTTGCAACTTCTCATGGCTGTGTCGGAGGCATTTGACGTAAGCTAACCTTTCCAGGGGTTTGAGGTACCCGGCTGCTATGTCTGCTGGAACAAATTTCTCGGATCGTTTCTTCATCCCCTCTGTAGAAGTATTAGTAAATTATTTAGTCTTTTCTTCTAGAGGTCCCTTCCACCTCCAACATTATTATACTCTAAATTCATGAATCCCCTCCAGCAGATCAATGAGTGGATTTGGGGATCCGAATCTGCCACAATCGCCCCGGCCAGCGGAAGGCCCCACCAAATACGGGAAGGACAAATCCGTAATACTTTGTCGAAATGTGCAAAAATCCCGAAGGTCGCATCCTCAAACTTAGCGGGACTTGTTGCAAACAATAGGTGGCCAGAGGGGGTTTCACGCCCCAGTTGGCATGCTGAAAACTACACCACTTTTCAGACTGCAAGCGATTTCCTATCGCAATTACTAAAACTTTAAGTTACATTTCAATCCGGACGGATAATGAGTTTTATTATCCTGCTTGGCTCCAGTCTGACACCCTCAGTACTGGGGATCAAGATGTCAAAGCTTTTTAACCTTCCCTAGAATTATATCTACCAAGTCAAATTATTTCCTACTTTAGATAGTAATGAGTCCGGAGACTTCTAGCCCCTGTCTATCCCATCACTAACCACCCTACCCGAGTCCCCACAAGGCACCCAGCAAGGCATCACAACCCGCGATAACGCGCGATGATCCCCCCCAAACACCAAGATTCCAACAACGTTGTCTCCAGAGCCCGAGCCGTCAGCTGTCGACTTGCGTCCAACCCGCTAGTTCTACCCTGGACTCACGGATCTTGGCGCTAGCCCATGCACCAGGTAACGCAAGGGCTTGCGCTACTCACTAGTCTTTGGTAAGAATATCCCCGTGGCCGAATATTTTGTGGGGAAATATCGGCTGGCGGAGGCATTCTTGGCAAAAACACGAGAGAGAAGTCTGCTGCGTCTTCTGGGCCACGCGGGAGTGAATATTACAAGGGGAATGCAACAAACTACAAATCATACTCCGGTGGCCCTAGAGCGACCCGGCGATTGTCCGCCCCATCTGAAAGCTCGACATTATCCTCTGCTGTTTGGACAGACTGGCCGACTGGGAGCACTGCCGGTAATGGCAATTAGCCATTGGAGGTAGGTACCCGTAACAGCGGGTGTTCACAGGACAGTATGGGGTTTTCTTTTCTTTTCTGTGCGATGTGTTCGGCCCCCCTGTCTAACGTCCTGGGAGCGGGCGCACAGGCCCGACGGGTATGGTGTACACGAAGTAACAGCCCCCGCTCGCGGTCATAACTCTGGTAGAGATGCTCAGAGCGTAACACATGTCCCCAGCCGTCCGGGGGGGGCAGCGGGGGCAAGCAGGGGGGCTTCCAAGAGCCTTAGACCGGACAGGATAGCTATCTGTAGTCTGTCCAGGGATATCAAAGTTCAGGACGACTCCTCGGGCCTGGCTCCAGGCCCCACAGGGTGTGACGGGGGTGTTTAGGGAAAAAAGGGGAAGGCGGGGGAAGGGAGGTGTCTGGCGCGGATGGCGGAGGACTACGGGGGACCAGACTAGAGGAAATATATTCTATAGTTCATAAAGTTTCCCTTGACTTTCCTTTATCACTTTTCTCACTCCGGGCTTTCTTTAACTTTTACTCTTCTTCCGATATCCGAGCCAATCAGGCTATCCAAGTATCGCACAAACACCGATAAGGCGTTGGCATGATCAAAGTGCATGGGGTGTGCGGGTACCGGTATGCCAGTGCGCAGGGGGGAGGAAGAACTACAGCCACCACCAGGGGCATGGAAAACTGGGCGGGCGGCGAACAGGGGTCCTTCATGGGCGCAAATGGATTTTTTAAGGTTAGGGTTACAAAAGATTCCGAGGAATTAATCCCTATTAGCCACCCGTCCAGATTCGCCATGCCCCCGGCTGTGACAGTAGTGAGGAAGCTTGGAAGGGGACTCAGGGCGAATATTGAGGAGGGAAGAAAAATTCTTCGCAGTAAGAAGTTTGTGTCATTGTGTATTCCTTGTCCTTCTCCGGCGTTGCCTCGGGCATGGCTGCCAGGGTTTTCTTGTGACTGCCAACTCCTACTTATACAAGGGTGCGCTGTCTCTTCCTTCCCAACTACCACTTCTTACAAAGAAACAGACTCATCAACACCACCTCTCTCATATTAAAACTATGGCTCTCTCAGAGCCAACTCCTACCACCCTACCCACTTCCACCCAAGAAATTATTGTCGTTTCAATCAGCGACCTACACACGATCCCGTTATCCAAAGTACACATTCCCCTCGGCGACATCCTCATCGTTGCCGGAGACCTTTCCGAAGGCCGCCCAGCACAACTCACGCAGCGCCTGTCTGAACTGCACGCCCTCCCCCACACCATCAAGATAGTAATCGGCGGTAATCATGACCGGGCGCTAGACGCCAAGTGCGATGCACGTGACGCCGCAATATATGACGACTTATACGAGCGCCAGCAATGCCGCGCAGCTTTCCGGGAAGCAAATAAGTCGGGCATTATATATCTCGAGGATGAGAGCACGGATGTGACGATTACAGGGCGGACATTTAAGATCTTCGGGTCCCCAAAATCATTGGCGACATCGACCAATACTGCTTTTGGATACTCGGAAGAAGATAGCTTCTCATCGTGGGAGATTGTTCCTCCCGACGTTGACATTCTGGTGACACATGGGCCTCCGGCAGGGTATCTTTCTGATGACAGGAACGGGTGTGTTGAGTTGCGGAAGGCGCTATGGAGGGTTCGCCCAATGCTTCATGTATTTGGGCACGTTCATTCATCCTACGGGACTATTACTCTCAAGTATGATGATGCGCAGAAAGAGTCCGAGGCCCAGCATTTGAGAAGGATTTCAGAGGTCTGCGACCGGCAGAAACTATTGCAAGCGGCATCCGGGGGTCGATATATTCCCCCACATCTTCGCTCCAAGCAGTTGGCTGGATCGGGGGCTACAAAGTCAGAACGGGTTCCCCCAATTTTACCAGCTAGGGATCCGCTTCTTGAGACGCCCATTCTAGAACAAGGAAGAACAATACTCATTAATGCTACGGTTCAGACTTCAGACACACCGCGGGCGGCAATTGTGGCCAAGATACCAGGATAATACCCTTTCTCCCCTCTCTCCCAAGGCAAGGGACCAGAAGGCGGGTTCGACGCGGGGTGGTTAGGGACACCGGGATAGTGGCAATCTGGGAATCCCGATTGATACGCGATGCTAGGAGCAGGTTTAGAAGGGTAGGGGTATTCTGATGGCGTATGATGTTATATTAGCTTTTTTTTTTGTGCTTTTTGACTAGTCTGCTTCCCCGTCTAATTTACTCCCCGGCCAAAAACGTGATACCCAATCCCCGGCTAACGCCATACCACTGCAAGCACCCGACCCTTCTCAAATATTCCCAGTTGATACCACCTCCTGGGATCCCACATTCCCTCATGCGATCCCTACCCCTTTTTTAGTATCGCACCAAAATTAGCGAAGCGACCCCTAGCCCCACTGCTAGGACGTTTTACCTCTCTTGCTTAACTTATCCAGTGTTCCCAGCCGTCCGGTAAATCTGTCTTTGGGGTAGGAAGGGACGGACTACGGCTCATGGTTCATCCTTTTGGGGGCTCTAGGATGGACTACTCCCTGGAATGTGAGCACCGGACGGACTACAGGGGACTATAGTCCTATAGCTGGGACCTCCTGTACCACCGCAAACTGAGGTCATGCACCTCGGGACGAATCATTAAAATATCATGAGACATCACTCGTGCAGTCCCCTACTCTCCGTGTTGAGATTTTCCCCAATGTGCGGAAGCGAAATGGTAAAGACTATTTGCGCAACTTGAACTCGCTGTGATATTCTTGCTTCTTGCCATCAACCAAAACAAAAGGGTCGAAGGGCCGAATGTAAATAGAGAACTTCAGTGACCTCATCCCTTATGGGAAAGAACCTGTTTCCCATCATCGGCCCATACCGCATGATGAGTTTCAGCCGAGTATACACCTCCAAACATGGAGAGTGCAAACAACCCTAGCGGATACGAAATAGCCCCAGTATAGCCAAGAATCAACCAACCATGTCTCACCACCACATGAGAGATAACCACACAGAAAGGAATGATATAGGGAGGAAATGCTTGCGACAAGGCCGTTGTTTGAGAACAATAGAAGATAGAAACAAGAAATTCAACACTCCCCAACCGTCCTCCACAGACCCCGTCTTTCCCACACAATCCCCGGGAGTCCCCTACGGTCCCTAAATGCCCCTATCCCACCGTGTAGGGCCCGCCGTCCAGCCCAATGAGGGCCGTCCTCCACTTTGACCTCACAGGAAAGACTGCAGATGCCGTCCCGTCTCGTCCAAGTCTGTTGGCAGTCCCCCGCCGGGCCTCTCGGACGGTTGGAACCCACACCCATCAATTTTCCCTACCCCTATTGACATAATTTAGCTAGTTTTGGTTAGCTTACTATAAGTTTAGTATATGTGACTGTTTTGCTGAGCTCATAGTGACTGCTGTCCTGGCAAGCCACACAAGTGGCCCCTTCGGCACATCTTCCCATCATTGGTCGTGGTGCTTTTATACCGAGGCCTCCGGTGACAAGTGAGCTCTCCGAGGACACAGCTTCCACATTAGTTGATTTCTTCCTCACTTCTTTTATCCTTGCCTATCGCTTCTACTACCAACGCATTGAACTGACTACCTCTGATCACAATCGAGCAAGTGCGGATTCCTTCCTCTCCCCCAAGGTGCAGATTGCCTCTCCTGCGAGCCACGGAACCTTGCTAATCCTTTTTTTACTCATTCGTAGCCGCATTTGGTCCTCTAAGTACCGTGTCCACCAGCGGAACCGGTTCACAATACCAACGTTATGCCGGACGATTGCAGACGAACCCCACTCTCTTCGGATATCGCGGACGCGAACGATTGCGCGGCCAACCTACCACGCGGAGGGGGAAATTTCGACCAGAGTGTGACAAACAAAGGGGATGCTAATGATGGTCGTGCTGGAGTCAAGCTTGTGTTAGGATGGAAATACCTCAAGCCGGATATGCCTGACCATAGTGGCCTAACACCCCTTTTGTGGGCGGCTAATTTTGGGTATGATGAAGTAGTGAGGGTGCTTCTAGGACGGAAAGATGTCAACGCGAATATGCCTGACAATGATGGCCGAACACCGCTCTCCTATGCTGCCGCCTGTGGGCATCTTTCAGTTGTCAAGCTGCTCCTAGAACAGCCGGATATCAATGCCAATACTATTGATAGATTTGGCCGAACACCGCTCTTGAACGCAGCCCAGCGTGGGTTTCATCTAATAGTACAGCTACTATTGGAAAGGGAAGAGGTCACCGCTGGTACTACGGACATTGATGGCGAAACACCGCTCTCCCTGGCCTCCCAGTTTGGGTGTTATAGGGTAGTGAAGCAACTGTTGAGAAGGGAAGAGGTTACCGCTAGCACATCCAACAGATTTGGCGACACACCACTCACATATGCTGCCAAGATTGGTGATGATCGGGTGGTTAAGCTACTGCTGGCACGGGAAGAGGTTAACCCTAATATGAGAGATAGAGATGAGCAAACAGCCCTCTTTTGTGCTGCCCAGCGTGGGTTCGATCGAGTAGTAGAGCTACTATTGGAGCGGGAAGACATCATTCCAGATATCCCATCCTACTCTTACCAAACGCCCCTCGCCTGTGCGGCAAATCACGGGTTCCATCGAATAGTAGAGCTACTGCTAGAACGAGAGGATGTCTACCCTAATATGACCGATCTGGCTGGCCAAACACCGCTCTCGTTGGCTGCGGCAGGTGGCCATGATGGAGTATTGGAAATACTGCTAGGGCGAGAGGATGTCAACCCCAATATTCGAGACAACGATGGCCGAACACCGCTTTGGTGGGCTGATCATTCCGGATGTCAGCGAGCAGTGAAGTTACTGCAAGCCCACCAATCTGCGAACCCTAATACAGTTTAACCCTCCCACAAGGAGATCTTTGCGGTGGCTCTTGAAAACCCATATGCACTGCTCATCGAGCGTTCCCACAAACATCCCAACCAATCTATACTGCTAGCTCCTTCTTACTTCTCTGAACTGCCTTCAAATCACTCTCTGGAGCGCCCGACAAGCCATCAGAATACCTCTCGCTTCTCTTCTTTCCATCTCACTTCCTTGCAAGTTCTACTTTACATTCTCTCTTGCAAGTCATTATTGTTGAGCACCCAAACCAGTAATCTGCCATACATAAAACAGCTAAGAATTTATTGTTATCAACTATTATTTAAGTGAGGATTACGAGCTTCATCAAGGCCAGACGTGTGGGAAAATGGCTTGGGGTTATCAACGGGATTCTCCCTCCTGTGCCTTGAATTTATTTTATTAATTAACTATCCTGTAACCACCGTCTATAGGGATTTAGATGGGAATTATTTCCTTGTTTCAAGTTCTCTCTTTTTCGGTTTTTTACTGTCCTTCAATTGATACTCCCTAGCAGGGTTCCGAATAGTCCGACCGGTCAAGTCTTGGAGGCAGGACCAGACTGGCCCGCCCTGGTTGATGTCGATGACTGGACCCGACTAACTTGGGTGGTCTGGTCCGGTTTGGACTTGCCCCAGGCCAGTCTTTATAAAATATCGTATGAGAGTCAGAATGGCACCCTGGCCAACACTCCACTCGCTAAGAATATATGTATAGCTATAGTAGGATTTTAAGGCTGCTTGCCATGGGATAAATCAACAGGTCCTCAATACAGGTTAATAGAACATCCTGAAGAGGGTAGCATGTGATGGAAATGCAATTACCCGATGGATAAGTAGCATCGAATCGAATACCCTAATATTGTGGCTGTTGGCCATGTAATATCACTCACTTAATGCACGAAAAATAGTTCGATACTTGAGACCCTATTTTGGCCACCCCTAATGAAAGCTAGGCACTACCTCCACCGTATGATATAATCCATGGAAACAATAAGTTTTATTAAGAAAAGCTTCATTTGAACATAATATATTATGATAAAAATAGCATATACTATTGCTTGGCGGGCCTGGTCGGACTGGTCCCGGTCGAGTCGGTTTCAATAACGCTGACTGTCCAGTCAGTCCAACCATTAGACTAGACTTGACTTTCGACCGGACTAGCTAGTCCAGTCCAGTCTTCCGCTGACCATTCGGAACCCTGCAAGGTTTACTACCGTAAAAGCTCGGATAATTGAGCCGTGGGCTAGAAGTCAAGAATTCCCTTCTCTGGAACAAGCGCAAAAAACACAGCAAAAACACAGCACCTTTCCCTCTTCCACCACAGAAAAGAAAAAGAAAAATTCTTGACCCCACCGAGAGGGGAAGGTCCAACAACATAGCACACTGTTCAATTATTCAAGTTTCTAAGGCAGTCATTGTAAGTAAACAAGCGAGTTGTGGTCTGCGTGAACAGAGTGAATGTCCAGTCGAGCCTAGGGGGGAGTCATGGTGGGCAACTGGCAGGTCTATGAGGAAACGCTCTAGATGAAAGGAGATGCCAGAGGATAGTGGGTGATGGCGGGTGACGGCAGGGGACTGTGGGCAAACACTAGTGAAAGTAATGCAAGACAGGAAACAGTGGGTGCTAGCCGGTTGGAGTGAGGGATAATGACAGCAGGATACGAAGTTCGACTTCAACTATTTTTCCTATCCAGCCTCCGCATTATCCCCAACAGCCATTCGGTGTGCTAATTCCACTTGAGGATTCCACACCACAAGAACCCATTTGGAATTTTGATGTTAGCATGATTCCCGGCATTTTTTTTACACTCCCGAACTCTGCACTATTCGCAGCATGGAGGAGTCCCTTGCTCAACAGTCCAAATACAAGAACTCGGAGTCGCGCCCCGAGTGATCTCGTATTCTCGCTCCATGAATTGTGGGAAGCCGATGCGAGACATTACACGGATAATATCATAGTGGGGCAACTGCGGTGTCCGACTTCCTCCACTTTGAATCCTCGCGCAATTTGATTGGAGGACGAGACGGGACGACAAAAAGGCCTCCGTCTTCCTCCGAGCTCAGGATGGATGAACTTCCCCGTCGGCAATTAGTGACAAAATGCCTTCACATAATCCTTTATTTCCAAAACAAGACCTATTTTTCGACACTTCTTTGCTATGTTGCATGATTTACTTCAGCCCTTACATTATTTCAACCTACCACGCCGGGGGACGCTTCTTCCGCACAATAGTTATTAATTCCCCGGTTAACCTAAATTAACTGTGCGAAAACATCCCCCTAGCACTCGTACGAGCGGAAGAAAAAAAGAATACAAATATGCTATAGTATGTCCTTTGGCTACTCCCCCCCTTTTCCTTCCTCGTAATGACAAATTCACTTCTTA
>Ga0307509_10012484_pt1 | contig 10158 bp, 8 predicted proteins | sample 10_EM_MG_FD_202245 | JGI IMG/M metagenome (GOLD analysis project Ga0307509, IMG submission 202245) | Populus trichocarpa ectomycorrhiza microbial communities from riparian zone in the Pacific Northwest, United States - 10_EM | ecosystem: Host-associated > Plants > Roots > Unclassified | place...
GATGGAGGTTCAGCTTGCTGCCGCGCGCAGCAGCCGGTCGCGCACGCCGTCCCATTCGGGATCGGCGGGCGGCTCCTCGACCCAGATGAGTTGCACGCCCTCGGCATCGAGCTCGCGCAATACCGAAAAAAGTTCGTGTGCCGCCTGGTCCGGCAACGCAGGCATGCGCCGATGACGCACGCCGTTGGCCGCACCCAGCGGCACGCTGCGCGAATATACCGCCAGCTTCATCGGCTGATCGCCGAGCAATTGCAAAGCCGATGTCAACATTTGTAGCGACATCAAGCGCAGCTTGGCGTTGGGTGCGTAGTGCGCGGCGAGCGTGCCGGACGCGCGCGGCGCGTCGGCATCCGGCGCCAGCAGCGGCTCGCCGGCCGCCGCCTCGATGCGCGCGCGCGTCAGCACGCCGGGGCGCAGCAGTACCGGATGGCCGCGCGAGCAGTCGACGATGCTCGACTCGATGCCGAGCTCGCAGGCGCCGCCGTCGAGCACCGTGAGCGCAGCGCCGAATTCGCTGGCCACATGCGCTGCCAGCGTCGGACTAATGCGCCCGAAGCGGTTCGCGCTCGGCGCCGCAACGCCGGCGACACCGCGCTGCTGCGCCGCCGCGAGCAGCGCACGCGCCACCGGGTGCGAAGGGCAGCGCAGCCCGATGCTGGACTGGCCACCGGCCGCCGCCGCGGCGAGCCCGTCGGCGCGCGGCAGGATCAGCGTCAGCGGGCCGGGCCAGAACGCGTCCATCAGCCGGCGCGCCACGGCAGGCACGCTGCGCGCGAAGCGCTCGGCATCGCGCGGCTCGGCGACGTGCACGATCAGCGGGTGATTCGCCGGCCGGCCCTTGGCCTCGAAGATCTTCGCGACCGCCGCGTCGTCGTCGGCACGCGCGCCGAGGCCGTAGACGGTCTCGGTCGGGAAGGCGACGAGTTCGCCGGCCGCCAGCAAGCCCGCGGCCTGCTGCAGCGCGAGCGCGTCGCTGCCGTCAAGCACCATGACCGGCTACCAGGCAGCCAGCCCCAGGCACGCAGCGGCGGCGCGGGCCGTGCTGTCGGCCTGGTCGGCGGTGGCGGCCGTCACGGTCAGGTGGCCCATCTTGCGACCCGGCCGCGCCTCGGCCTTGCCGTACAGATGCAGGTGCACGCCGGGCAAGGCCAGCACCGCGGACCAGTCGGGTTCGCCGCTGGCGGGCCAGAGGTCGCCGAGCAGGTTCAGCATCACGCAGGGCGAGTGCAGGCGCGGCGCGATCAGCGCCGCACCGGTCATCGCACGCACTTGCAGATCGAACTGCGACAGGTCGCAGGCGTCGATGCTGTAGTGGCCCGAATTGTGCGGCCGCGGCGCCATCTCGTTGGCGACCAGCGCGCCATCGGCCAGCACGAAGAACTCGACGCACAGCACGCCGACGTAGTCCAGCGTGCTGGCGATCTGGTGCGCACTGGCAATGGCGCGTTCGATCGTGTCGGCCGCGACATCGGGCGCGGGCACGGTCGTGACGGCGAGGACGCCGTCGCAGTGCAGGTTCTGCTGCACCGGCAGATGGACGATGTCGCCATCGGCTGCGCGCGCCACGATCACGCTGATCTCGCGCGCCAGCGGCAGCATCTTCTCGAGCACGCAGACCGTGCGGCCGAGTTGCTCCCACGCCGCGGCGAGCTGCGCGCGCGTCGTCACGCGCTGCTGGCCTTTGCCGTCGTAGCCGAGGCGCGCGGTCTTCAGGATGCCGGGCAGCAGCTCGTCGTCGACGGCTGCCAGTTCGTCCGCGGTGGCGATCACCGCATGCGGCGCACAGGCGACGCCGCTGCGCACGAAATGCGCCTTCTCGGCGGCACGGTCCTGGCAGACCGCGACCGCCGCGGCGCTCGGCGCCACCGGCCGGCGCTCTGCGAGCAGCGCGAGCGCGCGCGCCGGCACGTTCTCGAACTCGGTCGTGACCGCGGCGCTGAGCTCGGCGAGCGTCGCGAGGCCTTGTGGATCGAGGTAGTCGGCGCGGATGTGCCGATGCGCGATCAGGCCGGCCGGGCTGGCCGGGTCGGCATCGAGCACCGCCGTGGCGTAACCCATCTGCTGCGCGGCGTGCACGAACATGCGGGCCAGCTGGCCGCCGCCCATGACGCCGAGCGTCGCGCCGGGGGCGATGAAGGGTGTCGTCATTTCAGTACCGCCCGGCCGCCCGAAGGTGCTGAAACGCCCCCTCGGGGGGCCGCGAACAAAGTGAGCGTGGGGGGCTTCATTTCAGGTCGGCGGTCATCGCGCGCGCGACCTCGGTCTGGCGGGCGCGATAGGCCTCGAGCTTGGCACGCAGCGCCGCGTCGTCATTGGCCAGCATCGCGACCGCGAACAAGGCGGCGTTGGCCGCACCGGCGACGCCGATCGCGAAGGTCGCGACCGGGATCCCCTTGGGCATCTGCACGATCGAATGCAATGAATCGACGCCCTGCAAATGCCGGCTCGCGACCGGCACGCCCAGCACCGGCACCAGGGTCTTGGCCGCGAGCATGCCGGGCAGGTGCGCAGCACCGCCGGCACCCGCGATGATCGCCTTCAGGCCGCGCGACACGGCCGACTCGGCGTACGCGAACATGTCGTCCGGCATGCGATGGGCCGAGACAACCCGGGCCTCGAAAGGGACGCCGAACTCGGCGAGAATCTCGGTGGCTGCGCGCAAGGTGTCCCAGTCGCTGCTGGACCCCATCACCACGCCGACCACCGCAGGGGCGCTGCTCAACAAGGCTCGCTCCAAGGTGCTGATGAACCTTCAATTGTAGGTGGCGCACGCCACCCGAGGCCTGACCCGGATCCGCCCATGCTAGACATCACCCTCCAGAACTTCGAAGCCGACCTCGTCACCGCGTCCACACAGCAGCCCGTGCTGCTCGACATCTGGGCACCGTGGTGCGGGCCCTGCAAGGCACTCGGGCCTGTGCTCGAAAAACTCGAAACGTCTTACGGCGGGCGCTTCAAGCTGGCCAAGCTCAACTCGGACGAGCAGCCCGAAATCGCCGGTCAGCTGTCGCAGATGTTCGGCGTGCGCAGCATTCCGTTCTGCGTGCTGTTCAAGAATGGCCAGCCGGTCGATGGCTTCGTCGGCGCGCTGCCCGAAAGCGAGGTGCGCGCCTTCCTCGACAAGCACGTGGCGAGCGAAGAGCAACTGGCCGCCGAGGAAGAAGTGGAAGAGGCCAAGGCGTTGCTCGAAGGAGGCGATATCGATCGCGCGCTCGAGAAGATGCAAGAGGCGGTCGCGATCAACCCGGCCGATGACTCCGCGCGCTACGACTACCTGCACGCGCTGCTCACCGCAGGCCGGATCGAGGAAGCGCGACGGGCCTACGACCCGGTCGCATCGAAGGTCGTGCAAGACCTGCGCATCGCAGCATGCGGCCATTGGCTGGCAGCCTGCGAAGCCGCGGCGACCGCCCGGCCTGTCGCAGAGCTCGAGGCGGCGATCGCGACGGACAAGCGCGACTTCGACGCCCGCTTCTCACTGGCCCAACACCATTTCGCGGCACGGCGCTTCACGCAGGCGATGGACGAGCTGCTCGAGATCCTGATGCGCGACAAGGCCTGGCACGACGGCCTCGCACGCAAGACATATGTGGCGGTGCTGGAGGTGATGCGCGAGCCGCAACGAGCCACGCTCAAAGAGCCGTCGGTCGCCAAGGGGGCGCTGGAACTGAGCGCCAAACAGGTGGTTGCGGCGGCGGATCCGGTGGTGGATTCGTATCGGAGGAGGTTGAGTATGGTGGTGTTCTAGACAATGCCAGTCGAAATGCTAGGAGTGTTGCCCCGTTCGTCCATTCCGGCAAGTAACTCCAGCACCCTGGCTTGCATTCGCATATGTGTTTCCCACGCAGCGCTCGCCAGCTCAAGGTGGTGGCAATATTGATCCATGTCACCCAACACTGCGAATACTTGAGCGAGACGACTGTGCGCAGCCGCCCGGTCGTCGATTTGCGTTTCGTCAACGAGACTCGCCGTCGCCAGCTGCGCAGTCATAGCCGCTTCGTCATTTTGATGTAACTGGACATGACACCATGCCTTATCAGCCAACAAGTTGGCTTGCAGGCGAGAGGGTGCGCCCGCCGCGGCCAAGTATTGTTGATATAGAGCAATGGCTTGGCTCGCGTTTCCCTGAAGCGAGACAATTTGAGCCCGAAGAATGGGCTTGAGATCCTCCCAACTGGTGTCTCCTTTCATCTCGTCAAAGCCCTCGGTCGAATCGGCATTGGCCAACGCATACTCCGCCGATTTGGCATCTTCTCGCCCAGTGAGCAAAACCGCTTGTCGCATCGTCAGCATACGAAGCCACGTCATGTTGTGCATTAGTGCACTGATGGTCACATCGTCCCCATCGATTGACGCATGAAGCCGTGATCTTCCATACCAAACCTTCGCTAAATCAGGGCGGCCAGCAAGATGCAGCGCCTGTGCAGCGACCAAACACGCCCTGGATCGTGCAGCATGGTGGTCGAGATCAGCAAGGGTCAACGCCTCACGGACGTGGCCTGCCAACGCGTCCATATCCAATCTAGAGTAATCCCACTGCGCCAGCCAAGCAGCGCTAAGAGCACGTAAGTTCCCGAGGCCTGCCGCCACACTCAATGCGTATGCGCGTTGGACACGATCAGTTGTACTTACACCGACATTGTCGAAGTAGGCGATCAGCCCCTCGGCCAGGTTTGTCCAAATACTCAGCTCAATGTTGGGGCTTCCGCGATATCGTTCTTGCAACTCCCGCACAGCCGTTCGCGCCTCCTTAAGTCTCGTCAGCCGCGCCAAATACGCCGCCCTCTCCGCCCGCTTGCAATCGGCATCCAATTGCGATCGTGCGCTCGCAATCTCAGCTTCCAGGCGCAGCAGCAGCCGTGGGGGTGTTATGCGATCAGACATTGCAGTGCCTCCCGATACCTCGACGCCGTGTGCGCGACGACTTCCGGGGGCAATGCGGGGGCCGGTGGACGCTTGCTCCAAGGCTGGCCATCGACCACCGCCGCCTCCAGCCAGTCGCGCACGAACTGCTTGTCGTAGCTCGGCGGGTTGATTCCCTCCTGGTAGCCCGCGAGCGGCCAGTAGCGTGACGAGTCGGGCGTCAGCACTTCGTCCATCAGCACGAGTTCGTCGTTGGCGTCCAGCCCGAATTCGAACTTCGTGTCGGCGATGATCAGCCCCTTGGACAGCGCCAGTGTCGCCGCCGTCGTGTACAGCTTGATCGAAACCTCGCGCACCTTGTGGGCCAGCGCCGCGCCGACGATGTCGCTCATGCGAGCGAAGTCGATGTTCTCGTCGTGGTCGCCCATCTCGGCCTTGGTCGCCGGCGTGAAGATCGGCTCGGGCAGCTGGCTTGCGTTCTTCAGGCCCGCCGGCAGTTTCACGCCGCACACCGCCTGGTTCTGCTGGTACTCCTTCCAGCCACTGCCAGCGAGGTAGCCGCGCACCACCGCCTCGACCGGCAGCGGCCGCAGCCGCTTCACGAGCATCGAGCGCCCCCGCACCTGCTCGCACTCGGCAGCCGTGACCACGCTGCAGGGGTCGTCGCCGGTCAGGTGATTCGGCACGATGTGCGCCAGCTGCGCGAACCAGAACATCGCCATCTGCGTCAGCAGCTCGCCCTTGCCGGGGATGCCCTCGCCCATCACGACGTCGAACGCGCTCAATCGATCGGTCGCCACCATCAGCAGGCGGTCGCTGCCGACCGCGTAGTTGTCGCGGACCTTGCCCCGGGCCAGCAGCGGCAGCGAGGTGATGGTGGTGGTGAGCAGTGCGGCCGACATGGGGTCCTTTCAGCGCGGCAGACAGACAAACAGCCGCCGCAGTCGATGATCGAAGTTCGATTGTATGTAGCCACCCCATGAAAAAACCCGGCCGGAGCCGGGTTTGCAGCGCGACGCGGCGAGGCCGTCAGACCACCGTCTGCGCGAGCTCGCCTTTCGAATAGCGCTGCGCGACCTGCACCAGCGTCTGCGCCTTGATCTTGGGCGCCTGGCCCTCGCAGCCGAACTCCACATAGCGCTGCCGGCAGATCTTCTTGGCGGCTTCGCGCGCGGGCTTCAGGTAGTCGCGCGGGTCGAACTTGTCCGGGTTCTGCGCCATGTATTGGCGGATCGCCGCCGTCATCGCGAGCCGCACATCGGTGTCGATGTTGATCTTGCGCACGCCATGCTTGATGGCCTCTTGGATCTCCTCGACCGGCACGCCGTAGGTTTCTTTCATGTTGCCGCCGTACTCGCGGATCACCGCCAGCAGGTCCTGCGGCACGCTGCTCGAGCCGTGCATCACCAGGTGCGTGTTCGGGATGCGCTGGTGGATCTCCTTGATGCGGCCGATCGCGAGGATGTCGCCGGTCGGCTTGCGGGTGAACTTGTACGCGCCGTGGCTGGTGCCGATCGCGATCGCGAGCGCATCGAGCTGGGTGCGCTTGACGAAGTCGGCGGCCTCTTCCGGGTCGGTCAGCAGCTGCTCCATCGTCATCGTCGCTTCGGTGCCGTGGCCGTCTTCCTTGTCGCCCTTCATGGTCTCGAGCGAGCCCAGGCAGCCGAGCTCGCCTTCGACCGTGACGCCGAGCTTGTGCGCCATGTCGACGACCTTGCGCGTGACGTCGACGTTGTAGTCGAAGCTCGCGATCGTCTTGCCGTCGGCCTGCAGCGAGCCGTCCATCATCACCGAGCTGAAGCCCAGGTTGATCGCACCCTGGCATACGTCCGGGCTCTGGCCGTGGTCCTGGTGCATCACCAGCGGGATGTGCGGCCAGCTCTCGACCGCAGCCTGGATCAAGTGCTTGATGAAGGGCTCGCCGGCGTACTTGCGCGCGCCGGCGCTGGCCTGCAGGATCACCGGCGCGCCGACCTCGTCGGCCGCCGTCATCACGGCCTGCACCTGCTCCAGGTTGTTGACGTTGAACGCCGGAATGCCATAGCCGTTTTCAGCGGCATGGTCGAGCAGTTGGCGCATCGAGACAAGTGGCATGAAGATCCCCTGAGAAGAGTGTGTGAAACCGTGCTGTAACTCGAATCGATTGTAGCGATCGAGCCTCAACCGACGCGCTCGGCGCGGTAGCCCTGCGCGCGCATCGCCGTGAGAATCGTGTCGATGTGTGCCACGCCGCGCGTCTGCACCACGACCTCGATCTGCGCCCGCTCGACCGACAGCGACGAGAACGCGCGCTGGTGCTGCACCTCGTCGATGTTCGCGCCGAGCTTGCCGAGCAGCGTGGCGACATCGGCGAGCGCACCCGGCACGTCGCGCACGTCCAGCCGCAGCCGCGCCAGACGGCCCGACTTGACCATGCCGCGCTCAATGATCTCGGCCAGCACCAGCGGCTCGATGTTGCCGCCGGACAAGACCAGCCCGACGCGCCGCCCCTTGAAGCGTGCGCTGTGCTTCATCAGCGCGGCCAGCCCGACGCCGCCCGCGCCTTCGACCACCGTCTTCTCGATCTCGAGCAGCATCAGGATCGCCTGTTCGATGTCGTCCTCGCCGACCAGCAGCACATCGTTGACGCGCTCGCGGATCAGCGGCAGGGTCAGCGTGCCCGGCACCTTCACGGCGATGCCGTCGGCGATCGTCGCCTGCGCGCACGCCTGCTGGTGGCCGTGCATCGCGTTCCACGTCGCCGGGAAGCGCTCGGTCTGCACGCCGATCACCTCGATGTCGGGGCGCAGCGCACGCGCCGCGGTCGCCACGCCCGAGATCAGCCCGCCGCCGCCGATGGCCACCAGCAGCGTGTCGATCTGCGGCTGCTGCGCGAGCATCTCGAGCCCGATGGTGCCCTGCCCGGCCATCACCGCGAGGTCGTCGAACGGGTGCACCAGCGTCAGGCCGCGCTCGCGCGCCAGCTGCAGGCCGTGGGCACGCGCATCGTCGAAGGTGTCGCCCTCGAGCACGACGTTGGCACCGAAGCCGCGCGTGCGCTCGACCTTCACCGCCGGCGCGAAGCGCGGCATCACGATCGTCGCCGGGATCTGCATGCGCTGCGCGTGGTACGCGACGCCCTGCGCGTGGTTGCCGGCCGAGACCGCGAGCACGCCGCTCGCACGCTCGGCGGGCGTCAGCTGCGCCATCTTGTTCAGCGCGCCGCGCTCCTTGAACGACGCGGTGAACTGCAGGTTCTCGAACTTGAGAAACACCTCGCAACCCGTCATCGCCGACAGCGTGCGCGAGGGCATGCACGGCGTGTCGATGATCTCGCCGCGCAGCCGCTCGGCGGCGGCACGGATGTCGGCCAGGGTCAGGGAATCGGTGGGCATGCTCATTTGAGCATTGTCGCGCGCGGCGAAGTCGCAACCATCTGCAACGCAATCCGCAGCGCAGCGAAAGGTCGCATGCGCGGGTCATCGCCGCGCCCAACGATCTTCGGTAGCCTCGCGCGCTTCGATGCGTTTCAGGAGCCGTTCACATGAACACCGCCCATCCACGCCTCCTCGCGGCAGCAGCGCTCGCCGCGGCCCCAGCCCTCAGCCTCGCGCAGGCGCAGGCGACGGTCAAGCCAGACGGGCAATTTCGCTATGCGCTGACCGCAGGCGCCAGCTATGCCTCCGGCAACACCAACGCGTCCAGCTTGAACGTCACCGGCGACGGCGTGCGTGCCACCAGCGACAGCAAATGGCAATTCGGCGGCAAGGCCTTGTGGGGCCGCACCGAAGGCGTGACGACGGCCGAGAACCTGGCCCTCGGCACGCAGCTCGACCACGACTTCACGCCGCAGTGGTTCAGCTTCGGCAAGGCCGACTACCTGCGCGACAAGCCGGCCAACGTGTCGTCGCGCGTGTCGCTGTACGGCGGCGCGGGTCGCCACATCATCAAGAGCGAGCCGCTGACCTGGGACATCTCGGCCGGCCTGGGCTACACGCAGGATCACTACGTCACGCCGAAAGACGTGCAGGGCGAATTCCGCACGAGCTACGGGCGGGCCGAAGCACTGATCGCCGAAGAGTCGACGCACAAATGGACGCCAACGACCTCGTTTCACCAGAAGCTTTCGTTCTACCCGGCACTGCGCAGCGGTGGCGGCTACCGCGCCGTGTTCGACTCGGGGCTGTCGGTCGCGATCAATGCCACGCTCAGCCTCACCGCCGGCCTCAACCACCGCTACAACAGCGACCCGGGCGAGGGGCTGAAGAAGGGCGACACGCTGTTCGTCACCGGCCTCACGATGAAGATCGACTGAAGACATGAGGCACCCGGCGCCGGGGTACCGACGCCACCCGCCAAGCGGGTTCTCAGGCCGCTTGGGAGCGGCCCGGCGCTGGCCTGAGCCGGCGCATCAGATCACGCGGCAGACCTTCAGCATGTTGGTGCCGCCCGGGTGCCCCATCGGCTCGCCGCAGGTGATCGCGTAGGTGTCGCCCGGCTTGAGCACGCCGCTCTCGACCAGCAGCGCCTCGGCCTTCGCGAGCGCTTCGTCGCGGTCGGCGAAATTGGGCATCAGCATCGGCGAGACATTGCGGTACAGCGCCATGCGGCGCTGGCTGGTCAGCTGCGACGTGAGGCCGTAGATCGGCACGTGGATACGGTGCCGGCTCATCCACAGCGCCGTCGAGCCCGACTCGGTCAGTGCCAGGATCGCCTTGCAGCCGAGGTGGAATGCGGTGAACAGCGCGCCCATCGCGATCGACTGGTCGATGCGCGCAAACTGCTTGTTCGTGAAGCTCGCATCGAGCGCGATCTCTTCGGCGTTCTCGGCCTCGACGCAGATGCTCGCCATCATCTCGATGGTCTCGACCGGGTACTTGCCGGCCGCCGTCTCGGCACTCAGCATCACCGCGTCGGTGCCGTCGAGCACGGCGTTGGCCACGTCGCTGACCTCGGCGCGCGTCGGCACCGGGTTGACGATCATCGACTCCATCATCTGCGTGGCGGTGATCACGACGCGGTCCATCTCGCGCGCCATCTTGATCATGCGTTTCTGCAGCGCCGGCACGGCCGCGTTGCCGACCTCGATCGCGAGATCGCCGCGCGCGACCATGATGCCGTCGGACGCTTTCAGAATGCCCTCGAGCGCAGGGATCGCCTCGCTGCGCTCGATCTTCGCGATCAGCTGCGGCCGATGCCGCCACGGCTCGCCGGCGACGTTGGCGAGCTGGCGCGCCATCTCCATGTCGGTCGCGGTCTTCGGGAAGCTGACCGCGAGGTACTCGCACTGGAAGCTCATCGCGGTCTTGATGTCTT
>Ga0307509_10012485_pt1 | contig 10158 bp, 10 predicted proteins | sample 10_EM_MG_FD_202245 | JGI IMG/M metagenome (GOLD analysis project Ga0307509, IMG submission 202245) | Populus trichocarpa ectomycorrhiza microbial communities from riparian zone in the Pacific Northwest, United States - 10_EM | ecosystem: Host-associated > Plants > Roots > Unclassified | place...
CATTTAAGGGAATATTTTAAATAGGTTGAATTGTTTTGCATGAATATGCGGCCAAGTTGAAGCCGTACACTTAAGATGGCAGTGCCCATATTGAGTGTCCGACTTCAACTTGGCCGCCCGGGGTAGTACACGATCCGCGGGCCTTTAAGGGACTATTTTAAATAGGTTGAAATGTTCTGCATGAATATGCGGCCAAGTTGAAGCCGTACACTTAAGATGGCAGTTCCCATATTGAGTGTCCGGCTTCAACCTGGCCGCGGGAGTAATATACGATCTGAGGGCGTTTAAGGGAATATTTTAAATAGTCTGAATTGAGTAGGCGGCTGAGTTGAAGCCCGCGACTCAAGGGAGATATTCCCTTAGAAAGTTTCCGGCTTCAACTCGGCCGCGTGAGTTCTGCGGATGATTAATAATTCCAATTTATTCTCTCCTGTGGCGAAGCCAACCAAAGTAAGGGGTCTCCATGGCGGCCGCGCCGGGCGTCTTGTGAACAGTAAGGGAATTATGGAAGTGACAGTAGGGTGCGGGCTAAGAAAAGCGCAACGTAGGATGTCAGCGGACGGAAGCGGACAGATCTACGTCGCCAGAGGTGAGAGGGGATCTGGGAGGGCCGCCGGATGCGCGCAGTTGGTAAGAGTAGGCAGGAGGCCTGTAGACGAGGAGATAAGGGGGCGGATACAACAGGAAGGCGCTGGGAGGGGGTGGGGTCGCAAGGAGCGCGTCGGACGCTTTGGAGGGAAAGTGGGGCGTCTGGGCGCACCAGATGGAAGAGATGAAAGGCAAAGAGGGCTCAGGAGATCCGGAAGGACGGGAGGCAAAGAGCGGACTGGCTTCGTCCGGACGGGGGCTCAATACGTCCGTTGAAAAAGGTTTTTTTGCTGATGAATATAAATATCGATGCATCTTCGCTGCTATTATACACAACAAGCACAGAGAAGAAATCTTATCAATATAATAAGTTTTTATCTTATCGTTATCAATACTTCAACAATCTATCCCGAAGTATACCATTATATCTAGCCTACATTACTCGCGTCTTCTTAGCGAGTTCTCCGATATAGATCGATTCAGGTCCTAGCTGTCGGAATACCTCACGCCGAAGCTACCACCTAACAGATCCGACCATACAAATGGTGTACCCTTTTTGGTTTGCTGGGTTAGTGGCCTGGCCAGATGAGAATAGTCGTGGATAAAGCGCCTGTAGAAGTTGCCAAATCCTAACAAGGAGCAGACATCGCCTAATTTCTGAGGGATGGGCCACTCAATGATCGTGGTGATCTTCGCGGGATCCATTCGTAGGCCTTCTGTCGTGATGATGAAACCAAGATACTCGACATTGGTGGTGTGGAATTCGCATTTCTGAGGTTTTACCTGGAGTCCGGCTTTCGTTAAAGCTTCCAGGATTTGTTTGACGTGTTCGATATGTTGTTCCTCGTTCTCAGAGTATATCAAGATATCGTCAAGGTACGCTGTACAAAACCTATCCAGAAATGGGCGTAGCGCGTCATTAATGTATGCTTGAAAGGTAGCGGGTGCATTGGTAAGCCCAAAGGGCATGACCAGGGATTCAAAAAGCCCATATCGTGTACGAAAAGCTGTTTTCCACTCTTCACCTGCTGTCATGCGGATTACGTTGTAGGCTCCGCGAATATCCAGTTTAGTGAATATCTTTGCTCGTGAAGTTGCATAAAGGTTTCTTTGACCAAGGGCAAAGGGTAACGGTTTTTGATCGTTCCCTCGTTAAGTCCTCTATTGTCAACACATAAGCGTAGAGAACCTTCCTTTTTCTTAACAAACAAAATCAGAGAAACAGCAGGGGAGGATGATTCGCGGATGAATTTCTTATCCAGATTTTCGTCTAGCCATTCGTATAAGGCTGATAACTCAGGGGGACTAAGACCGTATATTGGTCCGAAGGGAGGGACAAATCCCGGGCGCAGTGGTATCTCGTGATCAAACCTTCCGTGAGGTGGTAGTTGATCTTCTGTTTTCTCGAGAAATAACAGAAGGAATTCGTGGTATTGTTTTGGAAGTATCTGAAGTACTTCGTTCTTGTCGAGGACCTTATGTCCGAGAGCACCTTGTGCAGCATAAGCCCGTAGGAAATGTGGTAACTCTTCCTCAATTCCGTAGGCCATTGTAACGTCGTTAACACAGTTCTTCAAACAAAGGAAAGTTATGGCACTCGGCGAAAGCCTTGTCGATGAATGCATATTCAGATGCTCCCGAGTCTATTAGAGCATTGGATCTAATCTCGTTATGGTTGTCAACAATCGTACATGCCATTACCAGATGATTAGCTTCAACCCCATTCTCCATGTCGTCAAGAGATAAACCGGATAAAGCAAGTAACGAAGAAGGCGATTCTTGTCCCATCACAGTGCCTTGGACTGTACATGGGAAAGTTAGTTTTCCGAGTGTTCGGACTTGGGACAAGACTCTTCAGGAACCACTGGCGGAGGTGCATGAATGGCAGCAGCGTTGGCTCTGAGGTAACTTTGTCTGTTTGGACATTGTCGAGCCATGTGGTTTGCTCCCCCGCAGTAGAAGCATTGGCCGCGTCGGAAGCGATCTTCACGTTGTGGTTGTGACAGACGGCGTCGTCCAGCCGTAAGGTCCATGGGCCCGCTTGGGTACCTGTACCGGTGGTGGTAGTCGTAGGAGGACCAGCCCGTTTTGGTGTCGTGGTCGTGGTCGTGGTAGGTGATCTCCATGTGGAAGATGACTCCTTTCGTTCCGCTGCGCGGGCACGGATCGTGTTATCCACACGTTTGAGCAATATGATGTATTGGTCAAGTTCGTCACGGGTGTCCAGGGCTACCAGAGCGTCCTTGAGTTCGGCGCTTAATCCTTCGTACAATGAAGTTCGCTTAGCAGAATCGTTCCAAGATACCTCGGCAGCATATCGTTGGAAATCCGCTAAATAGTCAGAGAAGTTCCGGTTCTTTTGACGTAGGCTTTGTAGATTCCGTTCGGCGGTACGGACCCTATCAGGGTCACCGAAGGCGTTCTCGAGGAGGGTAATCAGGGCTTCCACACTAGCTATATTAATGTTTCCTTCATCAATAAGTGAAAGGATTTGTTCGTAAGCTTTCCCTTTCAGGAATCCAACAGTGTATGCCAATCGATGTTAGACATCCACAAATTTGTGGGCATCTCCGAGGAACTTGGTACGTAGTTGTGCAATGAACGGGCGAAGTTGGTCTTAGGATCCGTCGAATTCGTGTGGCTTGGGGATTGATTCTCGCTTAGGGGGTAGTTCGCCTGCTGGCGGAGCACGTCCCCCTGCGTTTGCAAGTGCAGGAGTTGCAGTTGCCAAGACAGTGTTGGTGTTGGTCAACGCGGTATTAAGGGTAACTATCGTGGCTCTGTCGCGCTCTAGGTCAGTCTCGATGGCTCTATACCTTGCCCCCAGTCCTTGTCCCTCAGTAAGTAAGGCATCGCGTTCTTCGGTAAGTGCATCTTGTTCTTCGGCAAGTGCTTCCCTTTCGTTGGTTAGATTTTGAACGCGTTGTTGTAGTTGTTGGAAGCGAGGGTTCTGTTCGAGTGGTGCAGGGGTCCCTTGTCGGGAAATGGAAGGGAGTGCCGGGAGTCCATTGAGTGAAGTAGCAAGATTGTGCGCGGTGCGGAGCTGCTGTCTAATTCGATCTTCGGGCAATTGGTCAAACTCGGTGTTGGTAAAGGCCGACAATTCGGTCAAGGCAGTCAATGCAGCGGTTGGAAGTTGGACACGTCGAGACATGGTGTTGTGTGTGTTGGATCCTCGTTAGACGCTACCTTGTGTCACTGGGTCTTAGCACTGAACGTTAGTCCAAGGCACACAACGACACTGGCTGGAAGGTCCTAAACGATAAAACTTGATTAGCGTGAGGGTTGGGAGATGACAATCTCAGGTCAAGGCTGAGCGCGTAACGGCAGATCAGCGTCAGGGTTCGTGGGTTCTTGGCGTGGATCTTGGATACCAGAATAGAAGACGTTATATTCTGAAGTACAGGAGTCGTGAAAGAAATACCAGCTAGCGTAAAGAATCAAGAAAATCGTGGGCTTTTTTTTTCTTTTCTTTTTTCTTATTTTTTTTTTTTTTTTTTAATATCATAATATTCGTTGTTTAAGGAACAAAAATTCGCGTGGAGCGCTAGCTATGGCGTAAACAAAACCTGTAATCAATCCAACCACCCGCTTCACCACCTCATGGGAAAAATCAAACCCCTCGAGACCAGAGCCCACCCTCCCCCCATACAGCACCTAAGACGAAAGCAAGACGAAGCACTACCTTCCTCCAGACACGTAAGGAAAAACAAGTATAGAAACGAAAACAGGGAAAGACACAAACCCTTCGGCGGGCCCCCCACAACAAGAGAAAAGATTCTGATGGCACCAAGTGCCGAAGGAGAGGGAAGATAAAACTACGGTTGCCGGATGCCTAACAGTATGTCCCCTACCTATGCGGCTGCGGGGCAGGCGTTCGTCACGGGCGGAGTGCCCGGACAATCGGCGACGCTTCGGACTGTAGCATGGGCCAAGGAGGTAGAGCTATACCATGACACAGCGTAACCTAATGCGAGGTTTGCGACCGTAGAGTAAATCGCAGGAGCGGATGAGGAGGGCGCGGGGAGCCCCCCGGCGAGGAGAGCCACTCAGCAGCGGAGGTGCCAGCTATCGTGAGGGGCAGTAGGGTGCCAGCCAAGGAGGCAGATAAGGTGCCAGCTAAGAAGGGGCGTAGCAGTACGGTGCAGGCGGATCTAACGCGTGGGCAGCGGGAGAGGGAAGGTCTGCCGAGGACCAAGAAGTACGAACACGGAGGACGGAAACGAGGTCATGATTTTTCAACGCCGACCGTACCGACCGAGCAACTCAGGAGAGAGTGCAATACAAGAGAGCAGGGCCACCAGGGCAACTACTTCACCGATAGCCCGAAACTAGCGACCGTGTATTGACGATGGAAGGAGGCTCGCCGACTGTGCAAAACGCTAGGCGAGAAGCGTCGCGAAGTGCAGGGTAAAGGGTAGGAAAATCAACGCGAGCGTGCTCAACAAAGACGAACGGAACCAGAAAGGAATTCATAACCCGCTGAAGGGGAGGCCAAAGGCCCCAGCGAGGGTCGAGAGATGAAGGCGTGATAAACCCCCGAGCAGTCGCCACGGACAGGGTAGATCAGAGGCGGAGGACCCTCTCACGATGATCTCCCCTGGTGTTGGGATTTCAATCGCTGTAGGTGAAGCGGACGAGAAAGATGGAAGAAAATCGTGGGCTTTTTTTTTCTTTTTTTTTTCTTTTTTTTTAAATCATGTATTCGTTGATTAATGTACAAGAAACAGTGTGGAGCGCTAGCTATGACCGAAATAAAACCTATAAACAATCCAACGACCCGCTTCACCCCCTCATGGGAACAATCAAACCCCTCTAAACCAGAGCCCATCCTCCCCCCTCATAGCACATAAGACGAAAGCAAGACGGAGTAATACCCTCCTCCAGACACGTAAGGAAAGCCAAGTATAGCAAAGAAACCAGGGAAAGACACAAACCCTTCAGCGGGCCCCCTAAAACAAAAGAAAAAAATCTTACGGCACCATGTGCCGACGGGGAGGAGAGATAAAACTACTGTTGCCGGATGCCTAAAGAATAACCCCTACCTAATCCGCTGCGGGGCAGGCATTCGTCACGGGCGGAGTGCCCAGAAAATCGGCGACGCTCCGGAGTTTAGCATGGGCCAAGGAGGTAGACCTATACCATGACACAGCGTAACCTAATGCGAGGTTCGCGACCGTAGCGTAAATCGCGGGAGCGGGAGGAGGACGAGGGGAGTCACCTGGCGAGGAGGGCCACTCAGCAGTAGAGGTGCCAGCTAACGTGAGGGGCAGTAGGGTGCCAGCCAAGGAGGCAGATAAGGTGCCAACTAAGGAGGGGTGTAGCTGTACGGTGCAAGCGGATCTGACGCGTGGGAAGCGGGAGGAGGAGGGCTTGCCAAACAACTGAGAAGTACGAACACGGAGGACGTGGACGGGGTCACAGTTTTTCGAACGCCGACCGTACCGATCCCGCAACTCAGGAGAGACTGCAATACCAGAGAGCAGGGCCACCAGGGCAACTACTTCACCGATAGTCCGAAACTAGCAACCGTGTGTTGACGGAGGAAGGAGGGTTGCCGACCGTGCAAATCGCTAAGCGAAGCGCGTCGCAAAGTGCGGGGCAAAGTGTAGGAACATCAACGCGAGCGTGCTCAACGACGACGAACAGAACCAGAAAGGAATCCATAACCCCGGGGAGGGGAGGCCAAAGGCCCTAGAGGGAGGAATGAGATGAAGGCGTGATAAACCCCTGAGCAGTTGCCACGGGCGTGGTAGATCAGAGGGGGAGGACACTCTCACGATGATTTCCCATGGTGTTGAGATTTCAATCGCTGGAGGTGGCGCGGACGGGAAAGATGGAAGAAAATCTTGGGCTTTTTATTTTTATTTTTATTTTTTTATATCATATATTCGTTGTTAAGGTACAAGAAATCGCATGGAGCGCTAGCTATGGCGAAAACAAAACCCAAAACCCAAAACGAACTAATAAAGGAAATATCCGGAACATATCTCTTCAACTGGGGTCCGTACCGGTCCCAGGCCCACCTACGGGCACGAAATTAAAGCAAGTACAGCAAGAAAAACCCTTCCTTAACCAGCGGACTGCATGAAAAACAAAAATGTAAACCTAGCTTTCCTGAGAAGACATAAAGTACCCAAAAGAAACTACATTAGACGAGCGGGAAGAAACTGAGCTAGCTGAGGATGGTGGGCGGTAAAACATCCCCGGAGGGAAGGCCGTTGCGGTAGCTCGAATGAAGCGGGTGAGCGCGCCCAACACGGCAGCGGAGGACCAGACGGGGGCGTCCGGGCCCAGCTCGGTAACCGCCTGAGGGTGGCGGAACCTGGCGGGCCTCTTGGCTGAACAGTGGAGGATAGCGTGCTCGAAAGACTCAGGGGCTTCGGCCCAGTCGGGGCAGGTGGGGGGGCCATCGTCGTCCCAGGAGGGGTGTGCGCGAAGGTAGCTCTTGCCAGACCTCATCTGGTGCAGGCGACCCGCGTCGAACTTGGAAAGGCCCATGAAGGGGTGGGGTTTCAGCGAGGGGCGGTATTCGTAACGGGGGGGGTCCGGCGCTCCCATTTCCCATTCTTCCATGAGACGGTTCTTACACAGGAGCTTGAGTTGGGGGTAGGCGCAGCCCGGAGGGGGCGCAGGGTATGACTCGCCGAGCAGGTGCTGGGAAGTGACGGGGAGGGGGGCGAGGCCGTCGGGGCCGAGGAGGAAAAGCATAGAGTGGGGGAGGGCATCCAAGGGGAGGTGGGTCCTATTCTTGAGGGCGGGTCTAGCCTGGCGCCAAGGGAGAGGCAGCCTGGACCCCGGGTTCCCGCGGCAGAGGATTCTGGTGTCAGGGCCGTGACGGTGAGGCGACGGCGTGTGGAGGGAGGAAGGTAGCCTAGCAGCGGCGGGGTTGATTTCGGGTGGAGAGCACATAACTCTTAGGCAGGCCAGGTGCCGTTTGTACGCGAGGAGGAGGTCGACAGGGGGCAAGCAGGCCTCCACAGCGAGGATGTCAACAGGGGTGCAAGCAAAGCAGTTGGTGGTCCACCTCTGGACCTTGTGCCAAAAGGCTGCGAGCTTCCTTGTCATATGGATAGTGGGTTCGAACGTGTCCGCACCATAGCTGAGGACTGGGAAAAGAAGGGATGAAGCCAGACGATGGCACAGGAAGGGGGGCAGGCCCATCCCCGGGGGGGAGAGCCTGTTGACTGCCACAAACGCGGCCTGGGCTTTAGCCAACCTTTTGGTGAAGTGCGGGGTTGTCGAGATCGATGGGGTAAACCAGTACCCGAGCCAGCGGACCTCATTTTTGGGGTGGAAAACTGACCCATCCAGATGGATCGGGGAGCGGGAAAGGGGACCTCTGTCTCTTTTGGTCCGCCAGTGGATAAGTTCAGTCTTGGGGATAGAGAAACCGACACCCAGTCGGGCCCCTTTAACCTTTAATTCCGCGTAGCATTTCTGTAGTAGCTGTATGTTCCGGCGGTAGGACGCCGAAGAAGCCGTGAGACCGAAGTCGTCAACATAGGAGAGGGTGAGGCCCCGGGGGACCTCAGTGTGAAGACGGGAGACGTAAATGACGAAGAGGAGGGGGGAGACCGGGGACCCCTGAGGGGTGCCCACCGAGACTGGGGCAAAGATCTTTGGTGACCCTTGGTAGAGGAGCCGGCATAACCTGCCTGTGAGAAAGGACCTGGTCCACGATACAAGGTAGGGGTTCACGCCCTTCGATTTGAGCATGTTGCAGAGGGTAGACGGGTTGACATTGTCGAAACCCCCTTTGATGTCGAGAAAGAGCGTGGAAACCTTTCTCCCAGCCATCTGCAGGGTTCTAACCTCATGAGTCAGGGTACTAACCGCGTCCGACGCCGATAAGCCGGCCAGCGATCCGCACTGGTGAGGGTTGATGAGGCCTGCCACTCGGGCCACTCCGAATAGTCTCGAGTTCATGATCCTTTCCAAGATCTTGGAGAATGTTTGTAGTAGTACTATTACACGAAAAGAGGAGGGTGAGTCGTACGAGGGCTTCCCAGGTTTGTCTAGGACAATGCCGTCAGCCTTTTTGAGGGAGGGGGGGTGGAACCCATGGGTCACCAGCGGGGCGAGCAGGTCGTGGATAAGGTGGGGAGCCACCCTATTTATCCTTTTCCACACCGAATTGGGGGTCTTGTCGGGGCCGGGGGCCGAAGACGGAGATGAGCGGGCCAAGGCCCTGCCCACTTCCTCCGCTGTCAGGGGCGGGCAGTCTCTGAAGGGAAGCAAAATGGAGTCGACAGTCCTGGCCGGTTCGCCAGGGAAGAAATGGTCAAGGAGGGCCTTGTTTAGTTCGAGTGGTGTGGTGGCTCCTGGGAGCTCAGGAAAGCGGGGGGGCGGTCGTCCTATGGCGAACTTCTTCGCCGTCCAGACAGTTTGCGGGGTAGCCGTGGCCAGGAAAGAGGACCAGTGGTCCCTCTTGGCCTTTTTGATCGCTTTGAAGTAGGCGGACCTGGCAGCCCTAGCCGAGCCAAGAAGGGCGGCGTCGAATCTGTCTGCCTTGGAGGAGCGGAGGGCGGAACTGTAAGCTTTCCTGAGCTGAGAGAGGAGCCCTGTCCACCAGGGCTTTGACCGGAAAGTGACCCGCTTGATCGGGGTGTAGAGAGCTAGTTGGGCTGTCACTCTGTCCAAGTTCGTCCTGAACCAGATGTCCATGGACCTCGTTGTTGGCAGAGGCGGGGGCGGGGGGATCGAGGTCGCCTTGAGCGAGGCCTCTACAAAGAAATAGGGGGCTTTTTTTCTTTTTTTTTTATGTCATATATTCGTTGTTAAGGTACAAGAAATCGCATGGAGCGCTAGCTATGGCGAAAACAAAACCCAAAAGCCAAAACGAACTAACAAAGGAAACATCCGGAACACTGCTCTTCAGCTGGGGTCCGTAACGGTCCCAGGCCCACATACGGGCACGAAATTACGAAAAGTAAAGTAAAGAAAACCCTCCTTTCACCGGCAGTAAGCATGAAAAATAACAAAGTAAATCTAGCTCTCTTGAGACGACATAAAGTAACCGAAAGAAACTACATTAGAAGCGCGGGAAGAAACGGAGGAAGCCGCGGATGTTGGGCGCGAGAACATGCCCGGGGGGAAGGCTGTGGCCGTAGACCTAATAAAACGAGTGAGCGAGCCCAGGAGGGCGGCAGAGGACCATACGGGAGTGTCGGGGCCAATCTCAGACACCCCCTGAAGGTGGCGGGTCCGGGCAGGCTCCTTCGCTGAGCAGTGGAGGACGGCGTGCTCGAAGTCCTCAGGGGCTTCTCCGCAGCTGGGGCAGGTGGGTGGGCCGTCATCGTCCCATGATGGGTGGGCGCGGAGGTAGCTTTTACCAGACCTCATCTGGTGGAGGCGGCCCGCGTCGAACTTGGAGAGGCCCATAAATGGATGGGGCTTTAACGAGGGGCGGTAGGCATATCTGGTAGGGTCAGGCGCTGCCCGTTCCCATTCTTCAAAGAAATAGGGGGCTTTTTTTTTTTTTTTTTTTTTTTTTTTTTTTTTTTTTTTTTTTTTTTTTTTTTTTTTTTTTTTTATTTTTTTTTTTTTTAATTTATTAAAAAAAGAAGG
>Ga0307509_10012486_pt1 | contig 10158 bp, 6 predicted proteins | sample 10_EM_MG_FD_202245 | JGI IMG/M metagenome (GOLD analysis project Ga0307509, IMG submission 202245) | Populus trichocarpa ectomycorrhiza microbial communities from riparian zone in the Pacific Northwest, United States - 10_EM | ecosystem: Host-associated > Plants > Roots > Unclassified | place...
CTACAAAACTTAGGTCCTATACCTCCGTAGGTAGACTACGAGAAGCAGAAACTCGAATATGGAGGACCAGTCACCATAACGACACCATCCATCACTATTATGAAGCCAGATGTCGAACCCGGGTCGGTCGCCATGGCCCGGAAGCCAATGCCTGGGCCCAAGGGCAGCGCAAACCTGACACCGGAGGCTAAATCAGACCTAGGTTAGGAGCTGAGACAGGCGAGACGGATATAGATATGGAGAAGAACTGGTTACATCGATGGGGGCGTGCCAACTGATGGTTCATGGCTTAATGCGATGTTAGGATCTGAGGCCCCAAGAGAGAAGTGTAATGAGGTTATCTAGATAGATAATGCGGTATAGTATTATTCAAACCTTTGTTTTCATTTTTATTGCATGCTAGTACCCTGGAATTGTGAAGATGTTTCCTGTAGCAGAGTAGGTAAAGTGCTGTAAACATGGAGGAAAATGAAGTCATAATTTTATATTACAAGAGCGGCATCTTCTCAGCCAAGATAGGCGGGCCAATCCAATTACCTTGCATGTTCATTTCCCAAACTAAAATTTTCCGCGACCCAATAACAAGGACTAGATGAGCATGAAAAGCACGATCTCCTACAAGCTCTCTAACCTAGATGCTCAGAACGTAGCTTTTTAACTGAGCCTTGACTTCTTTTGATACCCAGTTCTCGATCGTACCTTTCCTGAATTTATCGTTCCCGTGAAACTTTAGTTTTAAAAGTTCCTGCACCCCAAGTTTGCTGACTGCATTGGCCTTCTTATGCGAAGTGTGGAAGTTGCCGACATTTAGGAACTCAATTTGAAGAGTCTTCTATTTTATAACAATACAGTAGTTTGCTGATGTTATAATAAGATCAACAAGACCACAGCCTCCACCAGGTTTCCATAAAATTTAATTAGAAATAAATGACTAGTTAGAATGAAAAAGGTATACAGCTTACTTTTGTGACCTGGTATTCGACCTGTGGATCCAAAGCAGGGTTTTCAAGTATCGCGATATGAAAACTATCACCATGTTGTGTCTCAGTCATTGAGTTTTATATCTCTAGCCACCATCAGCTGTTGGTAGCCCGTAAGAGCAGATAGGATATTGCGTGTAATGACAGAAACCCAATGGCGCTTTCCATGAAATCTAGCAAGTGGTGGCATCGCAGCATACTGGAACTGAATCTCTTGGCCACAATATGGTTTAGGATGGTGAGGAATTTGGCTGGATTTTCCTTATCAAATGTAAATGCACTGAAATAGAGTAGCAGTTCACTAAAATGAGTTGCTTCAATATTCCCCAAAGCCCTACTCTGGAGATCCTTGAGACTGAATCAGTTGATGAAATTTGGATATGAAATAAAATGAGAGTGTGTTTTCTGACTAGTCTGTCGTATAAGAACCTGTTGTATATAGGTCATCACTCCTAGTGAAGATGCAGACATATCCAAGAACCACTGGGACACTTCTCAGTTTGGTGGATTCGCTATGTTGAAATTCTTTCTACTCAGGACTACCTATCTGGTATCTATTAGCCAAGTCATAAATTCTGGTGATAAAGGATATCACCAAAGAGTTTTACAAGCTTACGTGAAGATGTTCCAGGCTTGTATCTGTGTTAAACACAGGTTCAGTCTTCTGATCGTAACAGAAATGGTACGCATTTGTGTACATACTTAGAGTTTTCAAATGGCTTGCAATATCGGCTTCCACTGTGCAAATTTTCTCTAATGCTGCAGCAACATCTGCTTGGGTTAACCCACAGAGTCCTGCCAACTCTTTGTCAAATGACATTGACAGAAATGTTGAATCTACTTGTATTGTCAACTCATGATAGAGGAGAGATGTCAGTGATAAACCATTTTTGAATATCATATGGCAGGTCAATCATGCCTTTTACCACAGCCTAGAAATCTTTATGCATCTGATCCCGTCCAGATATGGGGAATTTGAGTATTCATATATTTGTTTGAGAAAGCGTTGTATTTATCAGCAAGTAGGTAAATCTAATAAGAGTTAGTAAATATACAAATTTCACCTCAGATATGACCGGGGGCTTCTGTATAAATATTCAGATAGCTAATTTATGTAACATAAAGGGTGTAGTTATAACTTACTGCTTTGGTATTGAAAATTGGATGCTTGGTGTCATTTCTGTCCCTAACCTCCTGGAGAGTATGATTAACGATCATAGCAAGATTTCTGAAACTGTGTACTGGGTCTCCAGGGTCGATCATTTACATAGCTCCTTAAGTGGGTATCCAAGTTGGAGACATTAGGTGTGATAAAATTGCATCCAGCTCCCCGTTATATTTACCAGTAGTCCCTGAGCAGTCTTATTTAAAAACCTTGTCCTGCTCACTTCAGCAAAATTGAATTTCAGGATTATTTATCCACCAGTCATAATTTTGCCACTCTTTACCTCTGGGTTGATATCAAGATCCTAGTAGCAGCTGTGTAAGTTGTCAGTAATATATCTAACTATAAATTGACTGGGAATATGAGTAAAAAACCTTGAAGAGTTCATCATAGTGACCACGATGTTGTATGCCATGAAAGTGCTCGATCATGCTTAATGTAAGTGATTTGACAAAACAGCCCGGGTGGAGATTTAGTATTGCTCTAGCTCTAACCGCATTCAAGATGGAAAGAAATCTGGTATGATCAAAGTAAGCAAAATCCAGGGCACTACGCAATTTGGAAAAATTGCTCTCGCTACATTTCAGAAAGTCTTTGATTCTGTTGCTTATTCTCTGGCTCAATATTTGCTACTTATTGAAAGTGAATCGTGTTGATGAGACTCCTGAAGTTGCAGCTCAACTTCTTTGCTACAAGAAAATTATTAGCCGCTGAGGAGAAAATAATGGTTAATGAAATGACAAACCCAAAAAAGCCCAGGAGCTATCCCTGTTCTGACTCAAGAAACCTCCTCTCAGATACATCCTTAAATTGTGCATAAGCTTTATACTCTTGGATATTAGCTACCACTGAAGGAAAACACCTTTATTTGGGTAAAAATTAGCATTAAATTACCTGAACTGATTCTTGAATCTTTGTGGAGCTGTTGAGAGTAGAAGAATCAGCTTGTGCATTTCCTACCCAGGACTAAGGACTTAAATAGAAAGGTTTATGGCTACCAAGTCTCACTAAAGGTGTGCCTTCAGGTGTTTCATAAGCTAGTAAGAGTAGTCATGTAGCCCGATCAGGCCAACAGAGAAAATCCTGTTAGTAGTTAGCTTGGCGTACACACTTTAACTCTCTCATATAGCGTAAGAACTCCAATAATTAGACCTGAGGTAAAGACGTGGGAAATTGTCTCTCCTGTATAGGTGGGTAAGCCCACAGCGAAAACAGACCTCTTCGGCCCCTGTTTGAGACAAAATAAAAAGAAAAAAGAGCCAGACCTTACCAGCAGTGGCAACTCCAACGGCCTAGCCTCGGGTCTAATTATTCGAGTTCTTACAGTATCTTAGCCTACTACTGTAACGAAAAACCATAGCCGAAATACCTAGCCAATCAAAAACATTTCCTTTCATTCTCAATTCATTCAGTCTTAATCTCATCCCTTTCTAGACCTTTTGAAAAACTCAAAATCCACTCAACTTTTACAGACTTATTGTCCAGGTTTATTAAGCGGTTACAACTATCCACAGGATGATATCACACATCATCCACTTGTACAATTTGATTCCTTTCCTTTCCTTTCTCCTGCTATCTTACGGCTCTTTAGTGGGCTCAATATAAATCCTAATTGTTTGCTTCAATCACTTACTTCACTTCACTTCACTCGGCTAACACTCTTTAATCTGATAACTACCTCTTTCTTCAATCATGCGGCTTTCACCACCCCCCACAGTACCCCCTCCCTCCCTGCTCCTGGCTATTCTATTCTATTCCTTTCTTTACTTCACTTTTCTCCTAGTATCTTACAACTTCTTAACCACTTCCAGAAGAGTTTCTCTCATTTACCTAAACCTCTTCTTGTATCCTAGCCCAAATCCTTTAGTTGGACTATTGCCTCCACTTTCAACTGCCCTTCCTTCAACAGTCCTGCAGATCTACCTCCCTGTGCTATCCAGCCTCGTCCCTGCCATGTCTTGCCTTAGCCGGCACTCATACCCCTACTCACGCACGGTACTGTCTCACCCCATAGCGCCAGCCTCTCAAGCCAATGACGGCTGTCCCAAGATTTTACCTCCATGGGCCAAAGGCCACAGGTAGTCCAATTCTGTCCCACTCTTGTAGCTCTCTTAATCATTTGGAACACTTGGCCCTAATTCCTTAGTTAGTCATGTAATACTCAGAAGGAAGGAAATAGGAGGAGAGGCTCACACATATCTGTACAGATGTTAGGCAGACTTCCTTCTTACATGCTTGTATTTTCGCTTTATGATTTTATATCTATAGTCAATAAATTATGTCTCATTTCCCTCTTGCAAAGCAAAAACTGGAATGGGAGCTTAATTCCTATTACCCAGTATTCATTCATCTAATTCAAAAAGTAATTACAGTAATTTCATCCGCCACCTATTCATACAGTACTATAATATTGTCAACTTTACAGAACCTTCTCCTCTACTCTTCTTGCAACAAAATTACAGAAATAAAGAAATGATAAAAGAAAGAGAACAAAGAACGAAAAAAGGGTTATCTCATCAGACGCCAACAAGACAATAAACACTGGATGAACGGCATTCTGCCCCCCATCCCTCTAACGCTGCTACGCCCCACTCCCAAACCTCCATATTGCCAATCTCCCTTAGAACGAAGTCTCTCTCCATCTTCATCATTTCCGTCCCATCGTAGATATACTTGAAGTTCCTCATAACACAGCAAAAATGCGTGTGTGTCACAAATAGTGACTAATCAAGGCAGATTTCACATGACTAATACTTATTAGTTATAAGGTAAGTTGGTTTTATACTATGACGTCACTTGACTCATAGTTCTCACATAACAATGCACTGGCGAGTCATTGTTAAGATACATCAGCAAAAAAACCTTTTTCTCCGGACGGACAGAGCCAGCTTCCGGACGAATAGCGTCCGCTCTTTGCGTCCGGTCCTCCCGGATCTCCCATGCCTTCTTTGCCTTTCATTTCTTGCGTCTGGTGCACCCGGACGCCCCACTTTCCCTCCACAGCGTCCGACGCGCTTGTTGCGGCCCCACCCCCTCCTCGTGCCCCCCCTTGTATTCGCCCTCTTATCCTCTCGTCTACTGGCCCCCTGCCTACTCCTTGCGGTTGCGGGCGTCCGGCGACCATCTCTGCTACCCTCTCACCTCTGGCGACCTAGATCTGTCCGCTTCCATCTGCTTCCGTCTGCTGCCATCCTAGGTTGCTTTTTTCTTAGTCTGCACCCTACGGTCACTTCCATAATTCCCTTACTGTTCACAAGACGCCCGGCGCGGCCACCATGCAGACCCCATACTTTGGTTGGCTTCCCTTCCCACAGGAGAGCATGGTTTCGCATTAATCATCCGCAGAACTCAGGCGGCCAAGTTGAAGACGGACACTCAATATGGAAACTGCCACCTTAAGTGTCCAGCTTCAACCCGGCCGGATATTCGTGTGGAACAATTCAACCTATTTAAAACATTGCCTTAAACACCCACGGATCGTGTAGTACTCCCCCGGCCGAGTTCAAGCCGGACACTGAATATGGGCACTGCCACCTTAAGCGTATGGCTTCAACTTGGCCATATATTCATGCAGAAAAATTTAACCTATTTAAAACATTCCCTTAAATCCCCGAGGATCGTGTAGTACTCCCCCGGCTGAGTTGAAGCCGGACACTGAATATGGGCACTGCCACCTTAAGCGTACGGCTTCAACTTGGCCGTATATTCATGCAGAACAATTCAACCTATTTAAAACATTCCCTTAAATGCCCGCGGATCGTGTAGTACTCCCCCAGCCAAGTTGAAGCCGGACACTCAATACGCGAACTGCCACCTTAAGTGCCCGGTTTCAACTCAGCCGAATAAATACTGTACATAATTGGATAGAATTATTTAATATATTTCATTAAACGTCCTCAGATCAATCCTGTGATTCACTATCCATTGCTTCTCACCACTAGGAATTACCTGCGCCTGTCCAATCACTGCCCCTATACTGACTATTCGCATGTCTCGACCATTGATCCGGTTGCCGACTCGAACATGTCCGCTCGGAATGTGAAATCTGCCACCATTGATCGGATCGAGTATGCGAACTAATGCCAGGCGATGGACATCTGCGGCCTCACTTCGAATATTTCATATCTTGAAAAGTGCTAGCAACCGAGCCACCACGCGTCCCCGTAAATCTCCATAGTTCGCTTCCCCACCAGTCTGGACCCACACCCAATCGTTTCTAGAGCCACCGTTGCGGAATGCCTTTGTTCCAGTGCAGCGAGCCCGGTGGATCTGGAACCTGTCACTTTCCTGAAAGTCGGGCACTGGGATTTCAAGCTGAGCAAATCCTTCTACAGGAAGTTACCCGAGTTCGGCAGGGTCCGCAGGCAACCGCCGGTCATCCGCAGCAGTCTGCCTGATAAAATGCAGTATCTCCTCCATCATGTTGGAATAATGGGTATCGAGGGCTGTGCATAATTCGGTCAGCGTGCTGGTGTTCTTCATACAGCCTTTAAGCACCCAGCGAGGTGTGCTGCGACTTGGAACAGTCGGCCTTTCCATCCCACTATCTTCTACCACGATCACACCTTCAACTTTCGAAAGTGCTTCTATTGTCTGCAACCTTATTCCTAGGGCGTGCTGGAGGCCATAGTGCGACAAGATCTGTCGGGCGGCTTCATTCTTGTTTGACCTGCGGTAGCCATCTTTAATCTGATCCTTATGTGCTAGTTCACCGATCTCGGTTGAATACATCGATATAGATCCAAAACGCCGTACGTGGGAGGCAAAGTGAGTCAGGTACTGCATCTTGATGCAGTTGAAGTGGTTCTCACGCCGTATCAAATCTGCCCGCCGATCAGACCTTTCAACCCTCTCTTGATCAGCCAGCCGAGGGCGATTAGCGACGGTTCCATGGCGGACTTCTTTAGCACGCTGATCTGCCATTAGTTCCCTTAGCTCCCGATCCTGGCGATTTGCTTGAGCTCCGGTAGCCTTCGAGGTACAGAACTCAAGAAAAATGACCTTTGTCCGGTGGAATATCTGCAGGTAGCTTTCCATGTAGAAAAGTCTGTCTGGTGTATGACTGCGATATTGAGCCATGAGAGTGAAGTCCACCAGCGTGCTAACACACCCCAAAGCGCTCTTGAAATCCTGATACTGAGAACTGTCCGGATTTCGCAATGCGGACGCCAATACGGGTGAAATACAACGGCCGAGATTGCGCATCTCCTTTCCTTGCGATTGTGTGATTTCTCAATAGGCCTTTTTCGATACGCTGAATCCGGGGTAAGGAGGAATTTCTTTCCAACCATCGTTGAACGCCTTCTGCCGTTTATGCTTTTTCAGAAAACCTTCCACCCATTCCATCATATGTTTGAATAAGCCAAGGTAGATGTTGTGCAAGAGGTCCAGCTTGTGTAGGTCCGCGGGGCTTACTCGGTCGAGTCCGGTGAATACATTGTTTCCTATTTGCACGCCCAACCGCTGCAAGTATTCTGCAATGCCGGCCGCTTCTGCCGGCTCATGCCTCAAGGCTTTCTCTCTATATAGCATGTAGTCGCGGGTCTCATACATCCGCTGCAGATCCCCCCCGAGCTCCTCGCACGGAACCCCACACTTTGGGCATGACTTGCTGCCTATTCCTTGCAAGACTGCATGCTCAGCATGATCCGCGATCCAGGCCGACAAAATGGGAAAACAAAGGCGTGTTTTTGCCATCTGCACAATCCATTACCGTTCCTTCTCGGGCAACCTGCTGTAATGGTGCCAGGACAAGATCGAAGACAGCCCGCAGGACATCCGCGTTGGTCTGCCGCTGGGCTTCGTTGGCACGGGCTGATTCCCCAGTAAACTTTGGCCGTACTGGAAGCAATGCCACAAGCAGGATTGGCATCTTGGCACGGCTGCTTCTTGTCCTCGAAAGGGTATTGCCGATCGTCATGTATACCGGCCAGGCTTTCTTATCTCAGGAGAAATTGGTAATGTGCGTCTGGTCAGACAATCTCATAATGGGTACCACTGTGGACCCGGTGGGCAAAGCTTTCTACCAAGGAACTGAATGGGCTGTTAGCACTGGAAACACCACTCCAAGAACTTGTCAGGACCTATCTCATACGTGCATATCCCACCACCAGTCCGCCGTATGCATCTCTGAATATAATCGCTCCCCACTTGAATTATATTCTCGAATAGGTGCGTAAACCATATCTGAGCTATACGGGACCTGACGGATCAGGTAGCGGACACAGTCAATAATATTTCGATAATAGAAAGATGTTGCATGTCGACCATCATCAATCCTGGCTTCCGCCCTGTAACATGGGTACATGTTCCGGTAACAGTACACAGGAGCGGGCAGTGTAGGATCTCCTATGTTTAGTTGATTTATATTTGGTTTATTTGATTTGATTTCAGCTCCGCCACTGTCTCTCAGTCACATAGGCTATGCTATCGTATTGCTATGTTTACTTTGCTTTGCTGGAAGTTTATATTTAGGATTCCGGGCATGGAATAGTCATGTAACACTGGCGAGGGCTGAGCATTGTTTGTTTCTTTATTTGGTCTTGCAGGATTACAGGATTCCGGTATGTGCGCAGCTACTGGTAATGATCGTGATTGCAGGAAGGCTATCGCTCTTGGGTTTTGTATTTAAACCAGTCTCCTGGCTAGCAGGAGATAGCAGACTTCGACAGACCTTCAGTCTAAGAATAAACTTGGTTGAACGGCAATCCCTGAGTCCTTGAGTTCTACTTGTCCTTCAACTATTATCTCTTACCTCCGCTCCCTTGAAGCCTCCCTTAGTACCGGCGCTAGCAGGTCTATCGCCCGTCCTATTGTATTTTCGTTAGACAGGAATAAACCTGTTACATTTTTTTTGCCTACAGCAGGTGAAAACCCTTTGTTCTCAGGATTGGGAACAGCCTGGTAGGATTGATCACCCTTCCAGTATCTTGATAACTAGTTAGAAGCAGGAGCGGCAGGGAAAGGAACTCGCGGCTCAGGTGCTACATTCACAATAGCAGAACGCAGGAGCAGAAGCGTTACCAGATCCGGCAGGGCCTACAATCGTCCTTCAGCAGAACCGTCAGACGATACTCCAGAACCAACCACACAAGAACCAACCTCTGGGCCCATGCCAGGCTCAGCAGATACATCAGCCAGAACTACTCACCTCCTCCCAGGAGATCTAGATACAGATTCAGACGAAGACCACAACCTCACAGCTGAGGAACTCATCCAAAGAGAAGCCCGGCGGCTTGAGGAAACAGCAGCAGCAAGAACAGCAGCCCAGCAGACTTCGGAAACTGAACACCCACCAGAACGCCCCACAACAAGCAGGTGGCGAGCACCCAGAATCCTAGGAGTCTTTGGAAGTCAGACACCAACTAGAGCACCCTCCCGAGAGCATAAAGAGCAACAACTACCCGGTACATTCATCCCAGACACACCAGAAAGACACCTAAGATCCAGGAGCGCTAGAGAACCCTCTGAACGACCAGACCCACCACCCCCAGCACCAGACCCACCTACAGGCACCATGGCAGACCCAGGTCCGGCCAGGTTGCCCCCTCCTAAACCCTCTAAACCACCTTTCTTTAGTGGAGAAGGAGAAGACCTCAAACCCGACAAACTCAAGCGATGGCTCAGAACAGTCAAGAAGTACCTGGCGAGATCTGGACTGAATGATGACACCCCTGGAGTGGCAGACCACTACGGCTTTTACATAGAAGGAAAAGCAAACAACGCATTCCAGACACTAGACACAGAGGAAGAGAACCTCACCCTACCGCAGCTGACACACCACTTTCAGCAGCTATTCGAAGCCTCTACAAATACCGATGACACCTACCACAAATGGCAGAATGTCCGCCAGACAGCAGGTGGACAGCCAGCAAGCATAACAAAGATAGCTGGAGAGCTAGCGGACCTCAAAGGATTTGTTCCAAATGGATCCATATCAGACTATGCACAGAAACAGCGATTTCTCGATGCTATGGACTCTAGACTACGCCGCAATGTTGAGCCCCAGCTCAG
>Ga0307509_10012487_pt1 | contig 10157 bp, 10 predicted proteins | sample 10_EM_MG_FD_202245 | JGI IMG/M metagenome (GOLD analysis project Ga0307509, IMG submission 202245) | Populus trichocarpa ectomycorrhiza microbial communities from riparian zone in the Pacific Northwest, United States - 10_EM | ecosystem: Host-associated > Plants > Roots > Unclassified | place...
TTGGGCAGCATATGATAGTGGCGTCCAGCCATATTTATTCGCCGAATCAGGATTGACTTCCCCTCGCTCAAGGAGTATTTTCACCACGCCCTCATGACCCTGTTGGGCAGCATATGATAGTGGTGTCCGGCCAGAGATATCCGCCGAATCAGGATTGACTTCCCCTCGCCCAAGGAGTATTTTCACCACGCTCTCATGACCCTGTTGGGCAGCATATGATAGTGGCGTCCAGCCATATTTATTCGCCGAATCAGGATTGACTTCCCCTCGCTCAAGGAGTATTTTCACCACGCCCTCATGACCCTGTTGGGCAGCATATGATAGTGGTGTCTGGCCAGATTCATTCGCCAAATCGAGATTGACTTCCCCTCGCTCAAGGAGTATTTTCACCATGCCCTCATGACCATTTCTAGCAGCATACGATAGTGGTGTCCAGCCAGATTTATTCGCCGAATCAGGATTGACTTCGCCTCGCTCAAGGAGTATTTTCACCACGCCCTCATGACCCTTTTCAGCAGCATATGATAGTGGTGTCCGGCCAGAATTATCCGCCGAATCGGGATTAACATCCCCTCGCTCTAAAAGCAGCCCCACAACTCCCTCCCGCCCGGCCTTCGCAGCATGTGTGAGCGGTGTTAGGCCCTCCCGATCTGGTAAAGTGGGATTGATTTCACACTGCTCAAGAAAGACCTTTGCTAGGGCGCAATTTCCGTATTTGATAGCCCATATTAATGGCGTTGCGCCTTTTGAATCACGCCCATTCAAGTCCCATCTTTTCATCCCGACCATGGAAACCGCGATTTTGGCAATACCCATGTATGCGATGCAGTGTAGTCCCGTAAATCCCTGAATGTCAGGACGTATACCACTATAACGTTCCCTCCAGGTCAAGAAAGCAACAGTCTCTTCGCGAAGGAGAATGTCAGCGGATATGTGGGTTGCATCTCGTATGAGATGTCGCAATGCAAGGCTTTTCATGTCTTTTGTCATCTCCTTCCTTGCATGGAATCCCCAGTAACATGAAGCATAGTGGAGAAACGGCGTTGTCGAAGGGATAGTATCGAGGGCAGTTGGCAGTTGACAGATTGACTGAAAGCTTAAGTAGGTAAGGCATATTTCAGCAATCATCGAGTGAGATGTGATGAACAAGTTCGGATGAGCTGAAAGATACTCCTGGAGAGTGAAATGCACGAGACGGACTATTGATGCTTGCTTGTCAACCGTAACAAGCCCTAAAGTGCAGCTCAGCAAGGTCCGTATAGATGCGACATTGTGTAAATTAAGTTCCGTAGTCCCTGGCTCGACCGCTAACGCATGGCACAGCTCTGGTACTTTTAACGGCCGTTCCGAATGCGAAATCCACATCAGCGCCTCCATTCCGAGCTTCCTTTTGTTTCCTCCCTGCCCTTGTATCCGACTCAATGTCGCACTGTACGCATCCTCTAAACCAACGCCGCTAGTCATCCGATCAAGTGTTTTCCTTCTCTGATATATTGTCGCATCTTCCAGAACTGCACCCATGACGAGGGAAACGAGAAGAAACCTAGCGACTATTATTAGCCGATGACCTTGAATCCACTATCAACAGATGTCACGTACGATCCGGAAATCATTTCTGGAATGCTTCTCAGAATCTCAGCCTCTAATTCCTTATCCATTGCATCCAGCTCTGGGTCCCGTCCCAACCGCGCAGTAACATATCCCACAATATCCTCAGCTGTGGGCTCTATCGGGGCTAGGTCAGGGTATCCCGGGAAAATTTTCCTAACTTCCTCCCGAATATGTGCCCTCCCTGTAATGAATAGTCGGACATTTTGACACTCCTGGACGACGCACTGTAAAGACTCCCAAAGTTCAGGTCGATGTTTCGTGGGAAACTCATCTAAAGCGTCAATACAGATAAATCCCCGCCGCAAAGATGAGAGTGACTTGATGAGCATTGCGCCGATTTCAGGGAGCCGGAGAGTTCGACCGTCAGCCACTCTCTTCGCTTGCTCAAATGCATCCTTTATCGATTCCGGGATCGGCTCTATTCCTGCGACAAGTTGCTTTAAGACCGCCGCTAGCACACTAGCCGCCGACTGGTCTTTATGGCCCTGGAAGTCGCAGTATACACAAGCGACAGCCACATTGTCGCCATCAATCGAATTGTGTAGCGTATCAATAACAAGAGAGCTAGTGTTTACAGCCTTAGTTTAGCACCTCATTTCAATAGGCCCACTTTCACACACCTCAGATATGTCTTCCCCACCCCTGGGTTCCCATAACAGAATAACACAGAATGGGCAGCCTGATCCTCGCCGGTATGCCATTTCTTAAACTCATTCGTTCGGAGAAGCCAGTCCCCTACTCCATCCATCCGGCTCTCACTCACAGCCCGATGTCTTTCTCGAGGGGCCAAGGGCGACAACCACTCCAGAATCTGGCGCTTCTCGTCCGACACCGATATCTCGCAGTTATTCCACACGTTCTTATAACTGTCGATCACATTACCAACGTTTCTATTTATACTGATGGTAGGGTTTTGATATGCTGTAGAGTCCATATTGTCCGGTCCTTCCCGTTGTTGGTGCTGTTCGTAGATAAAGGGTGTGGGACGAGAGATGGAGGAGTTTTTTGAGAGCCTAGGCGAAGGTGGGGGAGGCCAGGAATTTAAGCCTCAAGAAACAATGCGGCTGTGGAGTGCAACCTTGTTGCCTCTACCTCCTTCGATTTGGCTATTTTTCGGGGTGTGGTGGCACCAAACTCACCTCAGCTCCAATTGGCGAGCTGTCTCTCAGTGGAGTGCAGGTCTGGTGCTTGTATTTGCTGGAAGCCGGGAGGGTCATGTTCGATACAGGGGTGATGGGTTGAGGCTTGGCAGACAGGGGGGTCAGTCTATGAAAGGTAGCCGTCTCTCACCTCTCTTTCTTTCTTGGACTACAACGAGGACCACCGCTGTGGGAGTGAACCACAACGGCTGATGAATGAACGTGATTGCGGAAGGTTTTCTTTTTTTTGTCTGGATCAGAATCAGGTGTATCGCTTGTGAATTAAATTGAGCTAGACGAATTGAGAGTAAATTGTGTGACTTGTTTCTCCGTGTAGTTTTCGGCTGTGATAGTTCATGATTTCTAGTTAGTCCCCTCTCTGGAGAATTGATACACTGATACCCGGTTTCTTTGTTTTCCAGTACTCAGGAAGAGGGCTTGCGTTACCGTGCCTACCTTACCCGAGTTCCCCAGCCCAGCGCCCCACCATCCCCGATTGTTTCTTCGTCAACAAGATACAAGTATCATAGACAGAAAGCATGTGTATAAATAGAAGAGACACCCGGCTCACCATCCTAGCTCCTGACCTTAGGAGAAGCTTACTCGAGATCGTTTCACTTGCCAATTTCTTGATTTTTTTATATTTTCCACATTTTTTATATCCAGCTCAGCACCAAAGGCATCCATCCTGGGGGCTAAGAAGATGTTTTTCCAAGTGCAAGTTTCTAGTTGATTTGTCAGTTTTGTTTGCAAAGATGCGCGTTACACACCAAGTTTTTTCGGTGCAAAAAAATCTGCATCACCGCCTTCGCTATTTAAAAGCATGAAGCCATCAGTTCCGGTTTCCAACCAAGGGACGAAGGAACAGAATCTCTAACGGGAAATTCCCCCTCCAGATTAGCCAGCCTGAGGGTAAATTCACTGAGTTCTCACACCATCCTTACTCCCAACGGCATTTCGAAAATACCATATCTGTTTTAAAGTTCTCCCCCCGGACATCTTACGGAGGTACAGGCCATAAGTTTTGTAGGTTTCAGAAGCGAGGCTTACTGCCCTCACACCCCGTCTGTAACCTACAACATTTATGCCATGTACCTCCGTATGATAAGAGCCTGCGTTGGCCGCGCACCCCTGCCTCTTGATACTATGATGGTAGAAGAATTTGTTTATCCCACCGTTTGCTAACGGCTGATCAAACAAACCAAGGGGAACCCTGTAGTTCTTGACAATTTCCGCTCTCCACTCTCCCTGCATTCTTTGCACCACTGGTTTCAGTCACCTAGTTTAGTATTTGGTTTAAAAATGAATAAAAGGCTAACAACTATAATAGTAGATTACCTCAGCAACATTTTGAATAAAAGATTCTAAATCATGTTTGTGATTGGTTTCGTCTATTGAAGACAAAAAGCCCGGCCAGGGCCTAATCGGGGAAGGATAAAAAGTTCTTAGAAGAGGGGGGAGTTCAGATAGGGCATGCGGTGTCTTACTGTATGGGAGCATCACCAGGGCGGTTGGGCAAAGTTCAACAAGAGGCTCATAGTTCGTGTAAATTTCCAATGGACAGGCCCTGTTATAGGAATCATATGGACTCGGGAGCTTGTTTGTTGCTAGTTCAGCGGACAGTACTCGACTACTGTACCGTAGAGGCATCCTGACGGTATAATAATCCCTGTACGAGGGGTAGAGTTTGTATTACGAAGAGAGAAGAGCCCAGGCAGGCAACGTGAAGCGCGCACGGGAGGAACACAAAAGTGTGGACGAGTGAACATTCTAGAAAATGGATGGATAAATAGGGTTATACATGTAGAGTTTTCGCTATAATACTTGAAGTGACCTTTGGCTAGCAATCTTCATAGAGAATAGACACCGTGAAATCTTCTCTTATCATAACGGCTGGCACGATCGTGCCATTACCATCACATTTAGCCCCGGGGTTGAAAAACGCTCACGAGGACTAAACTGCGAAACAGCCAGGCAACCGCTATGAAACAAAACGCCAAGATTAAAGCAACACAAGAGAAAGATTGCTAGTGCACGACGCAGAGAGGGCACCTTCTTCTCATTCAATTGCTCGCTCTCACACTCACGGCTCACAACGCTCTACTAACTAACTATCGGTAAAAGCAGGGGTATATATTCAAATAACGAAACCTTCCTCCCATCCTTCTATCGATCGCAACACAGGTCGATTCTCTTCCCCACCGGCAGCCCCCCTTTCCCTTCCGTAAAATTCCCTTGCTAACAAGCGAAAGACGAACATCACAAAGAAAGCTTCCGCTTTCCATACCGGTAACCCCCACACATCCGACTCCCTCCCGCATCTGACCCCTTTGGAGTCGCACATCTTCCGGCGCTGCATCGATCCCCAGGGCATATCCGAAGCGTTTTATCAGAGCGATAATGTGAGCTGCATGGAGGCTGAGCAAGTCGGGCAGCATCTAAGACTTTCAACATGTACACCCCCAACTGAGAGTAGCACTCCCCGCGACCTTCTGTATGAGACCACCTGGTGAGGCAGCTTAAGGCCTGCTCGAGATGTGCTAGCACCTAGGTGATGGTATATACAAGATAAGATTCCCTAGAGCCTTCCAACACTTCCACAGAAGCAGTTATCCACCTTAACTAAGTTTTATATACATAGAAGTTTTGGTAATTGCAAAGAGCAATCAAATTGAATAAAGCCATTCCTACAGACTGCTGATAACTCGCGCTAGATGAGGTCCAGGGATTCCCTTTCTCCAAAATCATGTGCTCGCAGGACTGCTACCGGTGTCAAATAGACGAGAACACCTTCTGTAGCAACCATGTGCCCAGCCAGATATCCGTAATAATTTGAGGTCCCAACAAAGAGATATAGAATAAAAATAGACTACCATCCTTCCGCACTAATGATTGACTTCACCTTCTTAGCATTCTTCTTGCCAGATTGTAATAATATCCTAAACCCAGTAACTCCTAGTAGAACTTAATAGTATCTTGAATTTCTTCAACCGGCACTCCGCGATTTGTGAGCAGCTAAATTGGATACACCACTTAAGACATTAGCTTTAGAGCCACCGGTCTCTTTGCCAATTTGATTTAACTGCATTCTAGTATCCTAGAAGCTATCCAAATAGCCTTGCTCTTAGAGCGAAAGGGTGCTCCTATTAGGGAGCGAAATTCACGTGTTATTTTTAGCTTTGTTTTTGTTGACTTTGTTGCAATTGAATCGGAGGAGACACTTTCATGGATCTTGAGCTGCGGTACTTAGCCGCGGCACAAGATGTTCGCGTTTATTAAACACCGTATAGATCAGTTGACGAGATTAATTCCTGGTCATACCTGATCACTCAGATCGTCCAGCTCTTCTGATGTCGGAGATAGCTGAATTTAAGGTTCATTTACCTATAGACGGCCATATAGCAGCCTGGGAAGGTGACGGCCATTAGGGGGAGCTTGATAGTTGGAGGTTTGTAAAGGTGTTTAGACAAGTGGAGGGCTTTTGCCTACAAGTAGCTTACCAGCCAGAGTCCGGCGGATCTGCAAATGCGGCACCAGGGAAATGTCACCTTTTATCTGCCTAGCCGCAGGATTTAGGACGGTAGAAAATTAGTTAAGCACTTTTGCACCGTCCACTGCATAATGCTGGCTGGGGCGTCACAGTCTACTTTAACCATCCAAACTTTTGAACCCACTTAGGTTGTTAGGAAAACGTGCCCTTAGGATGGGAAACATCCACACTCAGTGGCAGTGGTATGTGTATACAGTTGTAGGGGGACACGTTAGTCATGAAAAGTTTTCCCCTATCCGTCCCCCCCCCTTCTCTGTCCTTTCCTTACCTCTTTCTTCCTTCCTGCTCCTGAACCTTCTCAAGATTCTCTTGCTACATACCTGAAGAAACCAAAGGGAGAGCACGAAGAAAAAGAACAAAAGTGCAATCGCAATAGACTCTAAGTGGGTGGTGAAAGATTGAGGAAACGACTGTCAACCAGATGGCCACTCTCTCTCTCTCTAGCTAAGGACAGCGGAGATATATTTCCCCGTCTGCCTAACAGCAAGACACTCCCGAAACTCAGCAAAATCTCTAAGGAAATACCCGCAGCTGTCAAAACCTGATCTCCCATGACCACAAGCAATCTAGAACAATCCTGATATCCCATCATCCTCCATGATCCTAAATCCTATGCCCTGCAACTGAGCCAACTCTCGTATGTCAAGTGACATGAAAGAAACAATAAAACCAAATACCCGATACCTCATGCCCGATGGCTAGGAACATCGTCAGAGCTCTAAAACCCAATATCTTGATACCGCTAAGCATAGGATGTGAAAATGACATCACACTGCAGAGTGCCTAATCACCTGAAACCACCATGCCACATGCCTTTATCTCGCCTGACCGCATATCAGCATACATGCATATCTGGATAACTCTTCCACCTCTAAATACAAAAACTGCTTGTCTTCAATTGGGCCGCTTCACCCTGCTACCTGAAACCCTTATTGCCGATCATTGCCTCAGCTTGATTATTTTCAAATCTGACTTGAATGGCGGTTAGGAATGTAGAGTTCACATTGGCGCAGTCATTATATTTCATTCCTGTTCCCCTAATCCGGGGTTAGTACGCCACTTAGGCCAAACTGGCATGTATAATATAATTAGGGGAACAAAAAAAGAACTTGGGGCCTATCTTAGCTAGGAGTCCGAGAATCACAATCGATAAATGACATATAAACTCTGAAACCTCTTTTGGGTATAATTGCAAGCATATAGGCCTCTGTATCCATTCAATCTAACTCTGGGTTCTTTTTAACCCTATGCTAATCTATGCACCGGAATTAGTATTGGTGGGTTTTATGGACGTTAGATTGTGGTGTCCATGGAAACACCATTTGACACCTTTTCCGACATAGCTTATATTCTCCTAGTAATCAAAAGCAGGATATTGAGGCACACCTGAACAATGTATTGTAAAGGATTTCAAAGTTTACTTGATATTCTGCAGGATGCCATTTCAGTTCTCAAAGTCGAATTATAGGAAGGGGGGGTCCTCCTGTTGAATATGGTGCTACTCGCCATACTCTCATGATACTTCCTTTGTTTATCGGACAGCCCCCGGGAGCGCGCTTGTTTGTCTGGCTTCAGATATGCGCTAAGGATTCGGGCATATGGCTTCGGCTTTGGGCGTTTTGTTTGGACATTTGGGAAAGCATTTCCTGTGCAGGAAGACAGCCGCTGGAAGGAAGCGGATAGGCTGTAAGGCAAGGTGGAAAGGTTGTAAAAGGGTTTTACATCCGAAGGGAACCTATACAGATACTGTGAGCAGTGGTGTCTCTTTTCCTTTTGTTAGCCTGGGAGTGTTCACAAGGGAAGGGGAGACTCACATGGAGTGGCATGAGCGTGCCTACTGGCTCATGGGGGGATAGGGTGTTATTGTTGATATATACTCCTGTCTTTGCCAGTTAGTTAGACAGAGAGCACCGACATAGAGCACTGTGGAGTCGTTGAGCGAGAGCCTGTGATTGTTAGTGAAAAGATTTTTCCCCGCACTTGAGTGTGCGATCGTTTTCGTTGTAAGTTGCTTGGCATTCGTTTCGTTTCACTGCTCGTCACTCATGCAACCGTATCGCGGCCGTTGAAGTTTAACACCCCCACGGTCCGTCTGTCCTCGCATATCCGGGCGTTGCCGGCCCTTGCACCTTTAGAAAGGCGGAATATTGGTTGTAGTCTGGCCAGTCCGGCCCCGAAGACGGATGGGTTGGACGGCTAGGAACACTGTTTTCTACAGTTTAGTTAGCTTCGGGGGTTGTCGCAATGAAAATGTCAAATTTTCACCAAATTTCGGGTAAAACCCAGCGTTGGATCTAGCCCCCTGAGACAGAATGGTACTTGATATAGATGGTAGGGGAACAGATACAGATGACACAAATAATACACATAGGTCGGCAAGATGTACCGGATCTAAGTCTGAACAGACCGAACGAACCCCTTCTAAGTTACCCCCCAAAAATGGACAAGGAAAAAAGAATGAAAAAACGTTACCAACACTAGTACATGTTAAATGGCTCCACTGCCCTTCTAGCATTTCAATTATACAATCTATCCCAAACGATGGGCCCATCCTAAAGTAATCACAACTAGGAAAGAGGAGAAAAGGTGAAGGAAAGATATAGAGGAAACAGTAGCACTATCATGCAAAGGAACCTAAGGTAAGTTCGATTTTGTGTTGAGAAAGGCCTACATATACAAGACTCGTCCTATTCGAAAAACTTGCGAAAATGTGCTTCAACCCCTGGGCAAACTGAGTCCATTGATTGCCGGAAACCGATTTTGGTGGACTACAAGTGGATCCTATTTCCCAGTGACGGGCTGAGATGAGAACGGAAGGGCCGAGGAAGTAGGCGTGTGAAGTGATGTGATATTCATATGGCAAGTCCGATATAATCCCAAATAGAGACGAGAAGCATTATTAAGGATGTTAGGATGAAGATCTGCCAGATAGCTCTAAGGAAACGTTTCACAGGCCCTGCAGGCCTCGAGGGGGAATGGCTAAGGACGGTATCTGAGGTTGACATGGGTGAGAGAACGGATGCTAGGGGAGGCGGTTCAAGTTGATCTGATGAAGGCTCGAATGGTGAGAGAGGAATCACTTCAGTGATCTCGTGCCTAGCGTCGAGGATAATGTTATGTTGCTGCGACACAGGACTTAACGCTACCTCTTCTCGAGCACTCAGAGTAGGGACGGAGATTTGCTGTGTCATGTTACTGTTCTGTGATGTATCATAACCGGCGAGCCTTGGTTCTGAGTGCCGTATCAGGCCATGTCGATCAGGCAAATCAGGATTAGCAGCCCCCCGTTCCCGGAGTGCCTTCACCACGCCCTCGTATCCATATTCGGCAGCATATGATAGCGGTATCCGGCCAGATTCATCCGCGGAATCGGGATTGACATTCCCTCGCTCAAGGAGTATTTTCACCACGCCCTCATGACCCTTGTAGGCAGCATATGATAGTGGTGTCCGACCAGATTCATCCACCGAATCAGGATTGACTTCCCCTCGCTCAAGAAGTATTTTCACCACGCCCTCATGACCCTCTTCGGCAGCATATGATAGTGGTGTCTGACGATATTTATCCGCCGAATCGGGATTGACTTCCCCTCGCTCAAGGAGTATTTTCACCACGCCCTCATGACCCCCTTCGGCAGCATATGATAGTGGTGTCTGACGATATTTATCCGCCGAATCGGGATTGACTTCCCCTCGCTCAAGGAGTATTTTCACCACGCCCTCATGACCCCCTTCGGCAGCATATGATAGTGGTGTCTGACGATATTTATCCGCCGAATCGGGATTGACTTCCCCTCGCTCAAGGAGTATTTTCACCACGCCCTCATGACCCCCTTCGGCAGCATATGATAGTGGTGT
>Ga0307509_10012488_pt1 | contig 10157 bp, 6 predicted proteins | sample 10_EM_MG_FD_202245 | JGI IMG/M metagenome (GOLD analysis project Ga0307509, IMG submission 202245) | Populus trichocarpa ectomycorrhiza microbial communities from riparian zone in the Pacific Northwest, United States - 10_EM | ecosystem: Host-associated > Plants > Roots > Unclassified | place...
CGACCTCCATTGAAGGTCCAATTTTCAGACAACAATGAAAAACATATACGAATTTAGCTTCAGGCCTTTATTGGAGAATTTCATAAATATACTATAACAAGAAATATCATAAAATAAATCTCATCAGAAAATCAAAATATAATAAATATACGTGCTCTATATTGTGAGATAATCAATCTACATAAATTGATGACGTCTCCGATCAACTAAGAATTAAATACAATGTGTATAAAGATTAACACTATCTTATTAACATGAATATTCTAATTGATATATCATTGGGTCATAATCAAACAAACAAAATCATTTCTTGAAGGCTCAACTCATACAATCAATTAAATAAGAAGCTATCCATTCAAAAATACATAACAGCTCAAATCAAGAAATCAATCTCAATAAATAATAATGTTTTATTACATACAACAATAATAAATATTATATAAATTACTAAGAAGTATGATTAATTTTATGTCAATAATTTAAATATTTATACTACTCTTCTAGCATATGAGATAGTAAGTGATAGCATGGTCCCCATGTTACGGTTTATATTTTGCTTTAAACAGAGTATAGTTGTACTAAAAATACACCCCTTTCCCGAAAGGAAGGGGAAGAACACAATCAAGGGATTTCTTGTTGTTTAACTTCTCATGTTTCTCTCCCACCACGGGCAACTGTTTATTTTCGCCAAGGTGAATTGAGGCTTCAAGTAGAAGAAATTATTTACTGGTTAGAAACTAGGTCTATTTCACTGTTGTCTTTGAGACAAATGAAACTGAGGTTTTTGGTTTGCAATTTGGGCAGATAAGGATAATCCTTATTGTTTGGTGTTTGAGAATTTGGTGCTAAATTTCTTGTTGTAAATTGCAGAAAATAGTCAGGGTAAAAATTTAAGATGAATGCTAGGGAACACATCTTCCCAAAATGCACTGGGTTCTGGATTCTCAATGTTCATCTTATAGTTTGACAAGAGAATCTTTCCTTCACTTGCACTATCTTTTTGTTTGTTTGGCCGATGCATGATTTTTTTACCTCATTTTTCCTTGATTAATTCTAACTACAAAACAGCTACTTCACCAACAAGATGGAAAAGGCTCACCAAGATGTTCTCTTTGAAAAGATTCTCAGTGAGTCGTTGACATCTCATTTTTGGAATTTCTCCAATAGCTTGATGTCTACTCTCACTCTAGAGCCAGAAAGTCTTGTTTCCTGGCTAATTGATCAACACTTGTATCATATTGTGAACAAACATGCCAATTACTCTGATTTATCAACACATATCAAATTCTTGCTGCTGCTGAGGAAGATATCTGAACTTAGCCATCATAGAGGGTTTGTGTTGATGAAATTACACTGACTCATTGTGTACCATCTAGAATTCAATTTTAAAAAATATTGCAACAAATGTTTTTTTGCCCTAAATACATCAATCGGGTGTGGATAGCTTGATTACAATGCGACTTACTAAAAAGTCTTGGCCTAAATATGCGAAGATGATCCAAGTATACCATAAATTTTTAAAAAATAAAACCCACAGATCTAGTCCATGCAAAGGTACTGGAATATGGATTGGTAAAAATAAAAATGAAAATTTGTATGAAATTGAATTACGCTAATAAATTAGGGTAGCAAGAATTTGACCGTTAGCTTTCTTAACTATTCTTTAAATAAAATGTTTGGGATGTGAGAAATCCTGTGCCCATCTTCACCCATCTCCTCTCTATTGTAACGTTTCCTTAGATTGGGGCAATACTCTATGGAGAATTTCTGTAGAGGCGCTATCAAAACATAGTCCGGTAGTGCTCTCAACAATGGGCATTTGAGAATTCTAAACTCAACAAGTTGTGGCATGATGAATATTGAAATCGTGGTGGAATCTTCTTCTCCCACTCTCCTTTCAATCCCATCCCACTCCTCTAGTTCTTTGAGATGCCATATGCTAAGTTTTTTCAATTTGGGGAAAGCAGCGACTCTTGCAATTTCTCCTTCATTAATATTGGTATTGCCACCATTTTCTATGCCTAAAAATCCACCATCCAACCTTCTCAGCTTCAACCCTGTTAAAGAAAGGCTTTCGAGGTTGGGCAATCTTCCCAGCGGTGGCAAAACATCGACGTTTCTACAATTTACGAGCACAAGGTTCTGTAATCTGGTTAATATCATCATCCAATTGGGTAAAAATATCCCTCCGTAATCAGATATGATTAAATTTTCCAAGTCTGACGGCGGCTGTAAAGCTTCAATTAAAGCATCCTCATTCGCTTGCAACTCTGTTTTCTCCCCATCGAATTGCAATTCCAAACGAAGCAAGCGCTTCTTATTCTTGAGTTGTGCTTCCACAGCTTCACTCACATCTTCTATATCTCTCAGATTACATATCGTGAGACTCCCTCCAATGTGATTTAAGTTTTTTAATTCTCCTAAATTAGCTGCTTTACTTCTAGTCTCACCACCACCACACACAGTAAAACGATCTAATGTTCGAAGACAAGTTATCCTCTCCATTCCCTTTGGTATGAATGCTACACTTGAATAAACAATCTTCAGATGCCTCAACTTGGTAAGCTTTCCAATCGCATGAGGTAATTCCTTGAGAGACCAACACCCAGACACGTTTAGGGATTGCAGATTGCATAAATTACACATGGTTTCTGGCAGGGACTGCAACTTTACACTACTTACCAAATTGAGGTGTCTTAAATGTATCAATTTCCCTACCTCGTTTGGCATTTCTTTGATCGAAGACTCTGCCAAATTCAATGACCTGATGCATGTCAACTGCTTTAATACGTCAGCTAGTGCAGCTCCTAGTGAAGGGTCTCTACTGTCAATCAAGAGGCTGCGAAGACCTTTTGCTTTGTGAATAGACATGGGAAAAGAGGTCTCCTCTGACAGCTTCATGCTTAAATGATGAACCCTTTCATATGTAGTCTCCGTTTTTTGTTCTCCAAGGTTATTGACATCTACTGTTAGACATTCATATTTTGTCAGAAATTGGGCAAAATCATGCACTATATCATGGATCTTGAATGTCATACCTTCATGCTCATCCATCTGAAAATCTTGGAAGAAAGAACGTGCTACTAAGACTTGAAAATACTCCTCTCCAACAAGCTCCATATCTCTACTTGGAGTCTCCTTAAGGTAACCTTGAGCCATCCACATCTTCACCAATTGGTCTTTTCCCATCTCATAGTCTTTTGGAAACATGGCACAATACAAGAAACATCGTCTTGCCACATAAGGTAAATCGTAGTAACTCAAAAGCAAAGGTGGAAATAGTGCTCTTTCAACATGTTCTAGCTCCCACAGTTCGCTAGATAAAACATGTTCCCACTCTTCTCTTGTTCTTTTAGACTGCATTAGACCTCCTAATACCTTGGCAGCTAGAGGCAAGCCCTTGCACTTGCTTGCAATTTTGCCGCCTATTTCTGTCAATCTTTCGCGCTCATCTTTGCTTCTTTTATGGAATGCCACCTGATTGAATATTGACATGCATACCTCATCGGATAATCTCTCAAGGTTGATCCAGTGGTCCGTTCCCATCATTGTTGCGACAGCATGTTTACGAGTGGTCACTAGAATTCTGCTTCCTGGTGCACCGCCTTTGAAAGATAGTTTCAGTGGTTCCCATTGCCCATGACTTTCTGTCCATACATCATCAAGGACAAGAAGGAACTTCTTTCCCTTAATTGATTCAGAAACACTTTGCAAAAGGGATTCCAATTCAACTAAATTCGATGCACCCCTTTGAAGCGCCTCAAGGATAGCTTTTGCTATCCTAACCTCATCGAATGGATCTGAAACACACACCCATATCTTTTTATCAAAATGAGCCGTAACCTCAGCATTATTAAAAGCTAGTTGGGCGAGAGTTGTCTTTCCAATCCCGCCCAACCCTACTAGAGAGATGACATCCACGTCCCGCGCTTCCTGACTACTTTCGCCCAGCAACTTGCTTACTAAGGCTTCCCTTTCATCATCTCGACCACGCACGATTGATTCATCAACAAGGGAGGTACTTGTTATTCGTTGTAGTTCATCAGTGGCTCTGTACAACTCAAAGCCAAACATAGCTCTCTCTTTGGCAATCTCATCCACTTTTTCACATACTTCTTTGATCTTGAGGGCAATGTCGCGACGTCGAGCCACTTGATTGAAACAAAAGCAAGGAGATCCCAGGAAGGAACATCGCATCTTCTGTAGGCTGCGAGTATTTTCTTCAGCTTCCTCCATTTTCCATCTAAGAATTGCAGTGCTCCATTCATCTAGCACGTCATCCATATCATAGCATACATCTTTGAGCTTGTCTGCCCAATCCCTTACAGCCTTATCCTTCACTTGTTTTCTATCTGCATCTTCAAGGACAGATTGGATAGCAAGGAGATTGCTTTTCAGCTTGTCGACTTGTTTCTGCACACCCTCTACTAGGTTCACTTCTTCCTGTACCTATTGGTGTAGAAAAGATCAGAAAGTTCAAGCAGAGGAAACAGTTCTATGATTTCACTACAAGTTTTTAATTTTAATTTTTGGTAATTAATAGATTAAATAATTTTTATTAATCTTTTTTCCGCATAGTTCACACGTACAGTGAATTGGATTGGCTATATTATAAATTTATATATAAAATATCTATGAAGAACCTATATATTAAAAATAATAATATTTCTTTTTATCATGATCATGATGATATCTCTGTCTGCACTCTGCTACTATACAAGAAGGAAAAAAATGAATCTTAAATTGTTCGACGTCAAACCTATATATAACATAAGCTTGGCGGATCAAAGAATATATAAAAGGAAAGTGAATAAAAGGATCTGTATTTGTTGGTATTTGTAAAGTCTATAATAAGATTATGGAAGAAAAAAAAGACTTCAATTTTTATATTTCTTATCATGTTAGGGTTAATTAGATCATTGCAAATTGTATAAAAGTAATTACCTGTTGAGCAACGACCGTGCTTAACTGCTCCAAAATTGGCGATAAAAGTGCCTCTGCCATTTGTCTGTTTGGTTTAATTTTATTTTTAAAAAAGAGATAATGATGATAGGATGAACTGTGTGTGTGAGAGAGAGAGAGAGAGAGAGAGAGAGAGAGGAGAGTGAGAGGGGAAGGAGGCTGCTGGTTGTGAAATGAAGAGAGAGGGTTAGTTTATGTACTTGGGGTTTGGTGATGAGGGTTGACTTTTGTTACAGTCCCTGTACTGTTTCTAACATTTCAATTCAGTCCCTATATTATTGAACTTTTCAGTCTAGTCTCGGTCAGGGGTTACTTACTGCGGATGGCTTTTCCTGGTTGCATGTTTGTACTGAGAATGACATTCCATTTTGAGTTCCAAAGGTGAAACACTCGTGGTTTTCATTTCTACCGAGTTCATAAGATAAGCCCTGAAAATTTATCAACTTTTTCACTTATCAGTGACATTAGAAGAAAAGCTGAAGAACAAACGTGAAGCAAAACAATAAAGAAAATCTTGAAGATGGGTACCTTGTTCTGCTTGCTTCCTACTTTTCTGAACCAACACTCGAAAGACAGGACCCATTCCACCGCAACAAAATAAGTTTGATTCAGCACTGTTAAGAAAAAAGTAGAGCAGAGCTACCCTTTTTGACACAGGCTAGCAAGTTGCAGAAGTTAGTAAGAACTGGCTCATTGAGCAACCAAATAACCCAAGTACAGAGGAATGCCGTATTTTTATTTTTCCAAGGAACTGCATATTTGTCCCCCTCTTCTTCTTTTTTCCTGTTGAAACAGCAACAGGGTACTTCATGTCAAAGTCAAGTCCATAACCAGACCAGTAAAGAACATTGACCTACAAGGAGTTCCATTGAAGTTCCGATTATGAGCAGGCATGCTTCTATCTCAATTTACCACTCTGGGTCAGATTTCACACTTATCAGAGCACTATGATGACAACAGCAGAAACTATGAAGAGAGCTTTGAATCTACACACCCGCCAGTTATAATCATTCAAGACAGATATGTTAGCTATAGTTAAGGCCAGAGAGAAACACAGATGCCTGGTACAGCTGTGGACCTTTGAGAGGAAAAACGAAGAAGGAGTGTTTTCAAAATTCAGGAATCAGAGAGTGAAGAGTTGCCATGCTGATGCAGGAACATAGGAAGAGAGTTGTTTGGTTATTAGAATAAGGGCTAAGGTTATGACATTATCATGCTTAAATGACGAACCCTTGCACTTGAAGTCTCCACTGTAGCTTCTCGAAGCTTATTGACATCCACTGTTAGACATTCATTTTTTGTCATGTATCGGGCAAAATCATGCACTATATCATGCATCTTGAATGCCATCACATCTGGACCGCCCATCTCAAAATCTTGGAAGAAAGAGCGCGCTGCTAGGACTTGAAAGTACTCCTCTCCAACAACCTCCATATCTCTACGTGGAGTCTCCTTGAGGTAACCTTGAGCCATCCACATCTTCACCAATTCATCTTTGCGCATCTTGTAGTCTTTTGGAAACATGGCACAATACAAGAAACATCGTCTTACCACAAAAGGTAAATCGTAGTAACTCAAAAGCAAAGGTCCAAATATTCCTCTTTCAACATGTGTTCCAGCTCCCACAGTTCGCTAGATAAAACATCTTCCCACTCTTCTCTTGTCTTTCAAACCGCATTAGATCTCCTAATACCTTGGCAGCTAGAGGCAAGCCCTTGCACTTGCTTGCAATTTTATCGCCGATATCTGTCAATCTTTCGCGCTCATCTTTGCTTCTTTCCTGGAATGCCACATGAATATTGAATATTGACCTGCATACCTCTTTAGACAATGTCTCAAGATTGATCATGTGGTCGGTTCCCATCATGGTTGCCACGGAATGATTCCGAGTGGTCACTAGAATTCTGCTTCCAGGTGCACCGCCTTTGATAGAGAGTTTCAGTGGTTCCCATTGTCCATGATTTTCTGTCCAGACATCATCTAGTACAAGAAGGAACCTCTTTCCCTTAATGGATTGAGAAACCCCTTGCAAAAGGGATTTCAATTCAACCGAATTCTGTGCCCTCCCTTCAAGATCCTCAAGGATAGCTTTGGCTATCCCAACCTCATCAAATGGTTCTGAAACTCTCACCCATATCTTTTTCTCAAAATGAGCCGTAACCTCAGCATCATTAAAAGCTAGTTGGGCGAGAGTTGTTTTTCCAATTCCACCCAGCCCTACTAGAGAGATGACATCCACGTCCCGTGCTTCCTGACTACTTTCACCCAGCAACTTGCTTACTACAGCTTCCCTTTCATCATCTCGACCAATCACGCTTGAATATTCATCAAAAAAGGAGGTACTTGTTGGTCGTCGTTGCTGTTCATCAGTGGCTCTGTACAACTCAAAGCCAAACATTGCTCTCTCTTTGGCAATCTCATCCACCTTTTGACAAACTTCTTTGATATTAAGGGCAATGTCCCGACGTCGAACCACTTGATTGAAACAAAAGCAAGGAGATCTCTGGAAGGAACATCGCATCTTCTGTAGGCTGTCAGTATATTGTTCAGCATCCCCCATTTTCCATGTAAGAATTTCAGTGCTCCATTCATCTGGCACGTCATCGATATCATAGCATACATCTTTGAGCTTGTCTAGCCAATCTCTTACAGCCTTATCCTTCACTTGTTTTCTATCTGCGTCTTCAAGGACAGATTGGATAGCAAGGAGATTGCTTTTCAGCTTGTCGACATGTTTCTTCACACCCACTACTAGGTTCACCTCTTCTTGTACCTATTAGTGTAGAAAAGATAAGAAAGTTTAAGCATGGGAAACATTTCTATTATTTCAACTCAATTTTTTAATTTTTGGCAACTGATAGATTAATTATTTTGTATTAATATATTTTATTGTGAAATGGATTGACTATATTAATAATTTATATATAGGTATGGAAAAAGTTCGATGTTCTCACGAGAGAAGGATTTCTCCATTAAACCTGTACGTATATATATATAAAATCTGGTTTTGTAGGGCTTTCATCATTTTACATTAAACTATAGATATATGGATGTATAAAGGCAAGTGAATTAAAGGATCTGCATGTATATCTTTGTGAAGTCAATTTAGAAATAAACCCATGATAATATATTTGTGAACTTTTTATTTTTTTTAGTTTAATGTAGATGTCCGGGCCAGCTTGCGCGCACCTCGACTAATCCCACGGGCCCTGAAGTTAACGACCATGTAAGCCTCCAGTGGCCAACATATGAGCAACCACAGGGCTCGAACCTGAGACCACAGAGAGAACAAACCTCTTGATCCCAAACTTTTACCACTAGACCACCACCTATATTTATAAACTTTTTATTGATTATTTTACCCTTAATAGTTAAGTTTAAAGAGAATCCTTTTTCGGTTTTCCTATATTTGGAATGATATATTTTCTTTAGGTTATTTTTGAAAATATGAAAAATAATAAAACAAGAAAAAGAAGATTCTTTAATGAAATCCAAATATATACTTGAGGATTTAAAATATTATTTTTATTTATTCAAGTTAAAAGTATTCTTTTTATGATAGGAAGAAAAAAGGCTTGAACTTTATATATATTTCTTATCTCTGCTAGGTAAATCAGGTTATTGCAGATGGTAGAAAAATACCTGTTGAGCAACGATCGTGGTTAACTGCTCCAAGATCGGAGATACAAGTGCCTCAGCCATCGTCTGTTTAGTTCTGATTGGAAAGAGAGAGAGAGAAGCAATGATGATGGGATGAGCAGAGAGAAAGAGAGGGTGAAGGGAAGGAGGCGGCTGATTGTGAATGGAAGTTAGTTTATATACTTAGGGTTTGGTGTTGCAGGTGGAGTTCCTGCAACTTGTAGTTTTTTTACTAGTGAAGCTTGTATTTTAGTGTCTCAACATTTTTTTTTTATTAGTTTTTGTAGGGCTGTGGTGAAGGGAGAGCACAACTTGTAGGTTGAAAAATGAAATTGATGTGATGTATATACCTGAAGTAATGAGAAAGATTTGATGACCATAAAAGGATTAAATGAGAATCAAAGAAAAATTGGAATGACAGAGGAAATAAAAGCAATTCATGCAATTGAAAAACTTGAAAGCAGGGTTCTTGCGGGAATTAGGGTTCTTGCAGGCTAAGCAATGTGATACACTCGACTATTTTTTTTTTTAATAGTCGAGTGTATTATAAGAAAATGGCTAAAAAGATAATAGCCTAGCATCCAGAAGTTTTAGCTGACAAAAAAAAAAGGCAAAGAAGCTTTAGAGGTTTTGAAACAGGGGAAGGAAAACAGTGTGGGAAAAGGAAAAAAACAATTGAAATCAGCGCCTCCTTTCTACAAAACCAATGCCATCATAGCTGTTATGAACATCTCGCCAGCAGAGTCTGAAGAATTGGTATCAAGTCTCAGCCATAATGAGAAACTGCCGAAGATCAAGGAAAAACAGCTTTGAAGATTTGGAGCAGCCCTATTAAAGATGATATTATTCTGATGAAGCTAAAGATTCCACACAATGCAAGAGAAGAGAAGCTGTCATGAGAGATTCTGTTCTTTCACCATAGAAAACCATTGGTAGCACATATCATCAACAGATTTTATCGTGAAAGGAATTTCATTCATAGATGCCAAGCAAAGTGGTAGTAGATGAAGAGGTGACTTGAAGATTCCAGGCATCTATTACAAAAAACACATCTAGAAGCCACTCCATATGCTCATGATGATATTGCCTGTTTCTTCTCTCTGAATTCATACAATCTTTCTTTCATACACTTTCATATTTTCCAGAAAAGATTGAGGATGAAGATACACAAAATTTAGATTGCATCAGAGGTTGCAGTCACTATCTTTACACGGGGTTGGCCTTTTTTACTTGCTAAAGATAGCTAACTGTAATAGCAGAAACAAATAGGGTCTTGCTGCTGTGAATAGCAGAATTTGGTGCTAAATTTCTTGTTGTGAATTGCAGAAAACAGTCGCTTGATCTGCACTAGGATGGCAATTGCAAAGTAATGGAGGATGTGAGAAAGGTATATCACAGCTGCATTTGATAGAATAAATGTAAGAGAAATTAACGGAGAAAGGAAGTAAAATCCAAGTCGTGCTTCTTTTTTGTATCTTTCTCCTCATCCACTAACTCTTGCTTCTTTTTTTCCCGTGAAAAAATGGAGAGCCGAAAATAGATTTGTTAAAATATAG
>Ga0307509_10012489_pt1 | contig 10156 bp, 4 predicted proteins | sample 10_EM_MG_FD_202245 | JGI IMG/M metagenome (GOLD analysis project Ga0307509, IMG submission 202245) | Populus trichocarpa ectomycorrhiza microbial communities from riparian zone in the Pacific Northwest, United States - 10_EM | ecosystem: Host-associated > Plants > Roots > Unclassified | place...
GCCTCACCGAACCCGTGCGTTCCCATAGGTTCCCGAACTCTAGAAAGGCGAGGGTAAGACAGTAGGGAAGGTCCTATTAAACGTCACTTAAAAAAAAACACATGGAAAATACCGAAGCTGAACCCCGAAAAAGTTAAACCCTCCGACTACGGTAGCTCGTGAGGTACGGAGCCACAAAGCAAGTACCGGTATCAAATCTAGCTAGTTACCGGGCTATTAAAAACTCAGAACAATCACGAAGCCCTAACTACTACTGGTGGATTAATCAACCCGAGAATCCGTTTGTCCCTGTGCGGAAGGAGGGCCGGAAAGATAAATCCTCGGCAAATAATTGTTAAAAGAGTGCGTAAATCATGGGGTGCTGTTATTGCCGGTGGTCGACATCTCTTCGGCATTTCTCATGTGGGCGTGTTGTGTGCCACTGAATTTCTAGGTCTATAGAATATCACTCGTGAGGACCTAAGCACGAGGCTCAATGCTATGATCTTACCAAGGGGGACGTCCTTTGGTGAGGGTCAAAAAATTCAGAGTTGAAATCCACTTCAATCAACTCCTAGAATTAAGGTCATCTCCAAAAGTAAGGTATACAAAGTCACAATACAAAATTATAGTGTCATTGGGCAACGCAGATGGTATGTACAGTACAGTACAGTAGGTGGCTTAACCATCCCAATTTTAGCCTTCAGGGAAAGAACAAGCACCACCTACAAGTTTAATTGGCAATTATTCGGACGCCCTGGCCCCAGGATTGAATACTCCTCCAAAAAAAAACATTCGTGATTATTTGGCGCATAACTTTAGTACTTGCTATATAAGTGCGGTGTAATGCTCTTCTCACTATCTACTCCTACTAAAATAAAATACTAATAACGTTGGCTCCGCAAAAAAACGTTTGGTTCCGTTGCCTAAACTTCAATCTAATACCCGTCGACACAGCCAGCAAAATCACCCCTAATCTAAAATATTTGAGTAGTCTATGAGGCAGAGCGGTGATAACCTATGCTACTTTGGCTTCGCCTCGGCACCAGTGCGCAATACTAATTAATCCCTAAAAGCCTTCTAAAACACAGTAACAGTGACCGATTTTGTGTTGGAAATAATGACTTATAGGTTCGGATATGCCCGTAATCTTAGTCAAATGGAACCAACTTGAGTAATCCTCCACCGACCAGAAGCCAGCACGCCAGAAAAAAAAATCTTATAGTTTAGAATTGACTACGGGTAATCTAATCGAAGAACTGAGAAAGGCTGAAAATTTGCGGGCTCTCTCTTCCTGGTGCTGTACCGTAAATGGTTCCAAGTTTCGCAGATTCAAGTCAATCGAGTCAAATCAAAGTTACCAAGTACTCCCCCATTGATCTTACTTACTTGTTGCCCATATGAGCAATGCGACCTGGTTTTACGATGAAATCTCCCCTTCCGCACGATAGGGTACGGTATCTCGGAACCAAAGAACGGTACAACATGCTCCAGGACTACAGTCTCTTTAGAGTCGCTCCATATATTCTCTTAAGTGACCCGTGTCACTACCGAAAATAACACATATTCCTTGCACTGCTAGCACAAATCTGACCAACACTCAACTGGCCAACTGCTTTAGCTGACAGCTCCCAATGTGCGGCCTACACAACTGGGGGCACCTATTGTTGTATGCGATTAGATCTCAAGATGTAAGCGCGCCGTTTCCATAGCACAATGTTCACTCAACATCAACCCCTCACCCTCCCGACTGCTACCTCGATCTTTTTTATGCGGTCGCACCGTAAAATGGGGTCCACAACTGCTGCCTCCTCAATCTCCAAAACCAAAATCCAGGAACTATTGCCATTTAGCTCGCTGGCCAAGTTACCTGTCGTCGAGTTTGCACTCTCCCAAGGCGGGGATCCCGAGTGATGCTGGTAGAGAAGCTATCAGTTCATACTAAGCTTTGTACCTCATGCCCTAGGATGTGACTGCCTGAGTGTGTACCCAGAAGTAAGAGTGGCATTAAGTGGGATAATAACTCACCGGGTGTCGAGGAGGGTTGAAAGAGTACAAGATCCGCGCACTCTCTCGGTAGGTCAATCTATATTCCAATAGTCTATTATTTCCATGACTCGCCGTCAAGGCCAAGTATAACCCTATTTTAGTAAGAGCTGCCCCAATCTCTTAATAGATCTAATCACACTGCCCATTCTGCTTCTCTTATTATCTGTGCATGCCGGAATTACTATTGAGGTATGAAATCATGTAGTAGTTTCACTCGCTCAAGTCCGAGATCTCGGAATCAGCACAGGTGCAGTACATATGGCGGCCTATGCTCAATACCCACGCTAGTTGACGATAGGCATCGTAATTTAAGGTTCACAAGAGTCAGTCTTATCAGTTCAGATTTGAGAACGAGATTTTGAGATGAATATTTCTCATCTTAACCTAATAACTCATATCCCTTACCCTGCTTTGAATACCATGGAGAAATGTGACCTTCCTGGATTAAGGAAACAACTTCAGGTTTGTTAGGGATCGTTTAATAGCTTCAACCGGTGTGGTTAATTTCTCGCGCTCACTACGACAATAGCGCGGCGGATCCTAATCTTGCACCACGCCCCGTTGGTTTCAAGATGCTTGAATTTGAGCCTCAACCCGCTTCACCTGACTTATTTCAACCTCATCCTGCCATATTCTGCAAGCCGCTACCTGGCAAACTCTCCAAGCTTGATCGCCAATCACCAAGAAGGGAAATCGAGCGTTTCGCAGACCGAACGGTATCTAAATTACATACCGTAAGACTCTTGAAATTCGCCATTATATTATCAGTGTAAATCAGCCCGTCCGCTGTCATAAACTTTGTTTGGCAGGTTAACAGAATTGCGAATACCGGCTAACGAGGTGAGACACATTCAGTGGCCGGATCTTATACTATGTCATTCAGACGCTAATCTTCCTCAGGAGCCTTTGTCTCCGAATCCGGAGGTTACAAGGCCAGCAACGAAGCCTCTACGGAAATCCGTGGTTGAATGCAATCGGAACTCAATCGCACTACTTGGCCGCGCGACTGAGTAAGCTTAGTGGGATATCAAAATCGATACATTTCCAAACGATCTACACCTACGACAACTTGCGAAAATATTACCGAGAGCAGGAGAAAAGCATATCATTCAACCATGGTTGAGGCACTGTGGGGCACTTATGCCACACTAACGGAGAGGGCCATACCCTTTGTTCCGTTGCTCAATCGTGGCGTTCGTTTCTTTCCTAAACATTGGGCATTGAAGGAACCCCAAGTTCCACCACAGGAGCCGGTAAAATTTTGCTACCGAAACAGGGGATATACGCAAGATATCCCGATCTAAGATGCCCGCTCGGTTGACTGAACACCACACTAAAACATATTACCGAAGAATCCCTCAACAAGCAGCGGGATCCTGGGAACTAGGCGCATCGGCACCTGTGCCTGATGCCAAATAACCCATCGGTATACCCTCGCACTTGAGAAGGGGTCGATATCCCAGCGAGCCGGAACCCATCCAATTGGCTACAGAAAGCATCTCGATAAGGCCTAATTGTAGCATCAATAAGGAACGATCCCAATATCCGGTAAAGGTATAACCCTAACTTACGTTCGAGAAATAGCTCCAAAGTTATATCCTGCCCTTGTCGTGTCTCAAGCACAGAGTCTGCGGACCCCTGCAAGCAAACCCTCGAAAAATCACTAAACCGCCCCCACCCATGGGGGCCGAGGAGGCACCACGATCCTACTTTGACACCCGTAAGATCTCGTAAAATCCACTATCAGATTACCGGTATCAGCGGAAATCTACCCGTCAGCCCAGGATAGGTTTAGTCTGACAAGTCAAAAGAATTACGAATAGCAGTTAATGAGGTCCAACATGCACTGAGGGCCGATTTCTTACCGTGTCAGGAAAGCTCTAATCCTTTCCAGGAGCTTCTGTCTCCGGATCTCGGGATTACAGGACTGACAGAGATAGTAGATTTCACGAGCTTTTACGATATACCGAACCCCATGACTTTGTGGTGCGATAAACGCCGTGAGTCGGTATCCTGGCTTCGTCCTGCACCGTGCAGACACCGAAAAGATTCTCGACTAAACAAAATTTCTTCACTTATAGCAGTTGATGGTGTGCTGGCAGCAAAGCCCATCGTTTGGTCATGCGATAACCTATTATCATAAATTCCAAATAGGTGTCATAGTGTAACCATTAGCGAATCCATATGAAACGCGACCGATCGAATCCCTCTCCTTAGTTGAACTTATTAAGAACGGGATGGCCGACCCCAGATCGCAAGGTCCCCTTTTACCAATTTCACAAGGTGTTTAAAAGCTCCATCTAAAAGTTTGGTTTTGGAATCAGATCACCAATATGGGCTTTGGAATTATACCCGGATAAGCTTTCACCAACCAGAAATGACAGATTGGGCAGGGTTAGACACTAGAAAGGATACTTGTAAAAAGGCAATTTATGCGAGCTAGGCACAAAGCATAATGATCTCGTTAGCACCGCCATGCTATAGGTCGCACAAAATCCTCCTTCGTATCGGGTGGTCAAAAAACAGAAAGCACCCCATCTCACAAAAATTATGTTTGTCATTAGTCCAAAGGGATCCGGTGCCAAATGACCCCAGCGGCCCCCAGCTGCACCCCTAAAATATACCATGAGTTGTGACACCAGTGGCCTTTTACTCAAGCAACCCGTTTGTGGAGAACGAAATCAAAAAGCTGTGTACTACACTAGGAAATAGCACATACCTTTGATAATTCGCCAATCAATAGTCCCAAGACCACGATCCCAGCTACCACCCAGTTATGGCCAGCTGCGCCCTTAGTAAACTAGCGAACGGCCGGGCAAACCGAGTGATAAGAAGTGATAATACCCTGCCAACCCGTATCCCCTAACACAGGACGTGAGAGCACAATTACATACTCGTCCCAGGCAAGAATTATCCGGAAACAGTAATTAAAAATATATATGGTATAACCCCTGCGATTATCTGAGCGCCCATACAAACTCAAAACTCGTATTTTCAAATACCGGTACTTCTTCCCTGGGACGAGTACTCGAGTATCTGCATCTCTCCGCACACAAGACTCGAGGGATAAGCGAGTACTGATCTTCCGAACCAAGCGGGGAGACGTCGTAACTGGTTGGGTGTTTCGTCTGGCCTGATGGCCCTCTGGCGGGCCTGTGCGCCGATTGTGCGGAGAGTCTCAGTTTATCACTCGAGTGGCTCGGCCAACACCACCACCCTGACCAAATACCTTCTGGTCTCAAAAATTACCGGGCCCGAACCACCCATACCGGTATGATAGACCAAAGCAATGTGTTGGATGGATGTGTAACCTCAACGCCCAGGAGGCTTAAGCTAGTACCAAGCCCCCTTGGGCTGAGCCCGTGAGACAGAGAAACCAGCCCCTATTTTAAACCTCCATCAGCAGCGAGCTAGTTTGTCGCTAAAACCTGGGCCGCACCTGGACGCCTTTGCTTTCTGGGATACAGTATTCCATGGCAAAGCAAGGCCACGGTATAACGAGAGAATTCCCAGACAAATAATCACTGTCCTATAAGAGTTCTATGGGAGTTCTCGGGGTGACCGCTCTCGCCGTGAACTGCTGTACTTGAGAAATTGTTTTTTTTATGCGTATAACATAGCGTGTGCTATAGCACTTTTAAGCCCAGTAATCGTGGTACTCGTAACGCTTCACCCCCTACTGAAATCACACGGTAAGAGTTTCCTATACGCATTGAACTGTGAAACCCTATTTCCATCCCGTGACCCCGATTTTCTGACTGCTTGGGAGATAGGGAGGGTCCCATTCTAAGATTGAGTCCAGTAGGGGCTTGTTGCCAGGGGACTACCAAGCAGTTATGCGCAGGTAACCGGACACGTGATAAAATTCCATACTCTATCTCAATGGTGATGAATCTTGCTAGCAGCTTGGTGGTTATTCAACCATCATATAATATCACTCGCATCTGCTACTTGATATATTTCTCATCTTTGTTTAGTGCCTGAAGTAGCCAAGCAAATGCTCGATGCCAGTGCCCCGATAAGCAGACGTATGTAGTAGCCCCATTTGCTATAATTATTCCAAATTTGCGAGATAAAAGCCATATTTAAGCTAGCAGGGTAATTCCGGGACTGTCTCCCACGAGGCAAGCTGGTCTTCGAGCAAACGTAGACACCAAAGACCCATGGTTACGTGTGCAAGCACACATGGATAAGGCTTCACCGAAATTGCCCTATATGAGGTGTCCATTTGATTCACGATTCCGGGATGAGCTATTGGATGCTCTTCACCGCAACAGCCGAACACCGTAGAAACCCATTGACCATAGGAAGTTTTGAATAGACCGTTGGATTCATTAGCAAAAGGAAGGGGATCAAACAAGCAGAGAACACTCGAGTGAGTAATTATTCTAGTTGATCGGGCTTATCTAAATATTATAGACACTTTCCGACCAGCTCGATGAGTTGGATGAACCCATCCCTCTCTAGCTCCTCCTTCTTCAATCCCAGCCCCAAAACCACCATCCTTCCTTCATCCTTGTTTCTCATGGATATGGCCGAAGCAAGCTGAGCTGCTATCAATTGGCCGAACGATTCTCTTGATTGGACCGCTCCGCCAAGCAATGTGGTGGGTGTTAAGTGAGCAAGCGGGAGCAGACCATCTTCGTCTTCAGCCGATTGAGCTCCGATGAGGGCTGAATTATTGGTATCCAACGAGACATGAAACTGTTACTATCGATATAAACATCATCTTAGCAGTGGGGAAAGCGGTGGGATACCTACCCATTGAGCAAGCCTGCCGTCTTGGCTCAGAGTAATCATTATCTTATCGGCAAAGTAAACCACAGTTGATTCGGTGGAGATCCCATCGATCATGGAGGTCGCCCTTTTGGTGGAAGCAGGAAAGGGGGTTTTGAGTACGGATTCCATATTGCTCGAGCCGACAGCGTTGTTGGTAAGGTCGGGGGGTCGATGGGTTGACGGCAAGTGGTTCAGATCGCCCAGATCTATGGATCTACACCGACAGACCGGCTAAGGCGCAACAAAACAATGAGTACTCGAGTAAAACGATTAGGGCCTAGATATGTACTCGAGTAGGTATTATGAAATCTTATACCCAAACAGGAAAGCAAGGGTGTCAATCAAGGTTCATACACATCTCTTGGTATCTGGGGCTCTTCTAGGAGCTTTGTACCAACCTTCGGTGTTACATAAGCACGGAATCCTTGGCGCGTAACCACGCGTCGCCAAATTTGTCGCGTCGCTCCTTCAATTAATACCACCTGCTCCTCCTTTCTTCATTTCTTTGCCCACCAACACAACACATCACGAATCTCATCCTCACCACCATTCATCATCTACCTTTAATCCAATTAGCATCCGTCAATACCTCATAAAATAACTACAAGAGTAGCTACCATCCGCTCCTGATCTTCCCAAAATTGTGTTTGCTGATGGATTTCTATAGTGTTGGAAGCTCGTCTTGAACAAGCGGGTGTCTTAAAAAAGGTGGATAAGCTACCCTGTGTGCACCCACTACTTCATGAATGCAATTAACTTGTATAAATCCTTGTAGGTTGTCGATGCAATCAGGGATCTCGTTCAAGATATTAATTTCGATTGCAACGATACCGGAATTGCCCTTCAGGCTATGGACAATTCACACGTTGCACTCGTTTCTATGCTTCTCAAGTCTGAGGGATTCAGCCCATACCGTTTGGACCGTAACATTGCCCTCGGTATCAATCTTACGTCTCTTACGAAAGTCCTCCGCTGTGCCCAGAACGAGGACATCTTGACCTTGAAGGCAGAAGATGCACCGGACACCTTGAGCCTCATCTTTGAGAATGCCGAAAACGATCGTATTAGCGAGTATGAGCTCAAATTGATGGATATCGACCAAGAGCACCTAGGGATTCCCGAAACCGAGTACGCAGCAGCGATCTCAATGCCCAGTGTTGAGTTCCAGAGAATCTGCAGAGACTTGATTCAGTTGTCGGATTCTGGTATGCAATAAATGCCGTCTGGCTAAGTCGGAACAAATGAACTAAAGTTTTATAGTCACCATCGAAGCCTCCAAAGAAGGTGTCAAATTTTCCTGCAGTGGTGACATCGGGAGTGGATCTGTCACCCTTCGTCAGCAGAATAATGTCGATAAGCCGGAACTATCCACCAAAATCGAGCTTACCGAGTCTGTTACACTCACCTTCTCACTGAAATACCTCGTCAACTTCTGCAAAGCGAGTGCGCTGTCTTCTGTCGTTACCCTTTCGCTCTCCAACGAGGTCCCCCTGCTGGTCGAGTGAGTAATTCCAGTTGCCTGATCTGTGACCCGTGGCTAATTTAGATGTTTTAGGTACGCAATGGGCAGTGGCTTTGTCCGGTTCTATCTTGCCCCTAAGATCGGAGAGGATTAATAAAAGAGCTATCTGGCTTGAAGTTGTCACAATCAATGCTATTCCCATGACTCAGCAATTTGAACTTAATCGGAGCGTTCTTTTTTCGTGTACTTTTATGTCTAGACATTCAACGACGAGTTTTCCGAAAAAAAAAAGCTCTATTTCTTTGTACTTTAGTCCATACTGTAATGGTTACCTTTCTCGTTTCGACGTGGAGTCAGCTATCCAGAGCGGAGTGGTGCTTAATTATGTGCCAATTATGCAATAGCCTACCAGCACAATACCGTACCATGCACGATATCACTATCGTTGTGACGTCCACAAAAAGCAACCTGATTAATACGTACTACCCATTTGCGAGCGAGCACCCCCAGCCAGGGCACCAGAAACTCAAACCTTAAGGCGGCCCCAGATTCCTGCTGATTCCATTACCGTGCCCGGTGAATCTTCAGCTCCCGTCCTCTTCTTTGCTGATGAACCAACGGGTCGCTGACGCCGGTTGGTCGACGATAGTTTATGATATTTCCAAGCTTAGGCTTAGCACTTATGCGAGCTCGAATTCCGTTTAGAATTTGGAATTGCTCAAGCAACGCTTGAGTTAATGTAACTTTTGGAAGCGGCCTTAACTTTAATGTCAACATGGTGGCCGATATGACGATGTCTAGGTTGTGTTAGAGGGTCCGTCGCGCGCCGGCGGCCTAGAAAGCTCGGGGGTTAGGTCGCCCATCCAACCAGAGTTAAACAACACTGAAGTTCCGCCTGTAGTACTTGGCTCTGGCTTAGACCGTACGATGCTATGTCACCTCTAGGGAGGCCTGAGCATATACCTTGGAAGGAGTATCAAAGAACCAAAAAGTAAGATAACCACCAATTCGAGTAATTCCACAACCCCCTGCTTGTCCAAATATTTTCACCCTCACCCGAGCACACTGTGTGCACACTGGGAGGTTCGAGATCCGAACAGAGGCGAAACGGGGGGTTTATAGTACAGTGCATTTGCCCGGGCCGGTTGTGTTTGTCCCGCTTCTGCCTGCTGCCGTTGCCCCAACCACGCTACGGAGAGCATCAAAATTCCATTCAGAGGGCAATCCAGGCTTCAGAAACCAACCCGGAGTCGTTCTTGGTTAATTAGCATCTGATGGTTAAGACCACTACTGGTAGGAGCTGCTCCTAGTACTTATACCTCCCTATATGGGGCGGGGACTAGAAGGCGACCATGTTGATACCCTGGGGAAAGATCGAGGTATGTGTGTGGCCTAAATATCACCTAGAAAAGAGCCCGCTGGGTCCATCCTTAACGGATATGAGGACCATTGAGGAACTGAAGATTCGAACGCAGAACAGGGAGTACTTGGTGCAAGCCACTCCTAGAATCAGTCCGTACTGTACTCGAGTGCAGTGCCAACGTAGCTTACGATATCACCATCGGTACCCTCAAACGCCATGTAACAAGTCCCCGTTAGCATCCTGGAGAAAACCGGCCGTTATCAGGGCTAAAGTGAAATTCTCGACGATCAGTTAGGCCACTCTACCCGTACCGTGTTCGTCTGGCTAGGTCCCGTTTTCTCAGTGGTGACTCGCCAAAACAAAAAATGCAACTTTGGTCCGGCGAGCTAAGTACTCGTACAGTCGTGTAACAAAAGTCTTGGCACCCTGGTAAAATTTTATTATTCAACTTGCTTCACCTCGACCACTCCACATACCTCAGTGCTCAAAGCAGAAATGCGATCATGAGAAACAGAACCTTGTAA
>Ga0307509_10012490_pt1 | contig 10156 bp, 9 predicted proteins | sample 10_EM_MG_FD_202245 | JGI IMG/M metagenome (GOLD analysis project Ga0307509, IMG submission 202245) | Populus trichocarpa ectomycorrhiza microbial communities from riparian zone in the Pacific Northwest, United States - 10_EM | ecosystem: Host-associated > Plants > Roots > Unclassified | place...
TTGAATATTGTTAGTTTAACAAAGAATCGTGTATGTTGAATACTTGATGCGTTTTGAACTTGAGCATATAATTGTATAACAGTATCTGATGCAAAATAGTTTTTGAAAAGATTATGAATTGTTAGGATGCAACATATGAAGTTTTTAAGTTATGAATTGTTTTTCATGAAACATGTTAGGAACTTATAGGATATTTGATTAGTACTTAAAAGTGCATTTTTATCAAGGTTTTATATCATCATTTTGCACTTGAAATATCAATAACTCATTAACTAGAGCATGTTTTATAATAACAAATCTGATAATATAAGATACATTTAATTTATGGTAAATGTTCATTTTAAATGCAGGCCTATCACATAAATCAAATGATTGATTGTTGAGTTTAACTACTGAAATTAAGAAGACAAAGAGAGGGCTAAGCTTAGAAATGAGATGCTGGTTGAATTCAAATTGGAACACCATTCGATTATTGGATCATAATTGGAGCTATAGAACTTGGATTTAGGTCTGGTTTTATATGGATAGAAAGCTAAGACACATGCCTAAAATGTTCATGAAGAGTCCAAGATTCAAAAGGGTCATTTTGAAGTTCAAATTGTAGCAACAACAGAGAAGTCAGAATCTGTCTTGCAGCCCAGACACTGTTTAATGTTCAACCCATATATCGAGTTCTAGAAGTCAAAATGACCTTATTCTTGTTTTGTTGCAAAGCTGAGATAATTTCCCAGAACTTTCATGAAGACTATCTATTCAAATTCTGATGTTAGCAATGACGTTTTCTGCAGACAAGAAGATAAGGATTGTTACCAAGTCAAGAGGTGGCCACCCACTCATCAATTAATCATCAAATCAATAGTTCTGAATATTGGCCTATAAAAGGAGGCATTTGCCATGCATTTAGGCATCTTGGTTGTTCAGATCAAGATCTTGTTCTTACTCTCTTTCTTTGTATTTTGTAATGTTCAAGTTTTATTCTATGTTATATTTTCCTTAATCTCTTGTTTATGTTTTTCATTTCCTTTACTATACTTATATAATTTTGTTCTTATCTTGTTTATCTATGTTTCTCTTATTCATAATGTTCAGCTAAGTTTATTATGTCAATGTGACAAGGTTACACTAATGGTATAAGAATAAGTATAGTATAAACTCTACATGGACTTTAATGTTTGATACTAACATATTTTGTATTTATTATCTTACTCTCTTAATACCTTACTTGATAAATGATTAATCTAGATTTGTGTTGAACAACCCTTGGTACAACAATACTTGGCACTTTCATAGCCAACTGTATAGTATAACCGATACTTGAGCTATGAAAGAAACTTGATTTGTTGTTAACATAAGTTATCACCATGAATACCTAATAATATTTACAAGTATTGGCATTACTCGAATAAGATAATTAATGTAATCATGTTAACAATTTATAATTCGATTGGAACCTCCTTTGTGTGTGGTTTTCAGTCAACCAATAAAAAGAGTTTATATGAAATATCATTAGTGGATCCTCTAACCTTGACAATTATTTTATCCTTATTTAATCCTTACATCAATATCACATCTCAAAAGTTCTCTTCAACTCCTTTTTATTTATTGTTTATAATTTTATATAGTTCACCTCCTTGTGGTTCGACCCCGATCTTACCGGGTTATTTATTACTTCGACACTCTTACACTTGAGAGAAGATATCAACTCTTTGATCGTGTCAATATTGTTGAATACATATTATTAACTATTCTCATACTACATAACATTGTTTCAATTGTGCTTACATGAATACCTTAATAAAGTATCTATTTATATCAAACTATCTGAACTACTTGCATGATAATTCATTCTTATTATGTTTTTTAACAAATTAAAAAAAAAATTGTAAATGCTAAAATTATTGGCTTTGATTAGTGAAGGATTTTTCGCGATGAAATTATTTAGATTGTTTATCCAAATTAGATAAAGAATCAGTCAGGTTTATCTTATAGGATATAGCATGATTATTTTTGTAATTATATTGGTTATAAGTTCAGATATAAGATAAATACAAGTTATCCAAAAAAAGCTGTCAGAGAAGTGTTTTTGTGAAACACAAATAACAGTATGTTAAAAAAGTAATTAATAAACTAGAAAACTTGAAGATAATGTTCTTATCCTTATCACATGGATGTGTATATAAGGAAGGATAATCTGAAGCATTAAGAAGGCAAGAGTAACACTGGCAATAGAGCATTAGTGCCCAACCAGCTAAGGAGTTACATAGAGTTTCACATCATATACTCTTGATACACAAGTGAGTGTGAAGAAAATTCTCAAGGAGAATTGTTCGCTAAAGAGTTAGAAGACCTGTAAACTCCTAGGGGAAATTCCTGTGTTACTGTTAGCAACTAAATGTTCCAATTAGGATGACAATAGTTTGAAGATCTTTAAGTGTTTTGGCAAGCTATTACAGTAGAAAACAAAACAGAGTGTTTGTCTTAACAAATAAAGTATTATAGTTACAAAGGATTTGTAGTCATAAATACTCATCTTGTAGTCTTCTAAACTAGTACTATCTTGGGTTTGGCTGTTTTAGAGGGGTTTTTTTTTATATAATCTTTTGAAGAGTTTTTCATAAGGTTTTCCCTTCATAATCAAATAACTTGTCATATTTATATTTATTTGGTTTCTAATCGGTTTTTGAAAAGTGTTTCCAAGTTGCTTCTTAACATAAAAAGAACAAAAAAGGGACAGTAAAAAATGTTTGCGGGGATTAAAATGCAAAAAAATAAAGGAAAATTGCAAATTAATTATAAATTATCAAGCTTTAGACAAACACTATTTAGATTTTGAAACAAACATCTCAATTTAATAAATGTTAGAAATAATTCAAACTAGTCTATAATAGTTGAATAATACATATGGCAAAATCACATGACAAAACCTGTGTGTGGGTGTGAATACGATGTTCTAAACTTCAAAATTCTTTCTATTTTCAAATTCTAGCTAGCAGTCATATTCACAAACCAAAGGTAGAAGGATGCTGTTGGTCCAAGCTGCCTAAATAATGTAATTCCATAAGTTCATCTGTGAAAGGAGGCTTGGATGGTGAACTCAATTCAACATCCTTTTTCCTAAGCATTTGAACTACTTCTGTCGTCGTTGGCCGCAAATTTGGTGACTCTTGAGTACATAATAGACCAATCTGAACAACTCTTTCGATTTCTTCAGCATCTTCAATCGTCATACTTGTATCAATGATCTCTTGTACCGTGTTTGATTGGAAATGCTTCCATGCCTGTTATAAAGGGAAAAACAAAGGAGGTTGAAAGCAAGCAAGCGCGCATGAACTGTAATATACTGACATGCATTTTTACCATGTGGACATAATAAATGCATACTACTACTACTATTATATAGGCAACAAGAAGGTGACAGGAATTTTACACAGGTAACTAGAGTTTCATATGTTTTCTCGGATTGATATTTGTTGTTTTGTACTCCAGTAATCATTTCGATGACGAGAACTCCAAAGCTATAGACATCCACCTTCTCAGTTAACCTTCCCTTGGCAATGTATTCTGGAGCCATGTACCCCCTTTACGCCAAGACACCAAAAAGAGTGATAATTTTTTGATTAGGACAATGTGAGTTTGCATAGACACCTATAAGAAGAAAAAGGTTAATGGAAATATCAGTGCTTATGCTTACAGTGTTCCAGCAATGGCAGTGTTGACGAGGGATTGGTCACAGGAATAAAATCTTGCTAGTCCGAAATCTGAGATTTTTGGTCGATGTCTCAAGTCTAGTAAGACATTACTTGCTTTGATGTCTCTATGAATGATCCGCACTTGAGAATACTTGTGGAGGTACTCCAAACCTTCAGCTGTTCCTTCGATAATTAGAAATCTCCTTTTCCAATCAAGTTCTTTCTTCTTTGCCGGATCTTGCTTCCGTGGGTGTTTGCACAGAAATTTTCAGATTGTTTAGAAAGAAAGCTAGAACGGGTAAATATCAATTCTCAGTCTATTTGAGTCATGTCATTTTACAATTGAGCTAATATTAGTTTTTGATGCCAACAAGTTATATATCTTGATACACTTGAATCCAATCTTAAGAACATGTCTATCATGAACAAGATAGATTGACCATGTTCATAATCTGCTTTTGAAAGCATTAATTCCTTACAGTCCAAAACTCTGTAGAGAAAAAATCAAGCTTCTATAGCTTACCAAATAAAATGAGATCCAGGCTTCTGTTTGCTAGGTATTCATAGACAAGGAAGCTGTCAATGCTGGTGAAGCAGCAACCGAGGAATCGAACCAAGTTCTTGTGTTGTGCTCTACCAATAATTTCCATTTCATTACGAATCTCTTGTACTCGAAATTTCCTACTAATATATAATCGCTTTATTGCAATTTCTCTACCATCTGGTAAGGTTCCCTAGTCATTTCAGGTCAATCATCCGCATTTAGAAATTCATGGAATAGATTTAAACGAAGACAAAATGAAATTTAAGCTACATGTGTGTGTGTGTGTCTCAGGTACCTTAAATACTTCACCAAATCCTCCACATCCTAACCTATTAGTTTCACTGAAACTTTCAGTTGCCGTGTCAAGTGTCGCGTACTTGAACTGCATGTACTGCACCCTCTCCTCTAATAACAAGTCCTCCGTCTCTTTGATGATGATTAACATGCAAAACGATGGAAAACAAATTATTTATCTGCTTCATTATGCTCAATATCATATCATATAAACATTACTTAATGTTTCTGCAGAGGGGTTTTATCAAAGAAAATCTTAAAATAAAGGAAGAAATCATGATTGTTTTCTTCCTATCTAAGCATTGTAATCCATATACACACACATTAATTACCTTTCGATTGCTTGAGACGGATCTTTCTTCTATAGGTAAGTTTACCTACACAAACACCAATACCTATTGCTATTACGCAGATCAGAACCACACCCATAATGTATGTGATGTAGGAAAATACTTCTTCTGCAAGAGAATGCTTAGTAAATTAACCAAGTATGTCCATCAAGTCTCTAAAAATCATCATTGAATGAAAAACAAAAGAACATGCATGTGGAAGGTCAAACTAACAGTTTGAAGTCGATAAATTTGCGTTTCAAGACATGGCCAGCTAGCAGGTTTCTAGACTGCATCGACTGTAATAAATAAATGGGCTAACCTTTGGAGTATTCACCATTAGAATCATTGGCAAATGAAGCATCAGAATAGCGTAGAAAGCAGCCAGCATTAAGCACACGAGCCTCCGTAGATGGAATGCATGATAAGGCAGATGCAACCGCCTCTGACAGGCAAATGGAACACAAATCATGGTCCAAGATCTTCCAGCAGTTAGCCATCCCATAGGCAGATATGCCATTTGAAGTCTCATGCTTGGAAGCAAAGCCTCGGAAACTCGGAGCCTTCAATAACATCTTACTCAGCACTTCCTTTACTGCAACGCTAAATTCTTTCCCCTTGTTTACAATGCCACTGCATCTCTACTTCCATTTAATTCCCGGAGAGAAAATTCAGTATAACATATTAAATGAAGAAGAAATTTATAACCAAATAATGACAGATAAACCTTCGTTGAATTTGAATTAAAGCTTTTTCTTCAAAAAAATAGCTCAATAACTTCACAAGCTCAGCAGATTTCAGGTGTGAAGTTTTTTTTATTTTTATTTTTGGTCATCTGAGAGGCCCCACAAACCATGAGCTACTCAAAGACGAAGCCTTTCCCCATCTCTGAATCCCAATCCAAACCTCTTAGGGTTTGAACCTACGACCTGTTAGCATAAATCTCAAATCTTAACAGCTAGCTGGGCACCTTGATCAAGATTTGTTAGGAAACTCTAGGTTGAAAAATGCATCAAATCTAACGCACGTTATGATCACATGATGATTGAAACGTTAAAATGCAAAATCCAGGTGGGGATGGAGAAAACAATATGCCAATGGAGCTACATAGCTTATTGGCAATTAAATGCAAAATATTTCCATCACCATATCAACAGATAAGAATTTCATAACTCATTAAGGTAATTTAGAAAGTGCTTAAACCAGACCTAATTCGACTTTGAATCTTAAACTAATGTACATTCAATTGCCATTTAATTGAAAGAAATTAGGAAATTTTAAATTTATGGTTTGAAGAAAAAGCATGATCACCTTCGTATCTTCAGGGGCAAGAGCTTCACGATAGAAACTATAATTCTCAGCCCTAATAAAGCAACCATCAAAATAAACGCGACCACCGGTGCTAGGAAAGCAACTGGGGATGAGAGTACTAATTTGCGAGAAACACATAGCACATTCATCGTTAGTTAGATCATCCATGCATTGGGCAAGCACATACAACCGATCTGGCGGCTCTCCTGTATCCTTAAATGCAAACTTGTTGCGATAAATCTCATCTTGCATGTAATCTGTGATGCTTGAATAGTACTTGAAGTAGTTTGACACATTTTGAACGCGCACTTTGCCACACGTACGCAAAACAAGGTCTGTTCTCGGGTCTGCATGCGACAGATTGATTGAAAACGCCATGACATAAATGACTAGGGAGATCAGAAGAGAATAAGTTGCCATTAGAGAAGAAAGTTGGAAAAAGAAAAGAAACATGCTGCTTTTGATGGGTTTTTTTCTTTTTTTTTCTTGCTTCTCGTTGTTTGCCTATATTAAGTCGGGTTGTTCTTGTTGTTTTTAGCTAAGGTGTTAAATTAAGGATATATTGATGTGAGTTTTAAGGCCAAAAATGCATGCAGGTGCCAAAAAGAGCTCATGCTACGAGTTTAACTATAAACAATTTCACTTGGAAAAACAGATCACAGAAAATTCTTCGGCAATGTAACTAAAATAAGTTCAATGGATAAACCTTATGATTTCTTTATCTAATTTGTTATTTATTTTAAGTTTTAAATTAAATTACATAGAAATTATTATAATATAACTCAATCGACTTAACTAGTTAAAAAATAACTCAAATAACTAATAAAAATATAGTTTAATTTTTTAAAAAAAATTTCAAGATGATATTTTTATAAAAAATATTATTGAGATAGTGACATATTAAATCAACCTAAATTTTACGATTTAAGCTGTCAAGCCCACGATTTGAATTTAATAACCTTATTTAAAAAAAAAACTTGTTTTTTATTTAGTTATATAATAAAAAAAATAGATACTTATAAAATTAACCACCAACCTACTATTGAGACATTTGTTTGAGATCATAATAACTCTATAGAAAATAAACCAAAACAAAATATGAAACTCAATTCTCAAATAACCCAAATTAACCTGCTAAGCTCGTGATCCGGGTCTTGGACTATACTGAATTTGAAACTTTATTTTTTAAAACTATTTTTTTAATTATATGATAAAAATTTAGTCCCTCATAAAATTGAGTATCAATTAAATATTGAGATATTTATTTCAGACCACGAGAACCTCATAAAAAACAAACCAAACACGATTATAAAGATCGATTCAAAATAAGCTAAATATTAAATAATAAAATTAAAAAATAAAAACCCAAATTAAAAAAAATAAAACAAAACAAAGGATAGGCACATGGTCTTTTTATTTTAATTTTTATTTTAAGTGATAGAAAACATGTCATCTAACCTTTTTTTTGTTTTAGTATAAAAATGAAGCGGATAAGGCCTAAAAATAGAGTGTTTTTTTATTTATTTTTTTTAATTCAACTTTCAACTTATTTTTACATAAATCTATCTAATTATAAACACCGTTCTAATATAAAAAAAAATTTCAACCGAAAAAAATAATTTAAAAACACAAAATCAAAACAATAATTTTTTTTTTCTGAAAGCCCAGTGTATGTGAAGCCCATGCGGACATGCCACTCCATTCCTAAAAGCTTGCAAGGGTTTAGGGTTTGCAAATATAAGTCACACGATCCTCCATTGCTGCGGTCGTCCTTGCTGGTCTCCGCTCACTCTGCTCTCTTGAGGACACGGCATCCGAACCATGGTTCACGTCAGTTTTTACAGAAACTGTATACTCTTTATCTCTATCTCGTTACCTCCATAATGCGTTTGTAATGCTTAATTCGATATCTGGGTGAATCTTGAATTTTTTTTCTTCTTTATATCCTTTTGGCTCTGATTATTTTGTGATACCATTAGTTGCCCTCTACGCCTTTTGGGATTTTGTTCACTGACGATGAACTGATCTAGTAAATCTACATTATATCATTTTGTAAGGTTGAATTTTTTTTTGAGACAAACATTTTGCTTGGTAATTATTCAGGACATTGAAAACACTAGATTTGGAAATTGATTTTCAAGACCTGGTACTAAATATGGTTTTTGTTTATTAGAAATTTAGTAACACGGGATCAGTTGATTGGAAGCACTGTGCCATTTTAGTCCCTTCATGTTAAATTTTAAAACTTGTTTTCTGCTTTCTAATTTTGTGTTGTAACTTTCTGAATTATTATTATTGATGAAAGCAAATTGCTAGAAAAGGTTTTCTTTGTTTTGTTTGGTCTTTTTAAACTGTTATCTATTGGGCATTGTGTTGCAAGATATTTTCTTTTTGTCAACAGTAAATTGAGTCCCAAGTAATCGACCTGTTATTTCTAATATATTTGACTTTGGGGCTCATTTAATTTCTGATCGGGGTCAAATCTTAGAAACTCATTGCCTTTTCTTTTTAACCCTGTTAATCTTCATCAGAAGCTTAAATTAGCTTTTGAATTTGGTGTTCTTATTTTTATGTAATTTGAATGTGCAATTTGGGTGGTTTTAGATGGGAAGACTTTCAAGAAGCCGAGGCGCCCATATGAGAAGGAACGGTTGGACGCAGAGCTGAAACTTGTTGGAGAGTATGGGCTCCGTGCTAAGAGGGAGCTATGGAGGGTTCAATATGCCCTGAGCCGCATTCGTAATGCTGCAAGAATGCTTCTCACCCTGGACGAGAAGAACCCATGCCGAATTTTTGAAGGTGAAGCCCTTCTCCGCAGGATGAACAGGTATGGTCTTCTGGAGGAGAACCAGAACAAGCTTGATTATGTCCTGGCCCTCACTGTTGAGAACTTCCTTGAGCGTCGGCTCCAGACCCTCGTGTTCAAGGCTGGCATGGCAAAGTCTATTCACCATGCTCGTGTGCTCATCAAGCAGAGGCACACTAGGTAAAATTAATTATTTTTGTTTGCTAGAATAATATTATTGTTTTCTATGTGTGCAATTTGGTTGTTTCCTTAATTGAACAGTCGTTGCTCTTGTTGGTTAGTTGCATACTGAGTTTATAGTATTCCACACTCCACTTTTGTTGCTGTTTTTTTAGTTTTGGCACTTGCTGCTAATGGGGCTAGTGTAAATGAGTGACCGTTTGTTGATGAATGCTAGACTTTTATCATCAAATTGGTAGCTTAAAAAAAGGCTGAATGCCCATTTCTAATTTTAGGCATCTAAGAGTGTCCTCTTTATATATATGTAATGTCCTACAATTTACTCAATCTGAATTAAGTAAAGTTGTTGTGGTTTAAGTACCAAGACATCTATTCCATATTAAATAGAGTTACTTTTATTTCTTCAATCAAGCACCCCATAACAAGTTACTTCCCTTGTACTCTACACTCCAGTGCCATTTGTTTTGTGGAATTCCTCCTTTGGCCATTGTTTCCAGGGCTTTCAAAAAATTGGAGAAGTGCCAATACAGCGGTGAGCAATTTCATGGTACCTTGTCATCAGTGAGCTTGACTGGAATTACCAGCGGACATATTTTACTGCCCCTGGTCTTTTACCCTTTTTGATTTCCCATACATGTCATATAGGCTTGTTCCTAACTGGGAGCCTAAAATCTGCATATCCACAACCCATTTTAAGGATATTAATAATGCCAATTTCACACGTTGAGGAAGTGCAACCATGAGGAACTAAACTACAAGTTTTCTTTTTACTAGAAAGATGATAATCAGACACTGGTAACTCATTGGTATTACCACAATGGTTAATTTATCATCGTTCTTTCTTGGATTTTTTTGTTATTCTTGTTAAGAAACCCTATATTAGAGTATGGAAGATTGTATGTGAACAATGCCACATTCTGGATCAAACGTTGGTTGCCAATGCTTTTTCCTCTGGACTTTTTATCCCCTAATAATCCTTAGAGAATTTTGTTAGAAGATGCTG
>Ga0307509_10012492_pt1 | contig 10156 bp, 9 predicted proteins | sample 10_EM_MG_FD_202245 | JGI IMG/M metagenome (GOLD analysis project Ga0307509, IMG submission 202245) | Populus trichocarpa ectomycorrhiza microbial communities from riparian zone in the Pacific Northwest, United States - 10_EM | ecosystem: Host-associated > Plants > Roots > Unclassified | place...
TATAGGATACTTACCCTAGGACGGCTTTTAACGAGAAAGTGGTTTGTTCACGAGCTTGACGGATCTCGACAAATTTGGTAGGCATTCTGGCGGCCGCTGGCATATTCATTCCTTTACCCTGAAATGACTATATATATTACTCAACAAAATAAGAGGACCATGAGAATTTTTGAACGCACCTGCGGCTGTCTGGCAAACGATTTTTCTTTGGCCTCGCCTACAATGACAGTCGGGTACAACATAGGTCTTGTCTGTTCATCATCTCCTTCCTCATGAGGCTTCCGACGATGGGGTGTTCTCTGATTCCTCAGTTATGACAGGTTTTGCCTCTACATCACAGGAACTGGGGAAACAGAGTTAAGTCGAGCATGCGAAGACGTTGAAAATAACATACATCTGAATCTATTGCTTCAGCAACGGAATCGTAGATCCTGCTATTCAGCCCTATTCTTTGTTTGGATCTTGGAATTGCTCAGCCTCAACTTGGGTTTCCCCGCCTCGTTTGGCCACTGGCCTCACTAAAACCAAACTAAATCCCGATCTAGAAAAGTAAGGAAGTAATTGTGAATGCACGCATACGGATGGTCACTTCTCGAGCAGGAACCATAAACTGAAAACGAACTTAAAAAATTGAAGCTGAGTATTCAGCGAATTCGAAAGTCTGGCACGAACGAACCCTCGACGGAAGACCAAGCACATAAGACAGTAGTTATTGCTGGAAGCCATGTTGATGGTGAGGGGTAGTGAGGTGAAGATCAATCAGTGTGACGCGCGTCTCTCCCGACTCCACAACAAGGTACCATGAGGACTCCCTAGACCAATAGCTTCTAGGTTGTGGTTTATTTCACCACGTGTAATTGTACTGGGATACCTTTCCTCAGTTCAAAGTTGGCTGATTACAGCACAATTCACAGTCATTCTCTCAAAGTATCCCTTCCTGTGGGTGAATGCGGAGAACATGCACAGTTCGAACTTGGCAACGGGACAACTGCTAGGAGGTCACTCGTAAGTAATGTTCTCATTTATCTCCTCACAAATATGCTAATCTCTCACTACTTTCGATATGTAGGACTTCTTATTTTCCTTCTGCATCATAGCATACACCATTGACCCCCTTTCCGCCAACGCGGAAATTGGCTCATCGCCCTTGGACAACGACGCGTACCCCTCACAAAGGAAGTCACTCAATCCCCCCCAATTCGCGAACACGTCAGAAACTTGTCTGGTTCGATGACCACGCGGGGAAATGCAGTTGAAGGAGAGTGGTAACGGTTAGTTCATGCGCTACATACATTTTCCCAATCACACCGCTAATACCTTCTACAGCTGCTTCATCCTCCGGATGAGCACCACGACTTCAAATATTATATGGAAACGATGTGCAGCCCGAATTAGGAGCTATAGATCTTGGGATCTGCACTCTGTATAGCAATAATGAAGTCGAGCACATATTTTCTCTCCTCGTTGCGTATTGACTTACTCGCACTATGTCGGCAGTAATCCGCTTTTTTGACAATCAATGATCATACGCCAGCGATCCAGAAAGACATACCCGGCAAGGCCAAAAGTGGCTCTGGGGGGTTAATTTGTTGTTGATACGGCCATAAGAGGGTGGAGCGGATCAAATCATACAAATAAGCCGTGGACTAGGTCTGGGCAGGGAAGAGGTGCTGTCTGCGGTCCCAACGACAACAACTGAACGTGTGCTGACTCTTTTGTTCTCATAACCGCTATAGGCCCATAATGCTCCTTCTCGTGAGCTCTTGCATGACACTGTTCCGCATTTTGTGCAATCATGAAATGCGTTCCGCCATCGGTTCGCACTGAGGTGAGTCTGTCAATTGAAGCTTTAATTTCCATGTTTATCAAACTTAGCGCTACTTGCAGGCTATTCCGGCGTGCTGGTGGATCTTGCATAGATGTATATATTCCGAATCGATTTCAACAGATTTCAACATTTCGTTTGTCCTCTCACAAATCACGTGATTGGCCCCTCCCCTCTTCCTCGAAAGTGTCGAAAGTGAGCTAATTTTGTGTTTCAGGGTAAAGGAATGGTTCGAATGGATATTCCAGCCCCCACCAAATTCGTCGAAATCGGTCAAGCTCGTGAACAAACCTTCTCTTTCTCGTTAAAGGCAATCCTAGAGTAAGTATTCTATTTCTTTTACGCATTCTTCTTGCAACATCGCTAACCTAAACTGCAGAACGCCCCATGGTAGGAGCGCTTTTCCGCGGACTTATGTTGGCCGAACGAAGGCGTTCGAAGGGCCACTATGATCAATGGCTGGTGTCCGCGAATCATGGAGCCATTAAGCATGAACCAGTGGATTAAGCGAGTTGAGAAGGGAGAAACAGAAGACTCAAGGCCATGACAATTCCATGAAGACGACGGTAGAGCACCAACTATGTGGCGTCGTGGAGAGCGGGGAGGCGAGGGGCATAACCGGCGGTGTTGGTGTATGCGCTGTATCCCGATCCAAGGACTTTGTAATAGAAGATGGTTTGGCGGCGAAGTTCAGTTTTTACTTTATTTTGTTGTGCGTTGCTAATGTTTGTTCAATAGAGAACGCTTGGATGCGATTCACAGTCGACCGGTCGTCTATTTTTCTAGAGGCCGAGTTTCTCTGGCTTATGGCATCCAAAGAGGAGGGGCCTGCTGGCGATGTACCTGCTGCTCGTGAAGTGCTGGAACGTGGATTTGTCGCCGACCGAGATCAACCAGATCTGACCGGGAGCTGAAGGCGGCGGAGGAGTAAAGCCAACTCTCCACCGCCCTCTCCCAAATCCTCGCGGAAAATTAAACCCCCTAATTGCACGATCTCTACATGATATTAAGCCAGATTTACCAATCCACCAAGAGTTACCCGAGGCTCAAAGCCTGCCCCCCAAAACCGCCTTCGGGAATCCCTCTTCATGCGCCCGCTTCACTCCTCTTACAAGTTCTCATCTGGACATTTCCTGCACTTAGAGCGTCTGCACGTAAAAATCTGTGAAAGAAAGAAATGAGGTACGAAGGCTTAAATAATAGCCTCTCCGTCGAACACCAGATTTCTATTCTTACCGCCAAGCAAGCGCCGTTCCACAAGACGGACCTGTTCTCTCAGGTATCATCAATATAGGATACTAGAAGTTTCAATATATCGTCCACGAACTGAGTCAAATCCTTCAAGAGGAAGCGGAAGCACGAGTTCATGCCCTCCCCTTTTGACTTCCCGATTGTTTCCCTTCCGAACAGGACATTTGCCAACGGCACCTCGAACTCTGTTGGGGAACTCAACGGCCCTGTACATGGGACTCCCGTGTACCGCAAGTCGGAATCATCACCTTCAACTCCATCAATACGTGTACTTGCGCCCAATACCATCGCCAAGACTGTTGGGGGTTCGTTGCGATCTTTCAGTCCTGGCCGACTCGAGCAGCGATTACTATTCATCCCTCCTCCAGATGAAGGAAGCCATATCAAGAATATTCCAATTGGAATGTGAACGTAACAAAAGGGTCTACGAAGAGGTCCATTTTTGGTTCAATGTCTGACCGGACTACGTCGTCCGATGATTTCAGCTGTTTCCGAGTGCTAATTATAAGCCTTCAAATGTTCCGAGTCTTTGAAAATTCTGCTTCGGCTACATAATATTGTATATCCCCAGCACCGATGCAGAATTGCTTACCTCCAGATTGCCCCTTAAGTTGTTTAATGGTAATAATTTCGGCCTGACTACGTTTGAGTTCAGGAGGGTGGACCCGGGACCTAATTGCCGATGGCTCTTCCAATCCAGTTTCATCTTCTCCAAAATTTCAGTCTATTCCAGGTTATTTTTATCATGATGATGTTGAGAGGAGCCCTCTACCAGCTGCGACTTTGAACTTCAGATCATAGACGTGCAGGCCGTCTGTGAGGAGTTTAAATTGTTATCTGCCTCCCTAATTTACAAATTATACAACAAATTGTCTCTTGCTTGAATTCTACGTAGATGATGCAGTGGTCTGAACGATGAGAGGATCTACAACAAGAAACGGAAAAAGAAAGGCAACAGAAAACCTCAGCGCGCGATAAGTTGTGCAGAGTAATAAGCGTCGAAAAAAGGATCGTTAAAGATCCCCCCAGGTCCATATGCGCTCGCCTCATCAGCACCATCCACAATCGAAAGATCCCCAATATCCACTTCATCCTCCTCGTCGCTCTCGCCGTCGCTGACAATAGTAACCTTCATACCAGGCGACGAAGGAGAAACAGCGGCAGCGACAGAGGCAGCGCGCGCAGCGTCAACATGGATATCGACCTCCTGAAGCCCACAAGCTCCTTTGCTCTGGCGCTCGATGGCGAGGTTGCCCACGATAAAATCCAAATCTTGCATCTGCAGCTGCTCGGAGCCTTTAATCGACAGAGAGCGTAACTGTGGACAGGGGCAATTTGATGTAGATGACGATGTGGAGGGTAAGAGAGCGTGAACGGCTTGCATAGACATACCGATCAGCTCCAAATGCTGAAGATGGGGAAGAGCGTGGAAGAACGTGCGCATGGGGCGTGGGGATGCTTTCACGCATTTTAGAGTGACGTTTTGAAGAAGTGGGAAAGCAGGTTGAGGTTCTTCCTTGAGAGAGGATCGCCTGCTATGAGGGCATTTTGATGTCTTGCCATGAGCCTCGACCGCGACCGAATAGTGAACGCCTTGAGGAAGGTCATAGATGACTCGGAATTCGTTTTCGTGGGAGTGGGATTCCTTTGAACCAAGATAGGTCAAAAGGCTGCCGCCGTTGATCTCCTCCGGGTCTCCGGGATATGTGGAGTCTTCGAGCGTTAGCGATCTAGCGTTGGGGGCATCAAGCAATTTGAGGAGGGTGCGGCCTTCCAAGGCGCTGCGATAGCCGACGGTGATATTGTGCAGTTGAGGTAGATGGACTGAATCAAGGTCGCGAGGAGCGTCATCATCCGGAAGCTCCGGCCCTGATCCAGTAACGATAAGTTTGCGTAACGCGGGGGTAGAGCCGAGGAGTTGCTGGAATTGCTCGACAGATGGACGAACATCTGCGCAGTGTGATTGCAACTCGAGGTAAGACAACACTGATTGACACAATGCCGTAGCTAGCGAGTCCCAATCGGCGTGGACACCCCGAAGACTTAAGTGTTTCAACCTTGGAAGCATATGGTAACCTCCCTCGGACACATCCGTCGCATCGCGGGAAAGGAACGCTGAGTTTTTTAGATGGCGTGGTTGGAATTGAGGGGAGAAGCTGACAAAGTCGTTACACCGCATAAGGGTTATGGATTCCAGGAGAGGGGCACCAAACGTGTTGATATGAGGATTGATGGCAGTGAGAGCGGTGTGCATGGGAGCCCATGTATCGGTGAGGATAGTAAGGGACCTCCATCGCGGCAGGTGAGGTAGAAGGAGGGAGATGACGGTGTTCATGTGCTCAGACGAAAATAGAGGCGGGGGATGGACTTCTCCGTAATCGATGCCAACACTGGAAGTCCATAAGTTTAGGATAAACTATGAGAGAGAAATGGCAACGTACTCGGGTTCCATAAAATTCCAATCCTCGTCTCGAGCATCAATAAAGATGTTGATCGGGCACTGACGAGAACGTTGAAGAGAGGAGATTATGTAGCTGGCGTTAAACCTCGAGGACGATTTTTGGGGTGAGGATGTAAATATCCCATCCTCGTTGTGCACATGATTGATCAGCTCCGCCGTTATACATAGATTCGACCAAAGGTTTGGTTGGTGAAGGACGACGTCTCTCCATTTGCGGTTGACGCTGGAGAGAAGGAGGGTAGCTCGTAGACTCTCGGTGGTAACGACGGGTGGGGAATATTCTGCGTCATCGGAACTTGGACTCGGTTCACCAGCAGCGAAGGCACATAGGGTGAAGATCTCTGACAACAGTTCGACTGGCAAGCTGCTTATCGGGGACGAAGGAGACCCCTGGTTGGTGTGGCGGGCATACATACTGTTGGTATGCGACTAGATGTGATAGAGGAAAAGAACTGTGAATGTGTAGAGGACACAGTTGCACGGGTTATGTACTGTGATGGAACAAAAAGAAATGATGAAGGGACTGATCAGTAGATCACATCGGGGAGATGTCGTCTTTGCCGCTTTTCTTATTGTTAACGCGGACACACGCACCTCTTGTCAAATCGTTCAGATAACAATAAAAGAGGAAACCAAGGGAAATGAACTGTTGCTCAGGCTACTAAATACATAAATGAAAAAGGCCCGAGATTTTGGGGAGTCACCAAGAGGCCAGGTTGTGAGTAAATCATCGAGCATACAGCACTCAGTGGGAGGGAATGTTCAAAGGAGCTTCCATTTCCGTCCAACCAACAAAGGGAGACGCCCAAAACGGGGTGATGATCTAAGATTGTCTTTCACGTGGCAGCAAAGATCAAGCGCGTGCTGTCCAAGGAATGACATACTTACAGTCACTTCAACACCGCGTTTCGGACTCCGTACGCAGAATTGAATAGCTCCTAGAACCGCTTAGGCAAGTAGATATCAAAATAGCGGTCGTCGGTCTGGCCGACCTCGAAATCCTAGGTAGAATTGAATTCCTACTTGAAACCCCTTGGCCAATTATATATCAAAGAGCGGTCGTCGGTCTAATCAACTTCGAAACATTACTCAAAGGTACACACACTGGTACGCAGTGGGCAATCACCACCTGCGAAAGTTTCCCTGGTGGTGCCTCGGCCCCGATATTTTTCTTTGAAGCCTACCTGGCGGAATTGTGCCTTGAGGCCACATTCCAATGTCCGTATGATCAAAAACGAATGCGTGAGAGACCCCTTTGCGCAAATTTGTTGGAGATAGTAGCAGTCGAGACTTGGTAATTCTCGTGCATCGGGAAATATTGATATTCTAGATCTCCAATATTAATGAAAGACAATCGATGATTCAAGGAAGTGATTCAGAGCAGTAGATATCCGCACTCGATCCACACGAAGCTTTCTGCCATTTACCCACAATTTGATGGAAGACAGTGTGGCTCATTGTTGCTTTATTCATGAGAGAAAGTCCCGAAGAAGATATCAATTGCCAAGGGAGAAATCGCCACTGATGTTTCCGACTGCCACTTCTCTCAACTTCTGGTTTAACCAAGTCGGCCATTGATGCCAATTCTGCAAAATTTGTTTGTCAATGAGAGGTAGGTCCTTTGGATAGTCGAAATTTGCCCCCTAACTTCGTTTTTCACAACCCAATTTGTTCCCTGACTTCCTTTATTGGACACCGGGAATGAGCAATAAATTAGGTATTGATGAAGTTCAAAATCTCATTGTTGTTTCGAAGTCCACTAACTCGGACATAAATGGGCGAAATGGCTAGTAATGTACGGAGGCATTTGGGCATCAATGACGCCATGGACTTATGCTCCCTGCCTGAATACAGACCAAAATGTGGGACCACAATTTCTTTCAAGCACCAGATCCAAGATTGGAGAAAGGCCCATGATGGTGCGTGCGGATAAACCGAGCGTAAACGTCTGAACAATACACTTGCCGTGTCGCTCTTTGAGCGATTCAACAGAGTGCTGGTTGAATCACCTCACCCACTGATCAGTGTATATTTTGCAAGAAGGGAATCTCATCCTTGCCCGTTAAAACAGCCAATAGCACAATTGAACGTCCTAACGTGAAAAGCCGCGCCGAAAAGACGCGTCCAGTACTTATCGGTCATATGGTCACGAACGGAGGTCTACCCAAGATCCTGGTTTCGACATTCCTCGCGAGGAATACTTCCCGTATGGCTATCCAATAAACTACTATGGATTAGCTATTGTCTTATCTCTTCTAGCCGAGTCGCGCCGCCGGTCACGAACACCCCCGATTACACAAAGGGGATGCAAGATTGAAGCACCGTGCCTATATGCAAGACGTCGTCGACCGGGCGGACCAGGCCATATCAATTCTATACTCGGCACATACCCGACGTACTCCCACCTCTATCAATACAATTATCGGATATTACTGGGCATGGCATCCCACCGTCCCCATCTCCTGATAATCCATTTTAGGCGCTTCCTTTGAGTTGACCAAAAGTGGAGCGAAAAATTATATACTTAGCATTTGGAAGGGCGTTGATGCGCCGACGGTGCGGATATAATACTGCGTAAACGCCTCAAGCCCGAGTTTTAATTCTTGAAGAATTCATCGACATCTATGGACCCCATCTTTCACTCGAGCGCTTGCCGGAATCCGCGGTCCGGGGACGGCACATCCCGAAAAGGAAATGCGCTCTTGAGTTATTTGTAGTATAAATTTGATCAAGGAATAGTATAGAGTTCGTGGCACACCCCACGCGGAAGTTCAAAAGAGAAATGAATAATGCGACACAATAAAAACGAAACATAAGTCGAGCGTTCCTAGTACTGTACTCTCAACCGCCTATTTTTCTTTGCACAATAATTACCTACGTCAGTGGTAGAGGTCCAAGAAATTGAAGCGATCATGATGGCTATTGGCAAAATCCTAGGCCACCTCGAAGTTTCCCCCCAAGTCAGATACATAACCCTTTTATCGCGCAATGTAATAATTATTTCATGGAAATATACAACTGCTGTTGCGAATTTCTGGAATTCAACAGCGTTGGTGGCTGTAGTATTTTACGGGCAGAGGTCGCCTTCCAGCAACTCGGACTCCACCTCTTTACCTCACTTGAGGAGATTGCCCCGGCAGCGCTTTACCAAAAATAGTCGTTTTTCCAAATACCTAAGGTGGCCTTAGCATTTTCCCCATAGTTGGAAAATGCATTGGCGGCCGCTTATTTTACAATCCAGTGGAAAGTCATTTCCTAACGACGTTTGACGTTCAACCTCCGAATGGATGTTGGACTGGCCCGGGGATATCCTGGGCATTACCATACCAGTTTTCATGCCAACAGCCCTATGATGCACCTTAGTATCTTTCTTCCCGAGCGCCAAAGCCCACTTACCCACCTGCCGCTTTGATGGTTTTTGTACATCAAACCTTCGCAGTATGGGGGATTCCACGTCTCCCGCCATTCATGCATGAGCTCTTGGCAGATGCACGTCTGAGAGTGTCATTCAACGTCCATCATGCAGGTTCAAATCCCAGTTGCATTGAATAATCTCACTTACACTTCCCAAAATTTTGTCGCTGCCCTGCGATTGAATTCCTTGCCAGCATCTAGGGAGGGTGACTGTACGACAGCGAGGACGACACGAAGTACAACTAACCTCATAATAATACTGACTAGGTCGAAAATTTTCTTTCAAACTCTTTGTACCAGAATAGTCGAGTCCACGTTTCTTGGAATGGGAAGGGTCACCCAACGAATATTACTTTGCTGTGAATGAACTTTATTTTCTTATCTCTTCCAGCCGAATCACACTCACATGCCAAAAGGGATGCACTGTGTCAACAACACCGGTTCACATACGTAAATCCTCGTCGGACCAAGGGCACCAGTTATCGCTGAACACTTTTTCTTGATGTTCCATTTTGGGTGCTTCGTTTGACTCTACCAAGTCTTGACAGCTATTTCCAAAATGGTAGGCGTAGACGCTTTTCGAAAAAAAATGTTCAGCATTGCTGAGGGTTGAACGTTGGGGGCACATTGTACTTATACAACGACGCACATGAGCGTTTTTTGAAAAAAAAAAATAATAATTCTACCACTTTGCAAATGGCTGGAAGTGAAGAAAGTGAAAAATGTATCCTTACAGTAATTTCTGAAACCTGAAACAAACCTTCAATACGTCGACACTTTGGACATGAGTATTAATACGACCAACCCAGCAGCCGATTTGAATGAATTACGAATAGGCCCTCCACGGTCCGGCGGCCCTTGGGCCGAAAGGGAAATCCGATTTGGACTAGAATTATTTTGTAGTACAGGTCTGCTACAGATTCGACGACAACAGTTCATTCAGTTACACGTAATAGCAAGCAGGGGAATGAATACAGCAATAGGGACAAAAGGGATAAAAAAGGATATAAACACGTAAAAAGAAAGTTGAATGATGGATAACTAAAGAATCACTGCACCTCGGCAGGGAAAAAAAAATGAGATAACGGAAAGGTGAAATCTTTTACGTCGTCCATCGCTATGGAGAATTCACCATTCCATTCATCTTGAGGAAAGCAGGGCCAGCAAAGCCTGCGCCGCTCGGGGTATTGGCAGCAGTCCCATTC
>Ga0307509_10012493_pt1 | contig 10156 bp, 9 predicted proteins | sample 10_EM_MG_FD_202245 | JGI IMG/M metagenome (GOLD analysis project Ga0307509, IMG submission 202245) | Populus trichocarpa ectomycorrhiza microbial communities from riparian zone in the Pacific Northwest, United States - 10_EM | ecosystem: Host-associated > Plants > Roots > Unclassified | place...
TTGGTCAAAGTAAATCCACAATTAAACGGGCTCAAGTAGACCGTTCACTTAGTTTAAGCACGCGTTAGATAGGTATTTATTATAGGTTTCTAATGCATCTAGCATTGCATAAATCACTAATTATCCTATTGCAGGATTCCACTTGCACATAAATTTAGTACAATGTAATGTGTGCGCCCATCGTCAAATCAAACCTTACAAAATAATTTGTACTGAATTAAGATTTAAAATACCTTTCCATGGAATATAACTGTGTTGTAATACATGAAAATCTCATCCAGAAACTGCTGAAATCTGGTAGGTTCTCCTCATGTACCAGCATTTTGGGCTTTATTGCTGGAATTTATCTCATACTCCAGAGTTGTCTTATGTTTGATGTCTACTATTTATAAATACCTGTACCCTTTATCGGAATGAACTTATTACTCAAAATTCCGATGCAGAATGGCTGATGCATTCAATTTCAATAATTTTCACAAAATTGGTTACATCTCCCCCAATTCTACATCAAAAAATAAGTTCTTGGGCTCTATTTTACCGCATTTGGTATGCAAGCTACTACCCATACTTGTACCCATAGGTTCCCTTACTCGCAACTTGTACCAGGTTATGAATTTGCATTTCTCTCAGCTCAGATAGCTTGCTTACTAATGTGACATGCTGTGATGCGCTCCTGATCTTATTTCGTTTGACCTGATTGGGAAGTCAAGCTTGATCAGGTAAAAATAGGCACCTGATTATGAGAAAATGATGTCTCATCAGGCCTCACCCTGATTAGGCACTTCTCAGGTTTCTGACATTGATCTGTGGTGTCATCCAAGAAGAGGAAGAAACCTTGGCAAGAAATTCTTCTGTCCAACTCAAATATGAATTACAATTGTATGTGTCTATCTGGAGCTCAAGCGTTCAAGGTCCATCCACCCAGCACTTTCCCAGAGAATTACTTGAAAGGCTCTACATGTTATCGCAGTCTGTCAAGGAGAGATTACTACCACATTCCATATTTTTAGCTGAACATGCTGCACTTGAGATAAGCTACATAACTCAAGTGCAAACAAAACACTTCCTCCCTTTGCACATTTACTACATCAAGTGCCCAGCAATGGTGTTTCGGCCCAACTTGTGCATGATCTGGTGTTTTCTCATGTTTTTTGGAGCTGGCTTTATATTTTCAGTGGCTATCATTCCTGCGATTGGCTGGACAGTGTTTGGCATTATACTCGCACTCCCCATAGTCGCTGCCATCTGGAGTTTCTTGCAGAGGAAAATATGCAACAGATCCCTGAGATCTCTACTACCAACATCAGCCCAACAAGCCAGAGATGGGAGTGACACCCCCAATGTTCCCGATGTCAATCCTCCTACTTTCACCACGGATCATAGAGCACTCGTAAGGGAGAGCATAGTTCTGCAACCGCCACCACCAGCTATGATGCGGAGCATCAATAATCATGGATCTGATGTGGGATGTCTAGTGACCCACCTGATGTCACATACATTGCCGCCCATGTACATGGACAGTGCTGATGGGTGAAAAGATTGCCCTTTATGAACGGTGCATTGCCAGCTTGATGTTGATCAAACAAAATACATACATTCCTCCTGCAGGCGGTACCTCCAAAGGACCTCAGGGAGCCATGCAACAAAAGTCCCTATCCTCCTCGATATTGTTTCATTTATCCAATCTTCCTATTTGTCTTACAGCTACAAACTGCTTATTTATCATTTTTTACGATTCCTTTTCATTTGCATTCTTCACTATCTCATAGTGTGACTTGTGTTATTATAAATAGTGACTGGCAGTGGATATCAAGTCCCCACAGATTCCAAATCCAGAGGGATCGCCAGAGTGCCTGGCTAATTTTATCACTCTGTAGAATCCGAAGAATGCCTTTAGGTATTGCCCTGGGGGGCTATTGCGGTTTGACAATTCAGGGGTTTTGGTGGGAAGATTGAAGGTGGATATATCAAACTACTGTGAATAGTGATTCTTTCCCTTCTTTTCCAGCTAACAAGAATATTGGGGTTTTCATAGCTGGATTCGAGTAGATCTTTTGTAAAAACTACTCAGCCAGATACATATGTAGAAGCTGAAATAACAGTCAACCACACAATCATATCACTATATTGTCTTAACTATCGTGGTGAGAGGTACCCCATAAAACAGAACACCTGAACACTGGGATTGTATCATGCCAACATGATGGCATGGTTGACATAGCGGCTGGTCCAGGGGTAAAAAAAATGGCAAGAAAAAGAAGAATCATGGTAAAGAGAACAATATTTCCATGTGCAGAGCAACAGGCTGAGTGCTGAGGTCAATGCTCCAGTTCGAGCTCGTATTCAAGCTGTCCCTGCCTGAAAGTGAGGAAATCCCTAGGCCAAATGAGGTAACATTGCACATGGTACCCAAAAAAAGGAATAGGAAGCATGAAATGGGATCATAGGTTGAACTCGCTCACTTGCCAGATTAAAAATAGAACCAAACTCATGACAGTAAACAAACAATGACACTGACCAAGGAATGACAATAACACACAAAGAGTGCACGAAGCAGCTGGAGTCCCTGAATAATGGGTAGAACAGCATATCAGTCCAAAATTCAAGTAGCTGTGGATTAGGTCTTGTTTATGAGACAATGGTTCACAAGTGATATTTTGGGCCACTTCACAAGTTTAAGAATGACCTGGAGACTGAATTGACATAGTCAGCACATACACCCTTATGAGAAATTTCAAAAAATAATGTAGAAACAAACTGAACCAGATGGGTGTATCACAGGTGCGAGGGGGAGACAAGGGAACCACAGAGGGATGACAATGGAAAGGGATAAAGTCTCTACCTGCACAAATTTACCCCCCCAATGCAGAGTCCTTTCTATCCCACCACATCATACCTGAAGGTTACAATCGGACATATGTTGGGTATCCTAGCAAATATATAGGGAAGATGAATCATCTTCAATGGTGTAAATCACAAAAACTCATTTGGGGAGGGTCAATATCGTGAATGAGTGTGGCTACCATCTCGAATGAGTGTGGCTACCATCTCATGTCTTCAAAGCCTTGTCGAACACATCAATGACAAGGGGTGGTCTGCACTCTCAAATTGACATGATGGCCACCACCATTTATCACTGCCAATGGGGGTTAGTCTGAGGATGACAGGATTTTGAACAGAAACAGAGGTAACTAACTCACTACCACCAGTGTACCATGAATCCAAGTACCATAGGGTGCATGACAATCGTTGTTCCTGGTGCAGTGGAATGGGTGGTCATTGTCTTCCCTGTGACATTGGACAGTTCCAGTTGGTGATGTACTCATGGCTGAGCACTGTCCAGTACAAGTTGGCTTTCGAGTACCACGATGACCTAGGGTGAGGCACAGCATCAAAAGGAGAAGAAACATTCCAGTTTGTGGCCAAGCTGGATTAATGGCAAGCCAGTATACCACCACTAGAAGAGTTTGAGGGGGGAAGATTAGTGGCAGGCTTGAGTCCATGTCAAATGGATAGGGAGGTGTGGATCCTGCCCACAAGCCAGGCTGCCTGCTATTTTTCACTTCACCAATCTGTTGGTTTCTGGTTATCCCAGAGTTAAATCATAGAACATGGAAGAGGGCAATATTGAAGCACCAGTGTTGTCAATCTGGCTGTCGATGGAAGGTTCCATTAAGTGCTTATGAAGTATATGAAGAGTAGATGAGATGACCAATGTCATACATGTGTAAAGCACATAGTACAGAATTCATTGTCATCATTGAAGGTGATGTCAAGTGCTGTTGTGGAGTGAGAAGGAGTCATGGGAAATCTTATTACAGTGATTGATTGATCTGTGGATGCATCTCATCCAAGAAGAGGAAGAACCTGTTACCTTGGCAAGAAATTCTTCTGTCCAACTCAAATATGAATTACAATTGTATGTGTCTTTCTGGAGCTCAATTGTTCAAGCTTCAAGCTTCAAGGTCCATCCAACCTGTGCTTTCCAAGAGAATTACTTGAAAGGCTGTGCACATTATCGCAGTCTGCCAAGACTCAAGGAGAGATTACCACATTCCATATTTTTAGCTGAACACACTGCACTTGATATAAGCCACATAACTCAAGTGCAAACAAAAAGCTTCCTCCCTCTGCCCCTTTACCACACCCAAGTGCCCAGCAATGTCTGAATTGTGCATGATAGGGGGTGGTGTCATAATTTGTGCTCTTGCTATATTCATGATGGTTATGATTCCTGCACTTGGCTGGACATTCCTTGGCATTGTACTCACACTTGCCATAGTCATGGCCATCTGGTTTTTCTGGTGGAGGAAAAAACACAACAGATCCCTGAGATCTCTACTACCAACATCAGCCCAACAAGCCAGAGATGTGAGCAACACCCCCCATGTTCCCAATGTCAATCCTCCTGCTTTCACTGCATATGATGAAAGCTCTGGAAGTGAGAGCATAGTTCTGCAACCACCACCACTGGCTGTGATGCAGAGTATCGATAATCATGGATCTGATGTGGGATGTCCAGTGACCCACCCAGTCTCACCTACATTGCTGCCCATGCATATGGACAGTGCTGATGGGTGAAAAAATTGCCCTTTATGAATGGTGCATTGCCAACTTGATGTTGATCAAACAAAATACATACATTCTTCCTGCAGGCGGTATCCCAAAAAGACCTCAGGGAGCCATGTAACAAAAGTCCCTATTCTCAATACCTTTTCATCTATCCAATCTTCCTATTTGTCTTACAGCTATGAACTGCTCATTTCTCATTTGTCATGATTCCTTTTGATTTGCCTCCTTAGCTATCTCATAGTTGCGACTTGTTTTATTATAAATAGTGACAAGTAGATATCAAGTCCCTGCAGATTCCAAATGAATTCTGGAGGAATCGTCAGAGTGCCTGGCTAATTTTATCACTCTGGGGAATCCAAAGAATACTTTTAGGTATTGCCCTGGGGGGTTATTGTGGTTTGACAATTCATGGGTTTTGGTGGGAAGATTGAAGTGATTATTTCAAACTACTGTGAATAATGATTCTTTCCCATCTCTTTAACCGATTTCCGGTGCACAATACTCCCCAAAATACTGGGGTTTTCATAGCTAGATTTGAGTAGATCTTTTGTAAAAACTACTCAGACAGATACGTATACCCAGCAATAAACTAACAGGGAATGTCCAACAGAGTTATATTGTCCTCTGCATGATGGCGATGGGTTCCGGTCAGGGTATCCCTGATTCAGGTGATAAAATAAGAAAACACTTGACAAAACAGACCACAGTGAGTTCGGGAAAAAAAATAAGGTGCACCATCACAACAACCCACACAACCTACAAGTGAACCAGAATGGCCTGATCAATGGTATTGTGTGATTTAAGCAATCTAGGAATTCAACACATTTAAACAACACAGCATTCGAAAGATGAGATGGCATCCTGGACAATCGATACCACCAATTCTGCTATTCCCTCTAGGATGAACACAAACAGACAAACAGAGAGAAAATGCAGAATGTAGGCTGTGCTGCAGGAGTCCATCTAAAGCATCAAACACCCAGTCTAACAGAAATGAATTATCAGAATAATAAAATGACAACGATGATCAAGCAGTAAAAGTGTAGGCAGCAGCAGTCCATAGACCAATGATGAGCCAGAAGAGAATAAACAAACCATTGGAGGAGATCTCAGGGAATGCCAGCATCTGATATATACAGTAAGTGAGCCAAAAAAATAAAAACAACCTTTTCCCACTGTAATCATTGGTTGGTCACTTCAGGATTATGAAAAATCCTAATGGAAGGGTGGCAGTCCACTTTGAAGTTCCAAGATGCAAGTACAATAATGGCTTGCGAACCAGAGCTTGAGCTATTTGATGCTCTGTTGGGGAAAAAAAAGCGTCAGCATATTGCTTGAGAATTTTCATAGAGGAGAAAGGATCAAATTGTGAATCACTAGACAAGAGGAGAGGAGTAATGGGACATACTGACCAGGAAATGAATGGATGGAGGGCAGAGTGTGGAAAGGCATAAACATGTGAATTTGCCTCACCAATCCTCTTTTTTACATCTTCACCCCCATCATCTCACTGCTCTCTAGAGATTATTGGGCCTAGTAGAATCTACAGATAAATAAGCCAAGTTATGAATCTCTGGCAACATGATGACTGGCCTGGAATATGTCCATTACAATGAACATGGACTGTGTGAGGAAGACACTAGGTCGAACACAGTGGTTGGGATGCAAGGGCAGTCTTCACGCCACCTCTGTTTCACCTCCCAATGGATTGTTTTTGCACCATATTATTCATTGTTCTGTCATGTTTTCTTACTTAAATTGGTTGTACTGTGCAATATCTATATATACATTGAAAAATAACACCATGGCTATTTGAGTGTTTCCTGGTCTGGGCCGATGTCAGACCAGGTTATGTACCCGTGACTGGGGCCAATGGGTTCTGCGAAATGCAGAATGAAAGCTTTTGATTGCATTCTGCGATTTGCTAAATCAATGCAGAATCGGGCCAGAACAATACATTCTGCAGATTGCAGAATGATAAATTTGGACATCATTTTACATGATTGCAAAAGGATACGTTCTGCATTTGGCTGATTTTAGGCAGAAATTCACATTGTGACTACATTCTAATTGTCTCAAGATTGACGCAGAAGGACAAAATCTGCCAAATACAAAACCAAGGTAAAACTTAAAAATCTGGCTGGATTCTAATTGTTTTCTACCTTGTGGCAGAGTTAAATAAAAATTAATTATTCTGCTACATGTAGAATTTTATGATCCGACAATACATTCTGCAAAAATTCTGCGCGCCACAGAATTGTCCCATTCCCGCAGTGTAAACAGACCGGTCTCAGTCTTGTTAGGCACCAAGGGTCCAAATAACCAGACCGGACTGGACTTTCAAACACTATGGGCAATCCAAGCAGGAAGGTTCCCATGAACTGGTAAGTATGTACATTTCTATCAAGAATATCTGTTGCAAGTTCGCTAACCCTTTCTAACATCAATCAGCCCTGTCTGTACTCTCCCAGATGCACCTAAAAATCACATCGCTCTTCCATTATACAAATAGGTGAGTGGAAACACCCATGTGAGCATCACGTGGGCATGCCCCCTTGCGGACAGCAGGTCACAACGAGTTCACTCACTTACTTATATTCTTATTAGATCTCTTATTGCAGAAGCTCCTGTTCCACAGCCCTCATCATCGTCTCCGCCTCCTCTCAGGCCCATATTTATTTCTTTTCCCACCCACCCACTCCTGTTCCTTTTTCTACATATCCTTCTATCCAGTAGAGAAGGTTCGATGGAGGGGGTTCATCCTCCCTCTCCATTGTCCTTTGCCCCACAGAGAAGTTGACCTACTGTCGACTTCTTCTGCACACCCTGTAGACTACCAGCCAGAATAAAATTAAAATCTACTTGCAAACTGTGCGAACATCCACAAGATCAATATCCCTATCCATCAATTGACCTGTTCGACCTCTAGCCTCTAGGTGACGACATGAGAGCGTTTTCCAAATCTCCAAAAATGATGAGCAGCCAGCAATAGTAGGCAGAGAACCCACAGGTACCATTTGTTTTCTCAAATAGGGACTTATTTTCACTCAGCCTTTATATGAACTTCACTCACATGACCTCTTCAAAAGGAGGTTAGCTCTACAACAGTTACTTACTCACAACCGGTTTCGTTGTATACTCGCTCACTTGGGTTTTCATAATCCTAGGATAACCCGCAGTGGGATCGAATTCTTCTTTTTCTTGTTTGTGCATGCCACCACTGAGGATCTAATGTTTTGAACTCACATAACAAGAATAATGCACCAGAATGATCCAGACCTGCTCCCACTGGGCCGTCCTGTTTCGTTCATTGAAATCAGCTGCGCACATCTGACCTCATTCATTATTCTATTGATATTCACATTCTAGAACACCCTTGAGCAGCAACTGAAAACCAAGGAAGCCATGGTTCCCATCTGCATACCATACCTTTCTTGGATATCACAGCATTGATTGTCATAGGTATGTCAGAAGGACATCTACAATGGCATTCTAATCCTTTCATTGACTTTTCTCTGTGAGTTACAAGTGCTGTTGTAATCGTCTGTCTTTCTCTTGGACGAGCTGAAAATCTACCATACTGGTACATTGATGAAGACTTGCAATCTGGGATATAGGTGCTCTTTTTTCAAAGGGTCTCTTTTCTTGGAATTGAGGAAACAGGGGAGGTATGGTTGATGGTTATACCTCCTTGGTGAAATTTGAATATTTTGTTCTGGGGGATTTTGTCCTTGTTTTTCTTTTCTTCTTTTTTTTTTCTTTTCGTCGAGCGCTCAATGTATTATATCTTAAATTTAAAACATGCACTCAGGTCCTTTATCATTTTCTCGCATTGTAATTTGTCATGGAATTAAGGACAAGGTACAAGGGGAAAACTGATACTTCTTACATTAGTTGATATATATTCGGCAGAATGAACATTTGGCAAGACAGAAGCAGGAATGAAAGGGGCAAAGAGATTAGGAACACAGGGACTCGTTGGTTCATATGTATAGATATATACAGAGTTCCCATTTGGGATGCCACCTCACTCATTGTAGTACTATCTCACACATGCAAGGTCAATGCAAAAAGAAACCAATCCCACCAACCAATCTCGCCAACAACATCATAGGAAAAAGCCATTCATTCCCTGGAAAATCCCAGACATCGAGCTGAAAACTCCATGATAATGGAATTGGGCTTGTCTGGGATCCTTGTAAATATGTGGCTTTTGCAAAGGTCAAGGGAGGGATGGAGGATGGAGGGTATCTCCCAATGATGAGTGGATTGAAGGATTAGGATGGGGAGGAAATGGATATAGAAGGACAGTCATATAAAAGAACTAAACATACATGGTATGAGTCCCCAGGTGCGAATGGCGAATGCCAATGCTAGCAAAAGGAAGAATTGTCTGAGGGGTGCTAAGAGGAAGTGGACAAATACTACTAGTCACAGCGTTATTTTGGACAGAAATCTCAAGCTGAAACTGACATACGGAAGAGAAGAAGAGTGAATGACAAGTTTGAGGGGAAAGGACGTAACTGTGAGGTGTAGTTATTAGCATGACCTGCTCTACAGATCTTGAGATACACAGAAAATCCATCGTTGTGGAGCTTGAAAACCATGTAGCCAACAGATAAAATACTTGTCAAATTATGATTTTTGTTTTCATGACGGTGATCCTCGAGCATTGCAAGGGAGGGGTTGAAATAGTGTATGTGGAATCGGTATTCGTGAGGAGATGAGTCAGTGATAGAAGCCTATGGAGGGAAAAAGAAAGAAAGAAGGACACACATGTAGAACGCACTATGGAAAAGAGATTGTGGGTGGTTCAAAGAGAAATGGACAGGCGACTTGATTTTATGTATGAAAACACCGTGGGAGCTCTCTGGTTCTTTGCCGTTTGATGGAGTTCTTCCACCTTCCACTCAGAACCACATCCACTCAAGCCCTGCTTCCAACGAAAAGCAGCGAAGCCGAATACTTATTGTCCCTCTTGCCTTTACGTATTATTGTACCATTCAGTGCGTTTGGCCAAGGATGTGAGTCGGGCACAAGAAAATTTGCGAGCTTGGTAAGACCTACTCTACTGACTCAAATATTCTAGGTCAAGCGTGTCCCAATCTCATTCGGCCTGCACTATAAATTAGAATGACAAGTATATCGATCTGATTTGGAGATACTTACATCGCATCTGTAGATTAGATTAGATACATAATGTGGCTGTGCACGGCCCTACGATCATCATTGCCTACGATGCCATACCGTACGCTCGACGCGATTCCACTTTTCCGACTTCACCCTACACCATAAATTACTGTTCCAATCTCCAAGAACTTTCATTGAAGAGACCTACTATCGATCAACCCAGTTTGCATCTCACTCAAAAACACCTGTACATTTGACCCTTCTTCGATTCTGAGCTCTCTAATGGATGGCAACTATATCCAGGAGGCAAAATAGGTCCAATGGAGTAAATAGGAAGACGTGTTTTTTAGTGAAAGGCAGCAAAGTCTTACACCAATTCGCGCCGCCTCATTGTCGATCTTCTTCGCAAAGTTGCCGACTCCACCCAGAGATTCCGGCCCAAAATAGCAGATCA
>Ga0307509_10012494_pt1 | contig 10156 bp, 7 predicted proteins | sample 10_EM_MG_FD_202245 | JGI IMG/M metagenome (GOLD analysis project Ga0307509, IMG submission 202245) | Populus trichocarpa ectomycorrhiza microbial communities from riparian zone in the Pacific Northwest, United States - 10_EM | ecosystem: Host-associated > Plants > Roots > Unclassified | place...
ATCTTGTAGCAACCGAGCAGCGGCGTGCGGATCCGCTCGAGCTTCTCCAGGCGCTGCGCCTCGCTCTTGCCGGGCTTCACCTTGATGACGCCGCCGCTGACCGAGCGCACGGTGCGCCGCCAGCCGGTCTTGGCCACCGGCTCGGCCCGGCGCACCAGGCGCTCCGAGCTGAGCTCCTGGGAGGCCTGGAAGCCCAGCGGGGTGGAGAGCCCGGAGCCGTAGGACTGCCCGGGCGACTGGGTGTAGGCGGGGCCGGCCGTCGGCGGCAGCTGCTGCGTCGGGAAGTAGCCGGGCGGCTGCTGCGCGGGGTGCTGGCCGGACTGCGCCGGCTGGCCCGGGGCCTGCTGCGGGTAGCCGTAGGGCTGCTGCTGGGGCTGTTGCGGCTGCGGCGGCCCGTAGACCGGCTGCTCGCCCTGCTCCGGCTGCGGCGGCTGTCCTGGACGCGGCTGTCCGGGCGCGTTGAACACGGCGAACGGCTGCTGCTGGCCGGGCTGACCGGGCTGGCCCGGACCGCCCTGCTGCGGCGGGGTGTTGATCGGCGCCGGGCCGATCGGCGTGGGCGGTGCCGGATGCGGCGGCTGCGCGGCCGGGAACTGCGACGCGGGCGCGGGCAGGTTCTGCGGACCCTGCGGCGCGGGCAGCGCCGGGGGCGTCAGCGGCGCGGGCAGGTGCTGCTGCGGCGGCTGCGGGGCCTGCGCCTTCGGCGGCATCGGCACGGTCGGCTCGGGCTTCGGCGGCTGGGCTGCGGGGGCGGGCGCGGGAGCCGCCGGGGCCGCGGCCTGCCACACGCCGGGCGCGGGCGCGTGCACCGGAAGCTCGGAGGAGCGCGCGGGCAGCGCGTCACCCGACGAGCCAGGACCCTGCGACGTCTGCCGACCGGGCGGCGGCGGAGGCGGCAGCGGAGCCCCCGACTGCGGCGCGGCCGGTGGCGGGATCGGCCCGGACCGCGCGGGTACGCCGCTGTTCGGAATCGGCGGCGGAGGCGGCAGCATGGGACCGGCCGACGGCGCCCCCGTGTTCGGCATCGGACCCGGTGACGGCATGCCCGAGTTCGGCGCGGGCGGCGGCGCGGGCATTCCGGCGTTGGGTGCGGGAGGTGGCGACGGCATCCCCGTGTTCGGCGTCGGACCCGGTGACGGCATGCCCGAGTTCGGCGCGGGCGGCGGCATCGGCGGACCGGCGTTGGGCACCGGCGGCGCGGAACCGCCGCCGTGCGGCACCTGCGGACCCATCGGCGGCGGAGCCAGCGGCGCGCCGCCCTGACGCTGCGGCCCGTTCCCGCCCTGCGACTGCGGACCCTGCGGAGGCGGCAGGACCGGTCCGCCGCTCGGCGGCGATGGCGCGCCGCCCTGGCCCTGCGGCCCGGTCCCGCCCTGCTGCGGCAGCACCGGCGAGCCGATCGGCGGCGGCAGCTGGATCGGTCGGCCCATCGGCGGGGGCGGGGGAGCGCTCATCCCGGCGCCCTGCCCCTGCGGGGCCGGAGCGCCGCCCTGCTGCGGGCCCTGCGGCGCCTGCTGCGGCCCGGGACCCGGATTCGGCGGAGCGGGCGGCTGCTCCTGCGGCGGCGGGGCCGGAGGCGTCGAGCCCCCCTGCCGGTACCAATCCGGGGTCGTGTAGACCGGGCCGGTCCAGCTGTCTTCCTCCGGCCCGTCGCCGTACCCGTTCTCGCCGCTCACGCCGCTTCCATCTCTCTTGTCGCCTTCCCCTGACGCCCTACGGTAACCGGATCGCGGTCGTTCCGGAAAACAACTGCCTGACTCGCTCCCCGGCCCCCGGCGTCAGTGCGAGCCCGATCAGTCCATCCGGCGGGGCGCGCCGAGCAGCCCGGTCTCGTCCCGGGTCGGGGCCGAGAACACGTACTGCCTGCCGTGCCGCGCCGTCCACAGTGCCAGCTCGGGCAGCAGCGACGGCAGCGCCGCGACATCCTGCGGGCTGAGCCGGAACAGCCGTGCGCCCAGCTCGGCCTCCTGCGGGGAGACCTGCTGCATCGCCACGTAGTCCGAGGTGATCAGGTGCCCCGCGTAGGACGGATCGAGGAACGGCACCAGGGTCAGCGTCGTCATCCACGGCGTCTTCGGCGCCGAGCTGCGCGGCGGCCGGGCACCGGCGTCGCGCAGCAGCAGCACCGGGGACGCGGCCGTGGCACCGAGATTGCCCACGCGGCGCACCGGCACCACGGCGATGACCTGCTGCCCGCCGCCCGCGTTCTGCGCCAGCGGGGCCCACAGCTGCGGACGGGCGGTCTCCACGACCACCCGCGCCCCGGTCGCCGTCGCTCGCAGCGCGAGCAGCTGCGCGAGGTACGCGCCGCCGATCAGGGCGATCTCCACGGCCTTCGGCTTGAACATGCCGAGCACCGCCGGACGGCTGCCCTGGTCGGTGCCGATCACCACGCCGTCGTCGCCGACCGGCAGCGCGAAGGCGCCGAAGTCCTCGGGCTCCAGGATGTGCTTCTCCAGCTGCGGGCCGCGGGCCGGGATGTGTCGCAGCTCATTGCCGCGGTCCGGGCGAGCCGCGACCACGACGCGCGGCTCCGGCGCGGGACCGCGCGGGGCGGCCCGGCGCGGCGCGTAGGCGGACGGTGCGGAGTTCGACATCTGCTACTCCCCTCCCAGCGGGACCGTGGCGACCAATCCGGGCAGCTGCTCCCCGTCGAGCCGGGTGAGCCCGGCCCCGGCCTGCCCGGCCCGCGCCTCGAGCTGCTTGCTCGACTCGTTCAGCTGGTTCTCCGAGCCCGCCGCGATCCGCACGAAGCAGCTGAACGCGAGCGCGTCCCCGGTGCCCTTGCTCAGGTTCACCGCCACGCTGGTGGCCAGCGCGGGCAGCGAGCCGATCCCGGCGAAGAAGTCGGGGCTGGTCCGGGCCGAGAGCGCCGGCGGCTTGTCCAGCCAGTACGTCGTGTGCCAGCTGCCGTCGCAGCGCCAGTAGCGCTTGGTCTCCTCGGTGCGCCGGTGCGCGGCCGCCGCGGGGTTCACCGCGACCTGGCTGATCACGCAGGCCGTGCCCAGCGCCGTGATCAGCTCGGGCTCGCTCAGGATCGTCGCCTCGAAGCCCGCGCCCTCGATCTGGCTGGCCACCCGCTGAACCGCCGTCAGAAGCGCGCGCTGCGCCCCGGTCTGGCCGCCGCCGCGCGCCTCGACCGCGCCCTGCGCCGCCTCCGGGTCGAGCCGCACCGCGGCCCACGTCGTGCGCTGCGCCGGAACCTCGGCGCCGATGCTCTGGTAGGAGCGCGCCGAGAGCGACTGGCGCGGCAGGTGCGGAGCGGGGGCCGGACGCGAGTGCGAGATCAGCTGCACGCTGGAGACCGGGACCTGAGTGTCCGCCAGGGCCGCGGCCACCGCGCCGACCGGCAACGGGTGCGCCTGCCGGGGTTCGCGCAGCGGCTCGCCGCGCGAATCGAGCTGGATGACCGCCGTCAGGAACGTGCCGTCGCCGATCACGCCGACCGGCTCGCCGCCCCGGGTCGACACCGTCGCGGTCTTGAGGGCGGGGAAGGTCTCGCGCAGCGGGGCGAGCGCGGACTCGCCGCCGGCCGGGCGGCCCTGCTCCTGCCGCTCCTTGAAGTCGGAGTGCACCAGCCGCGAGGCGCCGAGCCAGCGTCCCCGGCTGCCGCCGATCGCCCCGATCACGCACAGCAGCGCCACCGGCCCCGTGCCGGCGATCACCATCGGCTTGTGGATCAGGAACGGCGCCGCGGCGAGGGCGGCGGCCGCCTCGATGAGGATCAGCCGGATCAGCGCGACCTTGCCGATACGCCCGGGACGCGGGTGGAAGCCGGGAGTGACCTGAACCCCGTTGGCCCGGCGTCCCTCCGCCGCGGGCGCGGGTGCCGCCGCGCGCGGTTGAGTGCGTGCTGTCGCCATCTGTGTGCGCCTGCCCCCTCGTGATGAGCGCGAAAAATCCTTACTCCGCAGCCGTATGGTACGGGCTCGCGCGGGTTCGGAGACAGCCCCTCGGCCCCCGAAAGCGCCCGGTCCAGCGGCGCCGCCGTTACTGTACTCTGTTTCGCACGCGCGCTCTCGCCATCGGGGCACGGGGGCTCGAGGGGAGTATGGGGCAGTGGCGACACGCAAGGACCAACTGGACGCGTTCAATTTCGCGCGGCGGCGCATGGTCGCGAATCTGGTCGTACCCACCGCGACCGGAAGCGACGAGGGCGCGCCCCGGCCGGTGAAGACCTTCGCCTCCTCGATCATCCTCAGCGCGCTCGCGGTGGTCGCCGTGATGGTGATCGGGGTGTTCAAGCCCTCCGCGCCGAACGGCTGGGAGAACGGGCTCGCCGTCGACTCGAGCACCGGCGCCGCGTACGTCACGCAGAACAAGCAGCTGCACGCGGTCTACAACATAACCTCGGCGCGGCTGATCCTCGGCAAGAACTTCAGCAAGTACGACGTGCCGGACGCGACGCTGAACGGCTCGGATGTCACGATCGGCTCGCCGGTGGGCATCCTCGGCGCCCCGGAGGACGTGCCGTCCGCGTCGAACATGAACCTGACTCAGTGGTCGTACTGCCAGTACGAGGAGCAGGCGAACGGCGCCGCGACCTCCGGCGGCCAGAACTACCTGGAGATCGGCTACTGGCCCTCGTCCGCCGCCAATGCCACCAACGGGCTGTGGACGGACAAGAGCGCGCAGGCGATCATCGTGCACGACTCGGCCTACAACGTGTACCTGATCGACGGCGACTACCGGTACCTCGTGGGCAACTACCAGCAGCAGCGCAGCACGGTGCACGACCTGCTGGTCGCTGTCGACCAGGGCAAGCCGATGACGGATTCCGACACGCTCGGCTTCTGGGTCTCCGACGCCTGGCTGAGCGTCTTCCAGAGCGGCTCCCCGCTCACCTTTCCGCAGCTCGCGAACCTCGGCCAGCCGGTGCACGCCTCGACGCAGCAGCCCGGCACGCACATCGGCGACTACGGCCCGTTCATCGGCACCAACACCGCGGGCGGCGCGGTGCAGACCGCGAACGGTGTAGTGCCGCTGAGCTCCTTCGCGTACTACCTGTACCAGGCCAACAAGAACCTGACCGGCTCCGGAGCCACCCTGCTCACCTCGAACCAGCTGACCCAGTCGGCGATCAACGAGGCGAACGGTAGCAGCACGCTGAACCCGGCGGACTTGTTCGAGGCGAACACCTACGGCTCGAACTGGCCGACGCTCTCGCCGAGCCTGTGGGGCATGGACACCAGCTCGGCGACCACCGCGAACGTCTGCGTGGGCTACAGCGGCCAGAGCGAGAACGGCGTGCCGCAGCTGACCACCTGGACCAGCCCGACGCTGCCCTACGGCACGGTCGGCGACTCGTTCGGGGTGACCCAGTCGGGCAACAACCTCGAGGCCGGGGTCGTCGTGGTCAAACCGGGCTCCGGGCTCATCGCGCAGCAGTCGAGCGGCACCGGCACCGAGTTCCTGATCGAGGACTCGGGCTTCCGGTACCCGCTCGGCAGCGGAGTGGTGGCCGTCAGCGGGGCCACGCCCACCGCGTCCAGCACCGGCCAGAGCCAGTCGGTCTCCGCGATCACGCAGCTCGGCTACGACTCGGTGGTCCCGGAGAAGGTCCCGCCCGGGTGGGTCGGCCTGCTCCAGGGCGGCGCGGAGCTGAATCCGGCCGCGGCGGGCAAGAGCCCGCAATCAGGCAGCTGAGACAGGGGACCAGGGCACGATGAGCGCCTTCCGGAAGACACGCCTCGTCGCCGCGGCCGGGCTGCTGGCCTGCGGCAGCGGCCTGTGCCTCGGCCTGCCCGGCGACGCCGCGGCCGACGCCAGCGCGCTCGCGGCGTCGCAGGGCACGAGCAACTGCACCACCGCCAACGTGACGCTGGCCTCGAACCAGGCGCAGATGCCGTGGGAGATCGGCGCCGCGAACGCCGGGCACCTGGCGGACTTCGACGGGAACCAGCTCGACGGCAGCGGGGTCAAGGTCGCGGTGGTCGACACCGGGATCCAGAGCCAGAGCCAGCTGAGCGCGGGCAACGGCAAGGTGCTGAACGGCGAGACCTCCACCGGCTTCGGCGCGGACGACGACGGTCACGGCACCATGGTCGCGTCGATCATCGGGGCGAAGCCGGCGTCGGGCGTCAACGGCATGCAGGGCATCGCGCCGGGCGTGGAACTTCTCTCGATCCGCGAGGCGGGATGCAGCGCCACCGCGGGCAACACCGAGGACGCGATGGCCGACGCCATCAACGACGCGGTGAGCGAGGGCGCCGCAGTCATCAACATCTCGCAGGACGGCTACGACCAGGACCCCAAGCTGCTCGCCGCCGTGCAGAACGCGTACAGCCAGGGCGTCGTCATCGTGACGTCGGCGGGCAACCAGGGCGACCGGGACACGACCGACAACAACGGCCAGGACTACGGCGTGAACCCGCGCACGTATCCGGCCTCGTACCCGCACGTGCTCGCGGTCGGCGCGGTGGACAAGTACGGCACCGTGGCCACGTTCTCGGAGACCGGAACGGCGAAGAACACGTACTTCGTCGGCGTGACCGCCCCCGGCGTCGCCATCGGAGGCCTGCTGCCCAACGGCAAGATCGCCACCGACGACGGCACCAGCTTCGCGGCCCCCTACGTCGCGGCCGAGGCGGCGCTGATCATCCAGGAGCACGGCTGGACCCACAGCGCCGACCGGAACTCCGCGCGCGCCTACGACGTCATCAAGATCATCGAGGCCACCGCGGACGGCGACGGCGCCTACAGCCCCTCGCTCGGCTGGGGCGAGGCCGACATCCAGAGCGCGCTGAACGCCCGGGTCAACGGCGGCAGCAACACGCTCGTCTCCCCCGGCAGCACGATCAGTGGCCTGACCCAGATGCTCGGCATCGGCCCCAACGCCGACGGCCAGGCCGCCGCGGCCACCGAGCAGGTCGACCGCACCGTGGTCAAGCCCTACGTCGCGACCGCGGGCAACCACGAGGCCCAGAACCAGCAGCGCTGGGCCTACATCGCCCTCGCGGCAGGCCTGCTCACCGCCGTCGTCGCCCTAGCCGGAGCAGCCGTGGCCCGCGACACCGCCCGCCGCAGGGGAGCGACCCAGCTGTAGGCGCGTCCGGTCTCGGTCGCTCCGCCGCTCGCCTACGGCGCCGCGCGCAGCTTGGCAGGTAGCTGACGTCACGTCAGCGGTCGGCGGGCTACCGGGCGTGTGGTGAAATTACGCGAGCTTGAAGCTGAGTTGAGTGCCGAGCTCATGGAAGCCGAGTGCGACGGCCACGCGGCGGGAATCCACAGGTCGAGCTCGCCACTGCGGCAGTAGACCAGCGCCGAGTGCGTGGGCCACCGCGCGGGAAGCCACCGCGCGGCCAAGGCCCTGTCCGCGCCATCCGGGCGCCGCCAGCACGCTGAGGTGCGCGGTCTGCTGCGGCCAGAGACGATACCCGGAGGCCGCGATCACGTCGCCGTTGTCGCGGATGACGAAAGCGGGCGACGTGATCTGGGCCAGTCCGGCCTCAGCCGCAGCATCATCGCCCGCCGACCGCTCCAGCTCGCGCAACGCGGGATGCCCGATGGCCAACTCGTCGACAAGCGGCCCGTCCGACGTTGGTTGAAAGTCGCTTCCCGCGAGATATCCCAGCATCGCCGGACCGAGCACCTCGGTCACAGGCAGCAGCGCGCTGACCGTCTGGGCATCGACCATCGCGTCGACGCTCAGATTGGATAACGCCTCGCCGAGCAAGGTGGCAGCTGCCTGACTCGGTGCGGTCACGATCGCCGAGCCGCCGAGGAGCACCACCCCGACCCATCCGGGCGGACACATCCACGACTGCGGCGACGCCACCACTCCCACGCTGCCTGGCGGGCCGAACGAGGCTGGCACGCGCGCCAGCTCTTCCCACAGTCCACGGGCGCGAGCCAGCACAGGATCGATTGACATGCCGTGATCCTGCCAGCCCGTCCGCGAGGGGGCCACAGCATTTCCCGGCGCCCACCCCGGCGCTACTGCCCTCGAACCGATGCCGTGCCGCGGGCAGTAGCCGACGTGGCCGCCTGCCCGCCGACGGTGATCGGCGGACAAGCGGCCACGGAATCAGTTCCTAGCGGTAGTACGGCCGGTTACCGACACTTCTCGGTTACGGGCAGTTCTCGATGTCGCTGGTGGACGAGGCCAGGACGACGTTCGCGGTCACCAGGCTCAGGCCGAGGGCGTTGACCTCGACGTGGACCGCGTTGACCGTGAGCGTGCCCGGACCGGCGAGCTGCTCGTTGAGCACCAGGGTGATGCCCGCGACGCTGATCTTCGTGTTCGGGGCGACCGCGGTCGGCTTGGAGATCACCACGACGCCGCCGACGCTCAGGTAGGCGATGGTGGTGCTGCCGCTCTCGGCCTGGCAGGTGCTCGTGGACTGGGACTGGACCGCGCCGACCGTGATCACGGGGAGGCCGGGCAGGCCGATCGTCGTGCTGTCGACGGAGGCCTGGGCGACCGACTTGGACGGGTTGAGCGAGGTGGTCACCGAGGCGCACAGGGTGCTCGACTTGATCAGGCCGGAGAGGCTCACCACGCATGCCGGGGCGACCGTTTCGGCCTTGGTGGTGCTGACCGAACCGGTGTCCGGCGTCGGGTTGACGGTGAGCAGCTGCAGTCCGGCGGCGGTGGCGCTTGCCGCGAGTCCGTAGGCGCGGCCGGTCAGCGTCTGCGGCGTGACGGTTACCGTCTCGCTGCCGCAGCCGCTCGAAGCGGTGTTGTTGTTAGTGTCACCGCTGTAGCTGGCGGTCCAGTTGTAGACGCCGGGAGTGTTGGCCTGCACGGTACCCGAGCCGTAGCTGCCGTTGCCGGTGACGGTGTCTGTCACGGTCTTGATGCTGCTCTGGCAGGTGCTGTCGCCGGGTGCGTACAGGTTGAAGGTGACAGTTCCGGTGGCGTTGTAGCCGCCGGCGAGGGTGGCGGTGTCGGAGATCGTGCCGCCGACCGGGACGGAAGCCGATGGCTTGGTGCCGAGCGACGGGCTGGCCTTCGAGACGGTTACCGTCTCACTGCCGCACGCTGTCGTGGGCGCCGGATTGTTGTTGGCGTCGCCGCTGTACGAGGCGGTCCAGCTGTACGTGCCCGGGGTGGTCGTCGTGAAGGTGCCGGAGGGGTAAGTGCCGTTTCCGTTGACCGTCGCGGTCAGGGTGCTGATGGCGCTCTGGCAGGTGGTGTCGCCCGGTCCGTAGAGCTTGAACGTGAGCGTTCCGCCGGGCACTCGCCCGTTCGCCAGGACCGCCGAGTCGGAGATCGTGCCGCCGACCGCGACGCCCGGGGACGGAGTCGTGGAGGAGATGACGGGGCTGGCCTTGGGGATCACGATCGATGCCCCGGAGAGGTTGTTCTCCAGAGAGAAGAACGCGCTCGCCCCGTTGTTCAGGCCGCTCGACGCAGTGCAGGTCGAGGCGGTGTTCCCGGTGCAGGATTCGGCGAAGTTGACGATGCCGGAGGTCTTGGCCGAGTTGATCCCGGTGTAGCTGATGCCGGGACCGGCGTACTTGGTGCTGTCGAACGGGCAGCCGACCGGGGTGCCGGAGAAGCTACCGGAGCAGATCCCGTCCCCGTCGAATCCGAAGATGTCGGCGCTCGAGGTCAAGGTGACGTTGGGAATGGCGACGCCGGCCTCGTTGAGCACGCCGACCTCGGTGTCGTCGTTGCCGTCGTACGGGTTGCCGCTGCTCGTGTCGCTCAGCACGGACACGGTGCCGTCGGACTGGAACACCAGCAGCACCGCGCAGCTGTGCGCGTTGCCGACGGCCGGGCACTCGTTGAACGGCGGCGACGGGTTGGTGGCGGCGCCGGCGGCTCCGGCGGTGGCGGTGAGGAGCGCGGCGGCCATGGCCATCGCGGTCCCCGTCGCCAAGCCGGCGCGGCGTATACGGTCCAGTATCAAGGTCGATTCCCCCTAGGTATTTGCACATCGGTCTTTGCAAGCGGTGGGCGGACCGACCGGCCCGCCCGGGGGAATCGTGCGGGTGTCGCGGGCTGGTCCCCTATCGCTCGAACGAGTGAGTTTGCGGGGGATTGTTGAACCGTGATGAACGAATCCTCATATCGGCGCAGGCCACGCGGGCATCGGGGGAGACGGCGCGGACCACCGGGCGTATCAGAGTGCTCAAACGCGCCGTGTCGAACCGCTCGCGCGTCGGGCGCTCGCCGACAATGCGCGCCTGTCCGGTGCGCGAAGAACAC